>Ga0207663_10000573_pt1 | contig 16237 bp, 15 predicted proteins | sample LARL53metaG_FD_184346 | JGI IMG/M metagenome (GOLD analysis project Ga0207663, IMG submission 184346) | Corn, switchgrass and miscanthus rhizosphere microbial communities from Kellogg Biological Station, Michigan, USA - LAR L5-3 metaG... | ecosystem: Host-associated > Plants > Roots >...
CCCAACGCGCCGATTCGGCGATCTGGCCGCCGCTAAGGTGGATCAGGCCGCTGGTCGGATGCCTCGGCCCGACTTACCTGCACCGAATGACCATGCCCAGTTGTGCATAAAGATGCGGCAGCACAACGCACTCAATTCGGCATGCATGAGCGCGCGTTGGCGATCGGGTGTGCATAGCGCCCGATCGGCCAGTTCTGCGCGCACCAGGGATGGTTCCAATACGCACCAGTAACCGCGCCGATCGACAGGTACGCGCACCTTGGCGCCGACCGGGGCGCTGGTCACCGAGTGTCGCGCGGTTCTTGGCTAGGTTTCGCGCTGACCCTCCCCGGCCTGCCCCCCCGCGAGCGGTGTCATCGGCAAGGTGATCGTCGCCGGAAAGGCTGCCTCATGCCGCCCGCGCGACTCGATCCACGCGTTGCCTGGCGGCAGCCGCCGGGCTAACGGTAGCGCCGCGATCGCCGTTCGGCGCGCCGCTGGGCCCGCCACTCGTACCGGTCAGCCCGTCGCCGGGACCGCCAGTCCATCGGTGACCCCTCGGCCGGGCCTTCGCGCTGGCTGGCCGGCCCTGCCCGGCAGATCCGGGTCCCGCCGAGCAGTGAGAACGCACGGATATGGACGGTCGGCGCGCCCGGGCCGGGCTCGGGCCCGGCGTCGACGCTAGTGCCGCCGATAAGGCTGAAGCCTGACGCATCGACCCGGATCCCCGGCGGGACCCCGATCGAGACCCCGCCCAGCAGCGACACCTTGGTCAAGGTGACCTGCGGGGCGGCCAGCTGTGCCTGGCTCAGGTCGAGGTCGGCGCCGCCGATGAGGCTCACCACGATGACACTGCGCTCCATCCGCCATGGCCCCGACACGCTCAGGCCGCCGATGGGCGAGATGTGCCACGACGGCCGCCCGGGCCCGCGCCCGGCGACTGCGCTGCCGGCCGCGCCGGGGCCGGTGGGAAGATCGGCCACGAGGCGGTCGAGTTCGGCCCGGGGTCGTGGCTGTGGTGGCGCGGTCCATCCGCTGGCTGAACTCCTCCAGGGTCAGCCGCCCGTCCCCGGTGGCCGCACTGAGCCGTTCGAGGGTCACGTCCCGCTCGGCGTCCGACGCCCGGATGCCGGCGGCTGGCTCGCCGTCGCCTGTGGCCGGGTCCATCGCTGCCTCCGCTCTGCGGCGCGTTGCTTGCCCGCGACCACCTTAGCGGCCGCGGCTGGGGGCCGGGCAGCGGTGCTCGCGTCAGTGGTACTCGCGTCAGTGGTGCTCATCGGGCGGGCCGGCGCGGGGCGGGAATGCGGCTGGGTGGGGCGGCATTGAGTTGGATGATGGATGTCGAAGGGGAGTCGCTTCCGCTGGCGGTGCTGGACTTTGTCGGGATCGAACACGGTGAGAGTGCCAGCGCGTCGGTGACTGGTGCCGTGGGCATCGCGCAGGCCGTTGAGGCGGCGGGCTATCGCCGTTACTGGGTCTCGGAGCATCACAACATGACCAGCTTGGCGTGCAGTGCCCCCGAGCTGCTGACAGCGCACGTGGGCGCGCGCACCTCGCGGATCCGGGTTGGTGCGGCGGGGATCATGCTGCCTAACCACGCGCCGCTCAAGGTCGCCGAGACGTTCCGGACGCTGGTGGCCATGTATCCCGGTCGCGTCGATCTTGCGCTGGGCCGGGCGCCGGGCACCGACCCGCTGACCGCGCACCTGCTGCGCCGGGGGATGGTCACCGACCCGGCGGCTGAGTTCCCGGGCCAGGTCGGTGAGCTGCTGGCGTTTCTCGGCGACGGTTTCCCCGCCGGTCACCCCTACGCGCAGCTGGTGGCCGCGCCGGTCGTCGATGAGCGGCCGGAGCTGTTCGTGCTGGGGTCGAGCTCCTACGGCCCGCGTTTCGCCGCGGTCAACGGGATGAGTGCGGTGTTCGCCCATCACATGAGCCCCGATCTGGCGTTCGAGGCGCTGCAGGACTACCGCCGCGAGTTCACGCCGCGCACCGAGGGCGGGACGCCGTACTCGGCGATGTCGGTGCTGGCCTTCGCCAGCGACGACAAGGAGGCGGTCGCCGAGTTCGCGGCGGCCTGGACGCTGACCATCCACAACATCCGCCGCGGGGTACGTGAGCCGCTACGGCCCGAGCAGGTGCGCGAGTTCGCCCGCTCGGAGCAGTTCCGCGCTAACCGTCACGATGACGGCCGGATGGTCACCGGCGAGCCGAAGGCCGTCGCCGAGCGGCTGCTGGAGATGAAGCAGCTCGCCCAGGCCGACGAGATCGTCGTCGTCACCCCAAGCCTGGACCGCGAGCGCCGCACCGGCAGCTACACAGTCCTGGCCGACGCCTGGCGCACCGCAGCCTGACATGGCCGAGGCGGTACCGGCCGGGCTGCGGCCAACCGCGGGCCCAGCGATCACATGACGCACTGTCGGTGAGCACGACCCGCCCGGCCGGTGCTCTGCGCTCGGTGCTGACAAAACGCGGCGGGCGCTACCGTGGTTCAGTGGGTGGACGGCGGTCGGTACTGGTCAATTTCGTCTATTGCCACCCGGTCGGCCATGCCATCGAGGCGCTGCATTATTGCCATGGCTACCACCGTGCCGATCCCGGTCTGCGCATCGGGCTGGCGTTGAATGCCGATACCCCGACCGAACTGGCCGCGCTGTGCCCCTATGTAGATGACATCTACCCGGTCAGCGTCGACGTGTTCGACCGGGCGTACGACCCGGCGAGCGCGCTTGATGTCATCCCGGCCGGCTGGGATTGGGTGGTGGGTGACGCTCGCGGCCAGCAGCCGCACCAGCGTGCGGCCTTTCCCGGCCTGGCCCGGTACTACGATCAGGCGCGGGATCGCTTTGCGGCCAGCGGCAGCATTGTTGCCACCGCGGGTGCGGCGCCGCCCTCCTACTCGCCAGGCCGCCAGTTCCGCCTGACATTTCCCGGCGCCGCCCGCAGCCGGGCTGAACAGCTGATGCAAGACGCACGACCCGGCGTTCGCGGGAACCTGGGGCCACGTATCGCCTTCCTGCCTGCAGGCAGCGGCCCGCGCAGCGCCTATCCCTCCGTCCGCTCCTGGCGGCTGGTGCTTGCTGCCCTGGCCGGCCGATGGCCCGGCGCCCTGTTCTGCCTGGTCGGCAAGCACCGGCAAGACGGCCGCACGACCACGAGCTTCGGGGCTGCCGAACTCGACGAGCTGCGCGGCATGTTGCCGTCAGCCTGCCACGCCATGGACCTGCCGCTGACCGACCAGCTCGCCATCGTGGCGGGCTGCGACGTGCTCATCTCCCCGCACTCCGGGTTCGGCATGGCCGCCCTGGCCGCGGGCACGCCCTGGCTGAGCATCGCCGGCAACCGGTGGCCGGAGTACTACTTCAACGGCGTGCCCTTCTACTCCGTGCTGCCGGACCTGACGCGCTTCCCCGCCTACAACGCCTTCGAGCCCGATCCCCCGCCGGTGGACGACGACGGGCCGAGGGCGCCGAGCATGTGCTACGAACGGATCCGCAATGACCTCGCCGAGATCGTCGAGGGGGCCGCACGGCTCATCGAGCGCCGCTGGCCATTCGAGACTGCCATGTCCGACCACTTCGCCCGGATATGGGCGCTGCGCCAGGGCCGCGCGGACCTGATCTGGTCCATCGACTCCGTACACAAACCGTATCTGCCCGCCGGCGCCTGACCCTGCCCGCCGGCGCCCGCTAGGCAGCAGGTCGCGGTGCCGCTGCGGTGGGCACTGGTATGTTCGCCTAGGTGCGCAGGATCTCCATCGTGGGTGTTCCGAGCAGCGCCGCCAGCTACGCGGCCGGCCAGGATCTGGCGCCTGCGGCATTGCGCTCGGCCGGCTTGCCCGGACAGCTCACCGGATCAGGGCTGGAGGTCCATGACGACGGAGATCTGCCGCATCAGGTGTGGAGCCCGGACCGGGATCACCCGCTGGCCCAGAACGCCGGCCAGGCGACTGCGTCGTTGCGGCAGCTGACCGGCCGGCTCGAGCCGCTGCTGGCGCGCGGCGACCTTGCTCTGGTGCTCGGCGGTAACTGCACGATCGCGCTCGCGGTGATGGCGGCCTTGCGGCGCCTGGGCACCGCCGCTCCTGGATTGCTATACGTCGACCGCCATTACGACATCAACACCCCGCAAAGCACCACGGACGGGGCTCTTGACTGGATGGGGCTGGCGCACGCGCTGGCCCTGCCCGGTTGCGTGGACACCCTCACCGACGCGTTTGGGCCCCGGCCGCTGCTGGAGGCCTACCAGGTGGCATGGCTCGGGGTGGAGCCACGCGTGGCTACCGGCTGGGAGCGTGAGCAAGCTGACCGGCTCGGCTTGCGCGTGACCACCAGCGAGGCACTCGCCGCCGATCCAGCCGGTGCCGCCCGGGCCGCACTTGACGATCTCCCGCCCGGCCCGCTCGCCGTTCACATCGATGTGGACGTCCTGGATTTCATCGATGCCCCGCTGGCAGAAAATACCGACTGCCGCAACACCGGACCCACCCTCGACCAGGCAGTAGAGGCGCTCCAGCTGGCAGCACGAGATCCGCGGGTACGCGCACTGTCGATCGGAGAACTCAACCCAACCCGATGCGCCGGCGACCCTGATGCCCTCCCCCGCTTTGCTGCCAGCATCGCCCGCATACTCGCCGTCACGATTCATTAGGCCTATCCGCCACTGGCACCGCCGCGGTGTTAGCCGGAACGAGTCTTCAGCCCCTCATGTCAGCTGATCGCGCCCACCGGAAGCAGCGCATGATCGCCCCAGGACTGGTTCGCCACCTGCGTGACCCCTCAGGTCGAGCACGTGTCACGGGGTTCGCACAAGATCATCCGTCTTAGGCGTCCCCGAGAACTCCGGTGGCCACCCGCCGGATAATGTCTTCCCACCAGCATCGCTGTGGTTTGGCGGTTTCGATCCACCAGGTTGCGCCGGCCGCCAGGTAGGGGACGGCCAGGTCGGGCACCTCCTGCGGCTGCGGGGCGACCTCGGCCCATACCACCAGGTCGAAACCGTTCCCGGGGCCGCGGGCGGCGACCATCTGCTCCCGCACGCCGGCGATGTCCTCGGCCGACGGCCGGATCAGCGACCGGTCGGCGAACCGGATCGGGACGGCCCCGTCCCACCGGGCCGCGCGGGCGATGGGCCCCGTGGCGGGCAGGACACCGCCGACCCAGACGGGCACCCGCGGCCGCTGGACCGGCACCGGGGTAAACCGCACCGGATCCACGGTGAAGTGCTGGCCGGCGTAGCTGAACCGCTCGCCGGTCCACAGCCCGTTCAGCACATCGAGGCCCTCGTCGAGCATCTCGGCGCGGACCCGGTCCCCGGACTGCTCGTGGAAGATGCCGAAGTCGCCGTAGGCCGGTGAGCCGATCCCCACGCCGAAGATCACCCGTCCACCGCTCAGCCGGTCCAGGCTGGTGATCTGCCGGGCCAACTGCCAGGGCCGCCGCCGCGGCACCGGCGTGATCATGGTGCCGAGCTTGATCCGGGAGGTGCGCGCGGCCACCACGGCCAGCACCAGCCAGGGGTCGATGATTGGTGGCCCGTCGCCGCTGTTGGAGAACACGATGTGGTCCCACAGGAAGAACCCGTCGAACCCGGCCCGTTCGGCCGCGACGCCGAGTTCGATCAGGCCGATGGGCTCGTCGCCGAAATTGGGTACCGCGACGCCGCGGAGCAGGCGGTCGCTCACCGCTGGTACTCCTTCTGCGCGAGGAGCTGTGCTAGCTTAGTCGACAATCGACAATACACCTCACTGGTGCACTGTGTCCGTGGTGTGGCGTGGACCGCTTGAGCGCAGCCGCGGCGACACCGTTCCCCGGGGCCACCCCGAGGAGGCTGGTTTGGGAGAAGGCCGTTTCGCCGGGAAGGTAGCCATCGTCAGCGGCGGCTCCCATGGCATCGGGCGCGCCATCGCCGCGGGATTCGCCGGTGAAGGTGCCCACGTGGTGATCGCCGACCTGGCGCCCCCGGATCACTTCGCCGATGACCCGCGGGTCGCCGGCATCACCGGGGACATCGCCGAGCCCGGGTTCGCCGGGCGGGTTCTCGACACCGCGGTCAGCCGGTTCGGGAAGGCGGATGTCCTCGTCAACGACGCGGCGGCCTATCCCGACGGGACGCTGCTCGACATGCCCACGACGGCCTGGGAACGGGTCTTCGCCGTGAACGTCACCGGAACCTTCTCGCTGACCCAGGCATTTGCCCGGCACTGCGCCGGCCGCGGCGCCACCGGTGCCGCGGTGGTCAGCATCTCCACCGGCTCCGCGCGCAGCCCGCGCCCGGGCGGCGCCGCGTACAGTGCGTCGAAGGCCGCGGTAGAGATCATGAGCAAGGTGTTCGCCATGGAACTGGGTCCGCTGGGCATCAGGGTGAACGTGGTCGCTCCCGGTTATATCGACGTGCGTGGCTGGAGTGACGCCTACCCGGACCGGGCGCCCGAGGACCTGCGGGCTGCCCTGGTCAACTCGATCCCGCTCGGCCAGGCCGGCGACCCCCGTGACATCGCCAACGCGGTGCTGTTCCTCGCCTCCGCGGAGGCGGGCCATATCACCGGCGCGGTGCTTGACGTCGACGGCGGCTCGAACGCCGGGCGCTTCGCGCTGCACGGCCACATGAGCGACGGGGCCAGCGGTGCCCGCGGATAGCCCGGCGGGCAGCGCCCCGGCCCCGGGTGCCGGCGCGGACGTGCCGATCATCGAGACGGTAGAAGTCACCAAGCACTTCCCGACGGGCCACGGCGGCCCCGGCCGCGGCCGGCGTTCCACCCTCAAGGCGGTCGATGGGATCTCGCTTGCCATCAAGCGCGGCGAGACGCTCGCGCTGGTGGGGGAGACCGGGTCCGGCAAGACCACGTTCGGCCGCCTGATTCTGGGCCTGTACCGGCCGACGTCGGGTGATATCCGCTACCGGGGCACCAGCATCCTTGATCGCCACGGCGCGGCGGCACGCTCGGTGCGACGGCAGGTCCAGGGCGTGTTCCAGGACCCCTACTCATCGCTGAACCCCACGATGACCGTGGGCCAGTCCCTCGCCGAGGTACTCAAGGTGCACCACGTGGTGGACCGGGCCGGCCGGGCGGACCGGGTGGCGGAACTGCTCGGCACGGTCGGGCTGTCGCCGGCCCAGGCGGCCCGCCGCCCGGAGGCGTTCAGCGGCGGCGAGCGCCAGCGGGTCGGCATTGCCCGGGCGCTCGCGGTGCAGCCGGAGGTCATCATCGCCGACGAGCCGCTGTCCGCGCTGGACCTGTCGATCCAGGCTCAGGTGCTCAACCTGATGATCCGGCTGCAGGACGAGCACGGCCTGACCTACCTGTTCGTCACCCACGACCTCGACGTGGCCAGGCACATCAGCCAGCGCACCGCGGTGCTGTACCTCGGCCGGGTCGTCGAGGAGGCGCCCACCGCGGACATCTTCGCCGAGCCGCTGCACCCCTACACCCAGGCGCTGGTCCGGGCGGCACCGCGGCTGACCACCAAGCGGAAGGCGGCCAAGCCGGCGCTGGGCGGCGAGCTGCCGAACGCCATCGACCGGCCCAGGGGCTGCCACTTCCACCCGCGCTGCCCGATGGTGATGCCACGGTGCCGGGAGGAGGAACCTCCGGTGACCCGGCTGCCCGGCGGCCGCATGGTCACCTGCCACCTGCACGAGCCGACCCCGGCGCCGCCGCAGCCCGCCGGCTAGCCCCGGCCGGCTCAGCCGTCCGCCGGGAACCCGGTCAGGTAGTGGCTGCGGATCTCGGCGCGGAGCCGGTCAAGATCACCTTCCTCCACCGCCTCAACGATGGGCCGGTGCCGGTGGACCGCCTCGGACAGGTCAATGCCCTGGCGTTCTATTTCGGCGCGCATAAGCGCGCCCATCTGGCTGTTCAGCATTCCCCACAGGTCCTTCAGCCTGCGCCGCCCGGAAACATCCATAAGCAATTCATGGAAAAGGGTGTCGCCTTCCACCAGTGCGTCCATGTCATCGGTGACCGCAGCGGCCGACATCCGCTGCATCGCGACTCGCAGCGCCCGGGCGAGTTCCTTGCGGCTCGCCCCGAAACCGGCCTGGACGCTGCCATCCTCCAGCACGTATCTGGCGAAGCAGACATCCTCGGCGTCACCAGGCGACATCCGGGTCACCACGCTGTACCGGCGCGGGACGATCGCGATCAGGCCCTCCGCATGCAGGCTGCGCATGGCGTCACGGATGGTCCCCCGGCTGACCCCGAATTCGGCCGCCAGATTCGCCTCGACCAATCGGGTTTCCGCGGGCAGTTCGTTGTTCAGGATTCTGCGCCGGAGAGCCTTGCCCACTGCTTCCGGGAGAGAGACGTGCTCAAGCGTATCCCCCACCGGGCCCTCCTCTGCGGCAATCGTCATTCGTCACTGTAGCCCCACGCCCCATTCGGTCAAACCGGTGTGACCGGTGGCATCCGCCGCCGCCGAGAGCACCGAGACGGGGCCGGTGAGCAGCGGGGTAATGCCGGGCCCATGCCCGGGCAGCGGGCTGGTGCCGTGCACTACCACCCCGACGGTCAGCCATCCTCGCCGGTAGCCCATGTTGTGCCGGGCATCCAGGTCGGTGACCGCGACCAGGTCGCCCAGCAGCAGCCCGTCCGCGCCGGGCATCTCGCCGTCCCCGGTGGCCACCCCGGGCACCCCGGCGCCGCTCGCCCCGGCGGCCAGTTGCAGGTCCAGGTCCCAGGCCGCGGCGGGCCGGCCGATGCCGTTTCCGGCCACCTTGCTCGGCAGGATCATCCGGACCCCCACGGTCATCGGCCCGTGGCCCGGCCACGACACCGGCAGTGCATCGAGCAGCCCGGGCCCCGCGTTCATCGCCACGGCTCCGGGTGGCACGCGCGGCTGCCACCCCTGGCCGCACGCCCGCACGGTCACCTCGTCACCGGGCCGCATCCGGGCCAGGTCCTCCTGGCGGAACCCCGTGATCAGCCGGCCGTCCTCACCCCGCTTGCCGATGACCGCGCCGCGCGCCCCGGCGGCCCGGCCGGTCCGCACCTCCACCTCGTTGCCGAGGCAGCCGTAGCTGACCAGGGCCAGCCGGGCGGCCGGATCGGGATGCACCAGGCAGGCGCCGGGCGCGACATGGTCGCCCGCCAGGGCGGACACCGGATCCCCCAACCGGACGCCGAGGACCAGCCCGCCGTCCCCGACCGGCAGGTAGGGACGCCCCTCGGCGTCCACCCGGTACGGGGTGCCACCGAGCGAGGGGTGCTCGACGACCCCGAGCATGTTGACGGCCACCGCCCGCAGGCCCCCGCCGACCGCCGCGGCCGCGGCGCTCACTGGACCGGCTCCGTATCGCCGTGCAGCCAGCTGGCCAGGTTTGCGTCCGGGTCATCCACGAGCGCGAACGCCTCCGCCGGCCCGCTCATCAGCGAACTCGGGCCCGGGCCGTGGCCGAACAGCATGCACTGGCCGGTGGAGATTACCCCGATGGTGAGGAAGCCGGGCCGGTACCCGCGGCCGAACCTGTGGTCGGCGTCGGCCACCGCCACGAGATCACCGATCCGCAGCCCCTCCAGGCCCAGCGACAGATCATCGCCGAGGCCCGCATAGGCGCCCATCAGGTCGGTGTTGGCGTACTCGGAGACCATCCCCGTCCCGGCGCCCACAGCCTCAGCCGGGATCCGCGCCGTCACGTGGACTTCCAGGCGGCCGTCCGGCCGGGTCCCGCCGGGCATCCGGGCCAGCAGCCCGGGGTCGCAGTTCTTGACCACGATGGCGGGGTGTTCGGGCAGCACCAGCCCCTGCCCGATGGCGGTGACGGTCACCGGGTCGCCGGTGGTCACCCGCTCCCCCACCGGCCCGCCGAAGTCGACGAGTACGTAAGCGTGCTGGCCGATGACGTGGCCCACTGTCCCGGCGGCGGGCCCGGCCTCGACCCGTACCGCGTTGCCGACGCAGGTCAGGAACTGAAGCGCCATATTGGCGCCGGGGTTGCGGTGCCGCACCGAGGCCCCCGGCTCGAGATGGTCGGAGGCGTAGCCGGTCGCCGGGTCACCGCAGTGCATGCCCAGGGTCATCCCGCCCATGCCGGGCAGGGCGAAGGCCTGGCCGTCCGGCCCGGTCCGGTAGACATGACGGTCGCCTACCGGTGGCCAGACCTCACCGGTCAGGGCCTGGCGCACGAGCCTGGGGGCGTTGGTGGTGACGTTCACCTGGCGTCCTCGGCGGCGAGCGGGAAGCTGGCCCAGGCCCGGGTCCGGAACGAGGCCTCGAACGCGTTGATCGTCTCCTGCACCAGCGCCCCCTGGGCGAAGTCCCCCTGGCTTGCCCGGCCGCCGTCGCAGATCTCGTCCAGGAAATCGGCCACCAGATTGGAGTAGAAGAGGTATTCCCAGGGTTCGCCGGAATGGCCGCCGGGCGGGAAGAACCTGGCCGGGATCTCCGCGTCGGTGAACTCGACCGCGTCGGCGCGCGCCGTCTTGATGGTCTGGCAGCAGCCGAACTCATCGACCAGGCGCACGATGATGGCCCCGGCGGAGCCATAGATGCGCGCCTCGATGCCCGGGTAGTTGCCGACCGTGACGTACGAGGACTGGATGGAGGCCAGCGCGCCGGAGGAGAACTCGGCGATCCACACGTCTCCATCGTCAATATTCGCCCTGGTCATCCGGCCGGTGTCGCGGATCATCCGCTCCGGGACGAAGTTGCGCATGGTGCCGACCACCGCGGTCAACGGCGATCCGACCCACCAGTGCATGATGTCGATGATCGGCGCGCCGTAGCCCTCGATCGAGGACACGGCGATCTGGCCGGGATCGGCCTGCGGGTCCACCTGCCGGAGCGGCGTAGCCGGGTCGAGCCACTGGCTGTTCTGCTCAAATCCGTTGAAGATGAACGGCTCGCCGACGAAGCCCGCGTCGATGAGCTCCTTGGCGTACCGGATCGCCGGGGCGTAGCGGAAGGTGAAGCCGAGCTTGGTCCGCAGCCCGCTCCCGGCGGCGAGCGCCGCCGCCTGGCGGGTCTTGCGGTAGTCGGTGTGTACGGGCTTCTCACACAGCACATGCTTGCCTGCCGTCAGCGCGTCCCAGGAGACCTGGAAGTGCGGCCGGTTGCCGGTGACCACGTCGATCACGTCGATGTCCGGGTCGGCGAGCAGCTCGGTGTAGTCCGCCGTCACCCGCGGCACACCGAATTCGCTGGCCGCCGCGGCAAGCGCCGCCGGGTCGACGTCGGCGAGGGCGACGACCTCGGCCCGCGGGTCCCGCTGCCAGCCGGGGATATGGGCCATCCGGGCCCAGCGCCCCGTACCGACCACGGCGACCCGTACCTTGTCTGCGGTCATGCCCGTCCCTCTCTTTCGCTCCGCGGCCCGCGCGGCGGCTCAGTAACCGGCCGCCCGGTCATAGACATTGCGCAACGGCCGGCCGGCCAGCCAGCGCTGGATGTTGTCGATGAAAAGGTCGGTGACCAGGCCGTTCTCCGCGGCCACCGTGGCGGCCGAGTGCGGGCAGATGATCACATTCGGCATGTCCCACAGCGGCGAGCCAGCTGGCAGCGGCTCGGTGGCGAACACGTCCAGGCACGCGCCGCCGAGGTGGCCGGCCCGCAGGGCACTCACCAGCGCTTCCTCGTCGACGACGGGGCCGCGGGAGATGTTCACCAGCACCGAGCCCGGCCGCATGAGCGACATCTCCCGGGCGCCGATCAGGCCCCGGGTCTGCCCGGTCAGCGGGCACGCCAGCACCACCGCGTCCACCTCCGGCAGCACCCGGTCGATCTGGTCCGAGGCGACATATCCGGTCACGCCGGGCACGTCGTAGTTCCGGCCGGGCCGCCCGGCGCCGCATACCTCCAACCCGGCCGCGGCCAGCAGCCGAGCCACCGCCCGGCCCGCGCCGCCGAGGCCGACCAGCAGCACCCGGCGGCCGGCCACCTGGCTGCCCGCGTACCGCTGCCACCGCCGGGCCGCCTTGGCATCGGCCAGGGCCGGCATGCCCCGGGCGAAGTACAGCAGGCCGAGCAGCGCGAACTCGGCCAGCGGAACGCCGTGCACCCCGGCCGCGGTGGTGAAGACCAGCCCGGTCCCGGCCAGCCCGGTCCGGTCCAGGAACCCGCCGATCCCGGCGCTGGTCGCCTGGACCCAGCGCAGCCGCGGGCAGTTCCCCGCCATGTCGGCGGGCGCCTGCCAGTCGAAGTCGAAGCTCGCGTCGGCCTGCCGCCGCAGGCTGGCCCACCGCTCCTGCCCGGCAGCGGACAGCCGGCGCGGCATCCCGATGTGGTCGGCCGGGTAGCGCGGAACCGGTAGCAGCCCGGGCTCGTAGAGCACGGACACGCGCGGGTCCGCCGCCTCGATGCGGGCCACGTGCTCCGGCTCCAGCGGGGAGGCGATCAGGACGCGCAACCGATCATCTGCCATCGAGTTCCCGCGGGTTAGAGTCGATTGTCGATTGTCAGCGACTATCGCTGGCATGGCCGCCGCTCGTCAAGGCCGCGGACGTCGGCGGCGGCCGCGGTGAGGGCACCCGGGCCTGGGCGGGATATCGCGGCATTGCCGTACTCCGGCCGGTGGGCTGGCGGGTGGATATTCCAGTCATGTTTCAGATGTCCCCGTACCCATTGACGGCCAGTTGCCTCATTCCTACAGTAGGGGCACTTGTCGACAATCGACGAAATGAGGCCGAGATGATCCGAGGCTTCCGGTCCCGCCTGCTGAGCGCCGGCGTCGTCGCGCTCGCACTCGTCGCGACCGCCTGCGGGGGCAGCAGCAGCACTAGCAGCAACAGCGGCAGCAGCGCCAGCGGCTCTGGCACCCAGAGCACGCTGGTGATCGCCAACGCGGTCAAGGTCGACACGCTCGACCCGGAGGCCAACTCGGTGAACGAGTCCATCTGGATGGACCAGAACCTCTACAGCCGCCTGCTCCAGCCCAACCCGACGGGCACCGGGCTGCTTCCCGACCTCGCCACGTCCTGGACGATCTCGGATAAGGGGCTCACCTACACGTTCCACCTGCGGCCCGATGCCAAGTTCGCCAACGGCATGCCGCTCACCGCCGACGACGTCGTCTACTCAATCAAGCGGTCCCGCGCCTTCAAGGGCGGCTGGGGATTCCTGCTGACCCCGGTCAAGACGATCACCGCCCCGGATGCGCACACGGTGGTGATCACCCTCTCCCAGCCGCACGCGCCACTGCTGGCCGACCTCGCCATGTACGCCTACTCGGTGGTCCCGGAGAAGCTGGTCAAGGCGCAGGGAGCGGCGTTCTTCCAGCACCCGATCGGCAGCGGGCCGTTCATGGTCACCTCGTTCAACCCCGACACCGAGGTGGACCTGGCCCGCAACCCGCACTTCTACGGCACCACGCCCAAGATCTCCAAGGTCAAAGTCCTTATCGTGCCAAACGACAACACCCGGGTGCTCGAGCTGGAGAGCAAGAAGGTCGACGTCATCGAGAACCCGCCGGGGAACCTGGTCAGCGAGATCAACAAGACACCCGGCCTGAGCGTGCAGCTCTTCCCGTCCACCCGGGTCGACTTCATCCAGCTCGACCAGCACTACGCCCCGTTCAAGAAGGCGGCGGTCCGGCAGGCGCTGAACTATGCGATCGACCGGAACGCGATCGTCAAGCTCGCCTACCAGGGCCACGCGGTTCCCGGCGCCTCGTTCATGCCGTACCGGATGGAGTACTACGACAACTCCATCAAGCCGTACACGTATAACCCGGCGAAGGCGAAGCAGCTGCTCGCCCAGGCGGGCTACCCGCACGGGTTCACCACCTTCCTGATAACGGTCAGCGGCGACGTGGCCGGGCAGGCCGAAGCCGTGGTGATCAAGCAGGAACTGGCCGCGGTCGGCGTCACCGTGAACATCCAGTCCTACGAGCTGACCACCGCTTACAGCAAGGAGGACGGCGGTCACTCGCAGATGGGCGAGCGCTACTGGACCAACGACATCATCGACCCGGACGAGGTGGCCACGTTCGGCGCGGACTGCCAGGGCGGTGCCAACGCCTTCAGCAGTTACTGGTGTGACAAGCCGACCATCAACGCCGTCAACCAGGCACGCAGCGAACTGAACGGCGCCGTCCGGCAGAACCTCTACAGCCAGGTGCAGCAGGCCGTCTACCAGCAGTCGCCGTTCATCGTGGTCGACTACAGCCCGTACCGCTACGGGGTGGGCGACTGGGTGCACGGGTTCCACGCGACCCCGCTCGGCAACTACGACCTGTCCCTGGAGACGCTGACCGTGAGCTCGCACTAGCCCCCCGGGGAGCAGGAGGTAGCCCGTGAGCCGGTTCGGGTCGCTGCCCCGACGCCTGGTGCACGTGGTCATCGTCCTGTTCGGCATCACCCTGGTGACGTTCTTCCTGCTCCGGCTGATCCCCGGCGACCCGGCGCTGGCGATCCTCGGCAGCAGCTACACCCGCGCCCGGGCCCAGGCCATCGATGCTGGCCTGGGCCTGGATCGCCCCATCTGGTCGCAGTATGGGCTGTTCATGGACCGCCTGTTCCACGGCAGCCTGGGATTCTCGTTCTTCTACCACGAGCCGACCACCAGGGTGATCCTCCGGCACATCCCGCCGACCCTGTTCCTGGTCGCGTACAGCGCCGTGCTGGCCGCGCTCATCTCGCTGCCCATCGGGTTCGCCGCCGGGCTGCACCGCGGCCGGGTGATCGACCAGGGGTCGCGGGTCTTCTTCACGCTCAGCTTCGCCATGCCCGCGTTCTGGCTCGGCATCATCTTCATCCTCATCTTCAGCGTGCACGTGCCGGTGTTCCCGATCAGCGGCTTCGGCTCGGGCCTGATCGGCCACCTCTACTACCTGTTCCTGCCCGCGCTCACCATCGCCCTGGGCTTCTCCACGGTGCTGGTCCGCAGCCTGCGGACGGCGACCATCAGCACGCTGCACGCCGAGTTCGTGGACACCGCCCAGATGAAGGGCATTCCCTGGCGCCAGGTGCTGCGACGGCATGTGTTCCGCAACGCGGTGCTCGCGGTCGTCGCCGTGTACGGCGTCAACCTCGCCTTTCTGATCAGCGGGACGGTGCTGGTGGAGAACGTCTTTTCTCTGCCCGGCCTGGGAACGCTGCTGGTCAACTCGGTCTCCGACCGTGACTACCCGGTCGTGCAGGGCGTCACGCTGGTCTTCGCGGTGCTCATCGTCGGCATCAACCTGCTCACCGACGTGGTCCAGGCCGCGCTGGACCCCAGGGTCGGACAGGAGATCGGGACATGAGCACGGGATGGGCGGCCAGCCCCTCCGAGCTGCTGATGCGGGCCGCGACCCGCGCGGCCGGGCGCCGCCGGAGCGCGGTACGCCGGCGGCTTACCCTGATCGCCGGGCTGGCGATGCTGGGTATCGCGGTGGCCGCCATCCTGCTCGCCCCCGTCCTGGTCAGCCAGTCGCCCACCACCATCGACGCGCTCAACCCGCTGGCCCCGCCGCTGACGCCCGGCCATCTGCTCGGCACCGACCAGTTCGGCCGCGACGTGCTGGCCCGGATCCTCTACGGGGGTCGCATCGACCTCGCGATCGCGTTCGGCGCGACCATCGTCACCCTGGTCGGTGGCACGATCATCGGGCTGGTCGCCGGGTACCTGGGCGGTCGCTGGGACAGCTTCCTGATGCGGATCGTGGACCTGTTCTTCGCCTTTCCGTTCCTGGTGCTGGTCATTGCCATCATCGCGATGCTGGGGCCGAGCATCTTCAACATGTTCGTGGCGATCTGGATCACCAGCTGGGTCGCCTACGCGCGCATCATGCGCGCCCAGACCGTGGTGGCCAAGCGGCAGCAGTACGTCCTGGCCGCGCGCGCCCTCGGGTACGGCCGGCTGCGTGTCATGCTCCGGCACATACTGCCCAACGTCGTGTCCGCGGTGATCATCTTCTCGATGGTGGACGCGGTCGGCAACATCATCCTCGCCGCCTCGCTCGGGTTCCTCGGGCTTGGCGCGCAGCCGCCCGCCCCGGAATGGGGAACGATGATCGCCGACGGCCAGAACTACATCCTGTCCGCATGGTGGCTGGCCACCATCCCGGGCCTGGCGGTCGTGTTCGTGGGCGTCGCGTTCAGCCTGATCGGCGACGGGCTCGCCGACATACTGCGGCCGGGTGACCGGTGAGCGTGCCAGGCACGCCGCTGCTGGCGGTCCGCGACCTGCGCAGCTACCTGGCCACCAGCCAGGGTGTCGTGCGCGCGGTGGATGGGGTGTCGTTCACCGTCGGCGAGGCCGAGATCCTCGGCATCGTGGGTGAAAGCGGCTCCGGCAAGTCGGTCACCTGCCGGACGATCGTGGGCCTGATGCCGTCCGGCATG
>Ga0207663_10000574_pt1 | contig 16226 bp, 16 predicted proteins | sample LARL53metaG_FD_184346 | JGI IMG/M metagenome (GOLD analysis project Ga0207663, IMG submission 184346) | Corn, switchgrass and miscanthus rhizosphere microbial communities from Kellogg Biological Station, Michigan, USA - LAR L5-3 metaG... | ecosystem: Host-associated > Plants > Roots >...
CGGCCTCGCGGCCGCCACGATCCACCGCAGGCTCGCCGCGGTGTCCAGCTTCTACGCCTACTGGGTGGATGAGGACGTCGTGGAGCGGAACCCGGCGGCGAACGTCCGGCGGCCGCCGCGCTCGAGGGAGCCGACCAGCATCACCCTGACCGCCCGGCAGGCCCGGCAGCTGCTCGGCTACGTCGACGGCCTGGCCGACACGCGGCCCACAGTCATCGTGCGGCTGCTCGCCGAGACCGGCATGCGGGTCGGCGAGCTGCTCGGCGCCCGAGTCGAGGACCTGGCCATGGACGACGGCCACCACATCCTGCGGATCACCCGCAAGGGCGGCCGGGGGCAGGCGCTGCCGGTCGCCCCGACCACCCGGCACCGGATCACGCTGCACCTGGCCGGGCGGACCGAAGGTTACATCGTCCAGGCGCGCAGGCCGCGACGCGAGTCAGCTAGCGGCGGGAAGCTGGACCGCTGGTACGTCTGGGACCTGCTCCGCCGGGTGGCCAGGGAAGCAGGCCTGCCGGACGAGGTCGTCGGAAGCCTGCACCCGCACGTGTTCCGGGCCAGCTGCGCCACGATCGCCGCGGCGGCCGGGGAGCCTCTCGTCGAGATCCAGCGGCTACTCGGGCACGCCGACCCGCGCACCACGGACGGATATATCGGGCGCACGCGCGGGCTGGCCGCCAGCCCTGCCTATCACGTGGCCGCGCTGATCGCCCCGGACCAGGCGGATACCCCCGGTCCGGAAGGAACGTAATGGCCGAAGACTGGCAGGCCAGGATGGCACGGCTTGCCGCCCGGGAAGTCCGCCTTGGCGAGGTCGTGGACGCCGCGACCAGCCTCCTCTCGCCGGTGGTGTAGGACAGAGCTGTGACTGGACGACCTGGCAGTGCATATCTGGGGCCGGAGAAAGGCCGGTGGACGCCTGCCCAGTGGTCAGACGTGGTCGAAGCCGCCGCGGGCGGGCTACTCGACGAGTCGCACTGGGTAGACCTGAAACAGGAATTGCCAGCCGGCAACCGCGCCCACAACACTGAACTGGCAAAGGATCTTGCTTCGCTAGCTGTCGACGGTGGCCTGCTGCTCATAGGCATCGAAGATCACAACAGTTACGCGGGAAACGTACGCGGAGTCGAGCTGGCCAGGCTAGCGGATCGCGTTGACCAGGTCGCTCGCGACAGAGTCCGCCCCTCGCTGGTCGTACGCAGCCATGAGATCCCTGATCCTGACCGCCCGGGCCGCGGCTGTCTCCTGATCCATGTACCACCCAGCGCCGAGGCGCCGCATATGGTCGACTACGTCTACTACGGCCGAGGTGACCGGGCCAATGTCAGGCTCGGTGACGAGCAGGTACGCGCCATCATTGAGAGCCGCAGCCGCGGCCGTACAGATGTCGTCGCTGAGCTACGACGTATGGCCGATGACGACCCGATTACCGGGACTCAGCGTCAGCTCGGCCACCTCTACCTGCTGGCCCAGCCGGAGACCGCCTCCGAGGAGATCTTGCTCGATCTCCTCGCCCGCAATGACACTGCGCAGGTCCTGCAGGAGATCCTCCGGGAGATCGCCCGCAACCGCGGCAGCGGCACAATCGGTTTTGAGCCCGACATCCAATGGCTTCAGCATCGGATTCCTCGCGCCGAGGGGATGGCGATCGCCTCCTACAGTCCCGAGGACGGCCCGCCCCGCGAGCAGAGCCTGCTGGAGCTGGTGATCCGTGAAGATGGCGGGATCAGGCTCATCTGCGGACGGGGGACCGACGCCTTTCGCCGGGCAGGGATCCTGCCCGAGGAAAGACCGCTGATGGCCATCATTACCATGCTCGCGCTGGGCCTGACGCACTGCGTGGCGGCGCTCGCCGGCCGCCTCGGCGACGAGTACGCCGCTTATCAGGGGCAGTGGCGGTTGGGGGTACGGATGGACCGGCTTCGCGGTGCAGTACCTCTCGACCTCCTGCAGGGCGGCAATCCCCTCCACCGGCCTGGAAACCAGTACAGCCGCGACGAGTACGAGAAAGTCACTTCAGCCTCGACCGAGGAGCTGATCAACGCCCCGCATGCCGTCGCCGAGCGCCTCCTGGCGCAGCTACTTCGCGGACTCGGCATCGCACAGCAGTACTTGCCCTATAAGCCGTGACTGAGCAGATCGCCGTGGCGATCGGCACAGACCGGGTCAGCTCTTGCAGGCGAGTTGCGGGTCAGGCCGGTCAAGTCGGCGAGTTCCTCGATGGCGGCTAGGCGCCCGCGCTAGGCGCCCGCCGGGTGTCGGGAGGCCTGCCCTTTTAACCGCTGGATCACTGCCGTAACTCCCGTCTATCCTGGGTACATGCGCCGCATCGTTGGAGGCCGGGCGTGACCGCCGGGCGCACCCAAGGCGTCCTGACCCCGGACATGGTGGACGCGCTGTTCGCCGAAGCCGCAGAGCTGGCTTCCCTCGATCCCCGTCGCGGGCCGCTGCCCGCGGTGCTGGACACCGACATGGTCCGGACCGGGCTGCATTACCAGCTGAGGAACGGCCGGCCGCCGCGGTCGGTGCGCACCGCCCAGGCCGGGGCGGTGCGCCTGTTCATGGAGTACGACACGCTGGCCGAGACCGCGGCCCGGCTGCCGCGGTTCGCCGGCCAGCTGGGCGTGCCGACGGCGGACTTGCGGCGGGTGCTGAATGAGGACTGGCTGCCGTACACCGGGGTGGTGCGGCTTCCGCAGGCGCTGCGCGAGACGGATCCGCGGGCGCGGGAGGTCCGAGACCGCGACGCGGATGATTTCCCGGCCGCCGCGCTGGCCGCCCTGCTGTCCCCGTGCCTGCTGCTGACCGGCAACTACAAGCACTTCGGCGGGCTCGGTGTGCGGACCCGCAACCAGGGCGTCAACGGCGTGATGGCCGTGGCCGCGATCGGCGTCGGCGAGACGCGGATCCAGACCATCGTGATGGTGCCGGCCATCCCGGCCCGGGCCGCGGCCGCTGGGGTGAAATGGGCGGCCGGCCGGATCGGGCCGGCTGCCTGGGTGATCACTGGCGCGCTGATCGGCGGCGGGATCTGGTGGTACTGCAAGCAGCCGCCCGAGCGCCGCGACAGCATCAGGGAAGCCGCAGTCCAGGCAGTCACGCCCTTGGTGGAGAACTACAACACGGCCACCGAAGTCGTTCACCGGGGCCGCCTGCAGCTGCGCACCTGCGTGGTGCCCAGGCCTGGGCGCAGAACCCCGGTATCGGCGATCCTGCGGGAACTCGCGCTCTCACCCGAGTCGCTGTCGGCGGCCCAGCTCGCCGAATTGCTCGACCCGGCCGCGCGGCCGCCAGTAGCCAGCCTCCGCGCCTTCCTACGGGCACACGACACGACAGTCTTCCGGCAGGTGCGCCGGGGCGGCTTCGTGCTCGGATCTCGCTACGAGCTGCCCTTACGGGAACGTCACCGGGCACAAAGAGACAGCCCGCAGAAAAGCGGCGGCAGCCAGGAAGGATCGGGCAAGCCGGACTGCGGGTTAAGGACGCCACTGAATAACCCGCAGGCCCTCACGCGCTGGCAATAGACCCATCCGGGTTCAAGCCGAACCGCCGCAACCGCTCCGCTTCCTTGCCCTGGCCCTCAGCAACCAGCTGCCTGGCCAGCAGCTCGGTCAGCCGCTCGGCGGCATGCTCGTCGCCGGCGTCGGTCCGGGCGCGCAGCTCGTCCAGGTCACCGCGCCCGGCCAGCACCCTGGCCAGCCGCTCGGCGGCATGCTCGTCGCCGGCGTCGGCGCGGACGCGCAGCTCGTCCAGGTCGCCGCGGCTGGCCAGCAGGTCGACCAGCCGCTCCGCGACATACACGTCGCCCGGGTCGCCGGCGTCGACCTGGATCCGCAGGATCTGCGCGGCCCCGTCCAGGTCGCCGTGCCCGGCCAGCAGATCAGCCAGGTCCAGGGCGGCATATACGTCGCCGGCGTCAGCCTGCTCCCGCAGGATCTGCACGGCCCCGTCCAGGTCGCCGTGCCCGGCCAGCAGATCAGCCAGGTCCAGGGGAGCGTACATATCGTTGGCACCAGCCTGCTTGCGCAGGATCTGCGCGGCCCCGTCCAGGTCCCCGTGCCCGGCCAGCAGCCTGGCCAGCTCCACGGCGGCGTACCCGTCGCCCGTGTCGGCCTGCTTGCGCAGGATCTGCGCGGCCCCGTCCAGGTCGCCGCGCCCGGCCAGCAGCCCGGCCAGCCGCCCGGCGGCGTACCCGTCGCCGGCGTCGGCCTGCTTGCGCAGGATCTGCGCGGCCCCGTCCAGGTCGCCGCCCTCGGCCAGCAGCCTGGCCAGCTCCAGGGCGGCGTACCCGTCGCCCGCCTCGGTTCGGGCGCGCAGCTCGTCCAGGTCCCCGTGCCCGGCGAGCAGCCCGGCCAGCCGCCCGGCGGCGCACCCGTCGCCGGCGCCGGCGCGGGCGCGCAGCTCGTCCAGGTCGCCGCGCTCGACTAGCCGCTCGGCGGCGGGCTCGTCACCGGCGTCGGCGCGGGCGCGCAGCTCGTCCAGGTCACCGCGCTCGGCCAGCAGGTCGGCCAGCCGCCAGGCGGCATGCCAGTCGCCGGCGTCGGCGTCGGCGAGGAGACGCAGTGCCTGGACGGCCCCGTCCAGGTCGCCGTGCCCGGCCAGCTTCAGGGCGGCGGATCGGTCGGCAGTGTCGGCGCGGGCGCGCAGCTCGTCCAGGTCACCGCGCTCGGCGAGCAGGTCGGCCAGCCGCCAGGCGGCGTACCTGTCGCCGGCGTCGGCGAGGAGGCGCAGGAAGTGCACGGCTCCGTCTAGGTCACCGCACCTGGCCAGCAGGTCGGCCAGCCGCCTCGCGGCATCCCCGTCGCCCGCATCGACGGCGTAAGAGTAGAGCGGGATGGCATAGCGGTACAGCAACCGGTTTCTGGCGCTGTCAGCGAGCCGGGCGGCGTCGGCGGGGTCGCGGATGTGACTGATGACAGCGTCCCAGGTACTAGCGGGCACGCGTTCATAGCGGCGTTTGCGGCTGGCGTGCTGGATCAGGTAGTCCGCGGGGACGTACCCGGCGATGTGGCCCATGCCGGCTCCGGCGGGGCTGAGGGCGGCGGCGGCGCCGTGCAGCTTCCCGGTGGCGTAGGCCAGGGCCTGCTCGAACCAGTTCTCCGGCGCCTCGGCCCGCTGGGCGCTGGTGCAGTAGCCCGGCGCGGCGGCGCGCAGCAAGCCGGGGCTGAGCGGAGCGCGGGCACCGAGCCGGGCCGCGTCCAGCGCCGCGGTCAGCACCGCCCACGCGTACGGATCGGCGGTCTTAGCGTCCTGCCAGCGGGCGACCAGCTGCGGCGCGGCCGCTAGGGTCTGGGTCAGCCCGTACCCGGCCGCCTCCAGCGCGACCGCCAGGCGCCGGTCCCGGGCCGCCGCGGCCCGGGACCGGCCCTGCTCCGCCAGGCTGAATTCCGGGTCGATGCGGACAACCTCCGCCAGATCCAGCACTTCGCGCTCCCGCGCCCGCAGGTCGGGGCCGCCGGAAGCGGGCACGGCGGTGAAGGCGGCGTACCGGTCCGGCCAGATCGTGCCGATGATCACCGCCGGATCAGAGGCGGTCAGCAATGCCCGCACCACCTCCCCGGCCAGCCCGTGCTCGCCGTCCAGGTAGCGCTGCAGCTCATCCAGCCACACCACCGTCCGCGGCGGCAGCGCCCGGGCCAGGGCGGTTACTTCCGCCGCCCCGGCCGGGTGCACCAGCCACCAGTCCGGTAGCAGCGCGGTGACTGCCTCGAACGCGCAGCGGGTCTTGCCGACCGAGGAACCACCGACTAGCAGCACGAACCCGCCCCGCTGTGCCGCGACCCTCACCTTGGCCCGGATCCCGGACTCGCCGTCGTCAGCGTCCCGCGGCACGTACTCCGGAGGCCTCTCGTCTGGCACGCCGGGCACGCTGATCGCCGCATGCACTCCCAGCCGCCGCGGGTCGGCCTGATGCACCCGGATCGCGGCCGCAGGGATCCGGGCAGAGTCCATCCGGGCCGCGACCCACGCGTCGCGAGCCAGGTCGCGGACCCGGCCTACGGCAGCGCGGCCGCGATCGGCCCGGGATTCCTGCGCCAGCACGGTGACCACCGCCAGCAGGTCATCCAGTGACGCAGGTACCGCAGGGTCTCCGATGATCCGGGTGATGGTGTCCCGCCCCGGGCACCCGGTCAGCTCCGTGACCTCCCCGTCCTCCTGGACCCATTCGCCGGATCTAACCAATTCGGCGATCGTGTCCAGAGTCGGTGTCCCGGCTTGCAGGTACAGCTCGTACAGCAGGGCCTTGAGGTCGGCCAGCGGCCCCGGCGGCACACGCGGCCGGCCGATCACCCGTGGCCGCCGCGCCCCGCCCTTCTCGTCGCCGCTCATCGCAACAAGCATTATCCCCGCCACGCCCGGATGCGCGCTGACAGGCGCAAACCAGGCGGCGGCCGTCGCCGCTCGTCGCAACTCGGCCGTGCGGTTCCCGGCTGGCCCATGGTGGAAGCACGCCGGCCGGCGCCCTGTCCGCCCTGACGAAGGAGACATGCGATGACCACCGCTCCCGAGCCCGGCCTGACCCGCGCCGAACGGCTCTGGCTAGCCGCCGCCGCCCTGCGCGGCGTCCTTTCCGGAGCCGCCCGCGCCATCACCGCCTGGCTGCTCGAGCAGCACCTCCACTAACCCGCCATCAAGGGCCTGGCCCGCGACGCGAACCCGCCGCGGGCCAGGCCCGCAGCCATGCCGCCAGCCCGCGCGTAACTGGAACAAATCACCGTTTGTTCCAGTTAGGTGCCCACAGCGTTCCTGATCGCACTGCTGGCAGTCGCAGCCGTGCAGCGCCTCTCCTCACTCAGCGTGACCGTCTAGAAATCGATCGATTAACTACATGATCAACTCGGCAGGGCCCGGACTCGGGTCGGTCGGCCGACGCTTGTCCTGCGGGCCTTTCCGTTTATTGCGAAGCAGGCGCCGCTGCCACGTGATGCGCCTGGTGTCCCAGCTAGTGCCACGCAACAGTCACCAGGCCCATACGAGCGTGTCATGCCGGCCAGGGGAGAAAGCCGCCGATTGCGAAGTCATAACGCTTCTAGGCGTCGGCGATCACGCTGGTGTCGTCGCCGGCCATCCCTGAGCATCGGGGATCGTGGGACAGCACAAGGACTCCGGGCTGGCCGTGCCGCGCTTTGCTTCCTGGAGTCCGCGCTGTTCAGGGCAGCCACGTTCTAGCTGCGGTCGCCCACCAGCCGGGTCGCAGGCCCCGCGCTGACGTGGCCCGCCGGTGAAGGATCGCCATCCGGCAGCGCCCGCCCAGGTGCACGCCGGTTATCCTCCCGGCCGCGACAGCAGTGCCTTCGGCCATCGCTCCGGGAACAGTATCGAACGCTACGACGGAAAGGCAGGATAATCACCAGATGCATGCGAATGATCAAAAGGCCACGTGGTAGTACCGCGCAACCGCGACAAATCATCTATTCCAGTATGAAGGACCTGGGCCTATTATCGTATTCACGGCAATGCTCTGCGTGGTTGCCGTTTTGTGGATGGACTGCCGCTAGGGTCGCTAGGGGAACGGTTGGCAACAGGCACAAAGGCAGGGCTGCTTGATTCCAGCGATCACGCCCAGTCGATCTTTAAGCACGCCATCATCAGGAATTACATGCCGCCGTTCCTGGCGATGACCGGCAGCACGTCAGATAAAGGCCGTGTGGTCGTGATGGATGGGTTCGCGGGCCGCGGCCGCTACCCAGACGGCAGCCCGGGATCGGCTGAGCTGATCATGCAGGCAGTTCGCAGACTCCAAGGCTCCCGGACGGTCGCGGCGTTCTTCGCCGAAACCGATCCGGGCACGTACCGCAAGCTCGATGCCATCGTCAGGGAGTATGCCGACGCGGGGCTGCCGGCCACGGCGCTTTCCGGATCAGCAGATGAGCACCTTGATACCGTCGTCGCCGCAGCTCGTGGCATCCCGCTGTTCTTGTTTCTCGACCCGTGCGGCGCGCTGCTGCCATTCTCGCGCCTTGCCCAGGTGACCGGCACTGAGCGCCGGGCCGTGCGCCCTCCCACCGAGGTCCTGCTGAATTTCAGCGCTGACCTCACTCGGCGTACTGCGGGACAGCTGGCCGCCGGACAGACAGGCGAGGCCGGGGTTACGCGGATGGATATGACATGCGGCGGCACGTGGTGGCGCGAAACCGCAATGGACGCATACCGATCCTCGCCGAAAGGGAATTTCGAGCCCGCAGCCGAAGCGGTCGTCAGCGGCTACGCAGCGCGGCTGGCGCGAGCCGGGCGGATGCTCCAGGTCACGGTGCCCGTGCGCCGGAGGCTGCGCTACCAGCCTATCTACCACCTGGTATTTCTCACCCGGAGCCAGTACGGGCTCTGGGTGTTCGCCGACGCCCTGGGCAAGGCGCGGCAGGACTGGCTGCGGGCCACCGGGCGGCTGGATGATGACGCCGGTGTGCAGGACGCCCTGCCGGGGATGTCCCGGTCGGAGGATATGCAGCAGCTCATCGACAGCGAGAAGGCCCGCGCCCAGGAGATCATCGAGGCGAACCTGCGGAATCTCGTCCGTCCGGGGCCGTTCAAGCTGGTCAACAAGGCAAGGCAGGTGTTCGGGGACGCCTATGGCGTCGCGACGGACTCAGTGGTCTTCGCGGCTGTCCGTGCCCTCGAGGCGAGCCGCCAGCTCGCCACCGTACAGGCATCGAGCCGGATCCGCGACCGCGTGGTCGGGCCGCCCTAGACCGCCGCCGCGTCCAGGGCCGGCATCTGGCTCCAGATGCTCCCGTCCAGCTCCCGGCCGCCGTCCTTCGGGGTCCGGCCGCCCCATTGCTTGAAGAAGAACGGCACCTGCCCGGCGGCGCACCGGTCGCGGATGCCGGTGACCCAGGCCGGGTCGATCGGCCGGTGTCCGGGCCCGGATTCCCCGCCGGCGATCACCCAGCCGATCCCGGTCAGGTCAAGCCCGTCGAGCGGGCCCAGCAGCGGCTCGCAGGACAAGAACCGGACTGCCGCCGGGACTGAGCGCAGGTCATCCACCCGCCGCAGCTGTGCGGCATCTTCGACCGACACGCCCATCCACAGGTTCGGCGGCCAGTCCAGGCTGGCAGCGACCCTCCGCAGGCGCGAGGACCGCTTGGTCAGTACCTGGTACGTGTGCTGCGGGGTATCGGCGATTACCCCGAATACCTGCCGGACGAAGCTGAGCGGAACCCGGGCGTGGAACAGGTCGCTCATCGAGTTGACGAACACCACGCGGCGCCCAGACCAGGTGTAGGGCAGAGCCAGGGCGCTGGCGTGCACGGTGAGCCCGAAACCTGGCCCCGACGTGCGCGGATCCCCGTCGTTCTGGTACTTGGGCTGCCCCATCGCCTTGAGCCGCCTGGCGAGCGTTAGCGCGTAGCAGTGATCGCACCCGGGCGAGATCCGGTCGCAGCCCGTCGTTGGATTCCAGGTCACCTCTGTCCACTCGATTGCTGAGCGGCTAGCCATCTTCCTGCCTCCTTTCGGGCTGGTCTGCGGCTTGTTGCTGCTCCGCTGCGCGGCCAAGCCGGATCCACTCGCTTACCCGCTCCACCGGGACGATCACCAAGCTGTGTGGCTCTGAATCGCTCTGGAGCGCGTAGACCATGTCTCCGGCCTGCAGGTGCAACCGGTCGGTCAGCGCTTTGGGCAGCACGATCTGCCGGTTATTGGCGATCCTGATCGGCCCGTGCGGTTCGGACACCTGTCCAGGCTACAACTTCTTGTAATTTTTGTATTGGCCGTAGAACCTTGACTTTTCCCCGGTGCTGCGCCGCCGCTCAGCCGGTGATGCGGCCACCGCATACCCCACGGATAATCGGGTCCGCCCGGCAGGTGGCCAGGGAAACCGGAACGCGCCGCCCGCCGGATCGACACCGGGCATCTCGACGTCACCTTGCACACCACGTGCAGCCCGCCATCCGCGCCCTGCTCGACCACCCCGCGCTGGCCGCCGTTATCGTCCCGTCCCGCGCAGAGCCGTTCGGCCGCATTCCCCTGGAGGCCTACGCCACCGGGGCCTCACCCGTCATCGCCACCACCGCCGGCGGGCTCGCCGAGACCGTCACCGAGCCGCTCACCGGCTACACCGCCAGCCCGGCAGATCCCCCTCGCTCGCCGCCGCCATCGCCCGGGCACTCACCGCCGATCCCGCCGATCATGCCCGGATGCTCACCGAAGGACGCCGACTCACCGCCACCAGCTACGACTACGCCGCCAGAGTGCGGGCCTTCCTCACCCGGCTTGCCCCCTGGGCGATCAGCAACCCCCAGTCGGCGTCTCCCGAAGGAGCAGGCGCATCAAGCCGGCAGCCCCCACTCCCCCGATGCAACCCGAGACGTCGCCCGGGCCTGCGCCACTGCAGGCTCACCCCAGCCCAGGACACCTGGCGCCGCCTCCAGCGACGCCATCAGCCGCCGGTAGACACGGCCGCCATCAGGGTCAGGCGCCCGCGGTGCGAACTCCTCAATCACCCCCGCCATCCGCACCTGCGCATACCGGGTGCGACCAGGACGGTGCACCTCCTGACATCCCAGGTACGCTGTCGCCCCAACCCGAACCTGGTTCTCCTCGGACGCCTCCAGTACCAGCGTCGCCACCAGGTCAGCGTCCTGCGGCTCCGGCGTCCCGCCCAAGGTTGAAAACGCCGCCATTGTCTTGGACCAGCACCCGGCCCGTCACCGGGCACAGCAGATATCCGTACACCTGCGTGATCTCCAGGCCAGCCGGAACCGGCGCCTCGGGCCACCAGTGCTGAACCTCCCCAACGGCAGCCACCCGCTCACCGTAATCGGCCGACAGGCACCTAGCCGTAAGGCACGCCACAGTAGTCCCTCCATCCGGCGAACCAACGGCTAACTACCTGATGGAACTCCTGTTGTGTCCAGTTTCGTCATCAACTGACATCTTCCAGGTCTCGCGCATCGGGGGCACGCTTAGTGCGGCCATGTCCAGCAGGACGGGGAAGGATGCGATGGAGCCTGGTTTCGCCGCGTCGGAGATCGACACCATCACGCCGCATCCGGCGCGGATGTACGACGCACTCCTCGGCGGCAAGGACAACTACGCCGCAGACCGGGAAGCGGTCCACAAGTTGCTGAAGGCCGCTCCGGAGGCTCGGGACAGCGCCGTCGCGAACAGGGCATTCATGCAGCGGGCGGTGCGGTTCCTGGTTGGCGAGGCGGGGATACGGCAGATCATCGATATCGGCACCGGCATCCCTGCCGCCGGGAACGTGCACCAGGTCGCCGGGCAGATCGCGCCGCAGGCCCGCGTGGTCTACGCGGACAACGACCCGATCGTGCACGTGCACGCCAACGCGCTCCTGACCGGCAGCGGGACCACCGGCATCGTGCTGGCCGACCTCCGGCAGCCTGATGCCATCGTTGGCCATCCCAAGACCCGCGCGCTGATCGACTTCAGCCGGCCCGTCGGCCTGCTGCTCGTCGCTGTCTTGCACTTCATCACCGACACGGAGAACCCGGCGCAGATTCTCGGGACGCTCCGGGACGCGCTCCCGGACGGCAGTTACCTGGTCCTGTCGCATGCGACCGCCGACCTGCGCCCGGAAGCCGCGCAGAGCGCGGCCGGCGTCTATGACGGGGCCACCTCCACCGTGACCTTGCGCAGCAAGACGCAGATCGCCGCGTTCTTCGACGGCTGGGACCTGGTCGAACCGGGCCTGGTCCAGGTACCCCTGTGGCGCCCGGAGGGCAAGCCTCCGCGTCCGAAGGAGCTGGAAAGAGCGTGGGTTTACGGCGGCGTCGGCCGCCGGGCCACGTAACGCTCAAAGGAGCTCGGCCTTCGGTGCAGGCGCGACGGTACGGCGTCGTGTCGATCGGGCGTAGCGCTGTTTACTGACCGTTACCCGGGCGACCGGGCTATCTCCGGATCGGTCGGCCTATCGGCGTCCAGTCGACTGTGCCAGGTCCCATCGTGCGTACGTATCACCGGACTGGAGGGTGTGCAGGCGGTAGGCGAGCTGCTGGCTGTAGGAGGGCCTGTCGCGGGCGGTGCGGATATAGGGTCTGAGACCCCAGATCTCGCGGACTGCGATCAGGGTGTCCAGTCCGGGCCAGGTGCGGATATCCCACCCGTAGGCTGCGGCGAAGGCGTCGATGCCGTTCTCGCCTGCCCGGCCGAACCTGCGGTCCATGTAGTGGATCTGGGCCAGGTCCCACTCACGCGGCCCGGTGGAGACGTGGTCCCAGTCGCCCAGGATGGCCTGGCCCGAGACGGCGCGCATGAGGTTGCCGATGTGCGCGTCCCCATGGATCAGGCCGGCGGGTCGGGGGAAGCTCAGTGCGGACCACTGGCGGCGCAGTTCCGTGATCCGCTTCTGCAGCCAGGACTGGCTGGCCGGGGACATGGCGTCCGGGGCTTGACTGATCTCGGCGGTGACGCTGGCGAGGGGGTCACCAAGGCTGGGCAGCGGATACGCCGGATCGCCTTGCGCGTGCAGTTCGCGCAGAATGTTCCCCATCTCAGCGCTGGTCGGCGCGGGCGTGTCGGCAGTAGGCACGTACCGCCAGGCAGAGACCACATAACCGGATATCACGAACGGCTGGTTATCAATGTCGGCCGGGACGGTGCATGGGACCCCGCGGTTAGCGAGCCAGCGCGTGACGGTGATGGAGGCGGTAACGGCGGCGAGCACTCGTGGGCTGGTGGCGATCCTGATGACCAGGCCAGCTGATGGCAGCGCGTAACTGGCGTTGCCATGCAAGCGCAGCAGCCTGGCGTCCTGAACGGGAATTCGCAGGCGCTCTGCTGCCGTGTCCAGGACCGCGCGGGTCCTGGCATGAATATTGTCGCGGTCCATCGGGTGTACTGCCCCTCGGCTACCTGAATAACGACGCGCTCAGGATAAGCCAGACAGGGAGTGCAGCCCGGCGGTGACGGCCTCGCGGCCGAACTCCTCGATCTGGTCACCAAGGTCACGGGCCTGCGCGGAGCCTCGGAACACCGGTGCGGCGATTTCGTCCCGAACACGGGCCAGCCGGGCGGTCAGCGTGGAAACCCGCTGCGCAGGGGGGAGGATCAAGACTGGCTCTAGTGCCACCGCAGCACCATCCAGCGCCCCGGATCGTACCCGGACTACGGCTAGGTCGACCCCTGCAAGCGCCTGCCCGGCGACCCCGTGCTGCTCGCCAGGACCTGGGCCCGCGTCATACAGGCTGATGGCAGTTTCCAGTTCCCCTGCTGCCTCGCGGCCGTCTCCAACCTCGGCTAGCGCGCCCCCGGCCAATGAGCAGGTGGCGGCCCGCGACAGAGCGAACTCCTCGCCGCCGATCTCAAATAGGCCGTCGCTCTGGCCGGTCTCCCGGGCAGCATGCGCGAGCCCGACTTCCCTGCGGGCCGCGTCGGGATCGCCCAGCCGTGCAAGCGCTCGGGCGTGCTCAAGGTGCAAGTTGGCACCGACCAGCCCTTGCGAGGCGTACCGCAGGCCGTCGGCTGCCAGGTCACGGCTCTCGCTGTACCACCCGCGCCAGTACATGACGTAGGAGAGCCTCGCGCGGAGCATGCCTCGCAGTGGGTCGTGGCCGATCGCATTGGCGTAAGCCCAGCCTGCCCGGATCAGCTCTTCGGCGGCGTCGGGGTAACCGAGCCGGTTAGCGGTCAGGCCCATCAGCTCGTTGATGCATCCGAGCAGGAAGTACAGGTCAGCCTGCTCACCTGGCCACAGCCGCCGGTCCAGCAGCCGGTAGATGCGGTCGCGGACCCGGCGCATATCCATGAACGTCGAGAGGGGGGCACCGGTATCGCTCAGGCTGGAAAGCCGTACCAAGTCGGCGCGGAGCTGTTCCAGCGTGGCCTCGCCGATGCCGTGCTGTTCGTGTTCCGCAGCGTGGTCGCTGCCCTCGTGCGCTGCCATCAGCACCTCTCGCTCAACCGCGAACAGCCCCATACCGGGCTCTTCTCTTTCACGGTAAGCGGAGGTGCTGGGTACTGGCAGGACGGGGACTGACCAGCCGGTAGTGCAAGCTGGAATCGGCTCCGTCACCGCGGGCCATGGTGTGGCCGGGACCGTTCCTGCTGTAGGCCCGGCGTCTGGCGTTTCTCCGGGCGGGCGGGGGCCGAATTGGCTGGGGTGGATGCCGAGGACGCGGCAGTAGTTGAGCTTGTGACGTTCGGATACGCCGCCGTCATGTTCCCAGCGATGGAGGTTGTGGTACATGCCGTCGACGGCGGGCATAGACGAGTCGCCCGCTGCGCGGCCTGCGTCGACGAGCCGGCGGGCCATCTCGCGCTTGTCCCAGCCGCGGTCTTCACGCTGCTGGCGTAGCCATGCGCCGAGTTCGCTGTCCATCACCATGTATCTTTCCCGGATCCTGGTGCACTGTGGCGGGTTCCCGGGGGACATTCCCGGACACTGGTTGTCCGGGAATGTCCGTGGCTGTCACCGCGGGGTTGGGTGGCGGCTTCCGGGTGGTCAGGTGAGGAGGTCGTCGGCCAGGCCGGCCTTGGCACCGGTGATGAAGGCGCGGATCTCGTTGGGCTCCAGGATCAGGGCGGGCCCGGCGGCGTCGGTGGACTGGCGCAGGGCGACGCGGCCGCCGGGGAGTTTCTTGGCTTCCAGGCAGTCGCCGCCGTTGGAACCGCTCCAGGGTTTGGCCCAGCCGTCAGTGCCGAGGCTGCCGGCGGGCATGCCGTTGCGGATGTGCATGTCAGATCTCCTTGCGGATGGTGCGGAGGGTCTTCTCGGTGTCCTGTTTCGGGGTGGCCTGGGCGCTGATGCGGTCCAGGGCCTGGGCGTAGACGGCGGTCTCCTCGGGTTTGTCGACGTAGTAGGCGCTGGTCATGGATTCGCCGTAGACGATGTCGGGCTGCTCGGGGGCCTCGAACCGGAAGATGCGGAACGGCCCGTACATGGCCGGGTGCAGCCCGGCCGCGAACGGCAGCACCTGGACCGTGATGGCGGGCTGAGCGGCGGCCTGGATCAAGGCGTCGATCTGGGCACGCATCACCTGCGGCCCGGTGGTGGCGGCTGGGCGGCGCAGGGTGTTCTCGTCCAGGACCAGCCACAGCCGCGGCGGGTCGGGCCGGGCCAGGATGTGCTGGCGGGCCAGCCGCAGCTCCACCCGCCGCCGGACTTCGTCCTCAGCGGCGTCGGGGAACCCGGTGCGGACGCTGGCCAGCGCGTAGTCGGGGGTTTGCAGCAGGCCGGGGATCCAGTGGGGGTCGTAGCCGCGGATGAGGCTGGCGGCTTCTTCCAGGCCGACGAACGTGCGGAACCAGCCGGGGAGGACGTCGTTGTAGCTGTGCCACCAGCCGGGCTTCGAAGCGTCGCGGGCCAGGGCCAGGAACGCGTCGATCTCGCGGACGTCGGTGATGCCGTAGGCCATCAGCAGGGACTTGACGGTCAGCGCCTTGAGGCCGCCCTCGGCGCGTTCCATCCGGCGGACTGTGTAGGAGGAGGAGTAGATCGCTTCGGCGGCCTGGTCGAAGCTCATCCCTGCTTTCTCGCGCAGCGCCTGGAGCTGCCGGCCCAGGATCATCCGCAGCACGGTCGGCCCACCCCCGGGCGGTGTGTGGTTCATGCCTGCCTGCCTCCCGCTGTGGTTCTCACGCACAGAGTGCCACGTCCAGGCCGGTGCCGCAATGACGCGATTTTAGATTGTCAAGAACTGAACTAGTTCGGGATCTGGCTGTCACTGGTGTTTTGCAATGTGCATGAAGCAAGGTTAGGGACCTGGCCGAGGACGGCCCGCGACGGCGCGTGACCCACCGCCGGCGCGTCCTGGAGGCGCTGCGCCGGACCGGCGTGCCGCGACCCCGGCGGCCAGATGGCGGACTGAGATCGTGAGGAGGGCTCCCAGTGATCATCGGCAGGTGGCGCGGGCCCGGGTGGCGGGTTATCGACGCCCATCCTCGCCACGTCAGGCAGGTGCGCGGCTGGATCTCCGCCGCGATCACCGGGCATGGCTGTCCCGTTGATCCGGGTGACGCGGCCCTGGTCGTGAGCGAGCTGTTCACCAATGCCGTGAAGCACGGCCCCAGCGGGGGCCGGGTACTGGTGGGGTACTGCCTGTGGTCCCAGGGCGCCCGGATCGTGGTCTGCGACGGCGGCGGTCCTGGCATGCCGGAGCTGCGGCAGGTCACGGATCAGGCCGAAGACGGCCGAGGCCTGTACATGGTCAACTCGGTCACGGCGCGGTGGGGCAGCTTCCGCCTCGCCGGGAACCTGGTCACCTGGTGTGATCTCGGCCAGCCGCTGCGCGCCCCGGCCGGCGACGCCTGGGCCTGGCTCCGCACCG
>Ga0207663_10000576_pt1 | contig 16195 bp, 13 predicted proteins | sample LARL53metaG_FD_184346 | JGI IMG/M metagenome (GOLD analysis project Ga0207663, IMG submission 184346) | Corn, switchgrass and miscanthus rhizosphere microbial communities from Kellogg Biological Station, Michigan, USA - LAR L5-3 metaG... | ecosystem: Host-associated > Plants > Roots >...
CGCGTGGAAGCCCCATCCTAAATCCATGTCGCTCGGCCGGCTCGCCACGCTCATCGCCGAGCTGCCGGGCTGGGTGGTCAACGCCCTGACGCTCGACGAGCTCGACATCATGCCCCCGGGCGGGCCGCCGCCCAAGTTCGAGGCGCTCGAGAGCCGGGCGAAGATCCTCGCGCTCTTCGACAAGAACGCCAAGGCCGCCCGTGCCGCCCTCGCCAAGGCCACCGACGCCGACTTCAAGAAACCCTGGGCCTTCAAGGTCGGGGGCCGGACCGTCGACACGAGCCCGAAGTACACCGTGTACCGCCGCACCGTGCTCAACCATCTGGCGCACCATCGCGGGCAGCTCACGGTCTACCTGCGGCTCAACGAAGCGCCGGTGCCCGCGGTGTACGGTCCCACGGCGGACGAGCCGAACTTCTAACCGGCACGCGCGTGGCCTCCTGGGAGCAGGCAGTCTCACGGCTGCTGCGGATGCTGCGGCTCGACAGCATCCGCCGCAAGCTGCTGGTCTTCGCCCTCCTCGCGACGCTCATTCCGTCGATCAGCACCGCCTGGATCTCCTACCAGCAGAACAAGCGCTCGCTCACCGAGAAGGTCACGCGCGAGCTCCAGAGCGTGAGCGCCCAGACCGCGCGCGAAATGGACCTGTGGATCAAGGAGCGGCTGTACGAGCTGCGCGTGTTCTCCAGCTCCTACGAGGTCTCGGAGAACCTCGATCGGATGGCGCGCGGCGGCCGGGTTGAACAACCGCGGGGTCGGCTGACCGACTACCTCCGCTCGGTGCGCGATCGGTTCGCGGATTATCAGGAGCTGCTCGTCGTGAACGGCGATGGAGAGGACGTGGCGAGCACCGCCACGCCCCCCACCCCGTCGCGCCTCCCCAGGGGCTGGACCACGACGATCCGCGCCGAGAACGCTATCGTCGGTGACGCGTACTGGGACGACGCCTTGAAGAAAGGCGTCGTCGTGTTCGCGGTCCCCGTGTACCAGACGGGCGGCCGCCTGCTCGGCGCCTTCACGGCCAAGGTCGACCTCGCGGCCGTCTATCGGCTGCTGCGGCGCTTCACCGCGGGAGACTCGAGCCGGTTGTATCTCGTGACGGCCGACGGTCGGGCCCTCGTGGGCTCGCAATCGGGGCCCACGGAGATCACGCGGCGCAGCCTGGACGCCGGCACCACCAAACGGCTGTTCGACGGCGAGGGGAGCGTGGTCCAGTACGCCGGGATCGACGGTGCGCGCGTGGTCGGCGCCCTGAAGCGCGTCCCCCAGGTGGACTGGGGCGTCCTCGCCGAAGTCCCGGCCGACGCAGCGTTCCGGCAGGTGGCCCGCTTGCGCAACGTCACGGCGCTGATCGTGACGGCGCTGTTCGTGGGCGTGGGCCTGCTCGCCTACTTCCTCGGTCTCCTCATCACGCGGCCGCTCGACCGGCTGCGGGAGGGAGCCGCGAAGGTCGCGGGCGGCGACCTGGCGGTGCTCCTGCCGATCGTGAGCGGGGGCGAGCTGGGCTATGTGACCGAGGTGTTCAACGACATGGCCGCGCGGCTGCGCGACAGCCGCCGCGAGCTCGAGCGGCTCTCGGTGACCGACGATCTCACGGGGCTGTACAATCGCCGCTACCTGATGGATATGCTCGCGCTCGAGATCCGCCGCTCGCGCCGGATGCGCCACCCGTTCGCCGTGCTCATCGCCGACGTAGACAACTTCAAGCCGTACAACGACGCCTACGGTCACCTCGAGGGGGACGCGGCGCTCGCGCGGATCGCCGCCATCCTCAGGGACACGAGCCGTGACGTGGATTGCGCGGCGCGCTACGGCGGCGAAGAGTTCGTGGTGCTGATGCCCGAGACGGAGATGGAGGGCGCGGTCGACACTGCGCAGCGCATCCGCGAGCGGCTGGCCGACGATGCGGCGATCGGCGAGAAGTTGACCATCAGTATCGGGGTGGCACAGTTCGGAGCGGACGGGGAGACTCCGGAAACGCTGCTGGCGCGCGCGGACGCCGCGCTCTACCAGGCCAAGCGCGATGGCCGCGACCGCGTGGTGCGGTCGGCTCGCTAATCTCCTCGCCGGCCCACGAGCGTCACGTACATCCAGCCCGCGTGGCCGCTTTCATCCTCCACGCGGACCCACTGATCCACATATGAGTACCCGGTGAGCGTTGCCCCCGGCTCGACGGTGAACAGCACGCGATACGTGCTGCCCGGCCCCTCGCGCATCTTGCCGCGCGCGATGGCGCGCAAGGGCACGGCCACTGCGAACGCGACCTCCCCCGAGCGCAACGAGGGCCGGTCGGAGCCAGTGCCCCCCAGCCGGCTGCGACCCAGGGACACGGCCCGCTTCGCTTGGTTCGCCAGGTAGACCGCGCCGCCGTAGTTCTGCTTCGCGAATTCGGCGCTCGCCTGCTGGAGCAGCGCGCCTGACTGACCGACTTCGGTGCCGGCGCCGGTCTGCGTCCCTCCCCCCCCCGCGGACGCGGCACGCAGCCCCTGCACGGCGATCTCTGTCTCCGCTATGGCGGACGCCGCTTCCGCCTTGCTCGCCACCGTCTGCAGCTTGGCGAGCGTGCGTACGATCTCCTCGCGCGCCTCATCGAGCCTGGCCTGGAGGTCTTCCACCTCAGCGTCCCGCTCGGCGAGCCGCAGCTCGAGCCGCGCCGCGCGCTGCTCGAGCGCCGAATCACGGGCTGTAGGACCCGCGGCGCGATGCACGGTCTGGACGCTGTCCTTGGCGGGTGTGACCGGCGACGGACTCGGCGTGCACGCGGCGAGTACGAGCGCGACGCACGAGACAGGGAGCGCACGGCGCATCATCCGGCCGCCTCCGCGCCGTCCGCCTGCTCCTGCTGCATGGGCTCATGCGCCTGCGCGCTCACCCACACGCCCGGGTGCGGAATGGTGACCACGAAGCTGTCGCCCACGCGCAGCGGTCGCGCCTGATAGGCCGCCAGCGCCTCGCGCCACTCAGACGGCAGCTCGTCCGCCGAGCGCAACGGGAACGCGATCGCGCTCCCCACCCGGCCCGCAACCACATTCTCGACGACATCGGTCAGTGGTCGGCCGGTGGGAGTGCGCAGCTTGGAAAGCGCCACGTAGCGCGCGGCGGGGTCGCCCGCGGTGATGATCACCGTCGAGTAGTACAACAGGTTCGATTCGATGTGCTCGAGCAGCCGCTCCCGCGACGCGTCCGCCGTGGTGACCGTGTCCCCGCCGAGCATCCGCTCGAGCTCCGGGAGCAGGCCGCGATCGAGCAGCGTGCGACGGAACAGGTAACCAAAGCGCCGCACCACGTCCGGGGTAGCGACGCTCGGCAGCCGGAACGGCACGAAGATGACGGGGCGCACGTGCGGGCTGCGCACGATCACTTTGAAGCGCTCGAGCGGCTCGAAGAAGTGGAACGTGACGAGCCGGTCGCGGGTCGTGTTGCGCACGTGACGCACCGCGCCCGTCGCCGGAGCGTCGGCGGGCGCGTCCACCACACCGAGCGGCCGACGCCGCAGCGCGTGGCTCATGCGCTCGGTGCGGTCGCGGATCATGTGCATCGTGTCCGCGGCCGCGGGCTCGAGGCCCGGGTCTGTGAGCGTGAGCGGATCGAGGTGCAGCTCGGGACGCAACGCGGTGATCAGGTCGCCCAGCATCGAGGTGCCCACCATGCGGGCGAGAATCTGGAGCGGGCGCTCGCGCCCCTCGACCTCGCGACGCCACCGGCCGTCGAGCACGGCGAGCTTCGCCTCGTCGCCCGGCGTCAGCGTCACGCTGTAGAGCAGCTCGCCCCACTGGACGCCGAGCGACTGCCAATACTCCTCGACGTCGATCAGGACGCCGTAACGCATCCCGCTCGGACTGTCGACCTGTGGCGCGAAGACGTCCGCCACGCTCCCCCCCCCCGCTGGAGCCGCGCCGGTCTTGTCGCCGAAGACGGCGAGCCGCTGGAAGTAGAGGACGTGGCCAGGCACCTCGGGGTCGGCGGGCTTCGTCGGCGACGGCGGGGGTCCCACGTGCGCGGGGGGCGGCGTCGGGGAGGTCACGCCGGACGTCGCGTCGCGGGACTGCCGCTCGCCGGAGCCCGAGAATGGCGGCAGCTGCGTCGGCGCGGCGAGCGGCGTCGGCTGGTCCCCGAGCGTCGCGGTTGTCAGCTCGATCGGGTCTTCGCTGCGGAGGCCCACGCGGATGCGCAGGCGCGGCGCGTCGCGACGCGGGATGGCGACGATGCCGTCCGCATCGCTCACCCAGTACCCCTCGGCGTTGCCGGATTTCTCGAGCACGGTCACGGGCACGCCCTGCGCGGGCTTGCCCGTGTCCTGATGCACGATCCGAAACAGCCAGACTTCCTTGGTGCCGGGGCTCATAGGGGGCCCCAATATGGGAGATGACGGCCGAGGCGGACAACGGCGCGGCTCACGCCGGGGGTAAGGCCTTGTCGGATAGGGCGTTGCCGAGTAAGGCGTTGCCGGATGAGGCGTTCCCCGGAGGGGCGCGGCTGAAGCCGCTACCGCAGATCGAACATGAAGTGGTGCATGTAGTCGATCGTCGCCTGCTGCTCGCTCACCTGGAAGGCGAGCACGTCCCCGATGGTGATCACGCCCTGGAGTCCCTTGTCACCGACGACGGGGAGATGGCGGATGCGCTTCGCGGTCATCATCGCGGCGACTTCTTCCACAGGCGTATCGGGCGCGCAGGCGGTCACCGGCGCGGTCATCACGTCGGCCACCTTCGTGGTCACCGGATCGCGCCGCTGTGCCACCACGCGGCGCAGGATGTCGCGCTCGGTGAAGATCCCCGCGAGCCGCTTGCCTTCGGTCACGACGAGCCCACCGATCCCGCGCTCGTTCATCAGCTGCGCGGCCTTCACGACCGTTTCCGATGGCGCAACGGAGATGACGTCGCTGCCCTTTTTACCGAGGATCTCGCGGACGGTCGCCATGGTACCGCCTCCAGGAAGGAGTCCTGTTCGATACTACCGCGCGGATCGGGAGGGCGCCACCTTATCTCGATGCCTCTGCTCATGGTGGTGCTGCTCGCCGCTACGCCGCTCCAGACGAAGGACACCCTGCCCCCGCCCCGCACTATTCCCGAGCTCGAGGCCAAGATTCGGCAGGTGCTGGAGCGCACGCATACGCCGGCGGTGGGGATAACGCTGGTGACGCGGGACAGCGTGCTGTGGGTGGCGGGCATCGGGAAGGCCGACGTCGCGAGCGGTCGCGACGCCACGCCGGAGACGCTGTTCCGCATCGGCTCCACGTCCAAGGCGTTCGTCTCGCTGATGGTGCTCCTCGAAGAGCAGGCGGGGAAGCTCAAGCTCGATGATCCCGTGAAGCAACGCGCGCCCGAAGTCGCGTTCAAGAACCGCTGGGAAGCGACGGATCCCGTCCGGATCGTCAACCTGCTGGAGCACACCACGGGGTGGGACGACCTGGCGCCCCGCGACTACGCGAACAACGACTCGACGCCGCTCACCCTCCGGCAAGGCCTGGATTTCACCCCGCGCACGCGCACGTCGCGCTGGCGTCCCGGGACGCGGGTGGCGTACTGCAACTCGGGGCCGCCGGTTGCGGCGTACATCGTCGAGAAAATCGAGGGGAAGCCGTTCGAGACGCTGGTCCATGACCGGTTGTTCGTCCCCATCGGCATGACGACTGCGACGTACTTTCGTCCCGCCCCGGACCAGCAACCGGCGACGCTGTATCACGCCGACGGCAAGAGGCCGTTCCCCTACTGGTACATCATCGAGCGTCCCGCGGGGGCGATCAACGCGTCGGCACGCGACATGGCCGCGTACGTGCGATTCCTCCTCAACCGCGGGGCGGTGCGCGGCAAGCAGATCGTGCCGCGTTCGGCCATCGAGCGGATGGAGCTACCGCAGAGCGCCCTCACGGCGCGCGCCGGGTTGCCGGTGGGCTACGGGTTGAGTCTCGGGACGTACGTCTCCGACAGCGGCTTCGAGTGGGTAGGACACGACGGTGGTGTATCGGGCGGGATCACGATCATGGCGTACCGTCCCGACGCTGGAGTCGGGTTCGCGTTCATGATCAACAGCAGCAACGGCACCGCGGTCAGACAGATCGACCGGTTGGTGCGCGGCTACCTCACACGCAACGCGGTGCTCCTCGCTCCACCGCCCCGGGCGTCTCTTTCGCCGCTCGCACGCGGGGCGACGGGATGGTACGTGGTCGACAACCCGCGCGTGCAGGATTTCTACTTTCTCGAGCGGCTGCTCGCGCTCGCGCACGTGCGGGTGAACGACAGCGCGCTGATCGTCGCGCCCCTGCTCGGCGAGGCGACGACGTATCTGCCGGTGACGGCGACCTTGTTCCGCGAGCGTCGGGATCCGGTGCCCACGCTCGCGCTCGTGAACGACTCGCTCGACGGCCGCCCCCATGCCATCGAGCAGATGGGTTATCTGCTTCCCCGATCGCTCGTCCGGACGAGCGCGCCGACGGTGTGGCTCGAGCTCCTGACGTTGGTCGCGTTCCTCATCGCGTCGGCCGGGACGGTGCTGTTCGCCCTCGTATGGATCCCGCGCCGCTGGTTCGGCCGCCTGCGGGGAGCGCCCCATCTTTGGGTGCGAGGCTGGCCTCTGATCGCGACACTCTCGCTCGCGTTGGCGGTCGTCCTGTTCCTCGTGTCCGCGGATGACCCGATCGCGCGCTTCGGCGCCCCGACCCTCTGGTCGATCGGATTGTTCCTGTGCACGCTCTGTTTCCCCGTCGCGAGCGTGGCGGGTTTCGTGCTGGTGCGGCGGGTACCGCCCGCGGAGGTGGGGCGCGCGACGCGGATCTATGCCCTCGTGGCGTCCAGCGTGAACGTCATCGCGTCGGCGTATCTCGCGTGGTGGGGCATGCTCGGCTGGCGGAGCTGGAGCTGACTTGAGGAGCGCCCGGCTTTCCTTATAGTAGAAGGCGAACCCATTCCTGGAGGGTGCCTATGGCCAAGACGACGAACGTCGGGGATTTCGATGCGCGGGCGCGGCTCGTTGCGGGCTCGCTCGCGCTACTGGGCGGCCTCGCGGCGCTCGACCCGTTCTTTCAGGCGCTCGGGTTTCTCACCTGGATCATTTGCGCCGCCATGATGTATGTGGGGACGTTGCTCGCGATGGGCGGATTCAAGGACGGCACCGCGCCGTTCGGGTATCCCCTGCTCGCGCTCGCGATCCTCGACGCGTATCTGCCGCTGGTCCACAAGGGCTACTGGGGCTTGATCGGGGGCGTGATCGTGGCGTTCGGCGCGTTTCAAACGGCGATCACGCGGATCTGCCCGATCAATTCCCTGTTCGGGGTGAATACGACCACGAGAGCGGCGTAGGCGGGCGCGGAGGAAGGGCGCGGCTAAAGCCGTCGCCGAGCCGCGAGTTTACTCGCGCCTACGGGGGCGGGGCTCCCACTACCCACTTCACCAGCCGCCCGGCATCCACCGGCGTGTCGGGCTCCACCTGATTGATGAGCGCGAGCGACGTAGGGGGGAGTGGTGAGGGGCGCTGGCGCGCCAGCTCGGCAATCGTTGTGCGACGGTCTGTCCGCACGATCGTCACCCGCTGTGGCTGGACGCCGAGCACCGCCGGATCGGTGAGCCGCGCGAAGGAGAGGAGCGACCGCTCGGCGATGGACTGATAGGCCGGCCAGCTCGCTTCCGTGGAGTAGCCGATGAGCCGGTACACGGCGCCGCCATACTCGATGAATACGGCGGAGCCGCGCAGCGTGCCGTTGTCGGTCGCGGCCGCGAAGCCTGCGCTCACCGCCGGAAGCCCGCTGACCGACGCGCGCACCGGATAGCTGCCGGTGACGCCCTTCTGTGACAGGAACGTACGAGCGGCGGCATCGGCGCTCGGCTCCCCGGCGAACCCGAGCTCCACCGCCCCGTCCTTCTGTGGACTGACGGCAACCACCGATTGCCTGCCGTTGCTGGTCGCCCACCCATCCGGGAACGTGAGGCGAAACCGCAGTCCCGGATGCAGGAACAGGCCTCCCTTGAAATAGCCTTCGCGTGGGTCGTCGCCGTAGACCAGGCCCTCGAGCCGCCGCAAATAGGCATCGCGGTTGACCATGGAGCCCGCAAAGTCCTGCGGCTCGCTCGCGATCTCCTGCTCGATCTTGCCGCGGCGGTTCTCCGGATTGGGGTGCGTCGCGAGCCATTCGGGCACCCGCCCCCCGCCCTGCGCCTGGCTCACGCGCGTGAGCATGTCGAACACATGCGGCATCTCGCGGGCGTCGTAGTGCGCGCGCCGCATGTACCGCAAGCCGAGGTGGTCCGCCTGGCTCTCGGCGTCGCGGGAGAACTTGAGGAACAGGACACCGAGACCGGCGCTCGCGAGGCCGGCGTAGCGCTCGAAGTCCGAGCTCGCGATGCTGCCGATCGCGAGCCCCACCTGCGCGAGCTGCTGCTTGCTCATCTGGCTGACCGAGTGCCGGGCCGTGACATGCCCGATCTCGTGTCCCACCACGCCCGCGAGCTCGGCCTCCGAGTTCAGGTGCGCCAGGATGCCCCGCGTCACGTAGATGTAGCCCCCGGGGATCGCGAACGCGTTGACCACCGGGTCGTCGACGACGTGGAACGTCCAGGGGAGGTTGGGCCGCTCGGAGGTAGCGGCAAGCTGCGAGCCGAACTGCTGGATCCAGCGCTGCATCCCCGTGTCGGCGTACAGGCCGATGGACGCGACCACGTCCTTGTCATAGCCCTGCCCCATCGCGATCTCCTGCGACTCGCTGATGAGCATGAGCTCCTTGGCCCCGGTGGCGGGGTTGGTGGCACATGCGAGCGCGGCGCAGGCGGCGAGAAAGAACGGAAAGGGCGGGCGCATCGCCTCCCTACGACTTCTTAGACGTCGCTGGAGCCGGCGCCATCGGCAGCGGCATGTCCGAGTTCCAGATGTCCTGCATCATGAGCCAGCGCCCTCCTTCGTTCACCCAGCGCACGATGTACTTGCCCGAGTCGGCGGGAGGGAATCCCGGCGGCCGCTTGGCGTTCGCGGGCCACACGAAGTTCCAGCGTCCCAGCTCGGTGGCCGAGGCGCCGCTCGCCCACACGGACTCGGCGCGGATCGAGAGGGTGGCGGCCATCGTGTTCATCTGCCCGAAGAACCCGCGAATCGCTTCCTTCCCGCGCACCGGCGCCATGTTGGGAGGCAGCAGCACGGCGTTCGCGTGGTAATATGAAGCCAGCGAGTCGGCATGGCCGCCGGACGTGAGGCTGGCCCACGTGGCGTTGGCGGCGTCGATGGCCTTCTTGGCCTCGGCGCTCGTGTCCGGCGGGGGCGCGGGCTGGCAGCTGAGTGCAGCGGCGACGAGCAGCGGGAGAGCATTCGTGGGGCGCATAACGGAGCTCCGTTGGAGAGGAAGTGACGTTACCGGCGGTGCGGGCAGGTGGCAAGCAAGGCTAGAACCGCTCGAATCGGTACGCCAATTCTGGCCCCCCCTTCCCCTCGTACGCCAGTCGCGCGATCAGCAGCGTGAACGGCTCGGTGTAGCGGGCGATCCGTAATGGGCCGGCGTCCACCGGATCGAAGCCCGTATCGCAGATCAACTCGACCGCCACACCCTTCGCCTTCTTGTCGTCGCCGCAGTACACGAGACTCGGTCTCTTCGCTTTGCGCCGGGCTTCGAAGACGCCAAACAGCACCTCGCTCGGCACTGTACCGAACGCGGAGACCACGCGAGCCTTGGGGACTTTCATCGCCAGCTCCTCCGCGCCGGAGGAGGTGTGGGCGATCACGAGGTCGGTGTCGTCGGCGTTCATCGGCAGCGAGCAGGTGACGATGACCTTGCCCGACAAGTCGCCCGCCTGTTTCAGGACATCGTCGAATCGCGACCAATGCACGGCTAAGAGCAGCGCGTCCGCGTCCTGCGCGGCCTCTCGCGCCGTGCCGGCCCGGGCTTTCCCTTTGGCGTCCCGCGCCAGCTTCTTCAGCTTCTCTTCACTGCGCGCATAGCTGAAAACGACTTCATGTCCGGCACGCGCCCAGATCGTGCCGAGTTTGCCGCCCATCAATCCCGAGCCAAGGATGCCGACGCGCATGCTCATAGGCCGGTCCTGCGCTCCAGGTGTTCGGGATAGCGCGCCCCTTGCACCGTGATCTGCGAGGCGGCGCTCTCGATGTCACGCAGGTCATCCTCCGTCAGCTCGACCGCCGCGGCTCCGATGTTCTCCTCCAGGCGATTCCGTTTGGTGGTGCCGGGAATCGGAACGATCCATGGCTTCTGGGCCAGCAGCCAGGCGAGCGCGATCTGCGCCGGCGTCGCCTGCTTCTTTGCGGCGAGCCTCCGCACGACGTCCACGATGGTCTGATTCGCCTTGCGTGCTTCGGGCGTAAAGCGTGGCACGATGTTGCGGAAGTCGGATCGGTCGAAGGTGGTGGTTTCGTTGATCGTCCCAGTGAGGAAACCCTTCCCCAGTGGGCTGAACGGAACGAAGCCGATCCCGAGCTCTTCGAGGGTTGGCAACGTCTGTTCTTCGGGCCGGCGCCACCACAGCGAATACTCACTCTGAAGCGCCGTGACCGGCTGGACCGCGTGGGCACGACGGATCGTCTGCGCCCCGGCTTCAGACATGCCGAAGTGCCTGACCTTTCCTTCCCGAATGAGGTCCTGCACCGCTCCCGCCACATCTTCGATCGGCACGTCGGGGTCGACACGATGTTGATACAGAAGATCGATGACCTCGACCTTGAGTCGCTTGAGCGAGCTTTCGGCGACCTGCTTGATGTGCTCTGGTCGACTGTCCATCCCCACCTGGTCCCCCTTGGGACCGAACCCGAAACCAAACTTGGTGGCGATCACGACCCGATCGCGGAACGGGGCCAGCGCCTCGCCCACGAGCTCTTCGTTGGTGAACGGGCCGTACGCTTCGGCGGTATCGAAGAACGTCACGCCGCGTTCGACGGCCGTCCGAATCAGCAGAATCATCTCGTTCTTATCGGCGGGGGGGCCGTAGCCGTAGCTCATTCCCATGCAGCCCAACCCCAGAGCCGATACCGTCAGACCGCCTTTCCCCAATGTGCGCTTCTGCATCGCTCCTCCTGCTCGGACGAATCTCCAGGATTCTACTCCGGCGAGGCGGCGGGCGGTATGACAAGCGTGCGAAATGGCGGTACGATTCTGGTGCCAATCACCACGAGCTCGGCACCATGGCTCCATTCGACACGTGGGAGAATTTCTACATCATTGTCGGGTCATCCGCGGGGGCCCTGACCGGGCTCCAGTTCGTCGTGATCGCGCTCGTTTCGGAGCAGGGCGCGGTGAGGGGCCTGGGCGAGGTGAACGCCTTCGGCACGCCGACGGTGGTGCATTTCTGCGCCGTGCTTCTTCTTTCGGCCATCGTGAGCGCGCCGTGGCCGCGGGTGGCCCAAGCCGGCGTGCTGCTCACGCTCTGCGGCATTGCCGGTTTGATCTACGTCGGCATTGTCCTACGGCGCGCCCTGCGGCAGACGGGGTACAAGCCCGTCTTCGAGGACTGGCTGTGGCACACGATCTTGCCCTTCGCCGCGTACGGCGGGCTCACGGTGGGTGGGATCCTGGTCGCGACGCATCCGACGCCGGCGCTTTTCACAATGGGTACGGTGGCGCTAGTCCTTCTCTTTGACGGGATTCACAACGCCTGGGACACGGTGACCTATGTTGCGATGAGCCGTGTTCGCGAGGGCTCGGACAAGCCGCCGCGCACGCGTCCCTGATCCGCTGCCTTGATCGCCCGTTTCTACACGCTGATTCTCTTGCTACATGCTGCCGTGGCGGCGGCCCAAGGGCCACTTTGCGACCCGGCCTCCACCATCCAGGGGGAGCTGCGTCCTAGCCGGGACCTCTACTGCATCGACCTCACGGCCACGGAACGAGGCGGCACCGCTTCAGGGGTCGTAGCGTTGGAATACATCCCCGGCCCGTTCACGGTCCCGGTCACGGTCGATGGCCACTACCGGTATGCGCCACGCACCACGCTGCGCGGCCTGCCACGCGCACCGGCGGGCGCAAGCTACGTCGCCTGGGCGGCGTCGCCCACCATGGACGTCATCCAGAGGCTCGGCCCGGTCACGAACGGCGTCAATCGCGCCGGCGAGATCACGCTCGATCGCTTCCTGGTGCTGATCACTGCGGAACCGAACTCCGTGTCCGCCGCGCCACGCGGGCCGGTGCTATTGCGCGGCGAGTCGCCGAGCAACCGGATGCGCCCACCCGACCTGTATCAGCTGTCCCTCGGCGCCGTGATGCCACCGGCTGAATCGACGGGCTGGCACGGCGTTCCCATGACGCCGCATATCCCCATGCTGCCGTCGGAAATGGCGTTGACCCCGGCCGTCGCGCCATGGCTGCCGCGAGCCGACGGCGCGGTCGGCGAGGCAGCGCCGCAAGCGCGCCGGACCCTGCGTGACGGCGACACGCTCGAGCTCGTGGTGGAACGCGTGCACCGGCGCATCGCCGGCCACGACGTCCTGATGTACGGCTTCAACGGCGCGCAGCCGGGACCGCTCATCGTCACCACGCAGGGCGCCCGGGTCACGGTCCGCCTCACCAATCACCTCGACCAGCCGACGTCGATCCACTGGCACGGCGTGCGGCTCGACAACCGGTTTGACGGCGTCCCGGGCATCACGCAGCCGGCGGTCGCACCCGGCGGCAGCTTCGTCTATACCGTGCAGTTCCCCGACGCCGGCATCTATTGGTACCACCCGCACCAGCGCGAAGACATCCAGCAGGACCTCGGCCTCTACGGCAACATCCTCGTGCGCCCTTCGGGTAAAACGCTTTACGGGCCGGTGAATCGCGAGGAGACGCTCATCCTGGATGACCTGCTGATCGGCGACGACGGTCCGGTGGCCTACGGCAGCGATACACCGACCCACGCGCTGATGGGCCGGTTCGGCAACGTGATGCTCGTGAACGGCGCACCGGGCTGGTCCGCCCACGCGCACCAAGGTGACATCATCCGCTTCTACGTCACGAACGCCTCCAACACCCGCACCTGGAATCTTTCGTTCGGGGGCGCCCGTACCAAGCTGGTCGGCACCGACCTCGGACCGTTCGAGCACGAGGTGCGGGTGCCGAGCGTCGTGATCGCGCCCGCGGAGCGTTACGTGGTGCACGTGCGCTTCGATCGTCCAGGCCGGGTGGCGCTGGTGAACCGCGTCCGCGTGCTCGACCGCCTGTTCGGGCGCTTCGTCCCGGAGACGGATACGCTGGGCGTCATCGACGTGGACGCCGAACGCACGCGGCCCGACCTGGTGAGGAGCTTCGATTCGCTCGGGAGGAACCGGAAAGTGCAAGCGGAGATCGCACGCTACGCCCGCGACTTCGATCGGCCACCTGACCGCGAACTGGTGCTCGCGATGGAGACGCACGGCCTGCCGTTCCTCTCCTCCCGCCTCATGACGCTCGACTCGGCGTGGTTCGCGCCGGTCGAGTGGGGGGCAGGCATGCCGGCCATGAACTGGGCGACCACCGGCAAAGAGGTGCGGTGGGTGTTACGCGATCCGGCGACGGGTCGGGAGAACATGGACATCGGCTGGCACTTCCATCGCGGGGACGTCATCAAGCTGCGAATCGCGAACGAGCGGGCGGTGCTGCACGGCATGCAGCACCCGATCCATCTCCACGGCCAGCGCTTCCTGGTCCTGGCGGTGAACGGAATCGCGAACGATAATCTTGCCTGGAAAGACACCGTGCTCGTGCCCTCGGGCGCGACCGTGGACCTGTTGGTTGACCTGTCCAACCCCGGCACGTGGATGCTGCATTGTCACATCGCGGAGCACCTCGAGGCCGGCATGATGACCACGATCACCGTCGATTGACGTCGAGCCCCCCCTCCCCTCCGGAGAAGCCATGCGCACGCTGATCACGATACTTGCTGCCACCCTGGCCCTGCCCCTGCCCCTGCCCCCCGCGCTCGTCGCGCAGACGCCGCCGGACACGTCGCTGCGTCCGTTCATCAGCGTCGACAGCCCGGTCGTGGCGATCACCCATGTGACGGTGATCGACGGCACGGGCGCTCCGGCGCAGACCGGGAGCACGGTGATCATCCAGCATGGCCGTATCACCGCCGTCGGTGCGCGGGCGCAGGTCCCCGCCGGGGCCCAGGTGATCGATGGCCAGGGCAAGACGCTGATTCCAGGCTTGGTGGGGATGCACGATCATCTGTTCTACACGGCGGCGGGAGGTCGCGAGGTCAGCATTGGCTTCACCGGGCCCCGCCTCTACCTCGCATCGGGCGTCACCACCATCCGCACCACCGGCGCCACCTCGGCGTACTCGGACATCAACACCAAGCGTGAGATCGACGCCGGCCATCGGGTGGGACCGCACATCGTGGTGACCGCGCCCTACGTCACCGGCGCCGGTCAGACGGGATCGTCGGACATGGCGGTGGTGACCACACCGGAGGCGGCGCGGCGCTTTGTGGACTACTGGTCCGCCGAAGGAGCGACGTGGATCAAGATCTACACCGACATCACTCGTGCCAATCTCCGCGCCACCATTGAGGAGGCCCACAAGCGCGGCATGAAGGTCACGGGCCATCTCTGCTCGGTGAGCTATCAGGAAGCCGTGGCGCTGGGCATCGACAATCTCGAGCACGGCATGCTCACCGCGAGCGATTTCTATCCCAACAAGCAGCCCGATCTCTGCCCGCTCGATTCCTACCAGGTGATCATGAAGACCGCCGATCCGGCCGGACTCGCGGCCCAGGCCACGATCCGCAGTCTGGTCCAGCATCACGTGCCGATGACCTCTACGCTTCCGGTCATTGAAGCACTCTGCACCCACCGGCCGGTGCGCGATCAGCGCTCGCTCGACATGATGGCGCCGGAGGTGCGCACGTCGTACCTGCAGAGTCGCGACTTCATCGACACGTCGAGCACCTGGCCGTTCACGGCCGAGGGACTGCTGCACGCGATGGCGTTCGAGCGAGCGTTCGTGGCGGCGGGCGGCGTGCTGGCGGCGGGCGTGGATCCCACGGGCAACGGCGGCGCGCTGCCCGGCTACGGCGACCAGCGTGGCTACGAGCTGTTGCGCGAGGCCGGTTTTACGGCCGAGCAGGCGGTGCAGATCGTCTCGTTGAACGGGGCGCGCATCCTCGGCATGCAGGCGCGCATCGGCTCGATCGAGACCGGGAAGAACGCCGATCTGGTGCTGCTCGACGGCGATCTCGCCGCCGATCCGACGGTGATCCGCAAGGTGGTGACGGTGTTCAAGGACGGCGTGGGCTTCGATCCCGAGAAGGTGGTCGCGGAGGCGCGCGGGCGGGTGGGGATCAACTAGGCATGCGCGCGGGCGACCAGGACAATCAAAGCGTGAGCTCGACGCCGAGGCCGACGGACGAGAGGTTCTCCCGGTAGAACTGCCCGTAGGGCGTTGGCCCGCGGTACCCGGTGAGCATGATGCTCCAGTGGGGGCCGCCGTTCTCGTCGCCCGGCGCGGTCTCGAACGAGAGTCCAGTCTTCAGGCTCCAGCCCACTTGCCAGCCGCGGTCCTCGAACGACTTGGCGTCGAGCGCGGCGACGAGCCGCCCGTGCCCTGCCCTGCCGAGTCGGATGAGTGACGCCCGGCCGCCGTATTCCACGCCGGCGTGGGCAACGGCCGGCGCGAGGTCGTCGGGGGTGTGCTGGAAGCGGTACTCCCCGCCGCCGTAGAACCGCCAGTTCGCCAGCTCGTCGGCGAAGAGGAGTTCCAGGGCCTCGAAGCTCAGGAGCTGGCGCCGGACGACGCCCCCGTCCAGGAACTCCTCGCCCAGGTGAGAGCTCTGGTGATAGACGCGGAGGCGCGCCGACCGGGCGCCCCAGCGCCTGCTCACCGGGACGCCGATGATGTAATCGGTGTTCATCAGGTGATTGGTGCTCGACGCCATGTCGAACTGCGAGAACACCCCGGCCGACAGCGCGAGCTGCCAGCTGGGGTCGCGTGCGTCGACCAGCTCGATCGTTTGTCCGAGGCCCACGCTGCCGATCCGGGGTGCCAGATGCGACGTCCGAGCGAAGAGGTAGGTGGCGAAAAACCCCGGTTCGTGAGGGTCGGCGAGCAGTGGCCGGAAAATGGCGCGCCCGTCCTGGGCGGCCGAGGCTCCCGAGTTGAGGAGCACCGCGCCCATGAACGCCAACCGAAACGCGGTCCTCAATGGTGGTGCGACCATCGCTCCTCTTCGAATGGCAGTTACGTCATGAATGAACTCCATGCGCTCAAAGTTCCGCCCCGCACCGCCCCCCCCCCCCCCCCCCCCCCCCCCCC
>Ga0207663_10000580_pt1 | contig 16154 bp, 16 predicted proteins | sample LARL53metaG_FD_184346 | JGI IMG/M metagenome (GOLD analysis project Ga0207663, IMG submission 184346) | Corn, switchgrass and miscanthus rhizosphere microbial communities from Kellogg Biological Station, Michigan, USA - LAR L5-3 metaG... | ecosystem: Host-associated > Plants > Roots >...
GTGACGCCCCGGCCGGAGATAGCGGGTAGTGCGGACCGGCAGAGGCGAGCCGCCGTAATCTTCAGCACCCATAACAGGGCATCGTACCGGGAGCGGAGTGCAACACCGCGGACAATTGGGATGAGAAGTGATATCTGCGGCTAGAAGAGCCGGAGACGAGCATCGCCGATACCTCGCATGGCGTCATAGTCCAAGGTCACGCACCGGATACCCCGGTCCTCGGCCAGCACGCGGGCCTGCGGCTTGATCTCCTGTGCGGCGAACACTCCGCGCACCGGGGCGAGCAGCGGATCACGATTGAGCAATTCTAGGTAACGGGTGAGTTGCTCGACCCCGTCAATCTCTCCCCGCCGTTTAACCTCCACCGCCACCGCCACCGCCTCGGAGTCCCGGCACATGAGGTCGACCGGCCCGATGGCGGTCGGGTATTCGCGCCGCACGAGCCGCCAGCCGGCGCCCAGGACATCCGGCTGGGCGGCGAGCAGCTCCTGCAGATGAGCCTCCACGCCGTCCTTGACCAGTCCCGGGTCGGTTCCCAGCTGGTGGCTGGAGTCGTGCAGGACCTCCTCGATCGTGATCAGCAGCTCCTCGCCGCCCTTGTTCACCACCCGCCAGGCGCCGGGCGACTCCTCCAGCCGGCACGGCGGCGACATCCAGTTGAGCGGTTTGTACGAGCCGCCGTCGGAGTGAACCAGCACCGAGCCGTCCGCCTTGACGATGAGCAGCCGCGGCGCCGACGGCAGGTGGGCGGTGAGCCGGCCGACATAGTCCACGCTGCACCGGGCGATAACGAGCCGCACGGGAGCCAACTGTAACCGGGACCGTTGCCCCGCGCGGGCTTCCGCCGCACAGACACCCCGGGCGCGGCCCGGCGCACTTTGGTGCCGGGCGCCGCCACGAAGGTTCCACCCCATGACCACCGTGGGGGGACGCCCGGCCCCCCGCACACCTCCTAGCGTGCAGGACACGGACCCACGCCCGACGAGGAAGAAGGATCATCATGAAGACCCTGACGCCGCATCCCGCCGCGGTTTGACCTGCCCCCACCACGTTGGTACATTACTCAAGTAATGAACCACCGAACCGGGAGGTGCGGGTGCCGCCGCTGGACGAGGGGACGCCGCTGTTCGTGCAGATCGCCGAGCAGCTGGCCGACGACATCGTCGATGGTGTGCTGGCCGAGGGCGCGCGGGCGCCATCGACCAACGAGCTGGCCGCCTTCTACCGCATCAACCCGGCCACCGCGGCGAAGGGGATCAACTTGCTGGTGGACGAGGCGGTGCTGGAGAAGCGCCGCGGCATCGGAATGTTCGTCGCCTCGGGTGCGCGGGAGCAGCTGCGCGCCGGGCGCCGCAAGCGGTTCGCCGAGCAGTACCTCGAGCCGATGCTGGCCGAAGCCAAGCGGCTGGGCATCGACACAGACACGCTGGTGTCCCTGATCCAGGGATCCGGCTGGCACAACGGAGGCGACAGGCCATGACCCCGACGATCTCCACGACGGCGCTGGGCCGCCGCTACCGTGGCCAGGCCGCGCTTGAGGACGTCTCGCTCGAGGTCGAGCCGGACACCGTAACCGGGCTGCTGGGCCGCAACGGTGCGGGCAAGACCACGCTGATGCGCATCGTCACCGGGCTGGAGTTCCCCACCAGCGGCTCCATCGCCGTGTTCGGCGAGACACCGGCGGAGAACGAGTCGGTGCTGCGCCGGATGGTGTTCGTGCGCGAGGACCAGGCCTACCCGGACCTCCGCGTCAGCCATGTCATCCGGGTGGCCTCATGGTTCTACCCGAACTGGAGCGAGGAGCTGGCCCGGCAGCTGCTCACCGACTTCGACCTGCCCCTGCAGCGGCGGATCAGGAAGCTGTCGCGTGGGATGCGCTCGGCGGTCGGGATCGTCATCGGGCTGGCCGCACGCGCCGAGCTGACGCTGTTCGACGAGCCCTACGCGGGCCTGGACGCGGTGGCCCGGCAGCTGTTCTACGACCGGCTGCTGGCGGACTTCGCCGAGCATCCGCGCACCGTGGTGCTGTCCACTCACCTCATCGACGAGGTGGCGGACCTGCTGGAGCACGTGGTGGTGCTCGACCGCGGGCGGGTGGTGCTGGACGCGCCCGCCGACGACGTCCGCGGCACCGCCATGACGGTGAGCGGCCCGGTCACGGCCGTGGAGGAGTTCGTGGCGGGGCGGGCCGTGTGGCACCGGCAGCGGCTCGGCGCGCGCGCCGCGGTCACCGTGGCCGGCCCGCTGGGGGCGGCCGCGCAGGCCCGCGCCCGGGCGCTGCACCTCAGCCTGGAACCTCTGACGCTGCAGCAGTTGCTGGTCCACGCGGCCAGCAGCCCCGCTGACGAGAAGGTGAGCGCATGAAAACGCTAGTGAACGTCGCCCGCTACCACCTGGTGGACCGCCTGACCTACGTGGCGCTGCCGTGGGGGATCATGGCATTCAGCTTCCTGGTCAACCTGGTCATCGCCACGGTGCTGCCGAGCCCGCAGGGCGATTACACCGGCGGGCTGGTGACGATCTACATCTTCCTGCTCATCTGCGGCGCGATCAGCATGACCAGGGCGCTGCCGTTCGGTTTGATGCTCGGCATCAGCCGGCGCACGTACTATCTCGGCACCGCCCTGCTGATAGCCGCGCTCGGCGTCGTCTATGGCCTCGGGCTGACGCTGCTGCAGGCGGTGGAGCGCGCGACCGGCGGGTGGGGTACCGGGCTGCACTTCTTCCGGGTGCCGTGGATCATGGACGGCCCGTGGTACCAGACCTGGCTGACGTCCTTCGTGCTGCTGGTGCTCTTCTTCCTCTACGGCATGTGGTACGGCCTGGTGTACCGGCGCTGGAACCTGGTCGGCCTGGTCACCTTCGTCGCCGCTCAGGTGCTGGCCGGGCTCGTCGTGGTGGTCGCGGCGTCGATCACCCACAACTGGGCGGCCGTCGGGCACTTCTTCACCACGCTGACGGCGCCCGCGCTGACCGGGGTGCTGGCCGCGGTCGCCGCGGCGCTGGGGCTCGGCGGGCTCACCACCATCCGCCGGGTCACCATCTGACGGTCGGCCCGCCTGGCCGTGGCTGGCCGCGGGGCCGCCGTCCGGGCCCCGGGCCTGGCTGGCGGGCCTTATGCCCTACAGTGACGGCCGTGAGTCCTCGCAAGGCCCGCCGGCTGCCAGCGGACGTCCCCCGCAGGCCGCGTGGGGGCGTCCCGCGCGCCCGGCCGGGGCGCCCGGGCGGGGATGAGGAGGCGGATGGCGCCACGCTGCGGCTGGGCCCCGAGCGCGCCGAATCGGCGCCCGACGGGGACTGGGTGGTCCGGCTGGTGCCCGGGGCCGTCAGCACGAAGACCTACCGCTGCCCCGGCTGCGACCAGGAGATCCCGCCGGGCACCGCCCATCTGGTCGCCTGGCCGGCCTACTCCAGCGGCCCGGCGGACCGCCGTCACTGGCACAATCCGTGCTGGCAGCGGCGGCTACAGCGGCACACGCACGCCCGCCGGGGAGGAAGGTGACGGGGATGGGCGAGATCCGGGCCAGCACGGTGCTGCCAGCGCGGCGCGAGCCGGTCACTCTGCACACCGCGGACGGGGTGTCGCTGGTGGGCGAGCTCGCGCTGCCCGCCGGGCGCGACCCGGTGGCCACCCTTGTCTGGCTCCACCCGCTGCCGACGCACGGCGGGATGATGGACAGCCACCTGCTGCGCAAGGCGGCCTACCGGCTGCCCGCCCTGGCCGACCTGGCCGTGTTCAGGTTCAACACCCGCGGCACCGCGTCGGAGCATGGTCGCAGCGAGGGGACCTTCGGCGGTGGAGATGCCGAACGATACGACGTGGCGGCCGCCATTGCCTGGTGCCGGGCCGCCGGGCTGCCCCGGCTGTGGCTGGTGGGCTGGTCGTTCGGGACCGAGCTCGTGCTGAGATGGGGCAACGACCCGGCGGTGGAGGGGGCGATCCTGATCTCGCCGCCGCTGCACCGCGCGGGCGACGCGGAGCTCGACGCCTGGGCCGCCTCGGGAAAGCCGCTCCTGATCCTGGTGCCCGGCCTCGACGACTACCTGCGGCCGCCGGAGGCGCGGGAGCGCTTCGCCCGGGTGCCGCAGGCGGAACTGATCGCGGCGGACCGGGCCAAGCATCTGTGGGTGGGCGAGCCCGCCGTCCGTGTCGTGCTGGGGGAGATCGTGCGCCGGGTCAACCCGGCCGCCTGGCCGCTCCCGGCGGAATGGGAGGACCCAGCGTGACCCCCTTCGACCTGACCGGAAAGAAAGCATTCGTCACCGGCGCGTCGCGCGGCATCGGGCAGGCGATCGCGGTCGCGCTCGCGCAGGCGGGAGCCGACGTCGCGCTGGTCGCCCGGAGCGAGGACGGGCTCGCCGCGACCGCGAAACAGGCGGCCGAGGCCGGGCGCGAGGCCTTTGTCATCCCCGCCGACGTCACCCGGCAGGAGGCGGCCGAGGCGGCCGTCGCGGCCGCCATCGACCGGCTCGGGCACGTGGACATCGTGGTGAACAACGCGGGCGGATCCAACTTCGCGGTGCCGTTCCTCGATCTGCGGCTGCCCGGCTGGGACAAGATCCTCCGACTCAACCTGGACTCGGCCATGTACGTCTGCCACGCCATCGGCCGCCACCTGGTGGGCCGGGGCACCGGCTCGGTCATCAACGTGGCCTCGGTGGCCGGCCTGATCGGCTCGCCGTTCCTGTCCCCCTACGGCGCGGCCAAGGCGGGCCTGATCTCGCTCACCAAGACGCTGGCGGTGGAGTGGGCGGCGCAGGGGGTCCGGGTCAACGCCCTGTGCCCGGGCTGGACCGCGACCGACCTCAACCGGAACCTGTGGGAGGACGGCACGGCCGGGCCGGCCACCGTCGCCACGGTGCCGATGCAGCGCTGGGGCCGGGCCGAGGAGATGACCGGCCCGGCCGTCTTCCTGGCCAGCGACGCCTCGTCCTACATGACCGGCCAGGTGCTGGTCGTCGACGGGGGCCAGACCGCCCTCAGCTGACGTGAAAGGGGGCCGGCGCTGCCGCTCCGGCCCCCCCATGCGCCTGGTGGTGGCTACTCGGTCCACCACTCCTCGTCGTTCGACTTGGCTGCCTTGGCCGGGACCGGCTGCTTGGGCGCTCCGCTCGCCGGTGCCTGGCTGGCGGCCGGCGCCTGCTGGGCCTGGGTCGCCTGGCCCGGGCTGGGAGTTGCGTGGGTCGGGGCGGCGGCGGCCGGCGGAGGGGCCACCGCCTTGGGCGCGGCGGCCGCCACCGCGGGCCGGGCGGGCGGCTTGAGCGCGTCGGCCAGACCCGGCATCTGGGTGCCGAGCAGCTGGCTGATCTGAGCCAGGTGGGTGGAGATGCTCTCCTTCTGCTTGCTCAGCTCGTCGACCTCGCGCTGCGCGGCGGCGCGGTGCCGCTCGATCTCGCTCCTGGTGTCGGCCAGGAGCTGGTCCGCCTGGCCCTTGGCCTGGGTGACGATCTGGTCGGCGTTCTTCTTGGCGTTGGTGACCAGCTGCTTGGAGTGCTGGTCGGCCTCGCGCCGGGTCTGCTCCGCCTGGGCGCTGGCCTTGGCGGCCCGCTGCTCGGCGGTGGCCGCCCGCTGCTCCGCCTCGGTGACCAGCTTCTGGGTCGCCGACTGCGCGGCCGCCAGGCGCTCCGCCTCCTGCCGCTCCGACTCCTCCCGGCGGGAGGCCAGCTGGATCTCGAACTCGGCCTCGGCCTGGGCGCGCTGCGCTTCGCTCTCCTCCAGGATGCGCTGCGCCTGGCTGCGCATCTCGTCCGCCTGCCGCTTGGAGGTGGTCAGGATCTCGTCCCGCTCCCGCTTCGCCGAGGCCTTCAGCTGAGCGGCCTCGCGCTCGGTGGTGGTCCGGAGCTTGGCGATGTCCCGCTCGACCGCGGCCCGCTTCTCGGCCACCTCGTGGTCGGCGGTGGCGCGCAGCTTGGCGACCTCCCGCTCGGTGGTCGAGGTCAGCTCGTCCGCCTCCCGGCGGGCGGCGGTCCGGATCGCCTCCGCGTCGCGCTCGGCCGAGGCGCGCTGGTCGTCGGTCTCCCGCTTGGCGAGCGCCCGCAGCTCGGCCGCCTCGTTCTCGGCGGCGGCCCGCAGTTCGGCCGCGTCGACCTTGGCCGCGGCGGTGAGCTCGTTCGCCGCCGACCTGGACTCGCCCACGATCTCGGTGGCCTGCTCCTCGGCCAGCCGCAGCAGCTGCTCAATGCGCGAGCCGAGCCCGGAGTAGGTCGGGCGCTCCTGCTCCCTGAGCTGCCGGTGCGCGTCGGACAGTTCCTGCTGGAGCGCCTGCACCTGGTCGCGGTGCTGGCGCATTTCGGCGTCGAGCTGCTTGAGATACTCGTCGACTTGGTGCTGGTCGTACCCGCGCATGACCTTGGCGAAGTCGCGGGCCGGTGCGTCTTCGAAGAAGTTGCTCAGCTGGGCGTCAATTTCAGGCTGCATCTGGCGACATCCTGGCTAGAGGGAAGGACATGCGGGGATTAGGACGATCACCTTACGGCATCGATTGGCTGGATGCCTTGTGGACACCCTCGGCCGGTCGGCGTGGCACTTGCGAGCCGCTCGCCCAATTCAACGCAGCGTACTCCCCTCCCACAGGCGAATGCGGCGCGTTCCAGCTTCCAGCCCACTAGATCCTGCTTTGTGGAGATAGCCACCTAAGTTCCGTTTATGCCGAGCCGCGCGCCTGCACCAGTTCGGTCAGCACACCGCCCACATCGGCCGGGTGCAGAAAGGCAATGGCGGCACCCATTGAGCCGTGCCGCGGGCGCTGGTCGAGCAGGCGCACCCCGCGGCCGCCGATGGCCGCGAGCGCCGCCGTGATGTCCGCCACCCCGTAACCAATATGGTGCACACCCTCGCCCCGGCGGGCCAGGAACCGGCCGACCGGGGTGTCCGGCCCGAGCGGCTCGAGGAGCTGGATCCAGGACGAGCCGCCGGGCGCGGCCCCCACCCGCAGCATCGCCTCACGGACCCCCTGCTCCTCATTGACCTCGCGGCTCACCACGGTGAGGTCGAAGACCGACTCGTAGAAGGCGATCTTGGCGGCGAGATCGTGGCAGGCGATTCCCACATGGTCGATCCGGTCCAGCACCACTGCCCCCCTCGTTGACCTGGCGGCATCTCGGTATGGTGACAGACATCCCCGCCGGCCACCACCGGGGGGTGGGACGAGCCAGCGGAGGGGCCATGCCAGAAGCGGTGATCACCGGCGGCGCCCGGACGGCGGTCGGCCGGTTGCTCGGCTCGCTGAAGGACTTCACCGCCGCCGACCTGGGCGGCATCGTCATCAGGGCGGCGCTGGAACGCAGCGGCCTCACCGGTACCGACCCGGAGTACGTGATCATGGGCCAGGTGCTGCAGGCCGGGGCGGGCCAGATCCCGGCGCGGCAGGCCGCGGTGGCGGCCGGCATCCCGATGACGGTGCCCGCGATCACCATCAACAAGGTGTGCCTGTCCGGCCTGGACGCGATCGCGCTCGCCGCGCAGCTCATCCGGGCGGGCGAGTTCGAGATCGTGGTGGCCGGCGGCATGGAGTCGATGACGCGGGCCCCGCACCTGCTGCCGGGCGCCCGCACCGGGCACAAATTCGGCCCCATCGAGCTGGCCGACGCCATGGCGCTCGACGGCCTGACCGACCCGTTCGACCATTCCCCCATGGGCCAGCTCACCGACGCCCACAATGCCCGCCTGGGCATCGGCCGGGCGGAACAGGACGAGTTCGCCGCCCGGTCGCACCAGCTCGCCGCCGCGGCGATCAAAGATGGGCTGCTCGCTGACGAGATCGTGCCGGTCGGCGTCCCGCAGCGGCGCGGGGAGCCGGTCCGGTTCGACACCGACGAGGGCGTCCGGCCGGACACGACCGCCGAGGCGCTCGGCAAGCTGCCCCCGGCGTTCGGCGCCGACGGCACGATCACGGCCGGCTCCGCCTCGCAGATCTCCGACGGCGCGGGCGCGGTGGTGGTGATGTCCGCCGAGGCGGCAGCGGCCCGTGGCATCGGTGTGCTGGCCGAGGTCGGCGCGCACGGCAACGTGGCCGGGCCGGACAACTCGCTGCAGTCCCAGCCGTCGCGCGCCATCAATCACGCCCTCGGCAAGGCCGGGCTGGCCGTGGCCGATCTCGACCTGATCGAGATCAACGAGGCCTTCGCCTCGGTGGTCCTGCAGTCCATGCGTGACCTCGGGATCACCGACGAGAGGGTGAACGTCAACGGCGGCGCCATCGCGATCGGCCATCCGATCGGGGCCTCGGGGACCCGGATCGCCCTGCATCTGGCCCTCGAGCTGCGGCGGCGCGGCGGAGGGCTGGGCGCCGCGGCGCTGTGCGGGGGCGGTGGCCAGGGCAGTGCGCTGCTGCTGCGCGTGCCCGCGGCGGCCGCCCGTGCTTGAGCCGGCCCGTGACTGAGGGGGTCATCGAGCGGGCGCTGTCCGGGGACGGGCGGGCGCTGGCGCGGCTGGTCTCGCTGGCCGAGAACGGGGGCCCCGGGCTCCGGCCGGTCATGAAGGCGCTGGCGCCGCGGTCGGGCCGGGCGCGGGTGATCGGGCTGACCGGCGCCCCCGGGGTGGGCAAGTCGACGGTGACGGCGGCGCTGGTGGGCGCCTACCGGGCGCGCGACGTGAAGGTGGGCGTGCTCGCGGTGGATCCCACCTCCCCGTACAGCGGCGGTGCGCTGCTCGGAGACCGGGTGCGGATGCAGGATCACGCCACCGACCCCGGGGTGTTCATCCGGTCCATGGCCAGCCGGGGCCACCTCGGCGGGCTGGCGGCCGCCACCCCGCAGGCGCTGCGGGTGCTGGACGCGGCGGGCTTCGGCGCCGTCCTGATCGAGACGGTCGGGGTGGGGCAGGCGGAGGTCGAGATCGCCTCCCTCGCCGACACCACCCTGGTGCTGGTCGCGCCGGGGATGGGGGACGCGGTCCAGGCGGCGAAGGCGGGCATCCTGGAGACCGGGGACATCTTCGTGGTCAACAAGAGCGACCACCCCGGCGCCCAGGAGACGGTGCGGGATCTGCGCACGATGATCGCCATGGCCTCCCGCGGCCCGGCGGACTGGAAGCCGCCGATCGTGTCCACCATCGCGACGGCGGGGGAAGGCATCGCCGACCTGGCCACCGCGCTCGACGCGCACTGGTCGTGGCTGGAGGAGTCGGGCGAGCGGGACCGCCGCCGCCGGGCCCGGGCCCGGGAGGAGGTGGCGGCCATCGCGCTGGCCATGTTGCGCCAGCGGATGGGCGGGCTGCCCGGCGACTCCCGGATCGACGGCCTGGCCGCCCGGGTGGCCGCCGGGGAACTCGATCCCTACTCGGCCGCGGACGAGCTGGTGGCGGCGGCATCGGTGGGCTGACCTGCACTCGGCCGGGGCCTAGCCGGAGCCACCCCCCGTCGGCCTGCCCGCCGCACTCGCCTCGCCCGGCCCGCCCGTTGCCGCCCCACCTCGTTGCTCCGGCTCGCCCGGCGTCGCCACCCCATCTGGCCGGTCTGGCCCGGTCGGCGCTGCCGTCTGGCTGGCCCGCCCCGGCCTGCCCCTCGTCCTGGCGTCGCTCGCCTGACCCGGCCCGCTCCGCGCCTCCGCCTGGCTGGGCTGGCCCGGCCCGCCCGCCCCGCCGGCGTCAGACGCCCCGCCGGCGTCGGACGCCGCGGCGTCGATCTCCGCTTGCAGGATGGACGCGCTGCGCAGCCGGGCCTCGTAGGCCTTCTTGCCGCCGCGCACGCCGAAGAGGCGCTTGGTGAGGACGAGGTAGACGACCAGGGCCACGTTGATGACGAAGGCCACCACCCGCAGCACGGTCACCTTCGCGGTCAGGTCGTAGATCTCGTAGGGGATGCCGACCGAGGTGGCGATCATCGCGAAGTACTCGCCCCAGCGCTTCAGCAGCCACAGCCCCACGGCCTCGATGACCTCGATCGCCGCGTACGCCCCGGCGGCGAGCGCCAGCAGGGCCAGGGTATGCGGCGTGAGCTTGAACGCGTGCTGGATGAGGCCGAGCAGCTTGGAGTGGTTGACGTTGAAACCGAGCTGGCGCAAGAACGCGCGCAGCTCCGGCAGTGCGCTGTCGTACGCCTGCTCGATCGACATCCGGGACGTGCTGAACCGCCAGATCGCGATGGCCAGGGCGCCGAAGATGATCGCCCGCAGGCCCCGCTCGACGGCGAACACCCGCAGGATGAACGCGCTGCGCAGCTCCTTCCCCCGCCGCACCCGGGGTGCGGACGATACCGGGCCGCTGGTGGTGGGCTCGCCGATGACGAAGGTGCCGCAGCGCAGGCAGCGCCAGGCGGCACCCTCCCGGGTGCTGACGCCCAGCCGCTCCCGGAGCCCGGGCTCATCCGGCGCGAAGGTGACATGGCCGCTGGCCCCGCAGCCCAGCAGGCTCCAGTCCATGGGCCGAGCCTAGCGGCACCCGCCGGGGAGAGCGCCGCCCGCCGCCGCCGCAGGACGCGCGGCCACCGGGCCGCGCCGGTAGCGTTGGCATGTGGCGAAGCGTCTAGATCTGCCGTTTGACCCGATCGCGAGGGCCGCCCAGATCTGGCAGGAGAAGTTCGGCCCGGCGGACGCGATGGCGGCCGTGACCTCGATCATGCGCGCACAGCAGCTCCTGCTGGCCGAGCTCGATAGCCTGCTCCGGCCGTACGCGCTCACCTTTGCCCGCTATGAGGCGCTGATCCTGCTGACCTTCAGCCGCCGTGGCTCGCTGCCGCTGCGGGTGATGGGCGAACGGCTGATGGTCCATCCCACCAGCGTCACCAACACCATCGACCGGCTGGAGGAGCAGGGCATGGTGGTCCGCCGGCCCAATCCCCGCGACGGCCGCGGCACGCTGGCCGAGATCACCGGGCTCGGCCGGGAGGTCGCGGAACGCGCGACGGGGGACCTGATGACGGCCCGGTTCGGGATGGGCGGTTACGGCGCCGGTGAGCTGGCGCAGGTTTTCACCTTGCTGCGCGGGCTCCGCCTGGAGGCGGGCGACTTCGTGCCGGAACCAGGTGCGGCGGATGGGGCGGAACCGGATCATGACCGCGACCGCGCGGGGACGGGATCGCCTTAGCCGCCGGCCGGGGAGGGCTGCCAGGTGCGGCCGCCGTCATAGGTCAGCCAGACGCTGTGCTGGGCGGGGCCGGCCGGGACCGCCACGCCCTGCGTGTCGGTGGTCATCCCCGCGTAGGCGAAGCCGCCCGGCGGCATGGTGCCGCCAGCCGCCGACCAGGTGGCACCGCCGTCGGTGGAGACCTCGATGCCCAGGCTGGTGGCGAGCACCAGGGCGCCGGAGGGGCTGGCCGACAGGAACAAAGCCGTCCCCGCGGCCGGGGCCTGGCCGGTGCGCTGCCAGGTCTGGCCGCCGTCGGAGGAGGCGTAAATGGTCTTGCGCTGCCGGCCGTCCGCTGCTGGCCCGGCGCACAGCAGGTCCAGGCCCGAGGCCGGGCCGGCGGCGAGCAGGGCGCCCGAAGGCTGGCCGCCGGGCTGCGGGGGGCCGGCCGGGCATGGCGGCCCGGGCGGTGTACCCGCCGTGCCGGTGGCCTGCTGGACGGGCAGCAGGGTCGTGCCGGTCAGCGGGCCCGCGAACAGGCTCCCCGCCGGTGAGAGCAGGTACGCGGTGGTCCCGGTCAGCAGCAGCGACGCGGCGCCGCCGGCCGCGCCGGAGGCAGTCACCGGGCTGAGCACCGGCGCCCAGCCGTCGCCGCCCGCGGGGCTGGAGTAGACGGTGAAGCTGGTGCAGTGCGACGCGAAGCCGGCCCCGGTCCCGGTGCAGCGCGCCCAGACCGCGAACACCCGCCGGCCCCGGGCCTCCAGCGCGGTCACCCGTCGGCCGCCGGTCGCGATCTGGGTCCAGGTCCGGCCCGCGTTGTGGGTGGCCCACAGCTGCGGCCCGAACGCCCAGCCGTCGCTGCGGGTCAGGAACCGGACCTGGCTCACCCCGGCCGGGCCGTCCGGGCCGTGGGCGGGCGGCGCACGGACGGTGCGCCAGGTGGCCCCGCCGGAGTCGGTGCGCCGCAGCACGATGCAGGCGGGCGCGGCTGGCCGGTCGCACTGCCCGGCGGGCAGCGACTGGCCCATCACCCAGCCGGTGGCGGCGCCCACGAAGGTGACCGACAGCGCCGGGGGAGCCGGGGTCACCGCCGGGACCGGTGGCCCGGCCGTGGCCGGGGCGGGCGTGGAGCCGGCCGCCGCCGTGGCCGGGTGCTGCGGTCCGGCCGCGGCACTGGGCAACCCGCCGGTGGCGCTCGCCTGGCGGCCGGTCCCCGGGGCGGGGATCACCAGCTGGGGAACCGCAACGGCGGCGATCGCGGCGACGGCGAGGGCGCCGGCCGCCGCCAGGAGCGCCCGCCTGGCCCGGAGCCGGTTTGCCCGCCTGCTGACGTGCTCGAACGTGCCCGGCGGCGGCAGCAGCGGCCGCACCTGAACGCCCAGCCAGGTGCCGAGTTCGTCGCGCGGCTCAGGCATCGCTGTCCCCCAGCGCCGCCCGGAGCCGGGACCGGGCCTGATGCAGGTCCGCCTTGACCGTGCCCTCCGGCCGGCCGAGCATGGCGGCCACCTCCCGGACACCGAACCCCGCGTAGTAGTGGAGCAGGAACGGCTGCCGCAGCCGGTCGGGCAGCGACTGGATGAGCGCGCGCACATCCACGTCCTGGGACGGGTGGAACACCGGGTCGCCGTGGGTGGCCGCGCTCACCGCGCGCAGCGCGCGGCGCTCCCGGCCCGCCCTCCGCCAGTGGTCACGGACCAGGTTGGTCGCGATCATGTACAGGTAGCTCTGCGGGTTGTCCAGCGATGACCACCGGGCGAGCAGCCGGGTGAACGCCTCGGCCGCGATCTCGTGCGCGGTGTCGTCGTCATCCACCAGCCGGCGCACCCACCCGGCGAGGCGGGGATAGCACGCGTTGAACAGCTCCTCGGCCGCCGCCCGGTCGGTGGTGCGGAACTTCTCCACAGCATCACCCCGGGTGGCGGTCCCCACTGGAGCGCTCCACGCTCCCAGCAGCACGGCGGCGCTGCCCGCGGCCGGGACGGCGGCGTCAGTGGATTGAGATTGCACAGGTTGTACCACACCTTCTGCCGGGCGGCGGGCCACCGGGACGCCACGCGTGGGTGTCCCGGCACTACCTGAGACGGCCGGGAGGCCCGGCCGGTTGGGCTGACCCGGCCACGGATTCCCCGGCGCGGCCGATGGGCCGCATGACCGGGGCTAAACTGGGGAATCGACAAGATAGTAGGACGTCCTACTATTTGTCCACGAGGCTGTGTACGGAAGGGGGCCGCCATGGCCGACCAGGCCGAGGCCGGCGCACCCGGCAGGCTGCGGTGGCAGCGCCGCTACGACCAGGCGCGCATCCGCGACGCCGATTTCACCACCCTGTCCGGCCTGGAGGTGGACCCGGTGTACGGGCCGCCGCCGGGCGCGGTGGTGCCGGGCTTCGAGCGGATCGGCTGGCCGGGGGAGTATCCCTTCACCCGCGGCCTCTACCCGGCCGGGTACCGGGGACGCGCGTGGACGATCCGCCAGTTCTCCGGGTTCGGCAACGCGCGCCAGACCAACGAGCGCTACCAGATGCTGCTGGGCGCCGGCGGCACCGGGCTCTCGGTCGCCTTCGACATGCCGACGCTCATGGGCCGGGACTCCGACGACCCGCGCTCGGCCGGCGAGGTCGGTCACTGCGGGGTGGCGATCGACTCCGCGGCGGACATGGACGTCCTCTTCGCCGGCATCCCGCTCGCGGACGTCACCACCTCGATGACGATCAGCGGCCCGGCGGTCCCGGTCTTCTGCATGTACCTGGCGGCCGCCCAGCGCCAGGGAGCCGACATCTCCGCCCTCGACGGGACGCTGCAGACCGACATCTTCAAGGAGTACATCGCGCAGAAGGAGTGGCTGTTCCAGCCGCAGCCGCACCTGCGGCTCATCGGCGACCTGATGGAGTACTGCGCCGGGCACATCCCCGCCTACAAGCCGCTGTCGGTCTCGGGCTACCACATCAGGGAGGCCGGCTCCACCGCCGCGCAGGAACTGGCGTTCACGCTGGCGGACGGGTTCGGCTACGTGGAACTCGGCTTGTCCCGCGGCCTCGACCTGGACACGTTCGCCCCGGGCCTGTCGTTCTTCTTCGACGCGCACATCGACTTCTTCGAGGAGATCGCCAAGTTCCGGGCCGCCCGCCGGATCTGGGCCCGGTGGCTGCGCGACGTCTACGGCGCGCGCACCGAGCGGGCCCAGTGGCTGCGGTTCCACACCCAGACGGCCGGGGTGTCGCTCACCGCGCAGCAGCCCGACAACAACGTGGTGCGGACGGCGATCGAGGCGCTGGCCGCCGTGCTGGGCGGCACCAACTCGCTGCACACCAACGCGCTCGACGAGGTGCTGGCGCTGCCGAGCGAGCGGGCGGCCGAGATCGCGCTGCGGACCCAGCAGGTGATCATGGAGGAGTCGGGCGTCGTCAACGTGGCCGACCCGCTCGGCGGGTCCTGGTACCTGGAGGCGCTCACCGACCGGCTGGAGGACGAGGCGGAGCAGATCTTCGCCCGGATCCGCGCCATGAGCCCGGACGGGACGATGACCGGCGGGATCCTGCGCGGCATCGAGGACGGCTGGTTCTCCTCGGAAATCGCCGAGGCCTCCTTCGCCTACCACCAGAAACTCGAGAAGGGCGAGAAGAAGGTGGTCGGCGTGAACTGCTACCCGGGCACGGCCGGCCAGCCGGTCGAGATCCTGCGGGTCAGCCACGAGGTGGAACGGGACCAGGTGGCCGAGCTGGCCCGGCGCCGCGCGGGGCGCGACCAGGCGGCGGTGGACGGCGCGCTGGCGGCCATGATCGCAGCGGCCAGGTCGGGGGAGAACATGATCCCGCCGATGCTGCTGGCGGCGCAGGCCGAGGCGACCCTGGGTGAGATCTGCGGGGCGCTGCGGGAAGAGTGGGGGACCTACTCCGAGACCCCGGCCTTCTGACCCGCCCGGCGGCTCGGGTGACGGAGGTTGCGCAGCGGGGCTGGCCTGCCGGGCCGGGCGGCGCGGGAGTCGCCGGCGGGCGGTCGACTCACGCGCGGGATGCGGCAGGATGGAGTCATGACGCAGCCGCGGGATTTCTCGCTCTACGGCGCCGTTGACCTGGGTGCGCGGAAGGCCGCCGCGCAGCGCGCCCAGCAGGCGCCCCGGGCCGACGGCCCCGATGGGACGGCCACGGCCAACGGCCACGTGTTCGACGTGACCGAGGCCACCTTCGAGGCCGACGTTCTTGAGCGCTCGCGCACCGTCCCGGTCGTGATGGACCTGTGGGCGGAGTGGTGCGGCCCATGCAAGCAGCTGAGCCCGGTCCTGGAGAAGCTCGCCGCGGAGGCGGACGGCGCCTGGGTACTCGCCAAGGTGGACGTGGACGCCAACCCGCAGCTCAGCGCCGCGCTCCAGGTGCAGAGCATTCCGATGGTGGTGGCCGTGGTCGGCGGGCAGCTGGTGCCCGGGTTCCTCGGCGCGCTGCCCGAGGCCCAGGTGCGCCAGTGGCTCGGCCAGCTCATGCAGGTGGCCCAGCAGCTGGGAATGCCGTCGGCCGCGGATGCGGGCGGCGACCAGGCCGACGAGGCCGGGCCCGGCACGGGCCCGCCGGAGCAGGAAGGAATGGCCGAGGGCCTGGGGTACCGGGACCCGGGGATGATCGAGGCGCAGGAGGCCATGGAGCGCGGCGACCTCGACGGCGCGGCCGCTGCCTTCGAGCGGATGCTCGAGGCCGATCCCGGTCACCCGGTAGCCGCCCAGGGCCTGGCCCAGGTCAACCTGTTCCGGCGGGTGAACTCCTACGATGAGGCGGCGGCGAGGCGGGCCGCGGCCAGCGGCCCCGACGATGTGGACGCGCAGAGCAAGGTCGCCGACCTCGACCTGGCCAACGGCCGGGTGGACGACGCCTTCGACCGGCTGCTCGGCGTCATCCGGCGGACCTCGGGCGAGGACAGGGACCAGGCGCGGCGGCACCTGATCGGCCTGTTCGACATCTTCCCGACCGGGGACCCCCGGGTCGCCAAGGCGCGGGCCACCCTCTCCACCCTGCTCTTCTGACCCGGGCCGGCCCCGTGCAGGCCGGTGACCCGGGCCGGCCCGGGCAGGCCGGTGACCAGGGTCGGCAGGTGCGGGCCGCCGGTGGGTGAAAGCCCGGCCGCGGGCCGGCGTGAGCCAGAGCTCCGGCCGCGGCGGCGGGTCA
>Ga0207663_10000583_pt1 | contig 16142 bp, 13 predicted proteins | sample LARL53metaG_FD_184346 | JGI IMG/M metagenome (GOLD analysis project Ga0207663, IMG submission 184346) | Corn, switchgrass and miscanthus rhizosphere microbial communities from Kellogg Biological Station, Michigan, USA - LAR L5-3 metaG... | ecosystem: Host-associated > Plants > Roots >...
CGATATGGCTAAAATGTACGTTACCATATCTTATAAACCCACTAGTTGGAACTCTTTCTAGAAAACAGATGAATGTATAAAAAGTTGAAGCTAGTTAGTATATACGCAATAACCAGACATCGCTACCTGACAACATAGCTTTTGATCTATGATTTAGTATAGCCATATAACGGCAATAACTGGTAACTGTCTGAAAATCAAAGTTTGGTACAGGACTACGGTAGATAAAAGACCATATACTTGCAAACTTGAAGCGGTCAATATATATATTTATTGTTAAATTCCATTCAATCATCATGGCATGTTACCACATGAAGAATTTGAGCTAAACTACGTAAAACACTCTGATAAGGCGATGAAAAATAGAGAGAAGAAAAATTATTAGTATTGAGAAATCGATTTGAATATCATACAAACTTATTGTCTGTGGCAGGATATCATAGACCATTAAAGAATCAACGATATTATTGTGGGTTCCAAACCCCATTTACTGAATAAAATCTTTAGCTATTGGAACGACAATGGCTATTGAGTCTCAATTTTCAAATCCTCTGCGACACATTATTATTATTTTTTAGACACTTTCTAACTTATCCACAATGATTCATAACATATTACATGAAGTTCTACTAAGGAATTACCTCCTCTAAAGTGACGTTTGTCATGCCCAGCAACTATGATTGGTTCTAATACGAGCGTTAGTATCGGAATTGTTCTCGAAAATGCGTGATTAGAATTATTTAGGTTTGCAATTGTATGAGAGCAAGCCGAAGCCGGTATACAAACAACTTCAACTGTCCTGATCAGTACTAATGCATATCTTACCTAAACTAGTTTAAATGATGAGGAAAGGATCAAAATCTTTACCCTAAGAAGTTATGTGTACTTTATCTTCTCACGATGTAAGAGGTAAATAACACCATCATATTTTTTCATGATATTATAAAAATTATAACGGTCGCTGGTTGAAGTTCGGTCGCATACACAAGGTGAATTGTTGGACTGAATTCAAAAGCCAGCATCGCCAGCGACAGCATGAATCTATTGGTTCGTACGTGGGTTGCTAAACGGTTGTGTTACCTTTTATGTCTTTTCCAACCATGGAATGCTTCAGTTCGCATAAGGTTTGTATTAGTTCACATGGCCTTGTAAGACCCCCTATCATTCTAAACTATACACATTATTTCTCTAATTGTTAGGACGAGCAACTCATAGTGAATAAGTTAGCTAAATTGAGAAAACCTAGATTGTTGTCATAGAGATTTATCATTTATTATGCCAGAACTATTATTGGTACCCTCTCAACTTAGATAATGTATATTGCATTTGAAACCAATTGAATATGTAGGATATGAGCCGGATTAATTTCAGCTTGCAAAGAATTTATTTATATATCAATTACGTCATAAATGCGAAATTTTTTTGGGTTAAGCATCTATTTGGAGAGCAATTGTTCAATAAAATTCTGAAATTCTGAATGGGTAAAGAGGGATGAACAGGGGATATTATCTTTTATTACATTTCTCGGATCTTGTCGGTCTACTACGCAAACTACCCCGCTCACTGATGCACCTTGTTCCTTCACAGCATCTATTGCCATTCTGATACTAGTGCCTGTAGTCATAACGTCTTCGACTATCACAACGGGATCCTGTAAGGTTCCTTCAATCTTCTTTTGCAACCCGTGTTCCTTTATTGATTTCCTTACGTAGAATCCAGATGGGCCTCGATTAGTATAACTAGTATAGCCCAAAGCTACAATGACTGAAATCAATGGAATAGACCCAACTTCTAACCCTCCTACTGACTTTGGGTTAAACTTCAAAACTTCTGTTAGTAATAACTCTCCAACTAAATTTAGTCCTTCTCCATTGAACAATCCCTTTATATCATAATAATAGTAAGTTGTCTCTCCGCTCGATAACGTGATAGATCGGTCAAGTACTTTGATACATCTTTCTTGAATTAACTGTTTTAGTCTCGATTTCATCTCAACGGTCATCGATAATTCCATCCCAGACACTCTGTCCTTCCATTTGTATCAGATTCTGTAATCGGATTAATAATTTATTGTATAACATAGCGATATGGATCTATTTTCTATGATTTCTTATTCTGTAGAGTGATATAATTATTGTATTCAAATCATATCCCAGATCCAGAGGAGTAGCTGAATATTACCTAACTGTCGACCATATATAACAAAACCGTGTTCATACTGATACTTGACATAAAACCATTCTAGAATAAATAATAAGCTAATGTTATTAGCAATAAATGACCATAATTAATGAAGGATAATAGTGCTCGTTGTGAAGTATAGAGTATACAGTATTGAATTTGCCTACACTCAAAAATCTAGTATCCTTATTTATCAAATTCGTTTATTTATTCTCGATGGTTGTATTATCAATAGCAATTCCCGGATGTCCGCCTGATGATGTGAACTTCGCCATTACGAATCTGAGGCATAATCTATCAATCTGCACTGTATACCCAAGAATAAAAGAACGACCCTAGAGTAGATGAAAAATATACAGGAGTCTATTTGGTCTTCTTCTAGTTACCTTACATAGTACTTTATTAGGTGCTGTGATGGTTTTATTTTCTTCGCTTAAATAGAGACAGTTCAAATGCAGCGTCCCAAGGCTTCTATGGATATTTACAGCTGACTCTTCAATGCGTATAGAACCTCTCACAATTTATAAGATATTGTAGAATAAAATATGTTGCATCTCTAATGGAGCCTCTTTCGACATTTATCCTCGACTTTCAAACTCAGTCCATGTATTTCGAAGCTGATTCTTACATCGCCACATCGCTTTTGGCCAAGTATCAAAAAATATGTAATCTTGAAAGTAAGGAAGTCTTTGCGATTGATCCTCCGCTTACGAGTGCTGGATGGTCATTTGCAAAATTATTTCTTTCTGGCCAGTTTGTCGAAAAGATCTACGAGTGTAATCTGCAAGGAGTAGATGAGTCTAAAGGGAAAAAGTTTGAAGATAAGTTCATTTCATGGCTGAATACAACTCTAAAGAATCGCAACTGCAGGGCCCAGTTAAAGATTTCCTCTGATATGCAAAGATAGGCGCATTATAATGCTAAAAACGATTTGATTGCTGAAATAATACATGACTTACTTATTCGGAGTGATCTTATAATATGAACTTCCCAACGAATAGAGAATACACTTGTACAGTTCCGTACGTGTTATTCAGAATCGATCAGATGGTGTGGAACTGGATCATCTAAATGTGGAATGAAGTTGCAACAGTTCTAATCCTTTAATCTTAATATAACCGATATTAGTATCATAGTTTGATCATTCTACTCTATTCCTTCCTTTTGCTTGGCTATAAGCGCTAAAAATGATATATCGTACAAATTGACATACACCATTACCGATCGAAATTTCCTCACCTCGACAAATATCAATTTATATTGTCATGCCAGTTCATTAAATTAGCAATGATATTGTATGATAACGAGGAATCCTCCAATACAGATTGAGAATCAGTTAAGAAAAGAAGCATTGTATGGCTGTATAATTTGTGGCTGTCCTGTTTTGGTGTATGTAGACATTATTCAACAGGATAAGGAAGTTTTCATTCCTGAAAACATGGTAGCCCTTTGTCCAATTCATAGGAACAAGTATCATGATAACGATTTAAAAGAAGATCTACTGCGAAATGCAAAACTCAGTCCTTATAATAAAGAACATCAACTCGATGCTTTTACAGTACATTCTTCAGACATCACAGTTAATGTTGGAAAATGCAAATTCGTAAATACTCCACGGATTTTAGTGGTAGATGATTTTGATATAATAACAGTTAAAAGAAACCCAGAAGACAACAGGTTCATCTTATTTGATGTTAACTTTTTCGATTCATTGAATAATTTAAAGGCCATGTTGTCTGAAAATAGCTGGCACAGTGAAAGTGCTGACCTTGATTGGATCGTGCGCTACGAGCCGAGGCACCTATCTATACAAAAGCAATCTGATACCATGTTATTTGATGCAAAAATTGATAATGAGAAAGAAGAAATCACTATAATTGTCGATGGTTTCCATTATAACCAATCATTAATACAAATTTCTCAAAATGAAATCTTGGTAGATAAAGAAGAGATTGCTCAGGATCTTAAGGGTACATCTGTGAAGAATTACGAAGCAGGAATAATGTTTCAAACAAGATAATTAAACCAAGTAATTTATCAGTGGTCATACGATTTTAAATGTTTGATGGCCTTAATCGAATATTTATAGTTGTAAGTTAACATAAGACTTGATCGTTATATCTTCTTTGGTAAGACTGTGGTCAGTTCTATCTTTTTTGTCAGGGCAAATAGATTACAGCTGTTGAAGTTGGTCTTTCGAATTGGTTGATTAATAGTCTATATATTAGTCCCGAGATTTCATCGGCTAGTGTGGCTGATAAAATTATTTAGCGATAAGCATAGAGATTTAATATTCGACTGGAAAACATATTGGGCTTTTTCCGACGGTAGATTTTCCGAACTTCTGGATGCAGACTAATCTTATTCTCTATTAAAGGTTGGATTCCTGGTACATAATTCTACATTATCTTATTGTGTGGTGTTAATGAGGTAACTACACTGTATTCTGGAAAATTAGCGCGGATGAAATGCGGAACGTTTTCTCATCCGTATGCATCTTATGCTTTGATTCTTTAAGCTTGGGGTACGAATATATTTATCCATCCGAGAGGACTTTATATAGCCGAAATGGTATAGTATCTTTACTTTAGATTTGTAGGGATATCGAGCATGGAAACTAAATCGGCAAACAATGAGGCGGTCGATAGATTGAGGATTATTTCGCAGCGAAGCCCTAAAGAAACATTCAGGCTCGGGGTTGAGCATTATGGCGACATTTGTTTATGTTCGACATGCAAAGCAAGAGGATTTATACTGGCTCCAGACGAGGATAATATGACCGAGAAGAACTTTATTGAGGAGTGTCCTGACTGTAATAGCTAAAATCGCTCTTCTAACCTTTGCAAAAAGATAATGTAGACTCCCGCCAGTCAGTTAGTCATCTTGACAGCACAACTTTAGTCATAACTTATCTTAACCGTAGTATTAATTCAGTTCAGATATACGAAGACTCAGAAATGAACAGCTTTCGTTCAAACAACTTGTGGTATAGTAGATAAAACTGTCACACGATTAACTCGAATGACTGCAATATTGCCTATTGAGACCTCGCCTATTTGAGGATATCTAGGTGATTTCTTCAATCATACCAAAAGTTAAACTTTCAGTTCCAACCCACATTCAAAAAACGTCGATAGAATGCAGGACAGGGAATATCATCTCCTGAGAGCTTCCAGAGGAGATAATCGAGCAGCCTTCCAAGCCGGGAATATTCCGGATGCTATACTCAAAGCTACAGAAAGAATCCATACATTCAAAAGTTGGTCGGCAACAAAAACTGGGTTAAAATGAGGAGCTGGTGCTCCGGGCTGACCTCCTCCTGTACCTGGTCCCCTTGGAGCAAACCCTGTAGTTAACAAATAGGCTCCGCCCATACCAGTTACTAGGCCTACACTAGCTCCTATTATACCAATAAGAAGAGCTTCAGACAAAAATAGTATAAGGATAAATCGACTCTTTGCGCCTATTGCTTTCATCGTACCAATCTCCTTGGTTCTCTCGCTGACAGACGTGTAAAGGGTGGTAATTATACCAACCGCACCCACGAGCAACGCGATAAAAGCTATTGCAATTGTAAACGCATTATTTCCGCTTTGGAATCTTTGTATTGTTTGTGAAATTGCTTTAGGAGTAGTAACACCAATATTAGTACCATATAGACTAGTAATCTCCCCCTGAACTGTGGCGACGAGATCACCAGAAAGAGCGGCAACTACCATCTGATCGTACTTTCCTGACTTGTGGAAAAGCGAATTTCCAGTAGCCTCATTAATTATGACCGACCGGTCTATAAAATTATTTCCAGTGGGCTGGATTATACCGCTAATCACAAAGCTTTTAGACTGCTCTTTAGTTTTGCCAGTGTTCTGTTCTACATAAGTAAATATCCCTTTAACGGTCTGGCCAGTGGACACAAAGGGCGTTGTCTTTCCTGGAGGATTTGCTATGCTGTCTCCTACTAACATTGCAGTAGGATTATTTGGTTGTATATTAGAGCCCTCCACCAACTGTAGCGAGGGCGTCACTAGATAAATTTTTTGTGGATCCATCGCAATGATCTGAGCGTTCAAAACATTCCCCTGGGCGTTAAGCTGCAGCTGACCTTGATATGATGGAACAACTTCTTTAACAAAGGGTAGGGATTTTATTCTGTTAACAACTTCGTTACTAAGTACAATAGTTGGAGGACCCTGAGGGCCGCGGAAATTCATTTGCCCTGAGCTAACAAACAAAACATTTGGAGCCAACATATTCATCTGTTTGTTCATAAATGCAGACTGTCCTGCGCTCATTCCATTCAGCGCCACCATTAATGCTCCTCCTACCACAACCATGAGAATAGTCAAGGCAGATCTAGCCTTTCTTTCCCTAAGAGCGTCAAACGATAGGATGATAATTTGCTTATAGTTCTTACGCCTCGAGCCGATTTTCCGGTCGGTTCGCATTCTCGAGGGAGATAAGACATTATTATCAGCAGATATATTTTTTACATTACGATATGCATCCTTGCTAGATGTACTCGACTCATTTTCCTTACTGAAATCCTCGATACCCATATTGCTGTAATATCACAGATATTCTCCTACGTTATCGTAGCTGTCATATCCACTAACCGTTATTATGATCCTGATACTCTCTAGATAAATAGATGCGATATTCATACAGTGTCTTGAATAACAAGAAGCAACTCTCTTCATATGCTTCAGATATATTATCTATCCTTCACAACTGATTTATAGTTAGCGTTTATTTTGCCTGATGTTTACATTCTTAAAGAATTGAAACAGGCAAGCAACTGAACTGTGTGGTGTTATAAGGGACTGTTGGCTACACAGATCTACAGCACGAACTTGTTACAGAATAAATGAATACATAATAATCTTCAAGTAATGTTTGTTAGGCGTGTTAATGTGGCTACAGACAAACTTTGGGCTAGACTACTAAAAATAGCCCATCCTCAGTAGGAGTTATGGCTATCGCATTTTCCAATTCCGTGAATTCCGGTTTTGAATAAAATAAGATAGCTATTGGTAAAGTCAGTAATAGTAGCTATATAATAGAGCCAATAAAATTGATATGGAAGATTTGTATACATAATGAGTCCCCCTGATGTTATACAAATGAATATTAGGCAACCTCAGTCAATCGGTAAGACTCCCGGAGGCCAATTTACTAAATCAGAATTACTTTCAGAGGTTGAATTAAAAAGGCAAAACCTGCGCTGTACTTGAAAACTGAACCTAGGGATAATTCAAATCCGTACTTAACTATTATGTATTTCTTATAGACTAATGAATTCTGCTTTTCTTCTTTTCGTATCAAAAATTGCAGCAGTTGCTTTATAGCCAAAAAACCAGCCATTTGCAGTTCCAGGATTTATAAGCAAAGTCTTTCCGACCTGCATCTCTTCAAGCTTATGTGTGTGACCACAGACTAGTATGTCGTACTTGCCGGATTGCAATACTAATGACTTTTTTTTGGCATTTGTCCCATGATAAACCGCGATCAGCACATTATCCTGTTCAATTTCACAAAAATCCCCTTTAAGTTCACCGCCGATCTTTTGGAAGCTCGATGAAAGTCTTTCCTCTTCGATGTCATTATTTCCGAGAACTCCAATCAACCTCACGCCTTCAAACCATTTAACTGATTCCGGCCTAACGATGTCGCCAGCATGGATAACAAGATCAATATTTTTATCTCTACATATTTTTACGAATTTCTCAATATTGTAAATATTGTCGTGGGTATCTGATATCAGTCCTATATGCATCTAGACGATTTAGTCAATCACTTTACATTTTTATTTGTACCTATCTATGTCAATCATAACTATTGATCAATCATATTCAAAATTGTGCTTATGGATTTCCAGGGGATGAAGAGTCTTTTGTTTCTCCTTGAGAAATTATTTCCTTGATTGTATTGGGAGGGAAGTCTGCATTTCGTAAAAATACTGGGAGACTCGATTTCACTACTAATTATTCTGGTTACTGATTGGATTCGTGCCCCATAATTTTCAATGAGTTAGTGTATTCTTCGCTAATCTTGAAAGTCGATTGGCCCTACCCAGCATTAAAGTTACTTTCAGTAATACGGTAAAGTCTTTCTATGAATCTAATTTAACCGGTAACAAATTTTTACATTTTTATCGTGTTTTCATTTTTGTCACTAAACAATATGTCTTTGCCCTGCTTTCAACTTCCGCGATGTTAGAAAGCAGTTGTGTGATCTTCCCCGGATAATTTGATAATAAAGATTTTTTTTATCGTTTTTCAGAGATACATATAATACCTCTCTTATCAGGGTATTGCTTAGTAAACTTCCATCCCAAGCCAACATTCCATCTTCTATTTCGATCCACGGAAAACAATATATAGGATATACAATGCTGGGTAGAATTTGCTTGGCTTCTGTATGCATCATGGTATTGTCAAATACCAATGGCTTAGCTGTCATAACATTTATTGTAGTTATCACGATACGTAAGACATCTAATAATTCTTCTTTGGTTGCCGCGAGGTTGAGTTTATTATGGTCCACTTATTTATCAGGGTTTTTTGCTAGTGGATAAAGGTCGTGCAAATAAGTCCACGTCCTTGGATCAAAATATTTGTTATCATTTGGGACTGTCTTCCAATTCTGTGGCCATCTAAGGAAGAACATCTTTGGGACTAATTGGAGTGTTTGCTGCTACCGAAGAGATCTTTTGGGATTTACTTGTGTTAGAACCTGTATCATTATCAATAACAAAAAAATCAGGTATCATGCTAGAGCAACTTTCTGCTAGTTCCATCCTAAATTCTTTAATGCCTCTTCTGGATGGTCGCTCTTACTTCCAACAATAATTGCCGCATTAACGGCTCCCACTGGAGTCCCAGCTACAACATCTATCCTTATTAGTTTCTTTACAAATGCTTTAGATACCCCCCTATGCAAAGGCTCCCTAAGAACCACCGCCCTGCATTGACAGGACATTTTCGATATTCCTTTCAGTAAATCTCGATCTGCATGGTGGTAGTGTTTTACATAAAACTTGAGTTTCTTTTTCCAGATTGCCATCCGATATGCTTTGGTATCGACATCATTACGTATGAATATTTCTCTCACCGGAATTTCAGAGGTTGTCCTTAAGTCGCATTGTAGTCTGTTGAATAGCTTTGAATCGAGATAAAGATTGTTTCGGTTCACGTTGGGGATTCGATTTATGGTAACTGATACCGTAAGGGTCATTAGTTGTTATAGAAGTGGACGAGCTTAGACAAGTTACCAGTGTAATGAAATCTCGGAAATAACAAACAATGAAAGGGATATCTATAATTACCAAAGGCTTTTTTTATAACCATATAAAAAAAACAACCATTGAGACATTTAATGGATCGTTCCAGATTAGAGTACCAACTAAACGAGCAAAATTAGTAATCCTTTCCTTAGGCTCGTTCCAATTATTAATAGCTTCCACTTTAGTTGCTGCAATGGAATGGCGAATCACAATATCACTTTCCTGCTTCAATGTGTCAAATTAGTTGGACTGCGAATAGGATGGGATATCAATATTTACCCTAACGGTTATATCGTTGTCACAGTTCATATCATATCCAGTATTAGGATCATTTAGCATCCATTAATACCCTCCAGTGGTCTATATACGACGGCTATGAAAGAACCGATGCGACTTGGTTTGAGTTGTTTTGGAGATACTTGAAGACAAGTTTAGGCGTTCCTGACATGATTCTGTCTGGTGTCACCGCAGTTTTGCATTCCAAATTGCAGGATGGAGAGATTGCTAATACCTGTGACCGTACAGCTGGTCAATTATTCCTAATTACCCAAATTTTTAGTGCCTGTCATATTTGTAGACATGAGCGTGGAAGAACGATATAATAGACCTTCGATACCTGAACAAAGGAATAATATTACAGGTATATTATGTACTGGTATCCAATGACTAAATTAGATGAATCAGGTCAGGTTATTTACCTACAATATAAGAATCTGGAAGACATGCTCAAGGTGATTCTCTTTTCTGCACAATCCGCGCTGGGCTTGACACCTATGCTTTATAGTATAAAACACAACAACAGTAGCATACTATTTATCCAAACAGGTTTAGCGAATGGTGCAGTAATTCATTATCTTATTATGCGCAGTGCAAAGCCAGAACAGAAATACATCGAGCTGAAGCGATTAACTGGAGAATTCAAATTTGTCGAAAACATAGGTACCGATACAATGTCTCTATATATTCCAGTCCTAGAATTGGAAACGTCCACACTCAAATTTCCCCTATGAGCAGCCTCTATTATTTTCTTATCTTAGGTATCTAGCTAAGTGTACCACTTAATGGATAGGATGGATCATGAATTGACCATTATCAGGTGAAATCCTCGTCTGAAGGCAATAGCAGCTTTGAATTAAATATGATTCTTATGCATATAATTGAGTAACCTAGTACTTCACTTAAATTTATTACATTAGGAATCGTGGCCGATGAGGATCCAACAATGCCGATGAATAATCCAATTAGCGACTTCTTTAATCGACATATACTTTGTTAAGCCGAATGAGGGCGAGTCGATATTGGACTTGATTGTCTGATTTTGCCGAATCTATAATCGGGCGAGGACTATAGTCTTTAAGAATTACTATACTTAATGACAAACAAAATTCTGCTAAAAAGATACTGACTTGTATAGTAGTAACAACAGTCACGAAATTGTTATCAAGCGTCTTAATTTTTGCAAAGCATACTATATGCTAATTTTACAGCACGGCAAGTTGGTATAAAACCTACTACTATACATGTTAGGACTAGATTTGCACGTCTGTCAGTTAAACATTGGGTAAGTTTTTTAATATACATGATCAATTATAGTTTCTATATCTTGCTAAACTGCAAATTTGGCCACAGACTAGCCGATATGCATCAAGATTAAATATTCTCTTCCCAATACAAATTCCTAATGACTAGCGAAATAAGAAGATCCTGTAGTAGATGCGACGGACAGATGTTAGGTGAGACCCAGCCAATTCCAAAGAAAGTCGCTCTGCCTATACCTCTTAAACCATCATTTTCGATCGAGAAATATTTGCCAAACATTATGAAGGAGTATGATTTTTACACCGTATTTATTTGCTCTTCATGCGGCTATCTTGATGTATATTTTACAAAAAATAAATAGCATACGTTCTCTTTCAGTATTTGTTCAACGCTCATTATTGCTAATGTCTAATTTTGATTGTGATATCAGTAACTCCGAATCAGCATCCTACAAGAATATTATTATTAGTATTGACAAAGCAACCGCAAACCTATCGTACATCCTTTGTATACTTTACAAAATTTGGAACGAAGAAAAATATTAACAACCGTTAGAATCTGACCCATTAAAACGAGGAGTCATGTCAAGAGGACCTATGATTCATCTAAAATAAAATTGGAAATTGATATCCGGTTCGATTGTCGAATACTTCCCACAGACTTTTCATTCTTGAGATTAATTCATTGAAGTTAACTGAAAGAATCTGAAAGAACTGAGGAGCGAACTGAGAAGGCGATAGAAGAGTAGCAATACATTGGCGAACAAATCAATAAGTATATCAAAAGCGACTCTTCGATCCTTAATAGAAAATATAACTGATAACTTATTTACATTGTTATTAATTAGTATATGAAGTAATAAGAAATGAGTACAAAAGTATCTAGAACGATCAATAGCTTAAATCATAACTGTCAAAATAGGGATTATTATTGAATTTGCAATACCTCTAGTTATTCGATGTTATATCAGTTGTACATAAAGAATAGAATAAGGTTAATTCTACATATGTCAGAAAACAAAAACTCGTAACTGATCAGACCAAGCAAACGCGTTCAATTTATTTTATATACCAAAGATTAATCATACTGCTTAATTTAGGTTGGCCCATATTTCGCTATACCAAATATACTCTTCACTTTCTTTCCTTCTTATTTTGTTTATGTCTATCCGTTCCAGCAGTTCAAATGATCACTTTGATATTTCCATTAGTTAGCGATAATAAAGTTAGCTAAAACAGCTAACTTATCAATAATATAAAAAGAATGTTAAATAAGATTGCGGATCAGAAAAGGCCTAGTTAGAAATCCGGGTTGATAATCTAATCTAATTATTTCTTAATTTTACGATTCCAGAGAAGTAACTATATTTAGCGCAATATAAGAAAATCAACCTCTTGTAAGTCTAAGTGATATTAGATCGCATACGTTCAGTTTAGGCGAGTACGTTTTGATTATGTCATTTAGGTATCGGCCAGCGCTGCAGCAGGTGTGAAGGAAAATCTATTTCTCATTTCATCTTCTTGGGTAATGTTCTCGCATCCTCGTTGTGCAAGATAATTTTCGGTAGTTCCAGCATATCTTATCAGGTCTTGTACATCATCATATTTGTCGCTCCAATATATTGCAATCCCGGTAAGATAATCTATTCTCCAGAATGACCTTGGCATTTCAACATCGCTATGCTCGTGTGCTGTAACTTCAACGAATTCAGTGTTGATGTCCATCATTTGCTGTCTAGTGTATGGCTCGACGACATATTTTATGTCATTATCAGACACTACTATATACCACCAGTTTATATCTCGTAAACAATAAGACATCATTCACAATTAAATCCTCTTATTAGATATAGTCATCGAATGACGTAATCAATGTGGTCAAGGCCATCAGTTCGAGACCATAAGCTTTATCTTTTACTATGCAACCTCAATCTCATCCTTTTTCTATAACTCTCACAGTAGATTTGCTGGTTTAAGGACTAAGCAGTTTTTTTCTAGTTATGCTATAATTGATTCAGGCCCTCCAAACATATAGTCTATACAATGCTAATGTATAATTCGTCAGGAAGAATAAAGGAGAGTATGGATAACTCCATTTTGTAAATGTTAGGTAAAACGACACGTTACCAAGAGAATCGGAGAGATGACGTCACATATGTACTCGTAGGCCAGTGTCTCAACTGCGTTCGCATTGTCAAACCCAGAAAAAATTTCTCAGATTATTGTATTTCTACTTTTAATTCTCAAAAAGTGGATATGCTGCGGGTAATACTGCCAATATCCAACTAATCCATAATTTCTGTTTACGGTCATGGTTATATGATAGACGATAGCATCTATTATAACGGCCATATCTAATAATGGAAGAAAGTCGAACAAGCTGTCCAATCTGTAGAAACTGCGGCTTCAAAAAATTTAGTGTCATGAGCCGTTCTGAGAAAATCCACTTACGATGCCTTGGGTGTGGTCAGATGATGTCAATTTGATATTAACTTTAGATCGGCATAAGATTTGTTCACACACCCTTCGTAGTTAGTATTAAAATGGCCTCAAAATTGAGCTAAATTTAAAAAACGGGGTGCTGCCTATTTTATCTACATCATCTAATACTGTGTTCTCGATTATGTTACGTGTTGTTCTGACAGCATACAGATTGCCTATTATGCTCATGTCGATGAAGAATTTTCTAAACGCATCATCGTCCCAATCTTTTTTCTGTTTAACGATGAAACCAGACCCCATTAGCTATTCACATATGTCGGACCTAGTATCTTATCGACTTAGAGGCAAGTAAACTACTTCATCAAAAAGATAAAAAAATAAATATTGAAAAAAATTCCTAATTCTTACTTCTTAGATTTTGAACCTTTCTTCGCGGTTTTTTTCTTTGCTGCCATTCACTTATCGAAGTGATATATGCAATATATAAGCCTTATTATTTTTGATTAAGAACGTGGATGATATCTTTTTGAGTAACTAGTGACAAACAATACCTTGTATACTTATCCAAGTATACTTTGGTACTAAAAAGTCTACTTATAAATTATGATCTATTAGACTTAGTCCTTGTTTTCAATGAAGGAGATAAACACACGTGTGAAGAATTGAGAAATGGAATGGCTATTACGTATTCCTCATGTTCCAGCGCGGAATTCTATGGCATATCAGTATATACTTTTGGCAATATTGCTGGATAAGATAGTTGATGTATTGCATAGGAACTGAGTAGTAATGATATTGGGAACCATGATAATTCAATATACTGGCGATATATCAGATAGCTTGCTTGCAGACTTATCTGAATGATTAGATAAGAATGCTGATCTGCCCAATGGTTACACTTTTAATATTAAATTTTTATTACGTATTCGACGTCTTGTCCCTGGGGGAAATACGGAGCTTTTAGCAGTTAGAACGATACAGAGAAACTTATTTTTATGTGGCATCTGTGATTGGATTCGAGATAAAGACTAGACTCTCGTCATGTCTAGCTGTATATAACACGCAGTGCATCAGGTAATACCTTGCATGTCAAATCAGGAGAAAATATTGTTAATTCATACAAGATAAATTACAGCTAGGTCATACGTGATCGAGGATTTATCAAGTACCTAAGGTTATTAGTTCCCACCCGGCTATAGTCTAGAAGCTTGACATATTTCGTGATGCCAAAATAGTAAAAAATTGAGGTACGGATTGCGGTTTAAACCAAACAGTCGGGGAAAACCAGGTCAAACGAGTAACCAAACAGACACCAATTGCTAACCCTTATTGAAATTATATTGATTGTATCTAACAGACAATGCCTAATGCATGACCCTAAAGAAGTCTTAATTCCTCAAATGACTATTCTAGAATTATGTAATAATGCTTTAGAAATAGGATCATGAGATGGTGACGCGTAGCTGTATAATTTAAGTACCATTTAATTCAGATTAATTGCCAATCAAACCAAATCTAGGTTTGCTATTCAAACTGGATCTTCTGAACCAAGCTACCTGTTTCAACAAGGCTAGATATTTAGATAGATGCATACATATAAAAATACATGATGAACATCTCCAGAAAAATTATCCAAAAATATATAATTAATGACGCAAAATGTTGCAAATTCATGTCTAAGGACGGCATCACTACTCAAGAACTTGCCATAGAGAAAGTTGACGGGATTTTTGATAGTATTCGGATGGATGTAAGACCAGAGAGTACACTTCCCTTGCTTGTAAGGGCTTGTGGGATCCTAAAAAATTTGGATGAGTACCAATATATTGTATGTTCCGAAGTTCGAGGGATTCCTGATTTCAATCCATACAAAAAGATTCTGCAAAAATGCAGGGTCACTATAGTGGCTGCATTTGCAAGGTTTATTATGATTATTCATTCAAAAATAATGACCGTACTACAGGAATGGATTCATTTTGCCAGGTTATTATTGGAAGTCCTCTCAGATACCCTAGCTAAGGCTAGACTCAATACAGACTTTAAACTGAGTAATGAGCCAACCGAATTGATGTTTGACTATTTTGGTATACCTGAGAAGGAAATGGACGAATTATTAGAAAAGATCTACTAGCAACCAATGGTCTTCTGTCTAGAGGGGGAATCATCATTGATAGTTTTCGGCGGTGCTGAAGTTTATGTTGTACAATTGCTTGTTTGAATCCAACAAGATTTGCAAAATAACTTTGCAAAGACTATATCGGCCAGTCTGTCGGACTGATCAAACCCCATGCCAGATATTTGCTTGAGACAGTATTCTGCTTAATCATAGCTTCAAAAAATTAGAACTTTAATCCAATGTCGACTGCCAGTAGCTCCAGACCACGATATTCAAAGCTTGTATTGTTTACCGGTCATATCTTTGATTTTCTAAGCAAGATCAGAGTATTTCAGGATTTGAACTATTGATTCGGCGGATAAACTTTCGCTGTCATTAGCCCAGTGTGTAGGCGTGAAAATCATCTCAAATACCACAATAGTCACGGTTGTAACTAACAATCACGATTTTAAGCAATTAACTTTGAGCAGCCACATAGTTGGGGCCAGGGTATGTATACTTCGATTCGACGTCTTCTTCCTTGTCCCTTATCTTGTCACCTTACGCGTTTTTTTCTTAACCTTTTCATTTTTGCTTTTCCAAT
>Ga0207663_10000584_pt1 | contig 16141 bp, 19 predicted proteins | sample LARL53metaG_FD_184346 | JGI IMG/M metagenome (GOLD analysis project Ga0207663, IMG submission 184346) | Corn, switchgrass and miscanthus rhizosphere microbial communities from Kellogg Biological Station, Michigan, USA - LAR L5-3 metaG... | ecosystem: Host-associated > Plants > Roots >...
CCGCCGTGCCCGTGCCAACACGTTCGCCCAGATGGCCAGGAAAACAAACGCGCCGGCGATGCGCCAGAAATTCGCCTCCACGCCGCCCAGCCGGGTGGCGGTGCGATGGCCGCACATCGCGGAAATGGAGAACAGCAGCGTGGTGAGCAACGCGGCGAACATCAGGAGGGCGCGCGGACGGTCTCGACGCGCGTGATGAGCCAGTCACCGCCAAATTTCTGGAAGGTGAACTTCACCTCCTGCACAGTGATATCCTTTTCGCCGGCGGCTTGCACTTTCACGGCAACATCGGCCACAGCGGACTGTTTGTCCGGACCGACCGTCACGTTCACGTCGGGGAATTCCACTTTCAAGCCGCTGAAGTGCAAACGCGCGCCAGCGGCGGCTTGTGTGATTTCAGCGCGCCCGCTGAACTCCTGCCGCTCGAATCCCGGCGCGTTGAGATTGACCTCAACGTTGGTGCTGAAGCGGCTGGCGAGATGTTCCGCGCGGGCAGCGGCGACAAGCGGATTTTCCCCGGAGTTGAACGACGCTTCGGCGGCAACTTGCGCGAGCCGTTTGTGGATGATTGTTTCGGGACTTGGGAAAAAAATTGTCCATAGCCAGGCACCCGCCGCAATCAGCGCGGCCAGTAAAATCAGCCGGGAAACCGCTTTCACAGCCGCGCCTTTCCCACGATCCGGCTCCGTTGGAATATGCCGTGCGTATGATATTCCTGCGGCATGGAACGGTTGTCGCCGACGACGTAAAATTCATTCGGGCCGAGCGTGACCGGCGCGTGGTTCCAATCGCAGCCCTTTCCATCCTCCTCATAAGGCTCGTCGAGAATTTGACCGTTGATCAACACGCGGCCGTGTTCAAAGGCGACCGATTCGCCGGGCAGGCCGATGATGCGTTTCAACAGCATGACGTGCGGCGGCTCAAGTTTGTTGATCGCCCCGTCCGCGGGAACGAAGCGGATGGCCACGACATCGCCGCGCTGCGGTTCGTGCCAGAGGTAGGCGAGACGGTTCACCCAATAGACGGACCGGTCCGGACACGTCGGCAACATGCTGATGCCGTCCACGCGAATGTGGACCAGCAGGATTTTGAAAACAACCACGCAGACCACCGCCCAGACCGCCGCACGCAACAGTGTCACTTTCAGGTTGCGCCCGAACACCACACGGCGCAGCCACGAACTCGATTTTGGATTGTTGGCCGGGGTTTGTATGGGATTGGCGCTGGAATCAACCGGCCCGGCGGAGGCCGGTCTCGTTACAATTGCTCGTAATACTCATCATCCGCAATGTCGCCTTCGTCCACGGCTTCAACCTCCACGCCGCTGTCCTTCAGGATTTTGGCGATGTCCGGCGCGACCCACTGGCTGCCTTTTTTTTTCCGGGGCAACGGCTTGATGCGATAACGCCCCTGAATGTCGCTTTCCAGGATGCCGCGCTCCGCCATCCGCGCCAGGACCGGCCTGGCCCAGTCGGGGTCCTCGTAAAATCTTTTCTTGTTTCCGGCGCGCCGGGCGACTTCCTTCGCGTTGGTGAACTCGGTGCCCCACGTCTTCAAAAACTGGAAAATGTCGCGCTCATCGGTGTCCATAACTGCACTCTGTCAAAAATGGCCGCCAAGTCGAGCAATTAAGCGGGCGTCATTTTATTTTTGCCGCGATGAACTGCTCCAGCTTCGCCGCGTCGGCGTTGAACAGCCGGATGCCCTCGGCGGTTTTTTCCGTCGCCATGGCGTTCTCGTTGAACAGCCAGCGGAATTGCCTCTCGTCCAGCGACAGCTTTTCGATTTTGCCGGCGCGCGCCATTTCCGGGCTTAATTTGCGCGCCACCAGCGCGGTGCCGCGTTTCAATTCGCCCATCAACTGCGGGCTGATGGTCAGTAAATCGCACCCGGCCAGCTCCAGGATTTCACCGGCGTTGCGGAAGCTCGCACCCATCACCTCCGTCGCGTAGCCGAATTTTTTGTAATAAGCGTAAATTTCCTTCACCGACAAAACGCCCGGATCCTCGGCGGGCGCAAATTCCCTTTTCTCCTTCGCCTTATACCAATCCATGATCCGCCCGACGAACGGCGAAATCAATTGCACCTTCGCCTCGGCGCACGCGACGGCCTGCGGGAACGAAAACAGCAGCGTCAGATTGCAGTGAATCCCTTCGCGTTCGAGAATTTCCGCCGCTTTGATGCCTTCCCAAGTCGAAGCGATTTTTATGAGGACGCGTTCGCGCCCGATGCCGTTTTGTTTGTAAAGCTCGATGAATTTTTTCGCCTTGGCGACCAGCGCGGCGGTGTCGAACGAAAGATTCGCGTCCGTCTCGGTCGAGACGCGGCCCGGCACGATCTTCAAAATTTCCAGACCGAAGAGGACCAGCAAATCGTCCACGATGCGATGCGCCAAATTGCTTCCACCGCCCTTCGATTTGTTGTCGGCGACGGCCTTGTCAATCAGCCACTGGTATTCCGGCATTTGCGCCGCCTTCAAAATCAGCGACGGATTGGTCGTGGCGTCGCGCGGCGCGTATTGCTTCAGCGTGGCGAAATCGCCAGAGTCGGCGACGACCACGGTGAATTGTTTCAACTGGTCAAGCTGGTTCAACTGGGTTGAGGCCTGCGCCTGCGGGGCGGTGGTTGCGGTGCTCATAATCCTTTAAATCAAATTTTAATTTCCCTCAAAATACTCCGCCTGCCCGCGATGGCAAATGTTTTAACAAAATCGAAATGTAAAAACTATGTGAACTGCGGGCCGCGCCTTGCATTTTCACGCACCGCATTTGACACCGCGTTCGCGCGCCGCGTAAGATGGCCGCGCATTTTTCACCATGACCACGCATTATCTCGCCTGCGACCTCGGCGCCGACAGCGGCCGGCTCATGCTCGGCACGCTCGACCACGGCAAAATCACCGTCGAGGAACTGCACCGCTTCCCCAACGGAGCCATCAAGTCCGGCGGTGCGCTGCACTGGAACATTGACGGCCTGTTCGCCGAATTGAAGACGGGCCTCAAGAAAGCCGCCGCGCGCAACCTGCCCATCGCCGGCATCAGTTGCGATTCTTGGGGCGTGGATTACGTGCTGCTCGACGACCGCGGCGGCGTCATGCCGCCCGTGTGGTGCTACCGCGATTCGCGCACCGCCCGCGGCGTGGAAAATGTGCGGGCGAAAGTGGACTGGCCGGCGACGTTTGCGGAAACCGGCATCCAGTTCATGGCGATCAACACCATTTACCAGCTCGCCGTCGAACCGCCCGAACGCCTCGCCCGCGCCAAACAACTCCTGCTCATCGGCGACGCGTTCAATTATTTCTGCTCCGGCGTCGCCAGAAACGAAGTCTCCCTCGCCAGCACCAGCCAGCTTTACAATCCGCAAACCAAAACGTGGTCGAAGAAACTGCTCGACGCGCTCAACCTGCGAGAGAATTTGTTTGCTCCGATTTGCGCATCCGGCACGCGGCTCGGCCCGCTGAAAGAAAATCTCGCCGCCGAAACCGGCCTTCCGCAAATCGAAGTCATCGCGTCGTGTTCGCACGACACCGGCGCGGCGGTTGCCGCCGTGCCTGCCAGCGGCGGGAATTGGGCCTACTTGAGTTCCGGCACCTGGTCCATCATCGGCGTCGAATGGCCGCAGCCCGTCATCAACGACCAGGCGCGCTCGCTCGCGTTCACCAACGAAATCGGCTTCGGCGATTCCGTCCGGCTCCTAAAAAACATCGTCGGCCTCTGGATTGTCCAGGAATGCCGCCGGCATTGGGCGAAGGAAGGGAAGCAATACGATTTTGCCGCGCTCGAAAAACTCGCCGCCGACGCGCCGCCGTTCGTCTCGCTCATCAACCCCAACGACCCGCGGTTTCTGAGCCCGGACGACATGCCGGAAAAGATCGCCCGGTTCTGCGCGGAAACCGGCCAGCCCGCGCCCGCCAGCCACGGCGCCTGCATGCGCTGCATTTACGAGAGCCTCGCGCTTTTCTATCGCGTCACACTCCGCCGGCTGGAACGGCTCACCGGCAAAAAAATCGGGCGGCTGCACATCGTGGGCGGCGGCAGCAAGGACATGATGCTCAATCAATGCGCCGCCAACGCGCTGAACATTCCCGTCATCGTCGGCCCGGCCGAATGCGCCGCCCTCGGCAACATCCTCGTGCAGGCCATCGCGCTTGGCCATCTGCCGTCGCTCGCCGCTGCGCGCGAAGTCGTCCGCAATTCCTTCGAATTGAAAACCGTCACACCGCAGGACGCCGCCCAAAGGGACGCCGCCGCCGGGCGGTTTGAGAAATTGTTGAGCTAAACCTGATTGAATTGAAGACGGAAGAGCCGCTCGAATTGGAGGTGTAGCGTCCGGCCTCCGGCTGGACTGAATCGGCGCGCAGCGCCGACACTGCAACTGATTTGTTGACGGATTGGGGAGTTTCAATTATATGTAACTCCATGAGCAAAGTTACATATACCGTTTCCGAGGCGCAGGCGAACCTGCCGGGGCTTTGCCGGGCGGGCCGGCGGTTTGTGATTTCCCGGCGGGACAAGCCGGTTTATGTGGCAATGCCGCTGGAGGATTACGACGCGCTGCTGGAAACGATGGAATTGTTAAGCGACCCGACCGCGATGAAAACCTTGCGGGCGGCAAAGGCGGGCAAGCTGGCTTACAAGGAATTGAATCTGGCCGATGAAAATTTTGGCCTCTGAACAGGTGCAGCGATGGCTGGTTGCGCTGCCGCCGGAAACCAAGAAGCGCGTGCGCGCCGCGCTGCGCGGACTGCAAAACGGGCGCGGCGACATCAAGGCGTTGCACAGCGAACTGGAGGGCTTTTGCCGGCTGCGGATCGGCGGCCTGCGGATTGTCTATTCGCAACATCGCGGGCAGATCATCCGGCTGGAATACGCCGACAGCCGCGACGTGGTTTATGAAACCTTCCTGAAAGTTCTACACGAACGCAAAATGCAAAATCCGCCGCCAGCTTGACAGGGAATGGATTGAATTGAAGCTGGATGAATCGTGCGGAGAATGTGCGCAACAATTCCGAAGGAATTCAATCATCCAGCCCGGTGTTGCCGCGCAGCGGCTACGCCGGGTGAAGCGAAGAAAATAAAATTCTACTCCGAAGGAGTTGAATCAATTTGCACGGACTGTGATGCAACTCCGTTGGAGTTGATGATGGTTTGGGACGATGACCCAGCGTAGTCGCTGCGCTCCAACGCTGGGCTGGATGCTGGAATCCCGTTGGGATTCAAAACGTCCGTCTTAAGATTTGGCGGCTCGCGAGAAGAATAAAATTCCTGCGCCGCCAGCGAAGCAGGCCGAGACATCGCCGTAAAATGGAAACGGCCCGATGCCCAGCCGCAGACCGGAGACCAGCAAGATGACGCCTTCCACAATCATCAGCCAACCGAACCATGGAATGGCCGCGGCGAATTTGCGCGGCCAGAGCGCCAGCATCAGATACCAGACGCCGACCAAGGTGAATGCTCCGCAAATCATGCGCAGCCAGTAATCCAGCATCGGGTCATTGGCGATGGGTTTGGCACCCATGCCCTGCGCGATGGAATTGATCTGCGGCCAAGATGCAAACACGCCAACGATACACACGCCCCAGCTCAAAGCGGCGAACAGGAGGAACAGTCTCAAGAGTCTGAGACTCATATAGTCGGAGTCATTTTATGTTTCCGCGCCTTACAGGTTTGAACAAGCCCATAACAGATCAAGCCAAGGAGTCCGAAACCGAGGGCGTGAACAAAACCACCCATTTCGAGCAGACCGTAGCCCACCATTGAATATGAAATGCCCGGTATTCCTAATGCAACAGCGCCACAATAAGCCATAAATTTGTTTGGCGCGTTAAATCCCAAAGCTATGCAACCAATTATTCCAATAATCGTCAGCACCAAATCAGCCCTGTTTGAATATTCCGCGAACGCCGGCAGGCAAATCGTAATTTGTAAAATGGCAGAAACAATTATTGCCGCGATGACTGTTTTCAAGCGGCATAACTGATTTAATCCGAGAAAATTGTTGAGCGCCTGTTTCATTTAACTTTCCCTCGGCCTTTTGACAACGACTTCAATCTCCGCCTTGTTCTTGGCAATCGTGTTCGCGGGCAGAATGCCGCGCCAGAAGACGTTCGGGTAAATCACCGCGCCGCGACCGAGGATGCTGCCGGGGTTCAGCACGGCGTTGCAGCCCACTTCCGCGCCGTCGCCCAGCAGCGCGCCGAATTTGCGCAGGCCGGTGTCGAACGGCACGCCGTCCACCTCCACCTCGATGTTGCCGGGAAACATCTTGAGGTTGGAGATTTTCACGCCCGCGCCGAGGTGCGCCCGGTGGCCGAGAATCGAGTCGCCGATGTAATTGTAGTGCGGCGCCTGCGCGCCGTTGAAGAGCAGCGCGTTCTTCAGCTCGGATGAATTGCCGACGACGCAGCCGTCGCCGATGATGACGTTTTCGCGGATGTAGGCGTTGTGGCGGATCTGGCAGTTCTTCCCGATGATGGCCGGGCCTTTGATCATCACGCCGTCCTCGACCACGGTGCCCTCGCCGATGAACACCCGTTCGCCGATGAACGCGCGGCCTTCGCATTTGTTGCGGAGTTCCGGTTTCAGGTTCACGGCGATGTGGGCCTCGATTTTTTTGAGCGCGTCCCAGGCGAATTTGCAGCCGTCGAAAATCGCGGCGTATTCGGTTTGCTTGAGGTCAAACAGGTCTTCGGCTTTGAACATGACGGCAAGTTAGGCGAAACCTGGCCGGCGGCAAATTGAATTTTACGGAACCCGGAACCCGGTCCGGCGCTCTTACGGTGGTTCATTGTCAAATGTGTTGCGCTTGCCATTCGGGCTGGCGGGGGTATTTTCGTCCGCAGCGTCCGGGTTGCCCCTATAGCTCAAATGGATAGAGCAGCGGTTTCCTAAACCGTTGATCCCAGTTCAATTCCGGGTGGGGGCACCAGCCTTCGCCCTTTGGGCTTCGGCTCGGCGTGCCAGCCTTTGCCGTTGGGATGCGGCCCGGCAGGCAAGCGTGTGCAAAAAGTGCAGGACGGGAAGAAAAGCGCCAAATTACTGCATAAATGGATGGCTTTTCAGCCAGATGAACATTTATCGCAACAAATGGGTCTATTGATTGTTGAATTAAACAACTGTTTGAATTATCGAGGCCAACTATGAAAACGAAATCGTTCGCGGTCAATGTTTCGGGGGCGGTGGCGGCTCTCTGCCTGTTCGGCGCGTGCCTCCCTCAAATCTCCAACGCCCAGATGGATTCCGCCCCGCCGCCGGATGATTCGGCTGCGGCGGTCGTGCCGGACGATGCCGCCGCGCTGCCGCCGGACATCTCGCCGTCCAGCCCGGTCGCGCAGGTCATCAAACTCACGCAGGCCGGCATCAGCGAGGACGTCATCACGGCTTACGTCAACAATTCCACCAGCCTGTTCAATTTGAATTCGGACCAGATCATTTATCTGAAGGACATCGGCGTGCCGGACGCGGTCGTGCAGGCGATGATCCAGCGCGACCAGACGTTGCAGGCGCAAATGACATCCCAGCCGGCACCGGACACCACCGCGGTCGCAACCACCTATGTCGCCCCGCCGCCGGCAGTGGTGACCGTGGATTATTTTTACGACACGCTCTCGCCTTACGGCTCCTGGGTGGACGTTGAGGGCTACGGCCGTTGCTGGCGACCGACGGTGGTGGTGGCGGACGCGGGCTGGCAGCCGTATTGCGACCGCGGGCACTGGGTCTGGACTGACGACGGATGGTATTGGATTTCGGATTATTCGTGGGGCTGGGCGCCGTTCCACTACGGACGGTGGTTCCATCACGCGCGCTTCGGCTGGTGCTGGTATCCGGACACGGTCTGGGGGCCGTCGTGGGTGACGTGGCGTTATGCGGATGATTATTGCGGCTGGGCACCGCTGCCGCCGCGTTGCGAATATCGCGAGGGCGTCGGATTTTTTTACAACGGCGCGGCGGTCAGCATCGGCTTCGACTTCGGCTTGAGTGTTGGCGCGTTCACGTTTGTGCATACCCGGGATTTCTGCGACCCGCATCCGTGGCGTCACCGTGTTGAATCTCGCGAAGTGACGCAGGTTTTCAACCGCACGACTGTCATCAACAACTTCGACGTGGACCGCGACCACCGGACGTTCATCAATCACGGCATTGATCCGCAGCGCATCACCGAAGTGACGCACGCGCCGATCCGCCCGGTTGCCATCCATGAAACGACCGCGAGGGTTCCGCGCGGCGAGCAGCTTGGCCGCGATGGCCGGACGCTGATCGTGAATCGCCCGCACTTCGCCGACAATCCGCCGTCGTCGAACCGGGGCGGGTCGCCGCGCGGCACGCCGGTTGAGCGACCGGGCGTTGGCAGTCCATATCAGCCACAGGGCAACCGCGGGAATGACAACGCCGGGCAGCAACACCGCAATCAGCCAACGGCGCCAACGGCGGGCCAGCCGCAATCTCCGCGACCGACAGTTGGCAGCCCATATCAGCCGCCTCATAACGGCAATCAAAACAACAATTCGCAGCCGCCGCGCAACGGCCAGCCCACGCAGGCGGCGGCGGCGCCAGGCCAACGGCAATTTCCGCCCGTCACCAGTCCCGGTAACAATGTTGCGACACCGCCCGCCGAACATTCCACGTCGCCGGGCAATCGCTACGCGCCGGTCACGCCGGTGCAGCCGTCGGCGCCAAATTACAATTCAACCGACAACAGGCGTTATCCATCTCCACACATGCAGCAGGGCGAACCGCAAAATCCGGGCGCGAATCCCGGCAACTCTGGCGGACGCGTGGGCGCGCCAGTAACACCGCAAGCGCCCGCCAACCCGCCGGGAGCGAATCACTTTTCGCCGCCGCCGGCACAGCCGCAACAGCCGCAGCACAATTACAGCGCGCCGGCAACGCCGCCATCGCCGCCCGCGCGCCAGCCGGACGCAAACCGTTTTAATCCTCCGGCACAACCGCCGCAGCGCGATTATGCCCCGCCCCGAAATCAAACGCCGCCGGCTGAATCGCGGCCCAATTATTCCCAGCCGCCGGCACAGGGCAACCAGTTTCGCAGCGCGCCCGCGCCTTCATCGCCTCCAGCCCAGTCGCAACAATCACAATCGTCGCAACAATCCGGCAAGGGAAAAAACCAGAACGGACAGTAGCTCGCGGCGTTTTTGCTTTTGAAACCCAGCCGCCGCTGGCAACATCGGCGCGTGGGCATCACGAGTCGGCAATTTGAAGAAATGCGGCAGCGCGTCGGCGGCGTTTCGACTCGCGCAGCCGTGCCGGTCTTTGAATCAGCGCTTCGGCCCGGCGCCAATTCACACGGTGTCATTCTCGGCGTGGACCCGTCGCTGCGCGGCACCGGCTACGGTGTCATCCGGCTCGGCAAACCGCACCCGGTCGCGCTCGCGCACGGGACGATTTCGTGTCCGAAAAATTGGGAACGCTCGCGCTGCCTTGCGAAAATTTCCCAAACGTTGCGTGAAGTTTTGAAACAGCACCAACCGACGGTCTGCGTCGTGGAAGGACTTTTTTACGCGCAGAATCTGCAAACCGCCATCATCATGGGCGAGGCGCGAGGCGCGGCGCTGGCGACTGTTGCCGAAGCGGGTCTGGAAATTTATGAAATCGCCACGCGCAAGGTGAAGCTGGCCATCGTCGGCTACGGCGCGGCGCAGAAATCCGCCGTGGCGAAAATGGTCCAGCGGCTTTTGGATTTGCCGAAGCCGCCCGCGCCTGACGCCGCCGACGCGCTGGCACTGGCGCTGGTCCACGCGCAGGAAAATTCGCGATACAATTTGTCGCCGCTGAAGAGGATTTAGATGCATATGGCACTTATTCTTCCGACATGGTTGATAACGCGCCCGTTAATGTGGTTGGCAGACCATCCCGTAATTGCCATAACGTTGGCAGTGATTGCGATTGCTGCTTTTACTTTTTGGCTTTTACGCAGCAACATAAATTGAACCATGATCACTTTTCTCCAAGGCAAACTCGTCGAGGCACTGCCCACGCAGGCGGTTGTGGACGTGAACGGCGTCGGCTACGAGGTTCTCATTCCGTTGTCGTCATTCGACAAATTGCCGTCGCCCGGCCAGCCGGTGAAACTGCTCACGCAACTCGTCATCCGCGAGGACGCGCACGTGCTTTACGGTTTCATGACGGCGGCGGAGCGAGATTTGTTCCGGCTGCTCGTCAACAGCGTTTCCGGCATCGGCCCGAAAACGGCGCTGAACATTTTGAGCGGGATGAACGCGACGGCGTTTCGCGGCGCGGTGGCCAGCGGCGACGTAAAATCGCTCTCGCAAATTTCCGGCGTCGGCAAAAAAACCGCCGAGCGCATCGTCGTCGAGTTGCGCGACAAAATCGGCGCGGCGGGCGCGTGGGAAGCCGCGAGCGCGAAGCATTCGCTTTCGCCCGACGACCAGAAATTGAACGACGCTGTGCTGGCGCTCATGGCGCTGGGCTTCAAACAAATTGATGCGCACGACGCCGTCCGCGCCGCGCAGACGATGCTCGGCGTGAAGGCGACGGTCGAGGACCTGGTGCGCGCGTGTTTGAAAAAAGGTTAAAATGGGAAAACATCCAACATCAGGAACATCCAACAACCAAAGAACTGCCGCCATGCCGCCCATTGGATGTTGGTTGTTGGATGTTGGTTGTTGGATGTTTTCCCATTTTTGAATTGCCATGCCAGCCACCTCATCCCAGCAGCCAGCCGCCGGACGCAAGCCCCGGAAATCCGGCGTCATCATTCCGCACGCGCCGAAGTGGCACCAGCGGCTGGGCGCGGCATTGGTTTATGTGGCGGCCAACGCGCTCGCCTCGACCCTGCGGTTCAAGCTGGATGATTTGTCCGGTTACTTTTCCGACGTGCCGCAGGAGAAAATTATTTTTGCAATCTGGCACAACCGGCTGTCGCTCTCGCTGATTCTCTACCGCCGTTACGTCGCGCGGCGCGACCGGGGCCGGCGGCTGGTGGCGATGGTGAGCGCGAGCCGGGATGGCGGCATGTTGGCGGGCGTTCTCGAACGGTTCGGGGTTGAACCGGTGCGCGGCTCGTCTTCGCGGCGCGGACCGCAGGCGTTGCGCGAAATGGTGTCCTGGGGCAGGCGTGGACATGATCTGGCCATCACGCCCGATGGTCCGCGCGGACCGTGTTACACCGTTCAGGAGGGCGTGATTTCCACCGCGCAACTGACGGGCCTGCCCATCGTGCCGGTCACCTTTCATCTCAACTGGAAAATCCGGGCGAAGAGCTGGGACCGGTTTCAAATTCCGCTGCCGTTTGCGCGCTGTGAAATCACCATCGGCAAGGTGCTGCGCGTGCCGCGCGAGACGGACGCCGCTGGGCGCGAGGAGTTGCGGAAGCGGTTGGAGGCGGAATTGCGGGCCATCACGCGGGATTGAAAAATGATTGCCCGCGTCAGCCTTGAAATCGCACTGCGGAAGGAATTTGATTACTCGATTCCGCCGGGATTGGCCGAGCAAATCGAAGTCGGCACGCGCGTCCAGGTGCCTTTTGGCGCGAGGAAGATTTTCGGCACCGTCACCGCGCTCGCCGAGGAGTCCGCGCACGCGAATCTCAAGCCGATTCTCAAAATCATTGGCGCCCAATCTTTGGTGACGCCGAAGGTTTTGAAACTGGCGCGCTGGATTGGTGAGTATTATTGCTGCGCGCCGGAGACGGCCTTGAAATCCGTCCTGCCCGAAGCCATCCGAAAGGAAAAAGAAGGCTGGAAAAAACAATTGTTCGTCCGCGCGCTGCCACCGGCTGGCGAATTTCCGAAATTGCCCAAGCGCCAGCAGGAGGTTTGGAACATCATTGAGGAACGCCGCGAAATGCCGCTGGCCGAATTGCTCGAACTGGCCGAAACGACCGCCGCCACCATTCGCAAGCTCGAAGACCGCAGCCTCGTTGAAATCACCTCGGAAATTTCCGAGCGCGATCCGTATGCGCGCGAACATATCCTGCCGTCGCAACCGCTCCCGCTGAATCCGGCGCAGGCCGCCGCGCTGGAGAAAATCAAGGCGGCAATGAACCGCGGCGAAGATGGAAGATCGAAGATCGAAGATGGAAAACACCTCACCTCGGCCCTCTCCCCATTGCTCGCAAACTCGCAACGCGGAGAGGGAGAGAAACTATCCTCCATTCTCCATCCTCCATCCTCGACTTTTCTGCTTCACGGCGTCACCGGTTCCGGGAAAACCGAAATTTACCTCCAGGCCATCGCGCACACGCTGGAACAGGGCAAGGGCGCGATTGTGCTCGTGCCGGAAATTTCGCTGACGCCGCAGACGGTCGAGCGGTTCAAGGCGCGGTTCAGTTCCGGCAAATTACAGACGCTCGTCGCGGTTTTGCATTCCCATTTGTCCGCCGGTGAGCGGCATGATGAATGGCACAAAATCCGGCAGGGCCGGGCGCGCATTGTAATCGGCGCGCGGTCGGCGATTTTCGCGCCGGTCGAGCCGCTCGGTCTCGTCATCGTGGACGAGGAGCACGAGCACACTTACAAGCAGGAGGAAGCGCCGCGCTACCACGCCCGCGACGTGGCCATCATGCGCGGGCAGATGGAACACGCAGTCGTCGTGCTCGGCTCGGCCACGCCGTCGCTGGAGAGTTATTACAATTGCAAACGCGGCAAATTCGCGCTGCTCGAATTGCCGGAACGGGTGGACGACCAAAAAATGCCACATGTCCGCGTCGTGGACATGCGGCAGGCAGCGCACAAAGAAAAGGGCATTCCGATTTTTTCACCGCAACTCAAGGAAGCCATCCACCAACGCCTGGAACGCAAGGAGCAGACAATTTTGTTCCTGAACCGGCGCGGCTACTCGACGTCGTTGCAATGCCCGAAATGCGGGTTCATTGCGAATTGCCCGAATTGCAGCCTCGCGCTCACTTACCATCGCATCGAGCAAAAACTTTCCTGCCACATTTGCGGCCACAACGAAAAAGTCCCGTCTGTCTGCCCGATTGAGAAATGCAAGAACCCGGCCATCCGCTTTGCAGGCACCGGCACGCAAAAGGTCGAGGACGTGCTGGCTAAATTATTTCCCAACGCCCGCGTCAAACGGATGGACGCCGACGTCATGAAGCACAAGGACGATTACCGCCGCATCCTCGGCGATTTTCGCACGGGGAAAATTGACATCCTCGTCGGCACGCAGATGATCGCCAAGGGGCTGCACTTCCCGAATGTTACGCTCGTCGGCATCATTTACGCCGACCTCGCGCTGCACCAGCCGGATTTTCGCGCAGGCGAGCGCACCTTCCAACTTCTCACGCAGGTCGCCGGTCGCGCGGGCCGCGGCGACGTGGAAGGCGAGGTGTTCGTGCAGGCGTTCGCGCCGTTTCATCCGGCGATTCAATACGCGCGCCGCCACGACTTCGCCGGTTTTTACGAGCAGGAACTGGAATTCCGCGAGCAGTTGAAATATCCGCCATTCAGCCGCGTCGCGCTGCTCACGCTCAAAGGCCGCAATGAGGAGAAGGTGAAGTTTTCCGCAGAGCATGTGAAAAGGGAAATTGAGTCCAAAATCCAAAGCCCAAAGTCCAAAGCTTCTCCGGGCAGCGCGGCTTCGGACCTTGGACCTTGGACTTTGAACTTGGTTATTTCCGGCCCGGCGCCGGCGCCGTTGCCGCGCGCGGAAACTTTTTACCGCTACCAGATCATGCTGCGCACGCGGGCGATGAGTAAATTGAGCCAGGCGCTGGCGAAAATTGTTGCATCACTCGCCTTGCCGGAGGACGTGACGCTGGCGGTGGACATTGACCCGGTGAATTTGGGGTGAAAATTTGAAATTGAATTATTCCGTTTTTGAGGCACACTAGAAATGTGAAAGCGACGACAAAGCGACGCACCAAGTCCGAGGCCGAATTGCTGGATCACGCTACGAACAATCTGTTGCGCGCGGTCAAGCAGAAGATTCTCAAGAAAGAAGGCCGCGTGGATTACGACAAATTGCGCAAGGAAGGTTACAGCGACCGGTTTCTTGCAAAGGTCGAAGCGGCTTGAATCCTTTCATTCATTTTTTCGTAGCCGCATAAATTCCATGACCGTGATGTCCAGCAAAGGCGCAGCCCGCTTCGCGTATTTCAAGGCGTCCGAATAAATCATTCCCCGCGTCAACTCACGCACAATTTCGCGCGTCGTCAGGTCATTTGCTTTGGCAAACTGAATTGCAGCAGCAAGATCGGTGTAACGTAAGATTTCGTCGCTCATTTTGAAGCAATCCTGTCCACGGGTTTTGAGGAATGTGGGAAAAGTCCCTCAAACAATCAAGCTCGCGCTGCCAGATGAAGATTCCGTTTGAAAACTTGAAAATTTCCGCCGGAAGCGCACTCTGACACCGTGTTCGAGCACCGCTCCAGTCCGTTGCTGCCGCGCCAGGTATTTTACCGGCGGGTGCTGAATTGTTTTCTGTTGAGCCAGGTGCTGGTCGCGGTCGCGCTGGGCATCGGCATCGCGGGCTACCATTTTATTGAAAATTTGGGCTGGGTGGATGCCTTTGAGAATGCAGCGATGATCCTGTCTGGCATGGGACCGGTCGCCACGTTGCAAACGGACGCCGGGAAGATTTTCGCCGGTTGCTACGCGTTGTTCAGCGGCCTGATGTTGATCACCGTGACGGGAATCGTTCTGGCGCCCGTCGTTCACCGGGCACTGCATAAATTCCATCTGGAAAGTGGAAAGAAGAACTCGTGAAAGAAAATCCCACCTCGCAGCCAATTGATCCGCGCGTCGCCATCGGCCACGTGCATTTGAAAGTGGCGGACCTGGAGCGCGCGCTGAAGTTTTATTGCGGCGTGCTGGGGTTTGAATTGCAGCAGCGCTTCGGCTCACAGGTGGCCTTCATTTCGGCCGGTGATTATCATCATCACATCGGGCTGAACACTTGGGAAAGCGCGGGCGGTTCGCCGCCGCCGCCGCGCAGCACCGGGCTTTATCATCTGGCGATTCTTTACCCGACGCGCCCGCTGCTGGCTGACGCACTGCGGCGTGTGCTGGACGCTGGAATTGAACTTGACGGCGCGTCGGACCACGGCGTGAGCGAGGCGCTTTACCTGCGCGACCCGGACGGCAACGGCGTGGAGCTTTACTGGGATCGTCCAAAGAAAAAATGGCCGCGCGCGGTGGACGGCAGCCTGGCGATGTTCACGCGCGCGCTGGATTTGGACGCGTTGCTCAAAGAACTTCCGCGCAAATGAGTCCGCGCCGCATTGTGATTGCCGGCGGCGGCGCAGCGGGATTTTTTGCCGCCATTACGTGCGCCGAAGCCGCGCCGGACGCAGAAGTGACCATCCTCGAAAAAAGCGCGCAATTTCTTTCCAAGGTCAAAATCTCCGGCGGCGGCCGTTGCAATGTCACGCATGCCTGCTTCGACGCGCGCGAATTGACCGCCCGCTATCCGCGCGGCGAACGCGCGTTGCTCTCACCGTTCAAGCGTTTTCAAGCCAGCGACACCGTCGCGTGGTTTGAAGCGCGCGACGTGAAATTGAAAACCGAAAACGATGGCCGGATGTTTCCGGTCAGCGATTCGTCACAGACCATCATTGATTGCCTGATGAATGCGGCGAAAGCGGTGGGCGTGAAGCTGCGGTTGAATTGCGGCGTCGAACGCGTGACGAAATTGCCAGACGGTGGATTTATCGTGGAGTTGGAACTCCAACGCGCCGGGTCGGAGACCGGCGCTCCGAACGAAATAATTTCCTGCGATTGCCTGCTGCTGGCGACGGGTGGCTGTCGCGCGGCGGCGGCGGGACAACTCGCCGTGTCGCTGGGTCACAAACTCGAACCGCCCGTGCCGTCGTTGTTCACATTTCACATCGCGACGCCATGGCTGCGCGGGCTGGCGGGAGTTTCCGTCGAGTCGGCCGAGGCATCCGTGCCGGGCGCGCGGTTGCGCGAGCGGGGCGCGTTGCTGGCGACGCACTGGGGTTTGAGCGGGCCTGTGATTTTGCGGCTGTCGGCATGGGGCGCGCGTGAATTGCATGAGCTTGATTACAAATTCCCGCTGCACATCAATTGGCTGCCGCAGCTCGGCGCGGAACAAATCGCGGCGGAACTCCAATCGCGGCGCGATTCGCAGCCGGCGAAATTGATTGTCAACACACCACTCGCGCCGCTGCCGTCGAGCCTGTGGGAGCAGCTCGTGCTCGCC
>Ga0207663_10000588_pt1 | contig 16093 bp, 11 predicted proteins | sample LARL53metaG_FD_184346 | JGI IMG/M metagenome (GOLD analysis project Ga0207663, IMG submission 184346) | Corn, switchgrass and miscanthus rhizosphere microbial communities from Kellogg Biological Station, Michigan, USA - LAR L5-3 metaG... | ecosystem: Host-associated > Plants > Roots >...
CGACCAGCTCAGTTTCCGCTGGACCGACGTGGTGCCGGGATTCAACATGCCGTTCAGCGTCACGCTCGACTGGCCCTCCTTCTCCGTGATCCATCCCACGGAGGCCTGGCAGACGACGCGCGTGCGATTGGCGAATCCGGCCGACTTCAAGGTCGACCGGAACTTCTACGTCAACGCCAGGGATGTCGGAACGCATTGAGGAGCTAGCGATCCGCTTCCCCCCGCAACACCACCGCCATCGGCAAGCCGACACCAACCGGATGCCAGAGCAGCGAGACCAGAAACCAGCTGGACCCGACCGGTGTGGGCTTGGCATGACTCAGCGGCATCACGACGAAATCCATCACCAGCCACACGACAACGCCGAAGGGGAAGCCGGTCTTCAACGCCCCATACCGGCCCGCGAGCACCCGGGAAAACGCGCGCCAGTGACGTGCCGCAATCAGGAAGATCGCCGTCCAGCCATAGGCGACCGTGCAATGGAGGATGGCGCCGAGGATGACCGTGTCGCTGCCCCCCTGAAACGCCGATTTGCCGAGGACTCCCGACGCAATCGACTGCAGCACGCGCGCATAGGTTGTCGCGTTGCGGATGACCACCCAGTAGGTCTCGGCAAACGAGATGTCGAGGATCGCGACCAGGGCCCCGGCGATCACAAACCGCCACACCTGGACGGGCGGCCGGGGGTGCGCCAACGGCGGATCCGCGCTCGACACGTCCGCGGACATCTTCATTCCTGCGATCCTCCGGGTTGGGTGCGCCGAACCTCGCGCCCCGGAATCTCGCCTTGCCGATCGCACCCGTTGCGGCGCCGCAGTTCGAGTTGGGTAAGCAACCCTGGGCGGGCCGGGTGTGGCACAAACCGCCCGGCGACCGTCCTAGAGCTACCGCAGTCCAAATGCAGGTTCACGCCTTGAGCGAGAGCGCCACATGACCTGGACCACCCAGAACCTGATCATCTTTCTGTTCATCGGTATCGTCGCCGGCTGGCTGGCCGGAAAAATCATGAGGGGCAGCGGCTTCGGGTTGCTCGGCGACCTGGTCGTGGGCATCGTGGGCGCCTTCGTCGGTGGCTGGCTCTTCGGCGTGCTCGGGGTCGGAATGGGCGGCGGGGTTCTGGGTTCGATCATCGTCGCCACCATCGGCGCGGTCGTCCTGCTCTTCCTGATCCGCCTCATCAAGCGCGCCTGAATCATCGGTCTCGTCAGTTCCCAATGACGAGGCCGATTGTCCCTTGCGGCTTCGGTGTTCCTTCGGTATCGTTGGGCAGGGCGTACCTATTCCACCCTACTTCATTCCTTTCATGGACCCGTCATGCACCTCACTCATCTGACTCCCGTGCTGGTCGTCGAACGCGTCGAGCCCTGCCTTGACTTCTGGGTTGAACGATTCGGCTTCACCCGACAGAACGAGGTACCCGGAGATGACGGTTCGCTGATCTTCGCGAGCGTCGAAAAAGGCGGTGTCGAGGTGATGTACCAGACTCGCGCCAGCGTGGTCGCCGAGTCGCCCGGCACGGCTGGCGAGCTGGCGGGGCACTCGATCGTGCTCTTCATCACGGTGGACGACTTCGACGCTGTCGAGCAGGCGCTCGCGGGCGTTCCGGTCGTGAAGCCGCGACACAAGACATTCTACGGCAGCACCGAGATCTACGTGCGCGAACCCGGCGGCAACACCGTCGGATTCGCGCAGATGGGCTGACCATGCCTGCCCGAACGGTTGGTGACCTGCAAGTGATCCCCGGTGTCGGTCCGTCGCTTGCGCGCGACCTGCGGGATCTTGGCGTTGGCTCGGTCGCCGCGCTGCGGCGCCGGAATCCGGAGCGACTCTACGCGGCTTTGAACCGGTTGCGCGGTTCCCGCCAGGATCCCTGCGTACGTTACGTGTTCCGCTGCGCTGTGTATTTTGCGCGCACCAGCACTCCGCAACCGGAACTGCTCAAATGGTGGAACTGGAAGGATCGGAAACTCCCGGCGTGACCAGCCGACGGCGAGCTGGAGGCGCAATGCTGTCCGGCATCCTCGGGACGCGCGGCGAGGTGATCGAAGCACACGCCAGCTGGGATGGGCTGCACAACCTGTCGCTCAAGCGCCAGGCAATCAGGCGGCTGGGAGTGTCCATCCCATGAGTTCGGTCACGATACCTGGACGAACCAACTAGGATGTCGCGCGCGTTCGCTCCCAAGGACGATCCCCCCGATCCTCCGCCGCCAGCATACTCCCTGCCGGATCGCTCAGACCCCGGGTATGACGCTGCGTCGGCCGCAGCGCTGCTGCAGGGTGCGCGCGTTGGCGAGACGGCGAGCGCCGAAGAAGCAACCGGCTTTCGCTGGGGCGACGCTGCGCTGATTCCTCATGTGGAACGCCTGCTTGCCGATGCACGCAACCGGGGCGACGAGCGCCTGGAGCAGGTGGCCGGGCGATTCCTGCGTGCTGCCGGTACCGGGTGACAGCCACCGACCGGCGGCCGTGGTGGGCGGCTCGCCATTCCCCCTCATTGGCGCCGCCCTGGGGGCCGTTCCACCGCCCGCCGCCCGGAAACCTTTCAGCCATCGCCCACGTTGAAAGGGGTGTCGCACCGGCATCCGCCGTGAGATTTTCGCTGTCATCTTGCTGTCAGGAAACACGACACTCTTGACCCCCGCTGCACCATGCCTGACATTGCGGCACGCTCGCGCCGCCAGCCGGCGTCGGGATCACCGCAACAACACAGTAGTCGGAGATCGAATGGGTCAATCCCGTCGGTGGAAATCGCTTGCCACAGTCCTGGTAGTGCTGGCCGCCGTGCGGCTGGACGCCCAGTCGATGTCGGCCGGGATGACCATGGCGCCGATTCCACACGCACCGGTGCACGTCACTCTGGATTCCGTCACGCACCACGTCGTCATCACCACCGGCCCCTGGAAACTGCCGCCGATGATGATGGACGGCGACATGCCGATGATGAACATGGCCGGTATGGGCGAGGGACATGCGGCGCACCAGGAACAACTGCTCGTCAAGTTTCCGTGGCCGGAAGATTCGTGGCTGCGCGGATTCAAGCTGACGATCACCGACAAGAACGGCCATCTGATGCCGCAGCGCACGATGCATCACATGGAGTTCGTCAATTTCGACCGCCGCCAGCTCGTGTATCCCGAGGCGGAGCGGGTGCTTGGCATCGGCGAGGAAACGGCCGCGATCAAGTTGCCGCGCACCGTCGGCATGCCGATGGACTCCGGCCAGGAGGTCGGCGTCTTCCTGATGTGGAACAACGACACCGGTCACGAACTGGACGGGATCAACCTGCGATTCGAGCTCATCACCGCCCCGCAGAACCTGACGCCGCGCCCGGTAGCGGTGCTGCCGTTCAAGGTGGACGTCAACAATCATCCCGGGCTTCCCGACTCGTACATGGTACCGCCGGGCGGCAACTCGAAGTCATACGAGTTCACCGTTCCGGTGAGCGGCCGCCTTCTCGGCGTGGGCGGCCACATGCATGACAATGGCGTGGAAATGCGGCTCGAGGACGTGCGCACCGGAAAGGTGCTGGCCCGGGTGCACACGCTCCACAATGCAGCCGGAGACGTCATCGGTGTCTCCCGCCAGTTGCTCGCGGTCAAGGGACGCGGCCCGCACCTGCGCGTCGGCCGCACCTACCGCATGGTGTCGGTCTACGAAAACAAGACCAGCGAGCCGGTCATGGGCGTGATGGGCGTCATGGGCGGCCTGTTTGCGCCGGATGACATTCGCGACTGGCCCAAGGTTGACCGGACGAGCAAGGAATACCTGCTCGACATCGCGGCCCTCCCGATCATCAGGCAAATGGACGCGATTCAGCCGCTGGAGATTTTCGGCTTACGGTAGGCAGTGAAAGGTGGGAGTTTGGAGGGGGACCCCGTAGACGTGCTTACCGGGTCCCCCTCTCGTTTTTCACCGCCTACCGCCGCTGGAGTCCCGCTTCCCCGCTCAACGTCGCCTTCCAGTCGTCGCTGGCAACGAAGAGGTCTTCGGGGAAACGGCGGTACCGGGTGAACTCGTCGAAAATGCTGGCGTTGTCGTAGCTGTTGTTCTCCAGCCCGGCGATGTATTGCAGCTTGAGATTGCGGTCACGGTTGATGACGGCATCCTTCAGCCACGGTGCCAGGTCCGACCGCTGCCCGGCGTAACTCCCGAAGAGACTGAAGAGCGAGGAAATGCCGACTTCCTCGAGTGAGCTCACGATCCGGGCATTGGCCGGGTCGGCCAGCCGCTGACTCACCGCGGCGACGTCGATGTGCGTCGGACCGGGCTGTCCGAGCATGACAAGATCGTAGCCGTGGCCATCCTCATTGTTGGCCCATACCGTGCCGCCGGGAAACGCCTCGAAGAACGTCGCGATCTCGCTCTTCACGGCATCGGCATGACTCTCGTACAGCGGCACCCATTCGGTCATGACGCCGCCGGGGTTGAGGTGGCGTCTCGCCAGCTCGAGATATTCCTGCGTGTAAAGTGTCGCCGCCCCGCGAACCCATGGGTGAATCGGGTCGGAGGTGATGACGTCGAACTTCTCCTTAGTGGTCAGGATGAAGTGCCGGGCGTCATCGTACACCAACTCGACCCTCGGATCCTGCAGCACGTCGTAGTTCTGCTTGCTGAAATAAGGACCGACCGATCGCGGGATGAGCGGCTCCAGTTCGCAGATCACGATGCGCTTGATACCGGGATACAGCACGAATGATCCCGCCGTGACGCCTGCGCCGAATCCCACCACGAGTACCGAGCGGGGATCGCCCTGAACCAGCGCCGAGAGATGTCCCAGCAGGCGTTGCAGCCGCATGTCCTGCGGCTCTGATGAGGCTTCGACCTTGCCACTGACGTGAAAGTTGCGATATCCGTTGGCAAGCTCCGACACCGCAATCGACGAGTTCATCCCCTCGCCGGTGAACAGGAACGTGGGGAGCGAGGTGTAGGTGGCGAGGAATCGGCCGTAGCCGATGAGGCCGGGCGGAACCGCCGCAACCGACACGGCAAGCAGCGCCGCCAGGACCGCCATCCCGGCGATCACCGGAACCCGGCGCGCGCCATTACGCGCGGCGCCGGCCGCACCCGGCTGTGACCAGAGCAGGATCGCCCCGGCGGCCGCGGCAATGGCGATCATCAATCGCTGCGCATTCTGCGTGCCGATCGCCGGAATCACGATCATGCTGAACCCGATCGCGCCGGCGATGCCGCCCACCGTGTTGGCGGCATAGACGCGGGCCACCAGTCGCCCCGCATCAGCTCCCGGAACGGCCACCGCCGCGATGGCCAGCGGAAAGCTGGCACCCCACAGCAGCGTCGCAGGAAGAATTGCCCAGGCGCAGCGCATCACGTCGAATTGCAGCGACAGCCACGGGTGCGTCGACAGCGACGGGTTCACCGGCCAGTACGGGAGTGACCGCGCAATCATGTACGCCGTCCAGCCCATTCCCACCGGCAGCAGGAGCTGGCACCACCCCAGCGCGCTCCGCGGATTGCGGACGATTCGGGCGAGATACGCCCCGGCGCTGCTGCCAAGTCCGAGGCCGACGAGGACCACGGCGAGAATCAGCGAGAACGTATAAACCGTGGCGCCGAGCATCAGCGAGAGCAGTCGCGTCCAGACCACCTCGGCGGCGAGCGCCGTAACCCCGGACAATCCGATGGTGAGATACACCACGCTCGCCGCCGGCGCGGCCAGCGACACCCCGGTGGACCTGGCCGGGGCGGGATGGGCCGCGCGCGCCGCCACGAGCCAGGCAACCAGCGCGACCGTGGCGTTGACACCGGCGGCGACGTACGTCGCCGTCAGCATGTCGAAGACCCGGAGCAGGTAGAACCCTGCCAGCACGCAGCCAATCACAGCGCCGGCGATGTTGCTGCCATAGAAGAATCCGAGCCACGAAACGCCGGTGGGCGTCGCTTCGACCCACCGTGCAATCGCCGGCAACGTGGCGCCCATCAACATCGTCGGAAGCAGCAGGCAGATGCCGCAGAATATCCCGCGCAGCACAATGCCGGGCAGCCCCCCGGCGGGAATGGTCGAGTAGAGATTGCCGAGCGCCGGGAGCCCGAACACGATGAGCAGACCAAGGGCGCCGATGCCCGCCTCGAGAACGGCGTATACGCGTAACGGGTGCGCTCTCGGCGAGACAAATCGTGGCAGGCAGAGTGAGCCGAGGCACATGCCGCCCATGAAGGTGCCCAGCAGGACTCCGAGGGACACCGCCGACGATCCGATCACCAGTTCGACCAGCTGGAACCAGACAATCTCGTAGATCAGCGCTGCGCACCCGCTGCCAATGAACAGCAGAGGAAGCACCGGGAGAAAGCGCGACGATACCGGGAGCGCAACCGCGGGCGCGACGTTTGGCCGAGTCATTCGAGCCCCGATGTACTGGCAGAGAGGGTGTGGGTCCTGGCGGCGAGGAAGATGCCGGATCAGTGATGTAACGTCCAGCGGCGGCAGGACGTTGAGACCCGTCGGGAATGGTAGCTTAGAGTCGTGAGTCGTGAGTCGTGAGTCGTGAGGAATTCGCGCCGCTACCTCGATGATTGGGCAACATCCTCACGACTCACGACTCACGACTCAGGACTCACGACTCACGACTTCAACGAGGCTCCCGTGACCCTCTGGTCCCGCCGCCAGCTCCTGCAGTCCGGCGCCGCCGCCTCCATGGCAGCGTGGCTCCCTGCCCTGCGCCCCTCCGCCGCGGCCACCGCCGCGCGCGAACGACTCCTCCTGGATTTCGACTGGCGCTTTCACCTCGGCAACGCCGATGACCTCACCCAGGACTTCGGCTTCGGGCACGGCGGCAACCAGGACAGTGAATTCGGCAAGTCGGGCGAACTCTTCGGGCCGTCGCGGAGCAACTTTGACGACAGCGGCTGGCGCACGGTGAACTTGCCGCACGACTGGGCGGTCGAACTGCCGTACGTCCAGGCCGAGGAACTCAATGACTTCGGCGATCACCCGTTGGGGCGCAACTATCCCGCGACCAGCATCGGATGGTACCGCCGCGTCTTCACGCTGCCGGCTGGCGACGAGGGGCGCCGGATCTCGCTGGAGTTCGACGGCGTGTTCCGTGACGCGACCATCGCTCTGAACGGCCATCTGGTCGGGCGCAACTTCAGCGGCTACGCGCCGTTCCAGGCCGACATCTCCGACCTGGTGACCTGGGGCGGCCGCAACGTGCTGGTGGTGCGCGCGGACGCCACCGAGCACGAAGGTTGGTTCTACGAAGGCGCCGGGATTTACCGCCATGTCTGGCTGGTGAAGACCAGCCCGGTGCATGTCGCGCACTGGGGAACCTTCGTCACCTCGCGTGTCACGGGAAATGCCGCAACGGTATCGATCAGCACCGAGGTCCAGAACGACAGCGATGCGCCGGCGAACTGCCGGGTCGTGCAGACCATCCATGACCAGGCGGGAAAGGCCGTTGCCACGGCGCGTTCGGCGGGGGTCCGGGTGCCGGCGTGGAACCGGCTGCCCGTGACGCAGCTGCTGCCGGTGTCCCATCCCGAGCTCTGGTCCATCGAAACGCCGACGCTCTACAGCGTCACCACGTCCATCGAAGTCTCCGGTGCCACGGTCGATCAGCACGAGACGACGTTCGGCATTCGCACCATGCGTTGGGATCCGGACGCGGGGGTCTTCCTCAACGGCAAGCATGTCATCCTCAAGGGAACGTGCAATCACCAGGACCACGCCGGCGTCGGTTCGGCCATTCCCGACCGGCTGCAGGAGTTCCGCATCAAGCGTCTCAAGGAGATGGGGAGCAACGCCTACCGGACGTCGCACAATCCGCCGACCCCCGAGCTGCTCGACGCCTGCGACCGTCTCGGCATGCTGGTGCTCGACGAGAATCGCACCTTTTCGTCGGAAGCCGAGGGGACGAGTCAGCTCGAACGGCTGATCCGCCGCGACCGGAACCATCCCTGCGTGTTCGCGTGGTCGCTCGCCAACGAGGAGGGGAGCGATCAGGGCAACGCGCGCGGGCAGCGCATGGCGACCACGCTGCGGCGCCTAGCCCGGTCGCTCGATCCAACCCGCCCGGTGACGGCCGCAATGAATGGCGGTTGGGGAGCCGGTTTTTCGCTGGTCCTGGACGTGCAGGGATTCAACTACGGTACCGGCGCCAGGATGGATCAGTTTCGTGCCCGCTTTCCCCGGCTTCCGGCCATGGGTACCGAAGTTGCGAGCACCGTCTCGACGCGCGGGATCTACGCCAACGACAAGGAAAAGGGCTACGTCAGCGCGTACGACCTCAATTTTCCGCCCTGGGCGGCAACGGCCGAAACCTGGTGGACCACCTACGCGGCGCGCCCCTGGCTCGCGGGCGGATTTGTCTGGACCGGATTTGACTATCGCGGCGAACCGACACCGTACAAGTGGCCGTGCACCAGTTCGCACTTCGGCATCATGGATACCTGCGGCTTCCCCAAGGACAATTTCTACTACTACCAGGCGTGGTGGGGTGACCGGCCCGTGCTGCATCTCTTTCCGCACTGGAACTGGGCCGGCAAGGAAGGGCAGGACATCGACGTCTGGGTGCACAGCAACCTCGACCGGGTCGAGTTGTTCTTGAACGGCCGCAGCCTCGGTTCGCAGGCCATGCAGCGCAATTCCCACCTTGCCTGGAAGGTGCCGTACGCCCCCGGCAGCATCGAGGCGCGCGGCTTCAAGGACAACTCGCAGGTGCTCGTGGCGACGCGCGAGACAACCGGCGCGCCGGCGTCGATCGTCGTGCGGCCAGATCGCGCCTCCATTCACGCCGACGGCGAGGATGTCACGGTCCTCGAGGTTCAGGTGGTAGACGCCGCGGGTCGGATCGTGCCGACCGCCGACAATCAGGTGACCTTCGCGGTCAGCGGCGAGGGCAGGCTCATTGGTGTTGGCAATGGCGACCCGAGCAGCCACGAAGCCGACAAGGGATCGGTGCGGCGCGCGTTCAACGGCTTGTGTTGCGCCATCATCCAGAGCACGAGGAGTCCCGGTTCGATCCAGGTCGTGGCGTCGGCGAGCGGCCTGCAATCAGCGACGCTCGCGATCCCGACCACGCCGTCGGCGCCGAGGCCGGCAGTCGGCTAGACCTGCTCGGGAGGCAAACGCCGAACCCGGCCGCGTTGTCTCACCTCACGTCGACGCCGGCCAGGTGGTGCAACGACAGCAGAAGGCGGGGCATCAAAGCAGTGTCGCGACGGGAGCGGCTTGCAACCAACCGGCGACGCCGAGCGTACAAGACGTCTAGTCCGTAATCATCCGGATTACCGGGACGCCGTGCCGTCCCGATCCACCCTGAGCCTGTCGGACGGCGAATGCGATTCTCAGCGACTCTGGCACGCGGCGCCGTGTTCCTTTCTAAAACGAGACTAAGTTATCAATTTGCGCTTGCGGCAACCTTGCTGCTTCCGGCGTTCGCCGCTGCGCAAGGAACGGAGATCGTCCGCGGGCGCGTGACCGGCGCAGACAAGAAGCCGATCGCCGATGTGACCGTCACCATCACCGGCCTCAGCACCCAGGCTGTACTGACCGCTCGCACCACGGACAAGGGCATCTTCACGGCGCTCTTTCCAAACGCCGAAGGGGACTACCTGATCAGTTTTCGCAAGATCGGGTTTTCGCCATACAACACGCGCCTGACCCGGACCGGCCTGACCAGCGTGCTGGTGGCCGACGTCACCCTCAAGGAATTGGTGTTCGAACTCGACACGATCACCGTCGCCGCGCAGCGCCTGAAGCCCAAGGGTGATGAAGCGTCCATCGGCGGAGTCGAGCAGAACCTTCTCACCGGGGCGCTCTTTTCGCTCGACCCCACCGACCTCCTGGCACTAGCAGGGCAGATTCCCGGCATCCTCTCCCTCGGCGACAGCGGCTTTTCGGTCCTGGGCGCCGGCGCGAACGCCAACAACGGGACCATCGACGGCGCGAAGTTCGGGGGCCGCAACGTGCCGCAGGACGCGATCGCGGGGTCACGCGTCATCTCGACGTCGGCCGATCCCAGCATCGGCGGGTTTTCCGGGGGCCAGACCGCGACGATTCTCAAGGGCGGTTCCGACCTGTTCGCCATGACCACCCGCGTCAACTTTGCCGACAGCCACCTGGCCTGGACCGACCCGGACTGGCCCAATCCGATTCCGCAGCTCGCCGGAAACAGCGGCGGCGTGGGCGGGCCGATCATCAAGAAGAAACTGCACTACCAGTTTTCGTGGAACGTCAACGACCGTCAGGCCGACGTCTATTCGCTCCTCGATCCGCCACAATCGATCATTTCGCAATACGGATTCACGCGCGACACCATCGATGCCATCTCCAACGCGCTCAATGGCCTCGGCGTGCCGCTTACGCTGGGCGGCGTGCCGACCAATCAGCACAATCGCAACTACAACACGACAACGGTCTTCGACTGGACGCCCAAGGCGACGACCCAGTTGCGCGTGACCCACAATGGATTCTGGGGTCACAACGGATCGCCCGGTCAGGCCCCGTTCTCGTACCCCTCGCTCGGCTCGAAGAACGTCAATGAATTCCAGTTCGTGTCGGCGCGGCTCACCGGCTATATCCATGGCTTCCTCGACGAGCTGAACAGCACGTTGAACTACAGCCACTTCACCAGCAATCCGTACGCCCAGTTGCCGAGCGCTAACGTCCGCGTCGGCACGATATTCGACAACGGACAGACTGGACTCGGGAGCATCGGCTTTGGCGGGGGATCGGGCGTCAACCTCAGCACGTCCCATGACTGGGACACCCGGAACGAGTTTTCCTGGATTCCGTCCAACAGCAAGCACCGCATCAAGATCGGCCAGGACATCGACTACAGCTGGAACACCAATTTTTCGGCAGGGAACCAGTTCGGGTCGTATTCCTACCAGACACTCGCCGACCTCGAAGCCAATCGACCTGCCTCGTACAGCCGGACACTCACCAGCTTCGAGCGGTCGAGCGACGGATTTACCGGCGCGCTCTGGGTGGGTGACGAGTGGAATGCGACCAAGGCCCTGCAGTTCCAGGGCGGCTTGCGATACGACGCCGCGTTCCCGGGCACGACGCCGGATTACAACCCGGCCGTGGAACAGGCGTTCGGCCTGAAGACCGACCTGATCCCGCATTCACGGCTCATCACGCCGCGCCTCGGATTTTCCTGGGCGTCGGCGAAGCGCCGCGGCATGGGTTCGCCCACCGGACAGGGCGGACCGATCAATCTCGGCAACCTGCCGGCCGGCTTGAGTCCGGAATTCATCCAGGCGCTCCTGGGCACGCCGAGAACTTCCACCGCGCCCGGGTTCGCGATCACCGGGTCCATCGGCGCCTACGGCAGTCCGCTCGACAACAGCAACATCGCGGGGCTCATCGATCAGACCGGCCTGCCGAACACGCGGCGGGTCCTGACCTGCGTGGGCGACGCCACGCCAATCCCGAACTGGACCTCGATCGACGGGAATGCGCCGGAAAGCTGCCTGGACGGCAGCGGCCCCGGGACCTTCTCGACCAATGTGCCCAGCGTGCAGGTCTATGATCCCGCGTTCCGCACGCCGCTGGTCTGGCGCGCAAACCTCGGGATCGACGGAATCCGGATACCGAAAAAGTGGACGCTGGCGCTCACCGGGTTCTACAGCTACGGACTCAACCGGCAGAGCGCGCTCGACCTGAACCTCAATCGGACGGTGCAGTTCAATCTCGCCGATGAGGCGAACCGACCGGTGTTCGTATCGCCGGGCGCGATCATTCCGAGCACCGGCGTGGTGGCGCCGGGCGCCTACCGGATCAACCAGAACTATGGCGCGGTCCAGGATGTCGTGTCCGACCTGCACAATTACACCGCACAGCTGCAGGCCACGATCGCACCGCCGCATCCGCTCCTGCACAACAAGCTGACCATCTCGACGACGTACGTGCTGAACCGTACGCGGACCGAGCAGCGCGGCCTCGGCGGCGGCGGCGGCGGTTTCGGCAACTTCCGCGTGATCAGCTTCGGCGGCGGAGGCTTCTCCAGCTTCGGCTTCGGCGGCGGAGGCAGCTACGCGATCAACGGCGATCCGTTCACCAAGGCGTGGGTGTCGGGTAATCAGCCCACCCACCAGATCCGGACCAACGCAACGTTCCGGGCGTGGTGGTTCAACGTCAACATGCAGCTCAATGTCTACTCGGGGACGCCCTTCACGCCTTCGGTGAGCGGCGACCTCAACGGCGACGGGCTGTCGGACGACCTGGCGTTCATCCCCAACCCCGCAACGACACGGGACACGGCGCTCGCGACGCAAATGCGCCAGCTGCTCGCCGCGGCGCCCGCGGGGGCGCGTGATTGCCTGCAGAAGCAGCTCGGCCAGATCGCCGGCGTGAACAGCTGCACCACGCAGTGGCAGGCCCGGCTCGACTTCAACATCAACTGGCAGCCGCCGCGGAGCTTCGGCTTCGGCGACCGGTTGCGCATCACGACCACCATGCAGAACACCAGTGGTGCGCTGGTGCGGCTGTTCGGGCTGGAAAACACTCCGCTCGGTCGCGGCGCGTTGAGCACCAGCGCAAACAGCCAGCTGCTGTATGTCACCGGGTTCGATCCGGCGACGCAGACCTACAAGTACCAGGTCAACCAGCTGTTCGGCCAGCCGACCAACTTCGGCACCGCACGCCATCGCTACCCGCCATTCCAGATGCAGCTCGGCCTGGAATACAAGCTGGGCGGTCCCCCCACCGCGCCGATGGCGCTCAGCATGGGCCTGCTGCCGAGCGGCAAGCAGCCGCCCTACACCGGTGACCAGATTCGCGACAAGCTCTCGCGCATGACGCGCGATCCGATCCAGCAGATCCTGGTGCGCAAGGACACGATGGCGCTGAGCAAGGATCAGGTGGCGCAACTCGAGGCGATCAGCCGTGAGTTCCGCGCGCGGAGCGACTCGGCGATGGAGCCGGTGTTCGACTACGTGATGCGAAAGGGCCGGAAGATCGACGACTCGCAGCTCAGCTCCCGCCTCGGCAAGGCGCAGCCGGTGATCCAGCGCATGCTCGCCGATGCGAACACGCGGGCTCGCGCGCTGCTCACGCCGGCCCAGATCCGGATGCTGCCGGTAACACCGACCCTGCCCGGAATGCCGGTAAACCGGCCCGACAAGGCGGGAACTCCGGCCAGCGGCGATTTGAAGGTGATTCGGCCGGACAACTAGAACAGCGGGAACAGCAAGAGCCGTTTAGTCTTCCCCCATCCCGATGCCTCGACAATTCAGTCGTAACCTGACCGTCCAGGTGCTGCTCGCCATCGCCTGCGGGGCCGTGCTTGGCGTCGTCGCGCCATCGGCGGCGAAGGCAATGCGGCCCGTCGGCGAGACCTTCATCAACCTGGTAAAGATGGTGATCACGCCGGTCATCTTTCTCACCGTCGTGCTCGGCATTGCCCGGACCAACGACCTCAAGCGCGTGGGGCGGGTCGGTCTCAAGGCGCTCGTCTACTTCGAGATCGTCACGACATTCGCCCTCGGGATCGGGTTGATCGTGGTGAACCTCGTGCAGCCGGGCCGGGGGATCGATGCGGCCCGGCTCGCCGCTGGCGATGCCACGCAGTACGCCACCGGACCGAAACTCTCTATGATCGATTTCCTGGTGCACATCATCCCGTCGAGCGTGGTGGGGGCGTTTGCCGAGGGGCAGGTTCTCCAGGTCGTGTTCTTCTCGATCCTGTTCGGCATGGCCGTGGGCGCGCTCGGCGAAACCACCCAGCCGGTGGTCCGTGGCCTCGAGTATCTCGAGGTGGTGTTCTTCAAGATTGTCGCCATGGTGATGCGCGTGGCGCCGATTGGTGCGTTCGGCGCCATGGCCTACACCGTCGGGAATTTCGGGCTCGGTTCGCTGGCCACGCTTGGCCGGCTGATGCTGTGCGTCTACCTCACGATGGCCGTCTTCATTTTCGTGGTGCTGAACGTCATCGCCCGCGCGGCGGGGTTTTCGCTCTGGAAACTGCTCCGGTACATTCGCGAGGAGATCCTCGTCGTACTGGGCACGTCGTCAAGCGAGGCCGTGCTGCCGCGGATCATCGACAAGCTGGAACGCTACGGCTGCGCCCGGGCCGTGGTGGGGCTCGTCGTCCCGGCCGGCTACTCGTTCAACCTCGATGGCACATCGATCTACCTTTCGATGGCGACACTGTTCATCGCCCAGGCGTACGGGGTGCACCTCACGCTCGGCCAGCAGCTCAGCGTACTCGCCGTCCTGATGATCACTTCCAAGGGCGCCGCCGGCGTCACCGGTTCCGGATTCATCGTGCTGGCCAGCACGCTGTCGGCGCTGCACGTCGTACCCGTCGAAGGTGTTGCCCTTGTGCTGGGCGTGGATCGATTCATGAGCGAGGCGAGGGCCATCACGAACGTGATCGGCAACGCGGTCGCCACCGTGGTGATCGCGAAAAGCGAGAACGCATTCGGAAGTCCACTGATCGAGGAGCCGGTATGACGAAGACTGCGAGCTGTTCGCTCATCGCGCTGCTGGTCGCCGGGACCGGCGCCAGCGGCCAGATTCCAGCCGCCGAGTACGCGGCCAGACGCGAAGCCCTGGCCACGAAACTGGACAGCGGCGTGGTGATCGCGTTCGGCGGCCGGACGCTGGTGACCGACTTCTCCCGGTTTTTCCAGTTGCCGGCATTTCACTACCTCACCGGATACGACGAGCCGGATGCGGCGTTCGTGATGGTCGTGCGGAATGGCCGCGCGACAACCACGCTGTTCGTCACCAGGCTCGAAGCACGCACCGCGTTCTACTACGGCCAGCGGGCCGACACCGCGACGCTGGCGCAGGCCATGGGTGTTCAGGCGCGATCGGCCGGCGCCCTGCCCGCCATGGTCGATTCACTGGCGGCGAGCCACCTGCCCTTCTATTCGCTCGTGGACTTCGAGGACGCGGACTTCGCCCGCGCCGACTCGCTCACCCGTGGCCAGCAGTTCATCCGCAGCCTGGAGGCGGCGCATCCCGGACTCGTGGTACGAAGTGCGCACCCGATGGTCAACCAGCTGCGCGCGACGAAGAGTCCCGCGGAGATCGAGCTGTTGCGGAAGGCGGCGGAAATCAGCTCGGAGGGCCATCGCGCCGTGTTGACCATGCCCGAGCCCCGGCATGAATATGAGATGCAGGCCGTGCTGGAAAGCACGTTCCTTCGCCTCGGCGGCGAACGTCCGGCCTACGGATCGATCGTGGGGTCCGGGTCCAACGGCACGTTGCTGCATTACATGCTGGACCGCGGCCCGGCCCGGCCGGGGGACCTCGTGGTCATTGACGCCGCAACGCAGTATGAGGGATACGCCGCCGACGTCACGCGCACCATTCCGGTGAGTGGCAAGTTCACCGCGGCCCAGCGCGAGCTCTATCAGCTGGTCCGGGATGCCCAGGCGGCGACCGAGCGGAATGCCAAGGCCGGAATGCCGCGGGCGGCATCGGTCGACTCGTCGGTTGCCATTCGCGCCGCCGGCCTTGCCCGGCTGGGCCTCATCGAGAGCGTCGATGCGACCTATGATCCGCCGGACGCTCCATCGGGCCGGGCCGACAGGGCCGGAATCCTGGCGCCAAAACAGGCGGCGTTCTGGATGATTCACGGCATCAGCCACGGGCTCGGGGTCGCGGTGCACGACTACGTACACGCCGGCCCCAACTATCAGGTCGGCGACGCGTTCACGATTGAGCCCGGGATCTACATCTCCTCGAAAATGCTGGACGTGCTCCCGGACACGCCTCGGAACCGCGCCTTCATCGCGGCGGTTCGGTCCGCAGTGGCGAAGTACGACATGACCGGGGTGCGGATCGAGGACGACTACGTGATTACCGCCAACGGCCTCGAACGCATGAGCACGGCACCGCGAGAGATCGCCGAGGTCGAATCGATGATGGCGAAAAGGCCTGCGGCAAGCAGGAAGTGAGATGTAAGAAGTGAGAAGTGAGAAGTAAGAAGTGCGAGGCAAGGGGGGAGGGACAACAGCTTGGTTGATCGATTGTAAGAAAGACGCAAGACGGTGAAACCCGCCGCCGGGCCGGCGCATATGACGTGGTGTACCTCACCTTCTTCGCCGGAGTGCCACCATGCGCCATCGGTCCTTGCAGGCGTTCGCCGTCGCCCTCGGTCTCCTGTCCGTCACCG
>Ga0207663_10000590_pt1 | contig 16085 bp, 17 predicted proteins | sample LARL53metaG_FD_184346 | JGI IMG/M metagenome (GOLD analysis project Ga0207663, IMG submission 184346) | Corn, switchgrass and miscanthus rhizosphere microbial communities from Kellogg Biological Station, Michigan, USA - LAR L5-3 metaG... | ecosystem: Host-associated > Plants > Roots >...
TCCGGCCTTGGTTCAGAAAATATTCCTTTTGGCGGAACGTGATCACGTGTTATTGGTCCGATAGCACCGCAATAAACACATTCTCCGTCCATACGACTTTACTTCGGCATTTTCAATTTCACCTTCGCCGCCACTTGCGCCACGTCTTTGTCGCCGCGGCCGGAGAGGTTCACGATGATGAGCGCGTCCTTGCCCATCTTCGGCGCGCGCACCATGCATTCGGCCACGGCGTGGGCGCTTTCCAGCGCGGGGATGATGCCTTCCAGCCGCGCGAGTTTCATGAAGGCGGCGAGCGCCGCGTCGTCGGTGGCGTAGGTGTATTCGGCGCGGCTGGCGTCGCGCAACCACGCGTGTTCCGGTCCGACGGCGGCGTAATCGAGTCCTGCGCTGACGCTGTGCGTGGATTGGATCTGGCCGAATTCGTCCTGCAAAATATAGCTCCGCGTGCCCTGCAACACACCGAGCGAGCCGCCTTGGAACCGCGCCGCGTGCTGCTCGGGCTTGATGCCGCGTCCGCCGGCTTCCACGCCGACGAGCTTCACGGATTTGTCGTCGAGGAACGGATAGAACAGGCCGATGGCATTCGAGCCGCCGCCGACGCAGGCGATGAGCAGGTCCGGCAGGCGCTTTTCCTTTTCCAAAATTTGGGCGCGCGCCTCGTCGCCGATGATGCGCTGAAAATTCCGCACTATCACCGGATACGGATGCGCGCCGTAAGCTGTGCCGAGAATGTAATGCGTGCTGCGGAGGTTTGTCACCCAGTCGCGCATGGCTTCGTTGACGGCTTCCTTCAAGGTCTTCTGGCCCGCGTGAACCGGCACGACGTCCGCGCCGAGCATTTTCATGCGATAGACGTTGAGCTCCTGCCGCTGGCAATCCACCGCGCCCATGTAGATGACGCATTTCATCCCGAACATCGCCGCGACGGTGGCGGTGGCCACGCCATGCTGGCCGGCTCCGGTCTCGGCGATGATGCGCGTCTTGCCCATGCGCTTGGCGAGCAGGATTTGGCCCATTGCGTTGTTGAGCTTGTGCGAACCGGTGTGGTTGAGGTCTTCGCGCTTGAGATAAATCTTCGCGCCGCCGAGTTCCTGGGTGAGCCGTTCGGCAAAATACAGCGGCGTGGGGCGACCGACAAATTCCGCGAGGTAATACGAAAGTTCGCGCTGAAACTCCGGATCGTGCTGCGCCCGGAAGTATTCGGCTTCCAATTCCTGCAACGGGTGCATCAGCGTCTCCGGCACAAAACGTCCGCCGTAGGGACCGAAATGGCCCTGGGCGTCGGGCAGATTTTCCGCGGCAATCGAACTCATGCGGTCATTTTCACGCAAAGGCGCGACCGGCGCAAAGAGAAATTATGGCGATTCAAAATCGTAAACGACGAGCTTTTTCACCAGCGGCTTCACGTATTTCGCGACGAATTCGAGGTGCTGGGGATGCACTTGATATTCCTGCTCGGTCTTTTTGTCCGGAAAAATGAGATTCAACCCCACCTGATAACTTTGCTCCACGACAGGTCGCGCGCTGGGCGACATTTTGCCCACGTGAAAATGAGTCGCGCCGGGAATGACTTTCAGGTGCTTGTGAGCGCCGGCAATCAATTCGTCCGCGGCGTGCGGCGTGGCCGGGTCCGTCCAAAAAATAACGACGTGAGAAAGCATGGCGCCATCGTCCGCAGCTTTGCGAGACCCGGCAAGGAAATTAACTCGCCTTGACCGCCGCGACGAGCGCGTTGAGCGAGGCCTTGGCGTCGCCGAAGAGCATCCGGGTGTTGTCCTTGTAGAAAAGATGGTTTTCGATGCCGGCAAAACCCGCGGCCATCGAGCGTTTCATCACGATGACGGACTTGGCGTGGTCGGCCTCGATGATGGGCATGCCGTAAATCGGGCTGGATTTTTCCTCGCGCGCGGCGGGGTTCACCACGTCGTTGGCGCCGATGACGAGGCAGACGTCCACGCGGTCCATTGTGGGATTGATCTGCTCCATTTCGATGAGCTGGTCGTAGGGCACGTTCGCCTCGGCGAGCAGCACGTTCATGTGGCCGGGCATGCGGCCGGCGACGGGATGAATGGCGAACTGCACTTCCACACCGCGTTTGCCGAGTTCGTCGGAAAGTTCGCGGACGGAATGCTGCGCCTGCGCCACAGCCATGCCGTAACCGGGAACGATGACGACCCGTTGCGCGTAGGTCAGCAGCAGCGCCACTTCGTCGGCTTGAATCGGCTTGACCGTTCCGGCCACGCCGCTGGCGGCAGCCGCACTGCCGCCGCTGGAACCGAACGCGCCGAACAAAACATTCGTGACCGGGCGGTTCATCGCCTTGCACATGAGCAGGGTGAGAAGCGTGCCGGACGAGCCGACGAGCGTGCCCGCGACAATCATCGCGTTGTTGTTGATGGCAAAACCGTCCGCCGCGACCGCGAGGCCGGTGAAGGAATTCAACAGCGAAATGACCACCGGCATGTCCGCGCCGCCGATAGGCATCACCATCGCGATGCCGAAGAACAGCGCGAGTGAAAACATCACGATGAAGGCGACGACGGCATTGTGGCCAGTGGCGTTGAACGTGAGCCAGCCGCACAGGCCGAGAATCACCAGCAAAATGAGGCCGTTCAGAAAATTCTGGCCGGGGAAGGTGTGGGGCTTTTCAAATTTTCCCTCCAGCTTGAGATACGCGATGATGCTGCCGGAAAACGAGAGCGACCCGATGAGCGTGGCAAACAGCATCGGAATCGTGATGGCCGCCGAGGTGTCATGCGGCAGCGTGATGCCGGCGATTTCCGGCGGGTTCGCGCCCTTGATAAATTCCAGGCTCGCGACCAGCGCCGCAGCGCCGCCGCCGAGGCCGTTGAAGAGCGCGACCATTTGCGGCATCGCGGTCATCTTGACCGAATACGCACCCATCGCGCCGATGACGAGACCGATGATGATGCCGATGATGATGAGCAAATAATTGCCGCCATGCGCCCAGATGTTTCCTCCGTCCGGCTTGCTCAAAATGACAAAGCCGATCAGCATGCCCGCTGCGGCCACGAGATTTCCAACCCGCGCGGTCTTCGGCGAACTCAAAAACTTGATGCCGAGAATGAACAGGACCGAGACGCCAATGAGAATCAAAGCAACTGTGTTCATGTTATTTCTTTTTCTTGAACATCTGCAGCATCCGGTCCGTGACCATGAAACCGCCGAAAACGTTTGCGGAACCGAAGACGACCGCGACGAATCCCAGCACCTTGGTGAGCGTGTCGCCCGCATCCGCCAGCACCAGGATGCCGCCGAACAAAATGATGCCGTGAATCGCGTTCGTGCCGGACATCAGCGGCGTGTGCAGCATCGAGGGCACCTTGGAGATGACTTCAAACCCCACGAAAATCGCGAGGACGAAGATGAACAGAACCAGGATCTGGTTGTAGGATTGCAGGCTTTCTATGTCTATGCTCATAAATTCTAGCTGGGCTTGGGCAGGAGTTTTTCGTTCACAATTTTGCCGCCGTGCGTGACGAGGCAGCCCTTGATGATTTCGTCGTCGAGCTTGAGGTTGAAAACTTTTTCTTTCTTGTCCCAGAATTCCTCAATGAGACTCACGAGATTCGCGGCATAAACCTGGCTGGCGTGCAGCGGCGCGCGACCGGGGAGATTTGCGAGGCCAACAATCTTCACGCCGTTGCGGTCAATCACTTCGTTGTATTTCACGCCTTCGACGTTTCCACCGCTCTCAACCGCCATATCTATAACCACGCTGCCGGGTTTCATGGCGTTGAGCATATCGGCGGTGACGAGGACCGGCGCTTTGCGGCCAAACACCTGCGCGGTGGTGATGACCACGTCCGAATCGCCGCAGGTCTTGTTCATCGCCGCGCGCTGTTTCTGGATTTGCTCCTCGGTCAGCGCCTTGGCGTAGCCGTCCTTCGTCTGGCCGGTTTCGCCGAGGTCAATTTTCAAAAATTGCGCGCCGAGCGACTTCACCTGTTCCTCGACGACGGGCCGCGTGTCGTAGGCGGTGACTTTTGCGCCAAGCCGTTTCGCGGTGGCAATCGCCTGCAATCCGGCGACGCCGACGCCGATGATGAACACCTTGGACGGCAGAATCGTGCCCGCCGCCGTGGTCATCATGGGGAAAATCTTGTTGGAATACCGTGCCGCCAGGATGACCGCCTCGTAACCTCCGAGATTCGCCTGCGATGAGAGCACGTCCATCTTTTGGGCGCGGGTCGTGCGGGGAATGAATTCCATGCTGATGGCGCTCACGCCGCACTCGGCAAATTTGTTGACCAGTTCCTTTTCGTTGAACGGATCCAGCAGGCTCGCGTGAATCGCGCCCTGCTTGAGCCAGGCGATTTCCTCCACCGGCGGCTTGCGCAGGCGCAGCACGATGTCGCCAGAGCCGATGAGCGCCTTGTGGTCGGTGGCAATTGTCGCGCCGGCTTTGGTGTAGGCCTCGTCGGGAAAACCGGCGGCAGCGCCGAGGCCGGCTTCGACTTCCACCTGTGCGCCGAGCTTGACGAGCTTGCCCGCGCCATCGGGCGTCATCGGCGCGCGGGACTCGCCCGGTTGCGTTTCTTTTGGAACTGAAATCTTCATGGTTCGAAAATCGTGTCGCGCAGTGTATCAGAGTCCGGCCGGCAGGAAACTCAAATGTTGCCATTTTCCAAACTTCTATTGGCATGCCTAATTTGGAGGATGAATCAATCTTTATCGGTTTGGCGGATCGCCCATTTTAACAGCCTTAATGGTCGCGTGCGCCGAACCTACCGAACCCATTTCACTTCCGCTGGCGGTTGGTAAGTTTTCAGCCGATGCAGCAATTTCCCCGCGTCTTGCTCCACCATCACCAGTTCGCGGTGCTTGGGCTTGATGAAACCTTCGCGCGTGGCGTGGTCGAAAAACTCCAGCATTCCCGCATAAAATCCCGCCGCGTCGAGCAGGCCGAACGGCTTTTGGTGATAGCCAAGCTGGCTCCATGCCAACACCTCGCAAAATTCTTCAAAGGTGCCGTAGCCGCCGGGCATCGCGATGAAGCCGTCTGACAGTTCGGCGATAAGCGCCTTGCGTTCGTGCATGTTTTTCACCACGCGCAGGTCGGGCAGCTTCTCGTGGACGACCTCCTTGATGACGAGCGACTGCGGAATCACGCCGATGACGTGCCCGCCGTTTTTCAGCGCCGCGTCCGCCAGAATGCCCATCAGCCCGACCATGCCACCGCCATAGACCAGCTCGATTCTTTCGCGCGCGAGCAATTCGCCGAGTTGCTCTGTCGCCTCGGCGTATTCCGGGCGCGTTCCCTTGTTGGAACCGCAAAAGACGGCAATGCGTTTCATTTTGTGAACCACGAAATACACTAAATTCACGAATTAGAAAAGCCGTCTGCTAAACTTTTCGTGCGTTTCGTATGTTTCGTGGTTCTTGAAATTTTTTGCCTTTGCGCGGCGGAATCGTTTTGCGATGATTCACTCATGGCCGGACTGGCAGCAGACAAAATGCTTTGCAGAACGTCTAAACTTTTCGGTTCCCACTGTGACCGATTGGCACCTATTGGAATTAGGCCACATCGGCTCGGCTTAATATCATGTTAGCCAGCATCGCGCGCACTTCATGAAGACACCGACAGAAGATTGGAGCGTCGAGTGCAAGCCGTCCGGTCAGCATGGTTACGTTTTCTACCACGACGGTGCGCACGAGCTTCCCCTTTACTGGGAGTATGGCGGCGGAGATGTGATTGTGATTGTCAGGTTCGACGAGCCAGACAAGTTTGCGCTCAGGCATCCTTGGGCCGTTGAGCGCAAGCGAGAGATTCTGGAACGAGTGGCAGGCGAGCTTATTCGCCAGCAAGCGCCAGGTTGCAGATCGGAGATTGATGAGCGCAGTTTGTGTATTTATGTCAGAGAGAAGATTGCTGGCTAATATGGAGATAGGCCGCGCGCTTCCTTGGTAAGAGTTTCACGCCGCGCGCACTGCCTGAATAAACGCCCGCACCTTCGCCGCGTCCTTTTTTCCCGGCGCGGATTCCACCCCGCTGGCAACATCCACGCCGAATGGCCGGACTTTGCGCACGGCTTCGGCGACATTCTCCGGCGTCAGGCCGCCGGCGAGAAAAACCGGCTTGCCGAACTTCTGCGCTTCAACCGCCAGATTCCAGTTGAATTTCTCACCCGTGCCGCCGCGCGCCTCCGGCGAATAGGCGTCGAGCAAGTAGGCGTCGGTCGGGTAATTTGGAATTACCTTCAGCGATTCCGCGTCGCGGATACGGAAGGCTTTCATGCTCATCAGGCCGAATTGCGTGCAGAATTCCGGGGGCTCGTCACCGTGAAACTGCAGCAGGCTCAAGCCACACTCGCCGATGGCGCGGGTGACAAGGTCTTCATCCGCGTTCACAAACACCCCGGCGCGCATGACGAACGGCGGGAGGTGGCTGGCAATTTCCGCGGCGGTTTTCAGGGAAATGTGGCGCGGGCTTTTCTCGTAGAAATTCAGGCCCAGCGCATCCGCGCCCGCCTCGATGGCGGCCAGCGCGTCGGCCAGGTTTGTGATGCCGCAAATTTTGACCCGCGTATCCATTTATGATTTACGATTTACAATTGATGATTTCTGTCGCGCCGAAACCGCTGGGAGCGCTGGCATCTTGCCGGCGAGCTGCTCTCTTTAAACGTATCGCCGGCTGGAAGCCGGCGCTCCCGGAACGCGTAAATCGTAAATCGTAAATCGTAAATCGTAAATGGAGATTCAGCCAGCGAGCCGGCTTACGATTTGGAACACGATGAACGCGGCAACGTAGGCGAGGCCGGTCATGTAGGCGATCTGGAACAGCGGCCATTTCCAACTGTTCGTCTCGCGGCGGACGACCGCCGTGGTGGAAAGGCATTGCGCCGCCAGGATGTAAAACACCAGCAGGCTCGCGCACGTCGCCGTGTTGAAAATCGGCGTGCCGTCAGAACGCTTGGCGTGGCGGAGCGAATCGTAAAGCGAATCGGGATTCTTCTCGGCGGTGTCCTTGCCCACGCCATAGACAATCGCGAGCGTCGGCACAATCGCCTCGCGCGCGGCGAACGAACTCAAGATGCCGATGCCGATCTGCCAGTCGTAACCCAGCGGACGGATGACGGGTTCGATGGCGTGGCCGATGTGGCCGGCAAAGGAATTTTGCAGCGAATTTTGCGCGGTCAGGCGGCCGGCGTCGGCACGCAGCTCGTCGGATTTTACGGTGTCGCCGGTTTTGGCCAGTTGTGTGGCCTGCGCATTCATCGTCGCCGCTTCCGCGGGCGGGCTGGATTTGGGATAATACGACAGCGCCCACAAAATTAGCGAAATCGCCAAGATGATTGTGCCCGCCTGCTTCACGAAAATTTTCGCGCGGTCGAACGTGTGAAGCAGCGCGGTGCGCAACCCCGGCAGGCGATAAGGCGGCAGTTCTATCATCAGCGCCTTGCTTTCGCCGGGCAGGATCGTGTGCCGGAAAATCAGCGCCGCGCCGAGGGCAGCGAGCACGCCGGTTCCGTAAGCCGCCGTGAACACCGCCGCCGCCTTCCACGGCGAATTCGGAAAAAGCAGCGCGGTGACCATGGCATAGACCGGGATGCGCGCCGAGCAGGTCATCAGCGGCGTGATGAGGATGGTGAGGAGCCGGTCGCGCGGATTTTCGATGACGCGCGTGGACATGATGGCGGGGATCGCGCAGGCGTGGGCCGAAAGCATGGGCACAAACGCCTTGCCCGGCAGCCCGAAACGCCGCATGACCTTGTCCATCACAAATGCGGCGCGCGCCAGGTAGCCCGTGTCTTCGAGCAGCGACAGTGCGAAAAATAAAATGCAGATTTGCGGCAGAAAAACCAGGATGCCGCCTACGCCGCCGATGACGCCGTTCACCATCAGACTTTGCAGGTCGCCGGCCGGCACCATCGCGCCAACCCCAGTTCCGATCGTCGCGAACAAATGGTCAATCAGGTGCATCGGAATCTGCGCCGCCCAGAAAATCAGCGCGAAAATGACCAGCATCACGAGCTGGAACACGATCACGCCCACGACCGGATGGGTGACAATTTCGTCAATCTTTTCGGTCCTCGCCGATCGCCGCGCCACCGTCCCATCCATGACCCGGTTGGAAATTTTTTCCGTCCATTCGTAACGCGCCTGGTAGGGGCAGCCTTTGCACGAGCCGCAGCCGGGCTTGACTTGAGGCGCGGCCTCCACGTCCGGCCCGCCGACAAGTTTTTCGATTTCCTTTTCGAGTTCGGGAATGCCTTTGCCGGTCCGGGCGGTTATCGGAATCACGGGACAGCCCAGCTCGGCGCGGAGTTTCGCCACGTCAATGCGGATGCCGTCGCGCTTCGCCATGTCCATCATGTTCAACGCCACGACGACGGGGCAATCCAGTTCCAGAACCTGGCTGGCAAGAAAAAGATTCCGTTCGAGATTGGTCGCGTCCACGACGACCAGGGCCGCGTTCGGCGCGGGATGTCCTACCAGCTTTCCGCGCAACGCGTCGCTGGCCAGTTTTTCATCCGGCGATGAACTTTCCAGCCCGTAAAGCCCCGGTAAATCCACGATGACAACCTGGTGACCGCCGATGTGAGCGCGACCGACGCGTCGCTCGACGGTGGTGCCGGGAAAATTGGCGGTCTTGGCGCGCAGGCCGGTCAGGGCGTTGAACAGCGTGGTCTTGCCCGCGTTCGGGTTGCCGACCAGCGCAATGGTGAAGGCGTGATGCGGCAGGTGTTGCGGCTCCGCCGGCTCGCAACAGGACGATGTGGTCAGAAATTTCCCGGCGTCACTCATGCGCAATTGTCTTCGCGCAGGGCGCAATGGCCGGGCTGGCAGATTTCCACGCGGACGCGGGCGGCGAGTTCGGCGGACAGGCCTAGTTGCGAGCCAAAAATGCGAAGGATGAGCGGATCGCCGCCCCGGACCAGCTCGACCCGGCGACCCACACACACGCCAAGCATTTTGAGGCGCTGCATTTCCTCGTCGTCGGTTTCAATGCTCCGCACAACGGCGCAAACGCGCGGCGCCAGCTTGTCCAGGCAGGTCAACACTTTCGTGGCATGGTCAATTGTTGTCACAGCAAGTGCAAAATAAGCCTTCCAGCCGCCATGTCAAACTCTCCGCGCGGGCGGGTTGACGCGAAAATGTTCTTCCGGGGAGCGCCGGCATTTTACCGCGAGTGCTTTTTCCTCGTCGGCGGGGCGCTGTTGACTGAAAATGCGCCCGTGCCACGGACGATTTATTTTGATTACAACGCCACGACGCCGCTCGATCCGGCGGTGCGCGACGCGATGCTGCCTTTCCTCGGCGAAGTTTGGGGCAATCCTTCCAGCGTCCATCACGTCGGCAGAAAAGCGCGGTCTCTGCTCGACGACGCCCGCGACCGGGCCGCCAAATTTCTCGGCGCCAAGCCCAGCGAAATCATTTTCACCAGCGGCGGGACGGAATCGAACAATCTCGCCATCTTCGGAACGGCGCGTTCGCTCAAATCCAAAGGCCGGCATTTGATAACGTCCGCCGTCGAGCATGACGCGGTTCTGCAATCGTTTGATTATCTGGTGAAATATGACGGTTTTGAAGTCACGCGGTTGCCGGTGGATTCGGAAGGCCGCATTTCGCCGGACGCTTTGAGAAAGGCGATTCGCCCGGACACGGTTCTGGTTTCCGTGATGGCGGCGAACAATGAAATCGGCACGATCCAGCCGGTGGCGGAATTGGGCGCAATTTGCCGCGAGCGCGGAATTGTTTTCCACACGGACGCCGTGCAATGGTTTGGCAAGGAGCCATTTGATAAAATCGCCCAGTTCAACGCGGATTTGGTTTCCGTTTGCGCCCACAAATTTCACGGTCCTAAGGGTGCCGGACTGCTCTACGCGAAGTCGCCGCTTCATCCTGACCCGATTTTGTTCGGCGGCGGTCATGAAAATGAGCGTCGCGCCGGCACGGAGAATCTCGCGGGAATAATCGGCTTCGTCGCCGCTTTGGAAAAATTTACAAATCCTCCGGTTTTCAACAATTCAAAGCTCAAGCCTCTTGCGGAGAAATTGACGACCACCATTGAGAAGATTGACGGTTGTGAAATTGTCAGTCCCCGGCAGAATTGTCTGGCCAACACGATTTCCTTTGTCGTTCGCGGCGCGGACAGCATTGCTTTGCTCGCTGGACTGGACGTGGAAGGCGTTTGCGCTTCCAGTGGTTCAGCCTGTTCCGCCGGATCGCTGGAGCCTTCTCATGTCGTTCTGGCGATTGGCAGAAATGAATCCGCCAATTCTCTCGTCCGTTTCTCACTGGGCCGTGATTCAACTCTGGCAGAGGTTGATTTTGTCAGCAGCTTGCTACCGGAAGTTGTCCGTCGCGCACAACTAGGAAAATAACCGTCTGGTTCCTTGTGAATGAATTGTGTTTTTTGTGGAGAACTTTCACTTTCCAATTTTCCAAGCTTCGCTAACCTGACTTGCACAATGGTTCAAAACTTACAAAAAGCTGTGGCACCCTTGACACGCGGAGTTGTTTGCCTTATTCACAGCCCTTAATACGGTGAGTTTATTAACCTAAAAAGAATATTATTAAACGCGCATGAACCTGACCATCACCAAGGAGCAAATCCTCGCCGGGCTGCAAGCCGTCCAAAACGTCGTCAGCACCCGCACCACGCTGCCCATCCTTTCCAACGTGCTGCTACGCGCTGAAAAAGACCGCGTCGAATTCACTGCGACGGATTTGGACGTGACCATCGCCTGTTCTGTGGAGGCCAAGGTAAAGAAGCCCGGCGCCGCCACCGTGCCGGTCAAAAAACTGTTCGGCATCGCCCGGGAATTGAACGGCAGTGAAATTGACCTAGAAGTGGACGAAAAAAATGTTTGCAGTGTCCGTTGTGGCTCGTCGTTCTACAAAATCCATGGGCTGGGCGCGGATGAATTTCCGCCGCTGCCAAAATTCAAGGACGACAAAAAAGTTTCTCTCCAGCAGGAAACCGTCAAGGCCATGATGCGCAAAACGTCGTTCGCCGTGTCCTCGGACGAATCCCGCTACGTGCTCAACGGCATTTTCATCAGCCTCAAGGACCACAAAATGACGCTGGTCGCCACAGACGGACGCCGGCTCGCGCTCGTGGACGAGGAAGTGGACATCTCCGAAAAAAGCAGCGGCGAATTCATCGTGCCGTCAAAAGCGGTGGGCGAACTGAACCGGCTGATGCAGGAAAAGGGCGAGGTGGAAATCAAATTCGGCGAGAACCAGGCCTCGTTTGCGCTCAAGGATGAAAAGGGCCTTTCCGTCCTGCTCATCACGAAGCTCATCGAGGGCAATTATCCGAATTACCGGCAGGTGATCCCGTCTGAAACCAAGGAGCGCATTCCGCTCGTGCGCGAGGAATTTTTGCAGGCGCTGCGCCGCGCCGAAATCATGACCAGCGAGAAGGCCAACTCCGTCAAGCTGACGTTCGGGAAAAACAATCTCGCCATCACCGCCAATTCGCCCGAAGTCGGCGAGGCGCGCGAATCACTCGCGGTGAATTACAAGGGCAAGGAAATGGCCATCGCTTTCAACCCGCGCTACCTCATTGACGCGCTCGCCGCGCTGACCGAGGACGAGGTGTTTTTCGAGCTGATTGACGAATTGAGCCCCGGCGTGCTGAAAATCAACGGCCCGTTCCTCTACGTCGTCATGCCGATGAGGTTGAGTTAATCAAAGGCGCGCGTCATGCGAGTTGTTCAATGCGACTACAGCCGACACGCAAAACCAATTCTCGAAATCTTCAATGACGCCATCGTCAATTCAACGGCTCTTTACGACTACAAGCCGCGAACGATTGAGATGATGGCCGGATGGTTTGACGCCAAATCAAAGGGAAAGTTTCCGGTCATAGGAATCGAAAACGAAGCGGGTGAATTAATGGGTTTCGCGAGTTACGGCACGTTTAGAGCGTGGCCGGCATACAAGTATTCAGTTGAACATTCAGTCTACGTCAACGCACGTTTTCGCGGACAAGGCATAGGAAAGCGATTGCTTCAAGAAATCATTGCCGCAGCGAAACGGCAAAATTATCACCTGCTCATCGGCGGCATTGATGCCACAAATTCTGTAAGTATTCGCCTTCACGAGAAGCTGGGATTTACTTTTTGCGGCACAATCAGGCAGGCAGGTTTCAAATTTGGCAGGTGGCTGGATTTATCGTTTTATCAATTTATATTGCCGACCCCAATGAATCCGGCAGACGGATAATCAACATTACATCTGCTCCACGACTTCGATCCCAAGCACGTCGAGACCTTGCTTCAAAACGCGCGCCGTCAAATCGCACAGCGCCAGTCGTGAAGCTCGAACCGCTTCTTCCGCCTTGAGCACCGGGCAATTTTCGTAGAACGACGTGAATTTGCCGGCGAGTTCAAACAGGTAATTGCACAGGAAATTCGGACGGTATTCCTCCGCCACCGCCTCCAGCGTCAGCCCAAAATTCAGCAGGTGCTTCGCCAGCGCGATTTCTTCCGGCGCGGCCAACACCAACGTTGTAGCGTCGGCGCTGTGCGCCGAACCATCGGCTCGCAGAGCCGACTCTACATCTGATTTGCGGAAAATGCTTTTAATTCGCGCATAGGCATACTGCAAATACGGCGCGGTGTTGCCCTGCAGCGCGAGCATCTTGTCCCAACTGAAAACGTAATCGCTCTGCCGGTTCGGCAGCAGGTCGGCGTATTTCACCGCGCCGAGGCCGACGACGCGCGCGATCTCCTTCCGCTGGGCTTCGGGTAATTCCGCACTTTTCTCGGAAACAATTTTGAACGCGCGTTCCTCCGCCTCGTCTAGCAAATCGGCCAGCTTCACCGTCTCGCCGCTGCGTGTTTTGAATGGCTTGCCGTCCTCGCCGAGAATTGAGCCGAACCAGACGTGGGCGAGTTGGAGTTCATTCGGAGGGACGAACTCCGCGAGTCCCAAACTTTTTCCGCCGGAAGATTCAGGGACTCGTGGAACTCGTCCCTCCGAAACGACGGCCTGCCACTTGCGGAACGCGGCGAACAATTGCTGGAAATGCAGTTGCTGCCGGCCGTCGGTGACATAAATGATTTCATCCGGCTTCCACGTTTCCAAGCGATACGCCAGCGTGGCCAGATCCGTGGTCGTGTAGTTGAACCCGCCGTCGCTCTTGCGGATGAGCGCGGGATGCGCCTTCAATTGCGGAATGTCGTCAAAGAAAATGGCGATCGCGCCCTCGCTTTCGCGGGCAAGACCGATGGCGAGCAGTTCGTCCACGAGCGGTTTTAGCTTTGGATTGTAAAAACTTTCGCCGAGTGCGTGGTCAAAATTCACGCCGAGCCGCGCGTAAATCGTGTCGAACTGCTTCTGCGACAGCGCAATCATCGCGTGCCAGATTTTCAAATTCTCCGCGTCGCCGGCCTGGAGCTTGACGAGTTCCTGTTTGGCGGCCTCCCGGACGGTTTCCATGGCGTCGCCGGTGGCGTTGACCATCTTGTAGAGCCGCTCCATTTCGCCGATTGGATCAGCTTTCAGCCCCTCGGGCTTCAAATGATGTTTCCAGCCGAGCAGCAACATCCCGAATTGCGTGCCCCAGTCGCCGATGTGGTTGTCGGTGACGACGTGGTGGCCGAGCAGACGCAAAGTGCGCGCCAGGCTGTCTCCGAGGATCGTGGAGCGAATGTGGCCCACGTGCATCGGCTTGGCCACGTTCGGCGAACTGAAATCAATTACCGCGGTCTTCGGAGACGAAGCATTTTCAAAAAACAAATGTTCGCCGCGCGCGGCGGTTTCCAACGTTTGCGCGAGCACGGCAGGCTTCAGCCGGAAATTCAGGAAGCCCGCGCCGGCAATTTCCGCCTTTTCGCACACTTCCGAAACGTCGAGCTTGGCCAGCGTATCGGTGGCGAGCTGGCGCGGGTTCATTTTCCGCGTCTTGGCAAGCGACATCAGCGCGTTGCTCTGGTAATCGCCAAATTTCGGGTCGGGGCACGGACGGACCAAAACGGTGGAGACATCCGCATCCGGCAGAACGGCGCAGACGGCGGCTTGCAGTTTCAGTTCAATTTGTTTGTGCGGAAGCACGGAAAATATTTAACCACGGATAGACACAGATGAACACGGAATTTTCCAAACACCGAAGACGGCTCGTGGGGACGCTCGCCCCACCAATCACTTCTTCCCGTATTCGCGGATGGCGGCGAGCATGGCGTCGGCGTTCGGCGCCTTTTCGAGGACTTCGCGGAATTCCGCCTTGTGCAGGAGCTTCGCGATATTCGCGAGCGTGTGGAGATGTTTCTGGAATTGACCCTGCGGCACGAGGAAGAGCATGACGAGCTTCACCGGCTGATTGTCGAGTGCGTCGAAGTTGACGCCCTTGGCGGAGCGGCCCAGCGCGCCGACGACCTCGTAAATCAAATCCGTCGAGGCGTGCGGGATGCCGATGCCGAACCCGATGCCGGTGGACATGGAGGTCTCGCGCTTCTTGACGGCGGCGGTGATGGCGTCGCTGTCGGCAGCCTGGATCTTGCCGGTGGCGACGAGGTTGGCAATCAACTCATCAATCGCTTCCCAGCGGTTCGTCGCTTTCAGTTCGGGGACAATCTGCTCGCGTCCCAAGATGTCGGCTAAATCCATATCTGGTGGAGGATGAATCCAAATGCCCCGGCAGTTCAAGACCGAATTACTAACAAATTTAGGAACGTCAAATCACGCGCTGGAGCCAGTGCAAAATCATGCCGGTGCTTTCCAGCCACCAGCCGAGCGAATTCAAAATGCCGACGCGCGCCGTCAGCAATGGAATTCCAAACAACAGCACGCAGACGTTGCCGAGAAAAATGACCACCGCCGAGAACAAATACCCGTGCGACGTGATGTCCGATTGCCGCGTCTGCAAGGTGTGAAACGTCAACGTCACGTGAAATGCATACGCCGCGCCAACGCACAAGTGAAACCAGACAAGATAGCCGTGCCAGTTCCAGATCAAATTGCCGAGCGCGAACACGACGATGACGATCACGGCGTAGAGCGGGAAAAAATACGGCGCGAGTGCGATGAGAAAATTGGTCTTGGAAATGACGACATGGCCGCCGGACGACGTGACCTTCATTTTTTTCACCTGTCCGCCGAACAGCCACGTCCACAGCGCATGGGTCAACTCGTGGCCAAAGACGTAAATCCACATCGGTTTTGGCAGCATGAAAAAGATCACGAGCCAGCACGCCGCCCCGGCCAGCAGCGGGATCCAGACCGTGTCCGCGCCGTAACCGGCGCGCAGCACCAGCCAGAGCGCCCGCGCCGCGCCGGCACAAACCGGCAATAGCAGGACGGCGATGACGAGCTTGATCCACTTCGGCACGGCGGAATCGTAGGACAGGCGTCGCGCCTGTCTCAAATTCAAAACATAAAAAAGATGGAGACAGGCGCGACGCCTGTCCTACAATCGCGCGATGACGCAAGACGACGTTCTGAAGGTTTTCCGCGACAGCGGCGCGCTGCTCGAAGGCCATTTTATCCTTCGCAGCGGTTTGCACAGCCGGCAATTTTTCCAATGCGCTCTCGCGCTCCAGCAGATGCCGGTCGTCGAGAAGCTCGGCTCGGCCCTTGCGGCCAAGATCAAATCGCTCGGCGCGGTCACGGTGGTTTCACCGGCGATGGGCGGACTCGTCATCGGCCAGGAAGTCGCCCGGCAGCTCGGCGTGCGGTTCATTTTCGTGGAAAAGGAGGACGGCAAGCTCGTCCTGCGGCGCGGATTCAAAATAGCGCCTGGTGAAAAAATTCTCATCGTCGAGGATGTCGTGACCAAGGGTGGCCGCGTTCAGGAGACGATTGACATTGTTCGCGCCAACGGCGGCACGGTCGCGGGCGTGGCGATGGTGGTGGACCGCTCGAACGGCGCGACGAAGCTTGGTGTGCCGATGTTCAGCCTCATCGCACTGCAAGTTGAGACCTTCGACCCGAACAATCTTCCGCCCGATTTGGCGAAAACCCCAGCCGTCAAACCGGGCAGCAAATAATTTGATAGTGTAGTGTCGAGCCTGCGGCTCGATTCGGCCACAGGCCGAACGCTACACCAAACTGTGCCAAGCGGCACTCCAACTGCGCCATTGTGACGCTTTCGGCGCAAGTTTGATATTCTC
>Ga0207663_10000593_pt1 | contig 16012 bp, 16 predicted proteins | sample LARL53metaG_FD_184346 | JGI IMG/M metagenome (GOLD analysis project Ga0207663, IMG submission 184346) | Corn, switchgrass and miscanthus rhizosphere microbial communities from Kellogg Biological Station, Michigan, USA - LAR L5-3 metaG... | ecosystem: Host-associated > Plants > Roots >...
GCTGGAAGGCGCGTATCCAGTCGATAAGCTGGTCCTCCAGGGCCTCGGCTTTGACGATCCGCTCGCCGCAGGAGTGCCCGTAGCGGCAGGTGGAGCACATGTAGCGCCGCACGGCTGTCTTGGAGCCTCGGGTGCCGTGCATTCGTGCTCCGCAGCGCTCGCACCGCAGCAGCTTGCGCAGCAGGTATTCGTCCGATGGGGGGCCGGGCTTCACGACGCGGGTGCGCCATCCTCGGACCTCTTGCACGCGGTCGAACAGGTCGTCGGTGACGATCGCCTCGTGCAGTCCTTTGATCGCTCGGGACTTGTCGCGCAGGCCGCTGACGTACCCGGCGTAGGCGGCGTTGCACAGCATCTCCCGCACGGTGTCCTTGCCGAACTGCCGGCCACGCGCAGTGCGAGCACCCGTGGCGTTCAGCCATGCGGCGAGCGTGCGGTCTGACTCTTGGCCGGTGGCGTAGCGCTCGAACAGCTGGAGCACGAGCGGCGCACGCGCGGGGTCTGGGACGGCGATCTTGGTGTCCGGGTCTCGCAGATAGCCCCACGGCAGGCTGCCGACCAAATGCCCTTGGCGTGCCTTCTCCTTCAGTCCGCTGCGCGTCCAGAAGGACAGTGACACGGAGTAGTACTCGTCGAACATCTCGTGGATCGACTCGGCGAGGAACGCGGACGGGTCGGTGTGATCTTCGCCCATCGGCTGGGAGACCGACACGACACGGATGCCGAGCCGCTCGCGCAGAAGCTGCTTGTAGCGGCGGGCCTCGACCTGGTTGCGGGCGAACCTGGAGGTGTGGAAGACGAGCACCACGTCGAACTTGCCCTCTGCCGCGTCGGCCATGAGGCGCTGGAACTCCGGGCGGGCCTCTGACTTGCGCCAGCCGAAGTCGCAGTACTCGCTGATTAGTTCGAGGTTGTTCTCGGGGGCGAAGCGGCGGATGCTCTCGCGCTGCGCGTCGGACGAGAATCCTTGGCCTTGCTCCTCGGTTGACTCGCGGATATAGGCGACGGCGCGCTTGGGGCTATCAACGATCCCGGTCTGGGTCGGTGAGGTGTTGTCCTCGGCGCAGCCACCAGTCAGCGAACCAGCGCGAGAAGGCGAGATGCTGAGGGCTGGGGAAGCAGTCTTGCTCACGGCGATGTCCTCCCGTGGGTTGTGGGTCATCGTGGTGGCCGATCAGAGCAGAGCACGGCCAGGATCTCAAGACCTTGCCCTGACAAGCCGGCCGGCGAGGTGGCCCACAGACCAAACGGCGATCGGCGTCGGCATCTCACCCGGCTGAGCCGCGCCTCCTGGCGGTAAGCCGTGCTGCCTTCGCTGGGCTGACGTTCGGTCGCTCAGCCACCCTGTCGGTGTGGCTGGCTTTGGTGGGACATCACGACGCCTCATCCGTGCGCCGGGCAGGCGAGTCGAGTGCAGGCATGACACGCCGCGCAAACCGGGAAAGCCGACGACGAGCCACGACGACACGACTCGTGCGCGCCGCGAGCAGACTAATTGAACGGCCACATCTGCCTGTGGTAGAGATGTCAAAACCGCACGACTGCCGGAATACCGCACAATCATCAGCGAAACGCGCCACCCCGAAAGCAGGCACTGCGAAGCACAGCGCGTACCGCAGTGCGAACCGTAGTGCGCACCGCAGCGCGAACTCAGGACAAACCACAGAAAACCGACGACAAGGTTGCAGTAACGGCTTCGTGGCAGGAGAGCATCTCCGCTTTCTACCTCGCCTCCGACGGCGAATCCACAAATGGACATCATATGAAAGCAAGCGCTTTCATATTTTCATTGCCTGTCCCATTGCCATACGTTGCGTCGTCCTCGGAACCTCGTCTCCTGGTGGGTGTCGGCGCGTGAGTCCTCGGGCTCGGGCCACTCGTCCAGGCAGTGCGTGGCCGAGCCGAGTTGCCAGCACGCCTTCCTCAATCGATCGGCGAGATCGAACCACGTATTCGAGGGGACTCGCTCAGCGCCGAGCAGAGCGCCAGCCTCAGCCGAGCATGATCGCGGTGCCACAGTCAATCGCTGTCATACCACTAATTATGTTTTGCCCCGGAAGGGTAATCTTGGATGCGGTGACATCGACTTTGTAGGGAAAAGGAATCCGGGCCTGGAATGAGCAGACCACGAACTCCTCACCAGGCCACTTGCGTCGAATCGACGCAGTCAGACTAGCCGCGCGTTCTGCGGCTTGATCGTCGTTGAGTCCATGTGAATCATTGGCCAGCATGCGATACCACGCAATCTCTTGGTCAGGTGCCCCAGCCTTGATCTTGCGGTCTAGTTCTTTCCGAACCTGCGCTGCTCGCTGAGCAGTCGCTTCCTGTTCATGCGTTCGGCGATCGTCAAGGATCTGGTCAAGAGTGGCCGTCGAGAACTTGATGGAGGCTCGAATGCCTCGGCTGGGGTCGCGGACGACCAATGACCTCGCGGACGGCGGAGCCTCTACATCATCGAGATCAGCGACGACGAGCCAGTCGTTATCGCGCATGGACAGTATTAGTTGGCCACTGGTGTCCCAGATATCCAGATTGAGCAGCTGATTTCCATTCTGGTCGGAGCTGAGCCAGACAATTGGACGTCCCCCGACCGCTAGAAAGACCGGACAGCGCACAAACAAACTCCCGCCAGCGTTGAGGATCAGTTGCTCACGCTTCCAGTTGAAATGACCTGCGGGTCCTACGCGAGCCCGCTTGAGAAACGGAGAGGCCTTCAGTACACGCAACTGCTCATGGCTAAACGCTCCGCTGTCGGCCTCCTTGTGGTGCTGCAGACATAGCGCAATCATCCCGTCGACGTCGTGATGCTGCCGCTCCCGCCAAGGGGGATCGAAGTGGTGCCAAGTTAGATACGGAGAGCCGCAGCCGTCTACAGGGCAGCCAAACCCGACCTCAACGCGGAGTGCACGCCGAATGTCGGCCGGGGGCTTGGTCCTGTCCACACACACAGCATGGCGCACCTTTCACGTCCAGGGATGAGCCGATGCAACGCGAGATCGCAGTATGCGAATTCAAGTTAGGTCCTACTGCACGACGAGCACGCGGACCACAAGGCCCTCGCGAGTCCTGCTCAGGTCCGCCTCAAGCGTTCGACGGTTTGTGATCCGCCGCTCGGGGTCGTAGATCACCGCGACGAGCGCGGCGCAATCTGGGTGCGCGCGGTAGCGCTCGATGTCGATGATCAGCTCATCGCCGACCTGCCTACCGCCCAGCGCAGCGCGGGTCATCTTGGTCTCCACCACGATCTTCTCGCTCTTGAGGACGAAGTCGACGCGCGAGCGCCCGCCACCGTGTTCGGGCACGTAGTCCTCGGGGCGTACGTCGTCGAAGAACAGACGCAGCAGACCGTGAAGAAGATCCTGAAGGTCGTACTCGTCCTCGATCACGAAGGGAGGCCGGCCGGCGTGACGATGAGTGAGAGGCTCAAGCAGCTCGGGCAGGCCACGCGCGAGCCGTCGATCAGATCGAGGTGTTGTCGATAACCACCGTCACCCTCAACGAGCTGCTTGGCCTCGATCGGAATCTGGCGTTGCTGCATGAGCGGGGCGCGGAACTCGCCCTCAAAGGGATGGCTCCAGGGAGAAAAGTTGAAGGGGGTTCTCGTCTGGTTTGTAAAGCGGGCTGCGCTCGCCTGGGGACTGCAGGAAATGCTTGATCCGGTGGCGGAAGAGGTCGCCGGCGTACTCGAAGCGAAATGCCTCGTGAAACTGCGTCGGCAGGATCTCAAGTGCTCGGGCAAGCCATGCCTGGTAGTCGTCCGCGAGGGAAGCCAACTCCGTCTCGTCGGCGAGAAGCTCCTCCGCTCCCTGGACGTTCTGTGAGAGATCGGCTGGCCTGCGGCAGTCATCGAACGGGCTCGTGCTGGAACTCATAGGGATGTATCAAAGCAGGCACCGCGACCGCATTCGGTAGGCGTTCCGTGCTTCCCGGAGGGCACGCGCGGACAACAATTGCTCTCACTCCAGGCGTCTAGCATCTAGCTGGCGGTGCGTCGGGGAGTCTGCGTAAGGTGGTCGTCGCCAAGCTGTTGGACTTTGGCGTAGTCTCGGTCGCTGAAGACCGTCCCGGTTTTCTTGCGCATCCCGGTGATCACGGCGATAGCCGGCCCACGTAGGCCACGCGCGGTCAGCGTGCGCTTGTCGGCATTCTCCAGCAAGCAGAAGAGGCGGAACTGCTCGCGGCCTGGTCCGGTGACGCGGATCTCGTAGTAGCCGCCCATGTCGCCGTGCATGGCCTCCCACTTGCCTCCCCCGGAGAACGCGGGCGGCGGTGCGGCCGCGACGGCGTCGAGCACGGCCAGGATCGTTCCTCGGACCTTCGCGGGGCAGCCGTCGAGGAAGTCCGCTCCGGGCACGGAGCCCTCAGCGGTTGCATAGAAGATGACGTCCCACGCCATTGCCGCAGACTACGAACCCGCGCGGGCGTTATTGAAGCCCGTCAGGCTTGCACAGCGGCGCGCTTGCCGTTCGATCTGCGTGGGCGGCGCTTGATCTCGATGCTGGCGTCCAGCGCGTTGGCTATCGAGATGATGAGCGGTAGCTCTGGGCGGGCCTGCTCGGCCGTGAATAGCCGTCTGATGCTGGCAGGGTTGCGCCCCACGCGCCGCGCGAGCTCGGCCTTCGACATTCCGGCGTCCTCGCGCATCTCGTCCAATGAGCGGATGACGGCATCGATCTGCTCGATCTCGCTCCGGGCTCGCTCGTACTCCGTGCGGGTGGCCTCGTCCGCGAGCCAGTCCTGGCGGCGCATTTCGTAGTAGCTGGTGTCGAGAGTCCTGGCCATGATTGTGGGCTGACGCGTGGCATCGTGACCTTCTGCCCGTGCCACCGTCTATCGAAGTGTAACACAAGAGCTACGCTCGATTGCTGAAGCGCCCGATCGGGAGGTGATCAGCCGCCTCGCCTCTCATCCGTATCTCGATGGGGTGCCGAACGAGTGTTTGACCCCCGTCGCTCCCACTCTGGACACCGCTGCTTGCAGACCGACCCTTGGTGGTTTGGCATGCGGCTTGGAAGTACGGGCACGAACGCGCCGCGCGGTTTGACGACGACGATCGTGCCGTCGTCCTGCCAGACCTGCTCGAACAGCGTGGTCAGCAGGCGGTGGCGCTCGGCCCCGAACAGAACCATCGCAGGTCGTCTGTAGTCTCGGCGCATGGCCTATGCCCAACAGCAGATACTTGGCGACGAAGCCCACGCCGCCTCGTTAGCGGTGTCTACCCTAGAGGAGGAGCACGAGTACGGCGTCGTGTTCACCCGGCGCTGGGTGGTAGAGCTGATCCTCGACCTGGTCGGCTACGCCAGTGAGCATGATCTGGCTGCCTTGCGGGTGATTGAGCCCGCCTGCGGCTCGGGAGCCTTTCTCGGCCCGATTGTTGAGCGGCTATCGCGTTCATGTCGTCTGCATGGCAGGGATATCTCTGATGCGGTCGACGCGCTCCGCGCATGTGATCTACAGCCGGCGCACGTCGCCGAGAGCCGGAGTGTGGTTGAGGAGCGCTTGCTCGCGGATGATTGGGCCGTTGATGATGCTCGAGCTCTCGCTGAGCGCTGGGTGGTGCACGACGACTTCCTCCTGGGCCTCCACGAGGTCGGCACGTCTGACTTTGTGGTGGGCAACCCCCCGTACATACGACTCGAGGCGATACCGGCATTGCGAAGTGAGGCTTACCGTCGTGCTTGTTCGACGATGGGCGGTCGGTCGGACGTGTACGTCGGCTTCTTCGAGGTCGGCTTGAATGCTCTGAAGCCCGGGGGCGCTCTTGGCTTCATTTGCGCGGACCGTTGGATGCGCAACCAGTACGGACAACGCCTGCGCGGCATGGTCGCTGGAGGGTTCTCTGTCGAGGCGGTGATCGAGATGCACGATGTCGATGCGTTTGATGAGGAGGTGAGCGCGTACCCATCGGTGACGATCCTCCGGCGCCAGGCGCAGGGGTCGGCGATTGTCGCCACGGCCCACAGGAGCTTTGACGCGAAGGCGGCGCGTCGGGTTCGGATTTGGGCAAGCCGCAAGAACGATCTAAGGCTGAGCGACCCGGAGTTTGACGCGGCACGTCTACCGGCGTGGTTCGAGGGCGCTTCGTCGTGGCCGACCGGCACTCCCGAGCGGCTCGCGCTCGTAGCTAGCCTGGAGCGCCGGTTGCCCGCCTTGGAGGACGGCGCGACTGGAACCCGGGTGGGCATCGGTGTCGCCAGTGGCGCGGATCAGGTTTTCGTGGTCACGGACCTGGCACCCGTCGAGGAGGATCGCCTGTTGCCGCTAGCGATGGTGCGTGACACGTTGAGTGGGCAGCTACGGTGGTCCGGCCACTATCTCGTCGATCCGTGGGACGGCGACACCGGGGCGCTTGTATCCCTTGATGCCTATCCGCAGCTACGCTCCTACTTCGAAGCAAGCGCTTCGGTGCTGAACAAGCGCAACGTAGCCGGCAGGCGACCGCAACAATGGTATCGCACGATCGATCGAGTCAGTCATTCGCTCACGGCTAAGCCGAAGCTCCTGATCCCTGACATCAAGGCGGAGATCCATCCGGTGCTCGACCCAGGGGGCCTGTACCCGCACCACAACCTCTATTGGGTCGCCAGCGAGCAGTGGAACCCGGAGGTTCTCGGCGGACTGCTTCTTTCCGGTGTCGCGCAGATGTTCATCGAATGCTATGCAGTGAAGATGCGCGGCGGATATCTGCGGTTCCAGGCCCAATACCTGCGCAGGATTCGTGTTCCCCGCCTAGACCTCATTCCGAAGCGCACCGAAAAAGCATTGGAGCAGTCCTTTGCTGCTCGGGACGTCGAACGTGCGACCGCGGCCGCCCTCGATGCCTACGGCCTGAAAGGGCTCCCCCGATAGGAGCCCGTGCCGAGGCCGCGAACTACAGCCGCATGGACCAAAGAGCCTTTGAAGCTGCCGTTCGGCAGTACTGGATAGTTCGGGAGGGTCAGGCGAACAAGCAGCGCGAGTCTGGCCGAGTCGACGCCGGTCTACGCGGCGCCGTCACCGGCGGCGCTCATATGGACGCGATGGCTGAGCTGATGGAGTCGATCTTCATCGACGCCGGCTTTGCGCCGTCCAGCATCAGCCGTCGCTCGGCTGTCGAGCTACCCGGCTATTTCCGGCCAGAGAAGAAATGGGACCTCGTTGTTGTTCATGGCGACGCGCTCGCGGCAGCGATCGAGTTCAAGAGCCAGGTTGGCCCTTCATTTGGCAACAACTACAACAACCGCACCGAGGAGGCGATCGGCAACGCCACCGATATTTGGACGGCATACCGCGAAGGCCTGTTCGGAACCGTGCGTCCGTGGCTCGGCTACTTGATGCTCCTCGAGGAGGCGCCTAAATCGGTCGCGCCCGTTGGTGTCAGGCAGCCATTCTTCGAGGTCGACCCTATCTTTCTGGGTGCGTCCTACAAGAAGCGCTACGAGATCCTTTGCCGTCGCCTCATTCTTGAGCGACTCTACGATGCGGCGTGCTTCCTCACTGGCTCTGCGGACCCCACCTCCCCGATCCACGAGCCGGCCTCTGACTTGAGCTTCACGGCCTTCGCGAGCGCGATCCGTGCTCGTGCCGCGGCACTGCTGGCCACTGAGTGAGCGCCACGCTTCGCTGTTCCGGCACGCATGCCGTCTGCATCGACGGTTGCCGTGAGCCGCTACCCTCGGATCTCAATGAGTTGTCCAGAGCGCGTCCGACCCCGTCGCTCCCGCTTTTGTTGCCTCATCATCCGCGTCGGCCTTTTTTTTGGTGCCGTGCCCGCACCTCCGACGCGGCGTGAAGTAGCGCTGGCTCGTGACCACGATTCAGGTGGAGCTGGTTAGGGCGCCCGTAGGCAGTTGGGACGGCGGTCCTGTCGCTGGCTACTTGGTGTCGAACAGCTCGCGCAGGTGATCGTTCGTAGACACCTTCAGAACACGGTCGCGCTGAACCTCGTCCATCAGGTTGAGTCGATCGACGCGTCCGTCCTCTACGCGGATCATCTCGATGCGCCCAAACCGGTCGGCGTGTCTCGCCGCGTACTTAGCGAGACCCTTGGCACGGTGCCAGGCATCCTCGAAGGTGAGAAGGTGCGGGTCGACGATGTCGGCGACGAGATGACCGCGAACCTTGCGGACGACCAGGAAGTCCGGATAGCAGCCCTTATGCCCCTTGCCCATCTCGTATGGCACGCAGAGCGACCAGGGCTTACGGGCAGGGTTACGCAGCCATCCGACAACATCCTTGCGGCCGATCTCCTCAGCCAGCGTCTGTTCCTCCCACGTGGTTGTCTTGAAGGTGTACTTCCCGGAGTGGTCGACGTAGAGGTGGCGGTCCAACGAGGGCTCCGCAACGGTCGTCTCGATCTGGTCCGGATACACCGGGTTGGTCAGCTCTGGGTCCTGGGCTAGACCCAGAACCTCGTTGAACGCCTGGCGGCCACCGTCGGGAAGTTTCTTGATGGCCGGGTCGTGCTTGGCGAAAAGCTTCTGAACGCGCTGGCGCGCCGTCGCCTCGAGGGCGTCGTGAACATCGCTGCTGACGGCGAGTGCGTACGCCTCCAGCTTGGTGGTCAGGTGGTTCTTAGTGCCCGCGGCAGCCCGCGCCTTCCAGTACGCCTTGTGAAGGCCCTCGCCGAACTTGCGGCCTGTCCAATCGAAGAGGTCGTTGACGTTCTCTTCGGAGATCGGCAACTCGATAGTTCGCTCCGGCAAGGTTTGGGGGTCATAGCGCCACTGCACGACGCGGACGTCGAGGACGCCGGACTCCTTGACGATCTCCTTAAATGCGGCCGTGTTCTTACGTGCCCGCTGCGCGTCGACCAGCACCTTGACCATGGCCGCGGTCTCATCATCCGGCGCGTCGTCATCGATCCCGTAGCGAGCGAGGAGCGTCGCCATCTTGGCGAGCCGCCGCACCTGGCTAGTTAGCTTGCTGCGGGGGATGACGTAGGACGGAAGGCTGGAGAGCAGGTCGAAGGCCGCTTGGCTTCCCTTGGCGCGGCTTAGTGCCACGACCTGCCGTCCCTCGCGAATGTCCGTCGGCGGCATGTACGTTGGGTCGTCGGCGCTCAGGCGCTTGATGACCCGATCGAGACCCTTGCGGTCGTAGTGGGGCAGGTAGAGGGCGACGGTGTTCAGGTGCTCATCGGTCACGACGCGTCGCGCCAGCGGGGCGCGGACCATGCGCCCGACGAGCTGTGCGATGGAGGTGTCATCGTGCGCGGTCCGGAACGACATCATCACCTCGGCGCGGGGGCAGTCCCAGCCGGTGTTGAGGCTGGTCTTGAAGAGCACGACCTGGACGTCGGGATCGGCGTCGATCGACGACGGGGCCAGGTAGCGAACGGTCGTCGAGCCGACGGTGATCGGGCCGCCCTCCTGGAAGGCGTGGGCGTAGGCGTCCGCGGGCGGGTGGCCCAGCTCGTCGCTCAGCGCGCTGATGGCCTCAGGGAGATCGGTCTTGGAGATTTGCTTGCCGCTGCCGTCCTGGACCTGGACGAGGAGGACGGGACGGATCGTCGGCCCTTCGCCGCCGTCGTTGCTGTAGGCGTTCCACCGGTCGCGGTACTCCTGCCACGCGTTGGCTGCGGCGCGGAGCATGGTGATGTCGGACGGCTGGCTCTCGTCCGGGTGAAAGAGGTCGATGGCGTCCTTCAGGAGACCCGAGTCCCGCACCGCGTCGATGGGGATCTCCACCGGGCGCTTCACCCGGCCGGTCCGGGCCACCACCTCGTCGAAGCGCTCGATTGTCGCCGAGATGGCGAAGATGATCGGGACCGGGGTAGGCAGCTCGTCGGACCCCTTGATGAACTTCTGGATGATTGTCGTCGCCTCGGCGCGCTCACGGCCCTCCTGCATTCCGCGGTGAGCCTCGTCCACGATCACATAGAAGTTCGTCGGTCGCTCGGCGATAGTCGCCGCGATGATCTGCCAGAGGGTAAACGTACCCTCGTCACCGGGCTGCACGAGGCCGCTCCTGCGGGCCAACTTCTGGATGTTGAGGAAGTAGACCTTGCCAGGCGTGAGGGTCGCGCGGTTTCGGTCGAAGCCTGGGGCGAGCGTCTCCAGCAATGCCGGCGTCAGCACCGAGGAGGTTGCGAGCATCTTGTTGCGGGTCTGCTCGTTCAGCTCAGGCTGGTCTGTGATCCAAAGGAAGGTGGCATCGGGGTCAGCGGGGTGGTCGTCGTCTCCCGCGAAGATGCGCTCGATCACCGCGGTGGCGATGACTGTCTTGCCGCTGCCGGTCGGTGACGCGACGCTCACCGCTTGCGATCGACCCTTGGAGGCCTCATACCGCGCGGAGTCCAGCTGGTTGATGAGGTCGGCGACGGCATCGACCTGAAACTCCTTCAGCTCGATCTTCATGCGCTGCGTACCGTCTTGATCGCGAAGTTGCGGAGGTAGTCGCGGTAGAGCATGGCGACCGAGTAGTCGCCGGGCAGCACGGCCCGCATGTCGGCGAAGGCCCGCTCGCTGTCGGTGACGAGCCAGACGTGTGTGACGTCGGCGCGCTTCTCCAGCGCAGCCATGAACCTGCGCAGCGCGGACTCGCGAAGGAGGACTGCGAATGGCGACGTCGGAGGCAAGAGGTATCCGTTGGTCGGAGTCGGGTCAGGCAATGGCCCCAGGCCCCCACTGGCAAGCCAGAGGATGGGCACGATGGCGGCGAACTGACGGCCCAGCTCGACCTCATCGGGCTCGAGGTACTCCAAGCGCAGGAAGGCACAGTTCTCCTCGAAGCCGTCGGCATAGGCCCTGTCATCGAGGTAATGGCCAGGCACGGGCTCGTCGTTGGCACGACGCCCGGTGATCGCTGCCATGCAGCGGGGCTTGCAGACCGCCTCGAAGACACCGTGACGGTCATGCTCGGCGTCGCCCGCGAACAGGCCGCTCTTGTTCATACGTCGCGCCAGCTGATCTTCGACCTCATTGTTCGTGACCAGGACGCACTGTCGCTGGCCGCCGTCGGCACGGTTGAGCAGGCAGGCGGCGTGAAGGGTCGTCCCGGATCCGGCAAAGAAATCAAGAATCAAAGCGTTGGGCCGATCCCCGATTGCAACCTCGAGACAGTCCTGCACGGCGTAAACCGACTTCGGGAACGGGAAGGTGCCGCGTTCTCCTAGAAGATTCACAAGCATGTGGCTGCCGCCGGCACCGCCCGCAGTGTGCCTACCTCGGTGCCAAATGGTCTTCGCCAGGACGCGCTTGGGCTCGGCAAGCTCGACGAGCGCTTGGCCGCGCGGACCAGTCCCATTCACAGGGATCTCACCACGCTCGATCGCCGTGACCGTTCCTTGCAGGAGGTAACGAATCGTCCAGGTGCCGCGGTCCTTGTCCTGGGATGAGACATAGGCGTAGCCCTTCGCGGCGAGTGTCATCAGCCGATGGCGGTCAACTCGCCAAATACCGAGACGCCGGTCATCGCGCACTGGCCATGCTGCTCTATGACTATCGACGATAGTTGGCCGGTCCTTATCGGCCACTTCGTCGGGAAGCGGAGCGCCAACGCCGACGATCCGCTCGCCGTGATCATCGAGGAGGATTGGATAGCAGAGGTTTCTGCGGATTGCCCGATACCAATCTGACCCTCCTCGCATCAGCGACTCCCAGCGAACCTTGGAGCGGGCCTGAGTGCTCTCCGTGAGCATGTCGTCCACGGTTGCGACCGGCTCGGCGTCACCGAGGAAGCAGAAGATCGCATACTCCTCGACCCGCGACAGACCCTCGCCGCTCGCTCCGCTCGGTTGGATGCAAATGCTCACCATCTGGCGACGAGCCCGCGGGAAGATCTGCTCAAGGAGCATGCCAAGGTGATGGAGCTCATTCTCGTCGATCGTGACGATGAGGACGCCGTTGGGCTTGAGGAGCAACTTAGCGAGCCGCAGCCGCTTCTCCATCATCGATAGCCACTTCGAGTGTCGCCAGCGGTCGTTCTTGTCGACGAAATCGTTGTTGTACTTCCAATCGCGGGCGCCCGTGTTGTACGGCGGATCCGCGTAGATGCAGTCCACCGCGCCCTCGTACATGAAGCGGAGCAGTTGCAGCGCATGGTAGTTCTCGCCGTCGATCACCGCGTGATACGGACGCTCGCCGCCGCGCGCCACTTTGTCGATCGAGACGAGCGTGGGGTAGATGGGGTCGCCGAACCGGCGGAGGACGAGCAGCTGCTCGACGGGCTCCGCCATCTCCTCGCCGGCCGCGGTGATTACGGTGGCCGTGCTGCCGTCGGCTCGGGTGACGGTGAGCGGGGTCTTCGCGTTTGTGTCATCGCGTCGGTACACCGTTGCCCCGACCTTGACTGGCACGTCGCCGAGCAGAGTGATCTCGGGGATGTGCTCCTCGAACACTAGGCCGAAGGTCTTGCGGCGGCGCAGGTTCTGCACCGCCTGGCCGAGCTCGGCGCGTAGCGCCGGGTCTGTCACCTGCTCGATCAGGTCGTCGAGCTTGGCCATGTTGTGCTACTCATCCGGCGCTGGTTGTGAGGCTCGAACATCGGGCGAAGACTACGGGGCGGTCCCGCCGTCGTGGCGCCGCCCCCCGCACGCCGACAGCGCCTCGGCTTTGCGAGGCGCAAATGAGCGGAGTAGTTGGGTTTGGCGGGTTGCGGGTTCGCCGACCAGCCCGGCGCGTCGATTCCCGGGCTTCCGTTCGTCTCTAAGCTCGACAACGCACACTGGGTCGATGCGACCCACGACTTCAGGAGTGACGATGACCGACTCTTCCACGCAGGGAATCAAAACCGTGCTGCATCCCGTGTCCGACCTGGCGGCGGCCAAGGCCGTATACACCGCCCTGCTCGGCGTCCCGCCGCAGGCCGATGCGCCGTACTATGTCGGCTTCGAGGCCGAGGGTCAGCACATCGGGCTGGTGCCGGGCGGTGGACCGCAGGGCATGACTTCGCCGGTGGCCTACTGGCACGTGCCGGACATCGAGGCGAAGCTGGCCGAGGTGACCGCCGCGGGCGCCACCGTGAAGGAGCCCGCGCACGACGTCGGTGGCGCCCGCCTGGTGGCCACCTTTACCGACCCCGATGGCAACGTCCTCGGGCTGCTTCAGGATCGCTGATCGCGGCCCGGCCTGACAGACTGGGGACACGACAAGCGTGGCCACGAGGACGAAACCACAGTCACCTGCGCCGCACGGTGCCGGCATCCTGCCCACATCAGGTGCAACACTCCGGCCATGAACGCTGTGCCTGCGAGCGCTACCGGTGGGTTCGTTGATGCGATCCTCGCTAGAGATTTCTCCCGCGCCTGTGGCCTTCTACACCCCGACATCGATTTCCGCGCGATGACGCCGAGTCGAGTCTGGGAGGCGAGTGGTCCAGCCGGTGTAGAGGAGGTTCTGCGCGCCTGGTTCGAGCATCCCGAAAGAGCGGTCGAGCGGGTCGATCCGATCGAGCCCGCATCCGTCGAGGACACCAGGCGCGTTGGCTGGCGTGTCTATGGCCGCGGTGCCGATGGCCCGTTCGTCTACGAGCAGCAGGCGTATGTGCGCGAGGACGACGGGCGGGTCATCTGGCTGCGTGTGATGTGCAGCGGTCCGCGTCCCGCTGGAAGCGTGTCCTCTATATAGAGCTCGGTCGCGGCGATCAGCGAGTGCCGCTCGGTGATGTGTCTTTCCCCGTGGCCAGGCCTGGGACCCGCGTGCCGCGCTGCTCACGCTCCATGGGCGCGCTCGTCGCCGCGTCGAGTGCCGCCCGCGCGGCGTGGAGCGCCTGGTCGAGGCGCTCGCGCTCGGGACCGTCGGCTGCGGTGGTGTCGCCACCATCCCCGGCGCCCACGAGCGGCTGGAGGACGTTCATTGGTAGTGGAAGCACGATCGTGGAGCTCTGGTTGCCGCTCACCTCGAGCAGCGTCTGTAGGTAACGCAGCTGGATCGTCACGGGGTTGCGGCTGATGACGTCGGCCGCGTCGTTGAGCCGCGCGGCGGCTTGGAATTCGCCCTCGGCGTTGATGATCTTCGCGCGGCGCTCGCGCTCGGCCTCGGCCTGGCGTGCCATCGCGTGCTGCATCCGCTCCGGGATCTCCACATCCCTGATCTCGACCGTGGTGACCTTGACGCCCCAGGGCTCGGTCTGGTCGTCGATGATCTGCTGGAGGTGCTCGTTCAGGCGCTCCCGCTCGGCCAGCAGCGCGTCGAGCTCGGCCTTGCCCAGCACCGAGCGCAGGGTGGTCTGGGCGATCTGCGAAGTTGCGGCCAGCACGTCTTCGATCTCGAGCACCGACTTCGTGGAGTCGATGATCCGGTAGTAGGCGACCGCTGTGACCCGGGCGGGGACGTTGTCGCGTGTGATGATCTCCTGCGCCGGGATCTGCAGTGTGACCGTGCGCAGGCTGACGCGGACCATGCGATCGATCGCCGGCATGAGGAAGATCAGCCCCGGCCCGCGCTGGCTGGTGACGCGGCCGAGACGGAAGACGACGCCGCGCTCGTACTCGCGCAGCACGCGCACCGAGGCACCCGCGAGCACGAGCGCGGTCGCCATCACGCAGAGGAGGACGATGACCAGCGCGAGGATCATGCCGTGAGCTCCCACTCCTCGGCGCGGCGCACGGACAGCGTCAGGCCGCTCACACGCTCCACCACGATGAGATCTCCCTCGTGGAGCACCTCGCCGTTGATTTCCGCCCATCCATGCCGGGCGCGCCAGAGCGCCCCGTCGACGAACACCTGGCCGGCGGGCTCATGCCAACTGCGCACCACGCCGACATGGCCGCACAGGGCCTCCGCGCCCGCCTGGACGCGCTGGCGCCGCGCGCTGGCCGCTGTGCGCGTCGTCACGAGCGCCCATCCACCCGCTGCCGCGCCCAGCCCGACGCCAACGGGCACAGCGAGCGCCGCGCCGCCACCCAGTGTGGCGATGACGATGATCCCTCCGGCAATCAGCGCCCCGCCGCCCGCCACGCCAAGAACACCGCCGGGCACGTGGGCCTCGGCAACCACCAACACTGCCCCTGTGAGCAGCAGCGCGATACCGAGCGCGATCATGTCAAATCCTCCACCCCGAGCATAGCTACGTGGCGCGGTGGTGCCGCGATCTGTCAGGTAAGTCGGCCCGGCGGAGTCATGGAGTTTTCAAGCTGAGGTATGCCTCGACCAGCCGTTTGGGGCGCGGGCAAGCCAGGCCTCGCCGGCTATCCGACTACTGCTGCCTCCCGCCGGACCTTTGCGGCGGCCTGCCGGGCAAGCGCCGCGCGATGGCGCGCGGCTCCGCCCAGCAGCACCGCGTCGAGCTGGGCGCGCTTGTAGAGCCAGTGCACGTCGGCCTCCCAGGTGAACCCGATGCCGCCGTGCATCTGGATCGCGCCGGCGGTGACGGACGGTCCGCTTTCGGCCGCCGCGGCGGCCGCGAGGGCCGCCGCCTCGGGGAGCAGCTGCGGATCGGAGCCCGCGGCCCAGGCTGCGTAGTAGGCGGTCGAGCGTGCGCTCTCGGTGTGCAGCAGCATCTCCGCGCAGCGGTGCGCGACGGCCTGGAACGACCCGACCGGGACGCCGAACTGCTTGCGCTCCTTGACGTAGGCGAGCGTCATGTCGAGCGCGCGCTGGCAGACGCCGACGACCTCCGCCGCCACCGCCGCGCGGATACGGTCAGCGGCGCCGGGGCCAAGGGGCGCTCCCGCGCCCGCAACGGTCGCGAACCGTCGGGTGGGATCGATCGAGACGAACGCGTCGGTCTCGGGCGACTCGACCAGCTGAGCCTCGTCGCCGTCGAGCACGACCACGACCGCCGCCCCGGCGGCGTCGGCTGCCAGCTCGCGCGTGCCGATCCCGGCGGTCAGCTCCCCCGAGGCGAGCCCGGGCAGCCAGCGGGCCCGTTGCTCGTCGGTGCCCGCGGCTTGGATGACCGCGGCGGCCGTGGCCGTGGACAGGAACGGCGTGGCCGCGCACGCGTACCCGAGCTCCTCGACCAATACGGCCAGCTCGACAGCGCCGAGACCCTGTCCGCCCTGCTCCTGCGCGACGGCGATCCCCGGCCAGCCGAGCGCGACCAGCTCGCTCCACAGCGCGGCATCGTACTTAGCGGCCTCGGCCGCCTC
>Ga0207663_10000597_pt1 | contig 15928 bp, 19 predicted proteins | sample LARL53metaG_FD_184346 | JGI IMG/M metagenome (GOLD analysis project Ga0207663, IMG submission 184346) | Corn, switchgrass and miscanthus rhizosphere microbial communities from Kellogg Biological Station, Michigan, USA - LAR L5-3 metaG... | ecosystem: Host-associated > Plants > Roots >...
GAAGGCCCACCGCGACTCGTACATCGAGGGCTTCACCCACGGCGTGTGGTCCCAGGTGAACCAGGCCCGCCAGGAGGCCAAGCGCCTGGCCGAGATCGAGCGCCAGGAGCAGGCCGACCAGGCGATGATCACGGGCGGCCCCGTCACCAAGTCGGTCACGCTGGTGCTGGCCGACCGCAGCGCAGCGGTCCGGGCCGCCTACGAGCTGGCCGTCAACGGCCGGTCCCGTGAGGACCTGGCCCGCATGGACGCCCAGATCGCCGTTAACCGTGAGCGCTGGGCCGAGATGGACAAGAAGGCGGCCGAGCGTCACGCCGAGACCGTGGCCGAGCACAACCAGTGCGAGCGCTGCCGGTCCGCCAAGTCGGGTTACTGCGCTAAGCACCGGGACCTCAAGCCGTCGACCGCTCAGGGCCGCAGCTACCAGCGCGTGGGCGAATACTACAGCGACGGTTACTACGCCGGTCGGCAGGCCGACCTGGGCACCCCGGCCGGTAACGCGGTCAGCAACTCCGGCCAGCGCGAGATCAGCTAGTCCGGACAGCACGAGGCCCGGCACCCCCCGAGGAGGTGCCGGGCCTCGCCGTGCCTAGCAGGCGTCCTGGTGCGCGTTCCCGACCGTGGAGCAGTCCCACGGGCCGGAGTTGGCGGGCTGGGCCGCCTCCAGTTGCGTCCCGCTGACTCCGGTGCTGTCAACCCAGTAGGGCTTGTTCCAGCCGAAGCCCTGGCCGTAGGCGTAGTTCGACTCGCCCACCGACACGAGGTATCCGGCCGCGTTGCGGACGTAGGTGTCGCCCTGGGCGGCGAAGTTGCCCAGAGTGAGCTTGCCGTTACCGAAGTTCGGGATCACGGCGTAGTAGCCGAAGGTGTACTCGTGGATCGCCAGGATGTCAGCCCCGTCGTAGCGGCTGTTCAGCCCGGACCCGTTCGTGAACGGGCAGAAGATCCCGCCCTCGCCGTTGTGGACCTTGTTGTCGCCGCACTTGGTCGTGGGGTAAAACTCGAAGGTGAAGTCGTCGTTGTCGTCGAAGGTGCCGTATCCGCCGATGGGGGTGCCGATGACGTGACCGCCACCCGACCGGTTCATGAACGGGTAGGGCGTGCTGTCGGTGATGTTCTCCAGCGTCACCCCGATGGTAACGCGCTTGGCTGCCGCGAGGTGATGACCGCCAGGGACGGCAGGGCCGCCCTGGGCCTGGGCCGCTGTCGCCGTGACGCCGATGCACAGGGCCGCGCTAGCTAGCCCCAGCACCAGTTTACGAATACGCATGCTCGCTCCCTACGGGTTGGACCACTGGTTGAAATGAGCTGCCCCGCCCGGATTGTCGGCCCGGACCTGGGCGTCACCGACCTGCAGTACGATCGGGTTCTGGAAGCCGAACGTGTCGCTCGCGATGAGGGAACACGACCAGGCGTTGCACTGCGGGGAGCTGTGGCTGACGTACCAGTCCGACCAGTTGCGGTTGATCAGGACGTCGTAGTTCCGGCCGCCCGAGCCCGGGTAGGCCGAGGGCACCCGGACCATGATCGTCGACCAGCAGCTATTGCTGACCGGACACGAGCCGTCGTCGTTCGGGCAGTCGGTGAGATGGGCGTCGTTGTCGGTCGACGAGTTGCCGCCGACACAGAGGCCGCTAGTGCCCCATTCGACCGAGATGATCTCCGCCCCGGCCCAGGCCGAGTTCAGGCCGCTGCCGACCGTGAACGGGCAGATCTGGGTGACCACGCCGCCCCCGCACATGTTGGGGACGCCGACCTCTTCGAAGTTATTGTTGTTGTCGCCGCAGTTGTACGCGATGACGGTAGTGCCCTTGGTCTGGCCGCCACCCGAGCGGTTCCAGCAGAGCGCGCTGCCCGTGCCCCGGTTGTCGATCATCTGGTGAGCCGGGGTGGCCTGAGCTGGCGTGCCAGTCAAGAACAGCACGCCAGCGAGGAGCAGCGCTGCCGCTCCTCCCATGGCCGATCGGACCCTGTGCCTGTGCCTCATTCGGTTCCCTTCATTCTAGCTGCCTCCCACGCCTGGTGGGGCCAGCCTACTTGCCCGGCCGGGGGTCCGGCCGAGTGGATCCAGTGAGCGGCCCGGTGCTGGTGCACCCGAGCCGGTGAGTGGTCGGCCCGGATGCGCACGGAGAGCCACAGGGCGGCCCCGGCCGCTGCCAGGGCCTCTAGGGCCAGGAGCCCGCCCAGGACGGTCACGGGAGCCACCCGGTGGCTCAGGAGAGCCCATCCTGCGGCCAGGGCCGACGAGCCTATGACTGCGGCCCCCGCGATCCGGTGATAGCACATCAGCAATCACACTCCCGGCCGCATGGCCTGGCCTTCTTGGTCTTCCGTTTCTTTGACCTCATCAGCTTCCGTCCCAGGTCCGTCAGGAGCGTCCCCAGCCAGGCCGTCCCCAGGATCGCCAGAGCCAGGGCTACGAACACTACCAGAGTCAGGATTACGTCGACGCCGCTTCCTGGTAGGCCCACGGTCGAACCCTCGCTCTCCGATGTTGATGTAGTAAACCTCGCCTGCCGTGTGCGTCTCGCCGCACCAGCAGCCCTGGCCCTGGTGGAGCATGTTTACCCTCCGGTAACAGCGGGCTCGGCCTCGGGCTCGATGATCTCGAACGCCTCGTCCAGCAGGTCCCGGGTGATCTGGAACCGGCCGTCAGCGCCCATCTCGCCCACTACCCGGAACTTGCCGGTATGGATGGTCACGAACGACTGGCCCTTGTCGTTCAGCGAGGTCGACCGGACCTCCCCGCCTGGCACGATGATCAGTACAGCAGCCATGTCCTGTGCTCCTAACCCGGGTGCCCTGGTGGCAGCCCGATGATGTTGGCATTGATCTGGCTAGCCAGGTCCTCGATCTCCTGGTCCAGCCCGTCCTCGTCCTCGATCCGGATGACCACCGGCTTGTCCAGGCCGTCGAGCCGCCGTAGCGCCTCACCAACCTTGACCTGGGCCACGATGTTGTTTCGCATCTCGGCCAGTATCCGGATAGCCGGGTCGTCGTCCTCGATCTCGTCGTAGGTCGCTATCGGCTTGCCCTCGCCGTCCCTCAGCACGGTCTGCGGGTCCTCCGGGTCGGTAGCCCAGCCAGCGAACCGGCCGACCACCTTACCATGCTGCACGATGACGTGGGTCTTTTCCAGCAGCCTGGCCAGGGCCAGCAAGAGGGTCCGCAGCTCCAGCCGCGACTGCTCCAGCCGTGCCCTTTCCAGGTCTCTCTTGTCCTCAATGTCTTGAGGCGGCCCCTGCCTCAGGTAAGCGGTGATCGCCTGGCTGGCCGCGCCGGTCGACTTGTAGCCGCACGCGTCCGCGATCTCGGCCAGCGTGTGGCCGTCCAGCTTCATTCGCACGGCTAGCTCGCGCTTTTCCTTAGCAGCTAGCTGCTGCTTACTCCGAGGCGGCATCCTTCACTCCCTATCGGAACAGCGGTCCTGGTACGAAGTGGCCCTCCTGGACCAGCATCCGGGCCATGTACTCGTCAGCCAGCCCGGCCAGGGCCTCCTCGATCCGCTCGCGGATCCGGGTCCGGTCGTTGTCGCTCAGGTCCGTACCCGTCCTGAACTCCACCAGCCAGCTCGCCTTCACCCTTCTTCACCTCCAGCGACTTCCCCGGCACGAGTATCACCTTGAACCCCAGTCCCAGGATGGTAATCGCCCGGTCCAGCCACTGATGTATCGACAGAACCTGGTCGGGGGTCCAGTGGTCGTGCCCGAGGATGACCAGCGTCTCCCCCGGGCCGACCACCTCCGCATAGTCCGACAGGGCCTCCAGGACCTCAGTCTCGAACGCGGTCAGCTCCGCCACTTGCTTACCTCATCGGTCCACCCGGGCAGGGGAGGCCCGGCCGGTGGCCTGTAGTTGGGTCGGCAGACCGGGCAGTTCACCGGCCCAGGGGTCCGCCTTCCACGCTTCTCGGCTGCGGCCCTGGCTCGTGCCCGCAGGAGCACATGGTCCCGGCCGCTGTGATTGCCGCCTGCCACATGGTTAGACCGCTGGCGGGCTCGCCGCTGTGCGTTCACCGATTATCCTCTCCACGTACTCGATCACCTCGTCCGGGTCCGCGTCCTGGGCGGTGGCTGGCCACAGGTTGACCCAGGCCGTCCCCCCGCAGGCCGAGCAACTGATCCGGTGCATCGGCTCCCGCTCGGGGGGCTCCGTCCAGGAGAGCACGTGGCTGCACCCGGACGCCATGTGCAGCAAGTAAAGCGTCTTGTCCGCGTGCCGCTGCCAGATCAGAACAGGTCGGGCCACTTCAGCAGGAGCCGCAGTTCCGCGTACGCCCACAGGATCGTCACCGCCAGCCATATCACTTTGCCAGCACGTCTCGGTAGTGGCGCATCTCCTCGATATGCTGGCGGACGTCGGCCAGCGCCCGGTGCGCCTTGGTTCCGGTTCCCCGAGGCACCAGATCGCCCCGGCCGATCGCCAGCAGCGAGCGGCGCAGGACGCCTACGTCGACGACGTAGTACCGGAACCAGCTAGCCAGCGCGGGCATCTGGGCGTCCAGGAACCTGCGGTCGAAGTGCGCAACCCCGCTGCCCGCCAGCACGTAGTCACCCGGGTTACCGAACGACCTGAGCCGCTGGATCAGCCCAGCCTCAGCCTCCTGCCGGGTGATCCCTCGCTCCCTGACGTCGTTCCATAGTCCGGACTCGCTGTGCATCGCGGCAACGACCGGGGACACGGCCGAGATCAGTCCGTCCGTGATCCCTCCGGCAGGCATCACGAGCTGCTCGTACACCATCGCCTCAGCGAACTCAGGCCCTCCGGTCAGTACCGCCGCGATCTCCAGGATCGGGTCAGCTTCCGCGTCTGTGCCGGTCGTCTCCAGGTCGAGCCAGACCAGCTTGCCTATCGTGCTGTCGTGTGACATCTTGTTACCTCCCGCTCGATGGGGTCCAGCCCGCTCCGGGGAGCAGGAGCGAGGTCTGCTTCTGCGGCATGTAGCAGATCATGCACAGGCTGGTCCCGCCCACCATCACGTCGGCCGCCCGGATGGGCGGGATCATGTCCGGCTTAGTGCCGTTCTGGCCGATCGCCGCCATCGGGTTCTGGGCGAACATCATGCCCGCCTGCCGGGCCGCCTGGAATGCCTGCATGAAGGCCGGGTCGCTGACCGACAGGCCCATGCCGTTCAGCTTGGCAGTCAGCTCCCCGATCGCCAGCTTGTGCCCGTTCAGGCAGTTGGCGCACCCGGGCCGCCAGCCGGACTGAGCTGGCTGGTTCATCTGGTTGGCCATCATCGCAGCCATCCGGGCCAGGTCGTCCTCGTCCGGCAGTTCCTCGCCCGACAGGCTGCCGTCCTTCGGCAGATCACTCACTTTCTCATCTCCTCGTCCAGAATGCCCAGGGCATCCCGTAGCTGCCGGTCGGGGCTGCTGGCCCCGACGTGGTGCGCGTAGTTCAGGACGACGGCCAGGGCGTCCCGGGGCACGACCACCTCGGTTACCTCGTTAGCCGACACCGCGAGCAGCGCACTTACGTTCTGGTCGGTGACTATCTCGAACGGACCCGGAGGACCGATGATGTGGGCTCCAGTCTCTCCCACGCTCAGCCGGTCCTCCGGTACCGCGATCAGCTTGAACTTCACCCGGTGCTGCCGAAGCCGTTCGTACCCCGGTCGCTGCCCGGCAGGTCCTCGGGCCGGACCCGGTACATCTGGACCTGCGGGGCCAGGTTGGGCAGGATGATGATCTGGGCTAGCCGGGTTCCCACCGGCACGACCAGCTCGTGCGCCCTGGGTTCAGGGAACACTACCGGCCGGTAGACCAGCGTGAACAGCTCGCCCCGCCAGCCCTCGTCGATGATGCCGCCCATGACCTGCAGACCCCACTTGGTCCAGGTCGAGCTGCGGCCGGTGATCCAGCCGAACGTGTACGGGGGCAGGGCGATCGCGACTCCGCAGGGGATGTCGGCCGTGCCGCCCGGCCGGATCACGACTTCCTCGGTCGTGGCCAGGTCGAGGCCGCAGTCGCCCTCGTAGGCCCTCGCCGCGAAGGGCGGCACGTGCTGGTCCTCGCCCAGCCGGGTCGCCAGCAGGGCACCGTTAGTCCGCAGCCGCTCGTGGTCACGTAGCCGCGACTCGTGCGGCCGGGGGTCCGGTCCGAAGCCCTCCCGGGTCAGGACGGGGCCGAGGGGCAGGTCCGGGTTCATCCGGTCCGGCCTGGTGTCCGCCAGGAACCCGATCTCGTCGGGGGCCTCGTCCGCGAATCCGCTGACGCTCATCCGATCCACCCTCCTGACGCCCGGACGTACCGGGCCATCATGCTGTAGATGCTGCCGTCGCGCCACGAGTCCTCCCCGGGCATCGACCCCTTCTTGAATGCCCCGAACATCCGGGCCGCCTTCCCCATCAGGTAGAAGGCGATGGCCATCTCGATCTGGGCCGCGTGCCGCGACTGGGAGTCCAGGTTGCCCCCGTGCGGCAGCAGCGCGCCCATCGAGGTCCCCATGATCTCCAGGTCGTGGGAGCCGTACTCCTCGGCCTTGGCCCTGGCCCGCTTGAGGTCCTCTTCGAACGTGGCACGGGCGAAGTCCTCGAACCGCTGCCACTGCCGGTCGAAATCGGCCCCGGCCAGCATCTCGTGCGGGCTGAGGACCGACGTGGGCGTCTTCGGGACTGCCGCGTCGAGAGCCTGCCGCCCGATCGGGCCGAGGTCGGCCGTGTCGTCGTGACGCTTGTCCTGTGCATTCATGCTAGGTAACCCTCTTTCCTGGGCTCGATCGGCCCGTCCGGGGACTGACGCCCCGCCGTTACTATCCGGCGACTGCCGTTCGTGGCCGAGGAGCGCAGGTCGATCACGCTAGCCGGTCCCGTGCCGACGATCCGGATAAGCGCCCCGATGTCCTTCGAGTACCGGGACACGATCTGGTCGAACTGGTCGTGCACTGACTGGTCGGGGATCTCTCCCAGGTCCCGGCACCCGGCCAGGCCCGGGGCCAGGTAGTCGGCCATCGTCAGGGCCGCGAAGACGTTCGCACGGCCGGTCTGGTGACCGTTGGCCAGGAACGCCCGACGCGCTAGCACGGCATCCCACAGGCCGACCCTCCGGACCTTGCGGGTGACCGTGGTGTACTCCTCCGGCTGGCCCACCTGCTCCCACGTCGTCTCGTGGCGCAGCGGACCCGAGTTGCCCGCTACCCGGATCGGCAGGGTCCGGTACACGACCCAGATCTCCAGGTCGTCCGGAGCGGCCAGCCAGGGCGGGCAGCCCGCCATCGCCAGGAAGTCGACGGCAGTGCAGTCGCTGGAGGTACAGTAGGGGTAGAACCCCGCGTGCTGGCCGAGCCCGTAGCCCTGGGTCCCCTCGATCTGCACGTTGCCGCCGATGGCCAGCCGCTGCCGCAGGAAGTCGCCCACGTCAGTCGTAGCGAACGGCCACCCTTCCCGGTTGTTCTCGACCAGTTGCGCGGTCCGCATCGCCCGGTCGGCTCGGGCTGCCCCGATGCCCTTACCGGTCGATCCGATGGCCGTGACCAGGCTGTGAGCGAAGTCGGGCTCGGCCTCGACGTCCGACCGGCAAGCCTGCTCGATCTGCTGGTGCTTCGGCTCGATCACCGTGGCCGTGTAGTCCACCCACAGCCGCTGGCTGACCCGGTATCCCGCGTCGTCCAGCTCCCCGATCTCTCCGAGGGTCACGGACGGGTCGATCTCGCTCCCCGGCCCCAGGGCCAGGATCGCGTCTTCCCTGGTCACGGCGGCCACGGGAACGCTGCGGAGACGCCACGGGTGGGCCTCGGGGTGGTGCCCGCCGATCCCGTCCGCCGTGTTCCGCTCGGGGCAGGTGCTCGGGCAGCGCCCGATCACCGTGTGACCCGCGTTCGGACCGGCCACCCGGACCGCGAGCAGGTCGGGCAGTTCCTTAGCGAGGTGAGCGGCGATCGCTCCCTTTCCCTCACTCCCGAACTGTCCGCCGACGATTACCTGAAGTGTCATAGCTCCCCTCCATGGGTAGGTAGACCCAGACTAGTGTACCCCTTGACACCCTGTCAACGGATAGGTGAATCGGGGGAGAACCTCGCCCACCACACGCCGTGGGCGGCCGAGTCGCGGCGGTGCGGCTTACCCGGCAGATCGAAGTCCGGCCCCCGGTACTTCCACTTGCCTGAGCCGAGTACCCGGTCCTTCATCTTGAAACCCGCCTTGGCTGCGACCTTCCGGCCTTCCTTGAGCGTGCCCTTGGCGTCCTGCAGGTAAACGGGCACCCCGTGCGACCTCGCGATCCAGCGGACCATACCCACCATCTGCGGGGTGAGCATCTCGGAGAACCCCTGCTCCCGGGCCATCCAGGGATACAGCGAGTACCGTTCCAGGATCACCGCAGCAAGCAGCGGGGCCATCCGGTCCAGCTCGTCGCACAGGTCCAGGGGCTTGAGTGTCCGGCAGGTCATCAGCCGGATCTTGCCGTACCTGCTCTGGTCGACGAATCCTCCGCCCAGGAGTATCCCTCCGCCTGGTTTCAGGTCGATCTCCGAGAGGCCGCCCCACGCGTCCCCCGGGTCGATCGCGGCGATCCGGTAGACGCCGGTTTCAAGTCCCGCCAGGGAGCCTCCAGGTGCATCGAGTCCCCGAAATCTCCGAACGGATGGTCGTCCGGCACTTGCGACAGCGAATGTATCGACCAGCCGCGCTGTGTCTTCATCAAGAGCAGGCATTGCTTCACGCCGCCACTTCTTCCTTGTCCTGGTAGGCCAGACGGCCGAACGGCTTGCAGTCAGCCAGGAACGGTATTGGTGAGTACATCGTGGAGAAGGTGCTTACCATAGCTTGCTGCATAGCGGCGGTGATCTCCTCGACCTCCGAGGACCGCATCCGGGCCACCATCGAGTCGTGAACCTGCAGCAGCAGCCTGCCGGGGTGCGCCCGGTCGAACACCAGCATCGATTTCTTGGCCGCCTCGGCTACCTCGCCCTGGATCCGCTGGTTGAATGCCTTGTGGACCGGCTCCCACTCGCTGAACTTGCGGATCCGGCCGGTCGACAGCCGTACGTAGCCCTGGCTCTGGGCGAGCTGGCTGTACTCGTACAGGGCCTGGCCGAACCCAGGCAGGGCTTGCTTCCAGTCGGATATCCACTCGGCGCACTGGGGTACCGGGTACTCGATGCCGGTGAACTTGGCGATCTGGATCTGCAGGCCCTTGGCACCGATCCCGTAGAGGATGCCCAGATTGCACCGCTTAGCGACCTGCCGGTTCTTCTCCCACGCCTCGGGGCCGCGCTTGGCGATCGCCTCGGCCTTGGTCTTGCAATCCGGGTAGAACATCAGCAGGGTCGCCGCGTCATGCGAGTCGTAACCGGCCTTGAGCATCCGGTACATCCGCTTTTCCTTGGCGACGAACGTCGCGATCCGGATCTCGGCCTGGCTGCAGTCGACCTCCCAGTCCTCCCACCCGTCCTCGTCGATCAGGAAGTAACGCGGGGGCAGCAGGCCCTCGGGAATCTGGTAATCGTGGGGCATCGCCTGGGCCTGGAAGCGCTCGACCGCGAGACGGCCGGACACCACGGTTCCCTGCTTGTGCGAGGTCCTGATCCGGCCGTCCGGCCCGCACATGGCAGGCCAGGGCTGGTACCACTTCTCCAGCGCGGCCTTGAGCCCCGCATACTCCGCGTACTCGGCCGCCCCGGGAATGCCCTGCTTCTCCAGCCGGGCGATTACCTCCTCGTCGACCTGGGGCTGCGGACCCTTGGTCTTGCCGCCTGCGGTCATCTTGTCACTGAACGGGAGCAGACCCAGCCCGCCCGGGGGGTCACCGAAGAAGTATTTTACCGCTGCCGGGGGAGTCGGCGCACCGGTCGAGCCCCTGAACGGGACCCGCTCCCCGGCCGCCCGGACCATTCCGCTCAGCTTGACCGACTCGCGGACCATGCCCGCGACGTCGAGGCCGACTCCCCGCCGCTCCATGCCGTAAAGGACCCGGGCCAGGGCCAGGTCGGACCCGACCGACGATCGCTGGCTGGGCTCCCAGACCATGCCGGTCTCGAACTCGTGAGCGATCAGGGTGAGTTCCGCGTCCAGCTTCGAGTACGGGCCGAGCACCGACCAGGGTATCAGGTCGAACCGGGGGTCGGTGCTCGGACCCTTCCACGGACCGAGGGCCTCCTGCTCATCCGCCTCGGCCCCTTCCAGGATACCGAGTTCCTTACCGAAGTGGTGAGTCACGGCGAGGACCTTGAGGGCTACGGAGTCGCGGGGCCACAGGACCCCAGCGGTGAGCATCGTGTCCGCGATGACCTTGGGCATCAGGTCGTAGCTGGTCCCCGGTGAGTTACGGAGCCCGGCTGCGGCCTGCAGGCAGTCGTGCTTGGCGTGGTGCATCACCAGGTGCTGCCGGAGAAGCCACCGATGCAGGTGGTGCCACGCCGCCTCGTCCCTGTTGGGCGCGATCCGGTGCTCCGGGTCCCACTTATTCACCCGTCGGGCATGGGTGACCGGCAGGTCCTTCTGCCCGCAGGGCAGCCACTCCTGGTCGCAACCCTGGTCGAACGGAACCGAGGCCGACCGGATCGACCCGCTCTGCGGGTCGCGGAAGGCGAACGATACAGCACTGATCCGGGCACCGTCATCAACGTGGAGGCCGGAGCCCTCGGTGTCATAGGCGACGGTCAGGCCGTCGATGTCTGGCAGCTTCAAGGCGATCCCCGCAGCGTAGGCAGTAGGAAGTGTTAGGCGGTTCGAGCAGATGGCTCACCACGGCCGGGTCGACGTGACCCCGGACCAGGCATAGCAGATAACCCAGGGCCTGGCCCATCGTGCGGTCTCTCCGGCTGCCGTCCGAATGGCTCGATGATTCCCATCTGCGCATGTGCCCACGTTAGCAGCCTGCTTGACCTCCTGTCAACGCCAGGGGTTGACACCGTGTCAACGATGTGGTTGGATGGTATTACCGGCTAAGCCCGGGGTCCGGCCGGAGACCCCCCGAGCGCCCAGGAGCGCCCAGTGAGCAAGTTCGCCCCCAACGAGGAGCAGGCGAAGATCGTCGAGGCCAGCAAGGACCGCAATATGAACGTCGCGGCTGCGGCCCTCGCAGGCACCGGCAAGACGACGACCATGGTGTCGGTGGCCGAAGCCAACCCGTACGCGAGCATCCTCTACATCGCTTACAACTCCTCGACCAAGATCGAAGCCAAGGGCCGGTTCCCCCGTCACGTCCGCGTGGTGACCAGCCACGGCCTGGCCTACAGCCACTACGTCAGCGAGTTCGGAGACCGGCTGAACGCCAAGCAGCCCCGCAGCCGGGACGCTGCCCGGACCCTGGGCCTGCCCGAGGAGATGACCTTCGCGCACTGCCTGACCTGCGACACTCGGGTCAAGGGCGCGGACGGTGCCCAGGCCCACGCCTCCCACGCCGTGATTGTCGAGCGCATCCAGGGCTGGCGGATCGCCAGCCTGGTGAGGCGGACCCTGGAGCGGTTCTGCTACAGCGACTTTGACGCTCCCCGCCAGCGCCACGTGCCCACGGTCAAGGGCATCGACGAGCGGGTGTGGCCCGCCGTGCGGGTGGAGGTCACCAAGCTGGCAATCCGGGCCTGGAACACGGACATCACCAACCCGGACGGCAAGCTGTGGTTCACCCACGACTGCTACCTCAAGATGTACCAGCTCACCAAGCCCCGGATCAGCCAGCGGGTCATCATCCTGGACGAGGCTCAGGACACCAACGACTGCGTGTGGGACATCATCCGGAACCAGCGCGGCAAGCAGGTCATCCTGGTGGGCGACTCCAACCAGATGATCTACGAATGGAGGGGCTCTAAGGACGTGATGAGCCTCCTGCACGAGGCCGTGGGAACCCGGCCGATGATGGAGCTGCCGCTCCAGGGTAGCTACCGGTTCGGGCCGGAGATCGCGGACGCGGGCAACGACTTCCTGCGGATGCTGGAGACTGACCACCGGCTGCAGGGCCTGGCCGCGCACGAGTCCAAGGTGGTCCAGGAGATCGCGGCCGGGGACGAGTGGGACGCCGAGATCTACCGGACGAACGCGGGCACGATCGGCGGGGCGATGCGGGCTCTGGAAGCCGGGCTCAAGGTCGCGATCGTCGGGGGCGGGGCCGCGATCCAATACCTGGCCGAGGCTGCCGAGGCCCTGATGAACGGCCGGACCACCGATCACCCGGAGCTGGTCGGGTTCCAGACCTGGGAAGACGTCAAGCAGTACATCACGGAAGAGCCCGAGGACGCGGGGACCCTGGTCCCGATCGTGAAGGCGATCGAGGAGTACGGGCCTCAGGCCATCATCGACATGACCCGCAGCCTGGTCAAGGAAGACATCGCGGACCGGATCGTCACGACCGCGCACAAGAGCAAGGGCCGCGAGTGGCGTCGGGTTCTCATCGGTGACGACTTCCCCCAGCCGCTGCCGGGCCGCACCCCCCGCAAGGAAGAGCTGCGGCTGGGCTACGTGGCCGTGACCCGGGGCATGGAGTGGGTCTGCCTGAGCAGCCTGGCCTACGCCAGGAACGGCATCTAGGACGAGCGGGGGGCCGGTCCGTCCGGCCCCCCTCACCCGAGGAGGAGACATGGCACAGGATTCAGTCAAGGACTTCGTGTGGGAGTGGATCGCGGGCAAGCTGCCGGAGATGCAGGACGACGCCCCGGCCGAGGTCCAGTCGATCGAGGTGCACAAGGTGGATAAGCGAGAGGCCGTGATCCGGGTCCGGACCGACCAGGGGATGCCGCGCTATTTCGCGTTCAAGATGAGCGAGCCCCTCTGATGGCCGGGGCCAGGGACCAGACCACGGCCGGGTACAAGATGACCGTGACAGTCGAGTTCACTGAGGTAAACAAGTACCAGGACGAGCTGAGCGGCGGTACGATTAAGGTGACCAAGGTGCTGGCAGTGCGCTCGATGACTGAGCTGGCCCGGGTGCTGGCCAGGATCGACACGCTGCACGCCCGGCCAGCCGCGAAGGGCGAGTCTGGTGCCTGACAAGTACGGGAACGAGGACGGCCTGACCAAGCACCAGCGGTACACCAAGACCGCGAACGGCCAGGCCCGAAACAGGAGATACGAGGACAAGCACCCGGAGCGCGCCCAGCGGATCCGGACCGGGATGGTAGCCCGGGACGCTTACGAGAACAAGACGGACTGAACACGCCAGAGCCCGCCTCCCACGCCTCGGGGTGGCGGGCTCCGGCTTGTCCGGGGGTCAGGGAGTGGCAGGCGGGGCCGGGGTGGAGGCGGCCACCTGCTGGATGTCGGACAGCTTGCCGTCGAGGTCGGTCACGGCCTGGTTGATGGCGGTGAAGTCGAGGGGCTGGCCCTGGCTGGCCGTCGCCTGGAGCGCGGCGATCGCGTCCTTGATGGTCTGGAGGGCAGCGCCCTCGCCCGTCACGTCGGCCTCGATCCGCTGAGCGATCTGGTTGAGCAGGTCCTGGTCTGCCATGATCTTATCCACCTTAGTATGTAGCTGGGCAAGCGTGGCCGAGATCGCTCGTAGCTGGGAGCTGATCCGCCATGGCCGTGTCATGCGGAGGAGTCTAGCACGGCCGGATGAGGTGCAGCCAGGGGGGTGTAGGCGGATGTATAGGTGTAGGGTGCTCTCCCTCTACCTCCTACGGGGGAGTTGTCAGGGGAGAGGGGGGGGGAGAGACCGTACACCCCTGCACCCGTACACCGCCCCCGGACATCACGGAGGCCCGCGTCAGAGAGAGACACGGGCCTCCGGGCCTACACACCTACACCAGCATCACTCCTGGTCGTACCGGAACAGGGTCCAGATCGCGCCCTGCTTGCGCCTGCCGTGCTGTACATGGACGCCGGACTTGCGAAGTGTGCCGGTCATCCGCTGGATCCGCTTGGACATCGAGATGGCGTTCTTGGGCCATAGGTCGGCCCCGGGCAGGCGCAGCTTGTGCTTGTAGGTGTCAAACAGCATATGGGCGGTGCCTTCCCAGCCCTCGGCCGCGAGCTGGCTGAGGTGGACCGCGAACGGGTCGGCCTCGACCGAGGCCCGGACTCCATCAGCAACCTTATCCCGGTAGCAGCGCATGGCCCGGGTGCCCGCGACACGATCCATCGAGGCAGCGATCAGGGCGAAATCGGCCAGGCGGAAGTCGCGATGAACATCGGTCTCGGCCACCAGGGGCATCACTGACATGACCTTGCAGGCCAGGTCGAGGAGGGCACCCAGGGCCAGGGGCCAGGCTGCGGCCCACTCGCGGGACATCTCGGTGTCGGTCTTACGGGAGCCGACCGGCATCAGGTCAAAGGCACAGGTCCGGTCGACGAGATCGCCGCGCTCCATCAGGGGCGGGATCGAGGTAAGGATGAAGCAACGCCGGAGCTGGATCACCGATAGCTCCTGGTCGGAGTACTTCTTCCGCTTGATGTCGCCCACTCCGGTGACTGCGGTGCAGATGGCGTCGGACAGCCACTCGGAGATCGAGCTGAGGTTGTCGAGGACGACTCCCCACTGGCCCGCCAGGGAGATCTCGAAGTCCTCGTCGCGGCCGGGCTGACGGCGCATCTCGACCGTCGAGGGATCGACCATGCGACGGAGCAGGCGGGCCGCCGTGCTCTTGGCCGTCCCCTCCTCCCCCCGCAAGTAGAGGACGGGATGCGCGATATCCGGCCAGAGCCAGGACAGGATGCAGGCGATAGCGAGGTCACGATCCGCTCCCGTGAGGTTGATCAGGGGCAGGAGCGTGTCGGCCAGCTTGCCGCCCCGGACCGGCTCAGGCAGGGGTGCAGTCAGATCTGTGCGGGTGAACAGGACCGGGGACTCGTCTACTACCTTCCACGTCCCCGGGCCGATGATGACGACCCTGCCGTCTGGTGTGCCGAGATCGAGAACCAGCTCGTCCTCGTGGCTGGCGACCCGGAGGGGCAGGCGTGTCATGGGAAGTCCTAGGGCGTTACCTTCGAGGACCTGGAGGGCCTCGCTCATGGCGTTCTGGGCAGGAGGGCGGCCGAGCTGCTGCTCGAACCGGGCGGCTAGTTCGGCACGGAAGGAGTTCTTACCGCCCCGGAAGACCTGGGCGATCCGAGGTCCGGCCCGGGGCACGGCGAATGGTACGCCCTCGGTCGTCTGGCCGATCTCGAAATCACGCCGAGCTATTTGCATGACGACCTGGGAGGCTGTCGCCTTGTCGTCCGGCGAAGCCAGGGCTCCGGTTACCTCCTCCTGCGCCCGGGTCAGGATGCGGTAGAACTCGTCCGGCCACCAGCCGGGTTGCTGACGCTTCTGCTCGGCCAGGCGTGCCCGGGTAACTGGGTCGTCCTCCAGCAGGGTGAGGATCTGCCCCGGGGTGAGACAGGCCCGCAGGCCGTTGCGAGCAAGCAGGTAAGTGTGCTCCGAGGGGTCGGCCGTGTCAGGCACCATAATCATGAGGGTGCGTGGGAGGGGCTCGCGGGCAGGCAGGCCGTCCAGTATAGTCTCCGCGTTCACGGAAGGGCGACGGGCGGCCTCTAGCAGCCAGCCGGGCACCGCAGCGGGGGGACGCCAGTCCGTGACCGTGTAGGCGTCCCCGTGGCTGTTGGAGCTGGGTGGCAGGATGATGTAGTCGAGGGAGGCCCCGGCCCTCACGTCAATCGTCTTGTTTCGTCCGAGCTTGGTCGAGCGGCACGTGCGACCTGGGTCCCGATAGACCAGATGGCGACCTCGTATTCCGTCATGACCAGGCGTTGAATGGGTCCGCGTGGGGACCAGCTCCCCCAGCTCCTGTAGATCGGCCAGATGACCGACTTTGTAGGCATCAAAATCAAGGACGACGCGGCCATCGGTGCGCCCTCCGATCATCGCCTCGGGCCACTCGTCCCACCAGGCCCGGATCTGGGCCGGGTCGGTCGTGGCCTGTGTCTTCCCGCCCTCGATCAGAGGGCCTTTGGTGTCAGGGCTGCAGGGCAGCACTGGCCAGCCCTGGGCCGCCCAGTGAAGCGCCCATGTTAGGTTTGTCGAGAGACCCTCGACTAGCTCGGCCGCTCTACCGG
>Ga0207663_10000598_pt1 | contig 15924 bp, 16 predicted proteins | sample LARL53metaG_FD_184346 | JGI IMG/M metagenome (GOLD analysis project Ga0207663, IMG submission 184346) | Corn, switchgrass and miscanthus rhizosphere microbial communities from Kellogg Biological Station, Michigan, USA - LAR L5-3 metaG... | ecosystem: Host-associated > Plants > Roots >...
CGTGACCACGCAGTACAAGGCTCCGTGCCCTAAGAGGTAACGCATGGCTTGCCGGCCGCGGCTGGGACGCCGCGGCCGGAGGCGCATCCCCAGGAGTCCCCGTTCCGGGAGCACGCGTCCTGATATCCGCGAGAACCTTGCGAAGATGGCTGGGTGAGCGCCGCTCCTTCGAGATCCTCTCCCAGCCGTCTTCCCCGTCTCGGCGCAGTGCTGCGCGAAGGCGAGCGGGTCACGCCGCTGGAGCTGTTCTTCGACCTCGTGTTCGTGCTCGCGTTGACGCAATGCACGACGCTGATCGCGCGCGCGCCCACGTGGGAAGGCATGCTCAAGGCCCTGCTCGTGCTCGGCGTGCTGTGGTGGTCGTGGGTCGGCTACGCATGGCTGACGAGCGTGGTCGACCCGGAGGAGGGGGCGGTGCGGCTGGCGATGTTCGCGGCGATGGCCGCGTTCCTGGTCTGCGCGCTGTGCGTGCCGGGCGCGTTCGGCGCAGAGGCGCTGCTGTTCGCCTGTGCCTACGCGGCGGTGCGAGCTGCTCACATCGTGCTGTTCATGCTCGCCAGCCGCACTGACCCCGAGCTGCGCCATTCGGTGATCGGGCTCGCGGTCAGCACCGCGCTCGGCGCGGGTCTGCTGTTTGTCGCGGCGTTCACCAGCGGCGCGCTGCAGCTGTCGCTGTGGGGGCTCGCGCTCGCGATCGACATGGGCGGCCCATTCCTGTTCGGCGCCGAGGGCTGGAAGCTCGTGCCCGGCCACTTCGCCGAGCGCCACGGGCTGATCGTGATCATCGCGCTGGGCGAGTCGATCGTCGCGATCGGCGTTGGCGCGCAGGCAGTGATCGGCGCGGGCGTCGTCGCGGCAGCGGTGCTGGGCATGGTGGTAGCGGCGGCCCTCTGGTGGGTGTACTTCGATGTCACCGCGATCGTCGCGGAGCGGCGCTTGGCGCGGGCCGCCGAGGGGCGCGAGCGCAACGAGATCGCACGCGACTCCTACTCCTATCTGCACTTCCCGATGGTCGCCGGCATCGCGCTGATCGCGGTCGGGATGAAGCGCACGCTCCTCCACGTCGACGATCCGTTGAAGCTCGTGCCGGCGGTGGCGCTGCTCGGCGGCGCGGCGATGTATTTGCTCGCCCATGTCGCCTTCCGGCTGCGCAACATGCACACGCTCAGCCGGCGCCGTCTGGTGTGCGCGCTCGTCCTGCTCGCGCTGCTGCCCGCGGGCGCGACGCTGCCGGCGCTCATGACGCTCGGCATCCTCGCCGCGCTGCTGACCGCGCTGATCGCGTATGAGGCTCTGCGCTATGCAGACGCGCGCGACCGCGTGCGCCACCAGCTCGCGCGGGAACCCGTGCCCGAGACGGTCGCCGCGACCGTCTCCGAGAAGGCTGGCGTCGAGGCCGCGCCGCGTTGAGCGCGTCCGCCCTGTGAAGCCCTCAGCGGTCGTACCCGTCGATCGCGCGCACCGACAGCCAGGTGAGGACGAGGCCGGTGACGAGGATCACGCCGAAGCAAATCCCAAGCTTGTGCAGCACCCATCCTTCGAGCACCAGCGAGCGCAGTCCTTCGATCACATAGCTGACGGGATTGGCTCGCGCCAGCGCCTCCATCAGGGGGGTGAGCAGTTCGAATGGGACGAAGTTAGGCGTCAGAAACAGCAGGGGAAAGAAGATCAGGAAGCTCGCGTTCGTGGCCTGGACGTTGCGGGTGTGCAGCGCTATCAACATGCCGATGCCGGCATACGCGACGCCCCACAAGGCCGCCAGCACGACCAGCACGAGCGCCCCGGCGATGCCGCTTCGCATCTCCATGCCGAGCGCCAGCGCGACCAGCAGCACGAGCGTGGCGACGGCCAGTCCTCGCACCAGATCGGCGGCGAGGCGCCCAAATATGATCGACGAGCGGTGGATCGGCGCGACGAGCAGCTTGTCGAAGTACCCCTGGTCGATCTCGGTGACGAGCGCCAGGCCCGACGTGGCGGTGCACACCGCGAACATCAGCGACACGGGGAGCTGGAACCCGACGTATCCCTGGCCGTGCAGGAACGGGGTCGTCGAGGGAAACGTCTTCGATATCTGACCGATATTGACCGCCAGGAAGAACAGCGGGATGAACAGCGTGGGGATCGTGGCCGCGGGAAGACGCACAACTTCGCGCACCGCGCGCCGACCGAGCAGCAGAACTTCGGTCATGCCACGGCCTCCCGCTCGGACTCCTGACTCTCCTCCTGACGGCCCTCCAGGCGCCTGCCGGTGGCCTGCAGGAACACATCGTCCAGCGAGGGTCGCGCCACGGAGATCGCGCCGACGCGGATCTGCTCGCCATCCAGGCGGCGCACGATCTCGGCGATCGAGCCCGGGCCGTCCTCCAGGTACAGCGCCAGGGTCTCGCGCTCGGTCACCACCCGCTCAAGGCCAGCCAACTCGCCGATCGCGGCCTTCGTCGCGGCTATGTCGGCGCCGTCGAGGGCCACCGACACGACGTCGTGACCGAGCTGGGACTTGAGCTCCTGGGGCGTCCCCTCCGCCACGATCAGCCCCCTGTCGATGATCGCCACGCGGTCGCACAGCTGGTCGGCCTCCTCCATGTACTGGGTCGTGAGGAACACGGTCGTCCCCTGGGCGTTGATGCGCCGCACCTCTTCCCACACGGTCACCCGCGAGGCTGGGTCAAGACCCGTCGTCGGCTCGTCCAGGAACAACACCGGCGGTGAGTGCACGAGCGCGCTGGCCAGGTCCAGTCGTCGCTTCATGCCGCCCGAGTATGTGTCGGTGCGCCGCTCGGCGGCATCCATGAGTCCGACCAGCTCGAGCAGCTCCCGCGAGCGATCCCGGGCGGCGGCGCCCGTGATCCCGTACAGGCCGCACTGCAGCTCGAGCAGCTCGCGCCCGGTCTGCAAGGGGTCGAGGCCGATCTCCTGCAGGGCCACGCCGATCTGGCGGCGCACCGCGGCCCCATCGTCGCGCACATCGATCCCGGCCACCCGTGCGCTGCCGGCCGTGGAAGGCAGCAGCGTGCACAGCATCCGCACGGTCGTGGTCTTGCCGGCGCCATTCGGGCCGAGGAACCCGAATATCTCCCCTTCCGCGACGTCCAGGTCGATCCCGCGGACGGCCTCAACTCCACCCTTGAACGTTCGCTGCAGTCCGCGCGCCTGAATCGCGTCGGGCTTTCCGTCGCGCCGCGACTCGCGCGCAGCCGGACGAGGGATGGGGGCGGTCGGGCTCACAAGTCGCCATCCTAGCGACGCCCTGCTTCGCTCAGTTGTGGGCGAAGGCCGCGATGAGCTCGGCTGTGCGTTGGGGCTGGTCGATGGACACGTACGTCCAGCTGTCCTCGATCCGCTCCAGGCGAGCGTCGGGAAATGCCGAGGTCAGCCGCTCCGCGTAGCGGTACTTGAAGAAGCGGTCTTCCGGCGCCCAGGCGATCAGCACCGGCTTCTCAAACTGGCCGAAGCGCTCGGCTGCGTCCATCGTGTAGCGATTGTCGATCCCCCGCAGAATCGCCGCCACCTCCTGGCGGATGCGGCGGTTGTCGAGCACGGGTGCCATAAAGGCGTCCGACATCCGCGGATCGAGCGGACGCTTGGACAACCAGCCGAATGCGAACGGGAGACGCCGTGCGAATCGCGGCCTGAGTGAGTTGGCGATCAGCCGTACCGCGCCGGGCACGCGGGCCGCCACCTGCAGCGGCTTGAACATCGGTGGTAGGAAGTTCTCATAGGCGTCGCAGGGCGTCAACACCAGCCGTCCCAGGCGCTCGGGATGGTTGACCGCCACGAGTTGAGACAACGCTCCGCCGGTGTCGTTGCCCACCAAAGTCACGTTCTGCAGGTCGAGCGCCTCCAGGAAGTCGGCGATGATGCGCGCAAGCCCCGGCGGGGTCAGGTCGGCGCCGGGACTCAGTGGCGGTTCGTGCGATCCCAGCGGCCAATCGGGCACGATCACGCGAAAGCCTTCCTTGGCCAGCTCGGTGGCGACATCGCGCCACAGCAAGCCGTTGGTGAGCAGCCCGTGCACCAGCACGATCGTCTCGCCGCTGCTGCCGAGCTCGCGGTAGCGGATCGTGCCCTGCGACAGCTGGGCTTGGCGTACCGGGGCGTCATCGAAGGTCGTTGTCACGGCTCGTCCTCGCGTCGAGTCTATATCCGTCGAGTCTATATCGACACGGCAGTCCGCGGACGTCGTGACCATCGCGCGCTCCGCTATCAAGGATGGTCCGTCGCCGCCGAAAGAGCCCCGGCTGCGATCGCCTCGATCGCGTCCGCGGCTGCCGTGTGACCTCCCGCCGCCGCGTAGACGCGGCTCACCTGCTGAGCGCCCGTGCGCCGGCCGATTGCGGTGCGAACGGCGCTCGCAAGCCTGTCGGCGGTCAGCAGACGGGGCGACAGGCGAACGCCCGCCTTGGCGACCTCCACGCGGCGGGCGGTCTCGAGCTGATCCCGCCCGAAGGGCACGACGACTACCGGAACTCCAGCCGCGAGGGCCTTTTGCGTGATCCCCATGCCGCCGTGGCAGACGACACACGCCGCGCGCTCCAGGACGGCTTCATGGGAGATGAAGCGCACGACCTTGCTCCCGGGCGGGGCATCGAACGCGGCGGGGTCGTGCGCGGCCGTCGTGGCGATCACCGACATGCCGGCGGCGGGCAGGGCGTCCAGCGCGGTATCGATAAGGCGCTCATCGCCCTGGCGCTCGGTCGAGCACGTGACGAGCACGATGGGGTCGCGCATGGTGGCGAGCCATGCCGGCGCCGGAGACGGCGGGGCCCAGTTGACGGGGCCGACTAGGCGCACGTTCGCCGGCCAGTCGCCGCGCGGGTACTCAAAGCCCTCGGCGGTCAGCGCCAGCAGCAGGGGCGGACACAAAAACAGATCGGTGAAGCGATCGAGCGCGGGCAGATCGTGTCGGGCACGCAGCCTATTGAGCCTCGGCATGACCTTGCGGTCGACGATGGCGCCGAGGCGGGTGAAGATCGCGTCACGCACGACCCCGAGCGGACCGCCCAGGGGACGCAGGCCAAGCCCAAAGGGCGGGGCGTCGCGGGAGCGCAGCTGCAGCAGGTAGGGCGAGTACATCGCCCAGGGGCGTCCGGACGCCTCGGCCACGATGGCGGCTCCCCAGCAGTTGACGTCGATGAGCAGCACGTCCGGGTCGTGACGGCTTACCGCCCGCGCGAGGTCGGGAGCCTCGCCGTCCGCCCGCTCGGCGAATGTGCTCAGCGCCGACAGGCCGGCGCCGAGCAGCGTGCGCTCCCGCCAATCTTCGATTTGGCTGCCTTCGACGACCGGATCGATCGGCGACGCCTCGATGCCCGCCAGCGCCAGATGCCGGAGCTCATCGGCCATCGCGCAGACGGACACTCGATGGCCGCGCGTGGTGAGCTCGACCATGATCGGCACGGTCGGATACAGATGTCCGCGGGCCGGTGAGGTGTATACGAGAACTTTCACTGCACCTCCACGAACATGTCAGTCCCGCAGCGCAAGGGCTGCCGGCACGGAGGCGGCGAGATAACCCGGGATCGCGAGGATCACGAGCGCGGTGGCGGTCATGAGGGCGAGGCTGCTCAACGCCGTCAGCACCGTGATCGAGTAGACGACGGGGAAGTTGACCGCGCTCGCGAGCGCGCGATCGGCCAACTGCTGGCCATAGAGGCCGAAGATCGCCCCGGTCACGCAGCCGACGCCCAGCAGCAACAGGCTCTCCAGCAGGATCGTGTGCCACAGGTCGGCGCGGGGAAGCCCCTCGAGCTTGAGCTTGGCCAGACGCGGCCGGCGCTGCCAGATCAGGGCGCCCATCGCCGCGGCCATCGCCAGCACCGCGGCGATCGGGATCAGCGTGGCGATCTGGGTGAGGCGTGCGAGCGCCCTGCGGCTGAGCGCGCTCTGCTGGGCCGTGTGCCGTCCGGCGGTCTGCGCGGTGAGCCCCGAGTGTGGACCGAGCACGCGCTCGATCTCATCCGCGCCGCGGGTCGCGGGGACGCCGGGAGCGAGCAGCACGCTGTAGGCGCTGATGTCGCGGCTTCCCCACGCACGTGCGTAATCGGTGGCGTTCATGACGATTGCGCCGGGGGCCCAGCTGACGTTGGTGGACAGGGCTGCGATGCGAAACGCCGTGGGGTTGGGCGAAGGCAGCTCAAGCGCCTGGCCGATATGCAGGTGGTGCTCAGAGGCAATCGCCTGGGAGAGAACCAGCCAGCCACCGGCGTGCACACGTCCGGTCGCCTGGCGCAGGTTGCCCCGAACCAGCTGGGCGCCGGGCAGCAGAGGGGTAGCCCCACGCGGCGGGGCGATCACCAGCACGCGGCGCTCGCCGTAGTCCATCAGCCCGCTGCGATACAGCTGCACCGCGCGCACGCCCGGGACGCGCTCGAGCTTGGCTAGATCGACCGGTGCGAACGGGGTCGTGTGCAGCAGGTTGTACTCACCCGCGGGCGAGACCCATACGTCGGTGAACGCGTTCATGTCGTGCGCCGCGCCATCGAGGCCCGCGAGCAGGTCGCCGTGCGCGCCCTGAATCGCCACGCTGCCGAAGATGGCGATCGCGCCGGTCGCCGTGATCGCCACGGCGCGCGCGCCGGCCGCGCTGAGCTCCATCGCCGCGACGTGTGGGACGGCGCCTGTGACCGTGCGGGCGAGCCGCTTGACGAGCGCGAGCGTCACGCCGAGCGCGGCCGGCAGCACCAGCAGCAGGGCTCCCACGAGCAGGACCATGCCCGGGATCGCCGCGTTCGGCGCGGCGAGCAGAATCGTGGTGGCGGCGCCGAGGCAGCCCCATCCGGCGAGCGCCAGCCGACCCTCTATCCGCGTGGCGCCGGAGCTCTCTCGTGGGCCGATCGCGGCGAGCGGATCGCGCGCGAGGATGTCGCGCAGCGGACTGAGCACCGCCACGATCGCGGCCAGCATGCCCCCGGCGGTGGCGATCGCCACGCTCTGCCAGCTGACGATGCGCTCGGAGCCGACGGCGAAGGCCAGCGACAGGTATGCAGGGTTGGAATGGAGCAGGTGGATCGAGAGCTCCTCGCCCAGCACCAGTCCGCCGATGCAGGCGACGAGCCCCAGCGCCACGGCGTCGAGGAGCAGCACCGCGATCACGGTTCGCGGAGCGTACCCGTCGCGGCGCAGGTCGACCACCAGCCGCCGGCGCTGCGGAACGGTGAGCAGCATCGCGTTGAATGCGAACAGGAACCCGACGAGCGCGCTGATCGCCGCGAACAGGGCGGTCGACTGGTTGCTCGCCGCGGCTGCCTTCGCGAACAGCTTTTCTTCGTAGTCGATGGCCTCGACGTTCAAGCGACCGCCGGCGAGCGCTCGCAGCGCGGTCTTCACCCGAGTTTCCGAGCCGGCGGCGGGCTGCACGAGGATGCGGCTCAGGCGAGTGGACAGGCCGGTCATTTCCTGTGCGTATGACAGCGGCGCGATGGCGACGGAGCTGGCGATCAACGGCCCGATCTGCCGTTCGTGAAGCTGGGTGTACAGCGGCGCCTCGGCCGTGTGCCCGGCAAGCTGGAAGCTGACTTCTTGACCAAACTTCCTCACGCCGATTCTCTGCGCAACCGGAGCGGGCAGCACGACGGCGCCGATTCCCCCGAACGGTCTGAGGTTGGCGTCGTGGACGAGCGAGCCGCCGAGCTCGGACAGGCTGGTGTCGGCGCCGATGAGCTCCACCGACTCGCTGCCCCGCGGGCCGATCGCGTTCGCGCCCGCTTCCAGCAGGGGCGCCGCCACGCGCACGCCGGGGATGCGGCGCACGCGCGCGAGCACGCCCGCCGGAAAGCCGTGGGGATCGCGTGCCAGCAGCTGCAACGTCGCGTTGCCGGCTATCCCGCGCGAGAGCTGGGTCACCGAGCTCTGCAGACTCGAGCTCGACACCTGCGACGCGAACAGCAGTGCTACCCCGGCGGCGATGCCCACGACCGCGAAGCACTCCTGCATCCAGCGTGCGCGCAGGCGTACGCGGTAGAGGTGCAGGATGTTCGCTGGTCTCACATGTACACCGGCTTGGCTTCGTAGCTCGAGAGGGTTCCGTCGCGCAGCGTGAGCACCCGGTCGGCATATTCCGCCGCCATCGGGTCGTGGCTGACGATCACGGCCGCAACCTGCCGTTCACGGCACAGGCCCCGCAGCAGCTCGAGCACGTCGCGGCCGCGTTGAGTGTCGAGGCTCCCCGTCGGCTCGTCCGCGAGCAGCAGGCGCGGCTTGGTGGAGAGCGCGCGGGCGATCATCACGCGCTGACGCTCGCCCATCGACAGCGTCTCGGCGCGATGACGCGTTCGCTCTCCCAGCCCGAGTCGCTCGAGCAGGGGCGCGATCTCGCGTTGGGCCGCACGCCAGCGCATCGTCTTGAGCAGCTTCAGCGTCGCGTTGTCGACGGTGCTGACACCTGGCAGCAGGTCGAAGCTCTGACGGATGAATCCCAGTTCGGCGAGCCTGAAGTGCGAGGCCTCGCGCTCTGACAGCGACGATATGTCGCGTCCCCCGATCAGAACCGTGCCGGCCGTAGGCTCCAGCAGCATCGCGACCATCAGCAGCAGCGTCGTCTTGCCCGATCCGCTCGGCCCGTACAGCGCGACCGTTTCACCAGGCGCGACTCGCAACGACACGCCGTCTACGGCACGCACGGGCTCCCCGCCGACGGCGGGATAGTGCTTCACGAGGTTGTGCAGCTCCAGCACGCTCTGTCTCCCAGGTGTGCGCCGGAGGCCGTCCGACCCACGTCAGTACGACACCTTGCCGCTCACGTGCACGGTGATAGCGTCGTGGTTCGATTCTTGAATCGTGCCGCTGAAGCGCAGGCCCGATCCGTGGACGTGGCCATAGCGCCCGGTTCCGTGCCCGATCGACAGCGAGCCGGAGAAGCTCGCCGTCGCGCCCGCTCTGCGATAGCTCGCGGTTCCGTTGCCCGACAACGACCCTCCCCGCGGATAGATGTTGACTTCGGCCGTCACCCGGCTGGTCGAGACGGCGGTCAGGTGCACATAGATCGCCCCCGTTACCGTGCCTGAAGCTGAGCCCCGCTCGTTGAGTGTGAAGTTATGCTTACTCGTGAGGTGCAAATGGCCGGTCTCGTTGAGCGAGATCGTTCTCGCCACGCGCGCTGGCGGGGGTACTGGCCGCCGATCTATCTTCGATCGCTCGCCGGAGCTGAGCGGCGCCAGCGCCATCGCCGCGGTGAGACACGCCGCTGTGGCCATCAGGGTGACACTGGGCTTGGCCCACCTGAGTCTTGCCGACGGGCTCATCCTGGACAGGGGGTCGTGGCGAGCGCGGCGCCGGCTGAGCCGTCGGCGTAAGTGAATTCACCGGCGAACGGAAACCCGCCGATCGGACAGCTGGAGGGGACGACTACTGTGTTCGCGTCGCGTGCCCGGCGTCGCTTGCTTTGGCCGACAGTGAGCGAGAAGGTGGCGATTGAGGCATCGGGCTCGTTGGGCAGCGTGGGAATTGGGGGGATCGACATCTTGAGCTCTTCCCCGTAGGGAGCGCTATCCGCGAGCACCGTCCCTTTGAGCACCACGCGCTCCTCGATCGGCGTGTAGCCCTGGGCGAGAATCGCAAACGTCGGGCGAAGATTCTGCGGCGGGCCAAGGAAAGCCTGCAACGTGATGTTCTCGGTGATCGTCTGAGATCCGGTGCGTGACTCCACGAGCGCGTGTCCGCTGCCGATCCGAGATCGCGCCGGGCAGCCGCTCGCGCCGTGGGCTCGCAGGCGCGCGACTGTGCAGCTGCGCAGCTTGGGGATGTCGAGCCTCAGTCCGGCGGGGAAGTGCAAGACCGCTCGGCGTACCGGGGAGGGCACGTTGAGCGGGGAAGGCACGCCGAACTCCACCCCTGCGTAGCGGATGGTGAAAGTGAGGGCGGCCCTGGCACCGAGCCGGTTGGGGAAGAGGGATGGTGCGATCGTGGCGGAGGTTGTTTCCGCCTGGGCCACCGCGGCGGGCGCCGCCCATACGGCCATCGTGGCGAGGGCCGTGCGGATCACTGCTTGTGCGGGCACGGGATGGTGGGGGTAACCGTGACCATGGCCCCGTCGGCGAACCCGATGATCGCCTTGATCGGAAAGCCGCCGCGGGGACATGTCGTGGGGACGACTACGCCCCTGACGTGGACCAGTTTCTTCTTGCCATGGACTGTTTTGTAGTAGGCGACGTTCTTAGCGCCGAATGTGAGGAAGACGTGATCCACCCAACCAAGCGCGGCTCCGGGGAGCGTGGGGATTATCGGAACGTCGAAGGTGATGCCGAACCCGTAGGGCTTGGGTGCGCGGACTTCCCTTGCCACCAGCGCGAGCTGCTCGGTGGCGGGTGTGACGGCGCTGACATAGATCAACATCACGATGTGCCCGTGTTCCTTCCGAGCGAGAAAGAATTCGAGTGTGAACGGCCCGGGAACGTTTTCACCGGCGATTTCAAACAGCCCTATGCCCTTGCCGAAGCCGACACGGGAGTCGGCCGGACAGACGCTGGGGCCGACTGCTTCAAGCTTGGCCGCGGTCGCGGCACAGGTGCCGGCGCCGCGTACGTCCACCAACATGCCGGCTGGCGCATATGCCGTGACTTTGGTGACCGGCGACTGCGGTCCCGGGGCGGCCGAGCTGAACTTTGCCGTAGCCGAGAGGTTGGTCGGCGCGCCCAGCTTGTCGGGGCTGAAGCGCGCGTCGATCGTCACGGTCTCCGTATCTGCCGCGAGGGCAACCGCTGCGATGAGCATGCACGCGAAGGCCAGCAGCGCTGCAATCAGTGCTCGAGCTTTGCACAGCATCGTTCCTCCCTTTGTGACCGCACGACACGCAGCTTCAATAACCTGTATCTTGAAACCCGCCGCTTCCTCGGGAGCATTTCATAGAGGAGATGGCCTAGATTTCATTTTACCGACAGTAACATGAATTTAGAGAGCTGTCAACCTCTGGCATTGATTCATGCTATGACGGCAGCAGCGGTGATTTGTAGTCCAGGCGAAAGGAGCAGCCGATAAATCTCTCGGGTCGAATTTTTGCCGCCGCCTACGACCGTATGACGGCAGGGCCGGAAAAGGCCGGATTGCGCGCGCACCGCCAGGAGCTGCTCGCGAGTGCGCGCGGGAGAGTGCTCGAGATCGGCGGCGGCACCGGCGCGAACCTGCCCTTCTACGGGGAGGGCGTCACGGCGCTCACCGTCACCGAGCCCGAGGAGCCGATGGCGCGGCGGCTCGCGCGGCGCCTGCGAGAGTACGCGCTGCCGGCGGAGCTCGTGCACGCCCCCGCGGAGGAGCTGCCGTTTGCGGACGGGAGCTTTGACGTCGCGGTCTCCACGCTCGTGCTCTGCACGGTCACCGATCAAGCGCGAGCGCTCGGCGAGCTGCGCCGGGTGCTGGGACCGAACGGCCGGCTGCTGTTCATCGAGCACGTGCGCTCCGAGGAGCCCCGCCTCGCCGGCTGGCAGGACCGGCTCAACGGCCTCAACCGGCGAGTCGCCCACGGCTGCAACTGCAACCGTATGACGCTCGACGGCATCCGCGCTGCGGGGTTTGCGATCGCAGACGTGTCACACGACCGCCTGAAGAAGGCTCCCCCGATCGTGCGCCCGTTGATTATCGGCACCGCGCTGGTGGGCTCTCCGGGGTAGGTCTTACCTGATCACGCTCGGTCGGCTGCCCGTGCGTCGTACTCCCATGGGCTCCCGAAGAACATATGCAAGAGCCCGTTGACGGCGCTGATGATGATCGCCGCGAGCACCGCCCACCAGAAGCTGTCGATCGTGAACTGGGGGACGATCCAGTGCGTCAGGTAGAGCATCAAGACGTTGATGAGGAAATAGAAGACCCCTAGCGTGACGAGGATGAACGGGATCGAGAGTACCGCGAGGACGGGCTTCAAAAAGGAGTTCACCAGCGTGAACACGATCCCGGCGATCAGCAGCGCCCACCAATCGTCGCCGTAGCTCAGACCGGACAGCAGCCATGTCGCCACGAACAGGGCGACGGTGTTGAACACCCACGTGACCGCGAGCCGGCTGAGCATCGTGCACAGCCTAGCTGTCACCATCCGGCGGGTGGCAAGACAGGCAAGCGCTGATGCCCAGGCGGCGATCTTGCGGCGAGTGTGCGCGATTCCCCCGGGCTACGTCCGCACCTACGGCGACGTCTCGCCGGGGGCGCCGCGCCTGGCTGGTTACGTGTTGAACCGCACCGATGCGCGCGATGCGCCGTGGCATCGCGTCGTTCGCGCCGACGGCTCGCTCGCAAAGGGAGCCCGTCAGCGGCGCCTGCTCGAAGCCGAGGCGGTTCCCTTCCGCGGCGAGCGGGTGCTGCTGTCGAGCGCACGACTCGACGATCTCGACGCGGTGTGACATGCCTCACGCGTCTGGCTCGATCAGGCGCTCGATCAGCTCGACGAGCGCCGCTTCGGCGCGCGGCATGCTCAGGCCAAGGTCGCGCCGCAGGATCTTCCACACGTATACGTCGCAAATAGCCACCAGCTGCGCCGTGCGCTGTTCGCGCGCTCGCCGGTTGAGGTCTGCGAGCTGCGGCTCGAAGGTGCGCAAGACCCACTCTTCGTGCACCTCGTGGCCGCGGTCGACGGCGCGCCGCACGAGCGAGTCGCGGTGCTCCTGTCCCAGCACGCGGACCACCGCGTCTCTGTAGGGCAGCAGGCGGATCACCATGTCCCCGTAGCGCTCGTAATGGCGCATCAGGTTGGCGACCGCGCCAGGGATGTCTCCGATCGGGGCCTCGGCGCGTTCTTTGATCACGATCGAGCTTGTGTGACGGATGACGGCGTCGAGCAGGCCTTCCTTGGAGCCGAAGTGGCGCAGTGCCGTCTGCTTGGTGACGCCCGCGCGCTCGGCCACCGACTCGAGCGAGGCCTGCGTCCAGCCATCTCTCTCGACCTCTTCGCTTGCCGCCTGCAGCAGCGTCTCGCGCGTGTGCTCCTGGGCCTGCGCGCGCGCCACCTGCTTGTAGGTACGCTGCCGCTCTTTTCCCGCCATCTCGACCCATCAGTCTTGCAGGGCGAGCGCTGTACGCTGCGGCTGCGCGTCATCTCGCCGACCATGTCCTAACCTTGTGCTGGCAGCGACGTTGTGGATATGTGATCGATGGGCGAACTTGCGCTCCCAATCCGAAGCCCTCCCGAGCTTGCTCTCGCAGGAAGGTTGTCGAGCGACGAGCGGCTTGCGCAGCTCGTCTCGAAGGGCAGCGGGCGAGCATTTGCCGTGCTGTATCAGCGCCACCATCAGGCGCTCTATCGCTACTGCCGCTCGATCGTGCGCGACGAAGACGATGCCCAGGACGCACTGCAAAGCGCGATGACACGCGCTCTCGTGGCTTTGCGCGCCGAAGAGCGCGATCTCGCCGTGAGGCCATGGCTGTTTCGGATCGTTCACAACGAGGCGGTGTCAGTCCTGCGCAGACGTCCTCTCACTGTGGCCCTTTCGGAGGATCTGGAGCCGGCGTACCTTGGTGTGGAGCGCACGCTGGAAGGGCGCGAGCGGCTGGCGACGCTCGTCGGCGACCTCCAGGCGCTGCCCGAGCGACAGCGCTCGGGGCTGCTGATGCGCGAGTTGAGCGGTCTGTCGATCGAGGAGATCGCCGACGTGCTCTCGACATCGCCCGGAGCGACCAAGCAGGTGCTGTTCGAAGCTCGCTGTGCGCTGCACGCTTTTGCGGAGGGACGTGCCATGGAGTGTGAACAGGTCCGCCGAGTTATCTCCGACGGAGATCGCCGAGTGCTGCGTGGACGAAAGCTCAGCGGACACCTGCGCGACTGTCCGGGCTGCCGCGACTTTCAGGTCGCCATCTCCGAGCGCGGCGCCGACCTGCGTGCGCTCGCTCCCCCAATGCCAGGGGTGGCCGCCACCACGATGCTCGCCCGGCTGCTCGCACATGGAGTCGGCAGCGGTCATGCGGGTGGTTTGGCCGCGGGGGCGGGGGCCGCCGTCGGCAACTCGGCGGCTGCATCGCTGACGGTGAAGGCGCTCGCGGGTGTCGCCACCGTGACGGTGGCCGTCGCAGGCGGCGCGCACTTTGCCCTCCTCCACGGACAGCACGAGCATCCGCGCTCCGCGGCTCGCCGGGACGCTCGTCTCACACCCCCGTGGCTTGCATCCGCGAGCACGCGGGTGGATGCAAGCCAGGGCGCCTCGGCGTCGTCCGTGGCTTGGTCGGGCAGGGGGAGCCTGACGGCTGCCTTGGGCGCAACCGAAGCTCCAAGCGTCCACGACAAAGCATCGCCAAGCGCGAGCCCGGGGGTTCCATCCATCTCCGACGATCACCCGAACACAGGACACGGCCCGTCAGGGACTCAGCGAGGCCACGGCAAGGCGACGGCTGAAGGACGGGGTGTTCCTCATCGCTCCCACGGAGGCAAGACGTGGAGTCATCGGTCCGGGTCGTCACGGCCAGCCCACGGTGGCAGCAGGAAGCGCAAGCGGGCGCCGGTCCAGCCGGTGAAGCAGCCCAAGCCCCGGCATGGTCAAGCCCAAGAAGGAACGGGCCGACCGGTCGCGCGAACCCCAAGCGCGCCGAGCGCTGGGCCGGAAGAAGCCGACACCCCCGCCCAGAAGCATGATGCGCACTCCGGGAGCTCTCAAGTGGACTCGAGAGCCGAAGGCCGAGCACCCTCCTCGACGGTAGCGCCCGACCATGCCCATGCGGGCTGAGGCGCCGTCGCTCGTCGGCTGCCACGCGGTGGCGCCGGTGCGCTCAGATAGCGACTGCGATTGGCCCTGACTTCCACGAGCCCGTCGCGTTGTATTGCAAAGCTCCGGCATCAGCGCTCAGGGCCGGACAGCGTACTGGAGCTTGGAAATCCACAGGACATGATCCGCTGAAGCGGACATCAGGAGGCAACGATGATCGTCAAGAAGGTCTTGCTCGTCGCATCCACGGCGGTTCTGATGAGCACCCCCGCTTGGGCTCTGCCAAGCCAGGTGCCAGCCAATCAAGGCACCGATCGCGCCCCAGGCACAACACCAGTCAGACCACCGAGCACGACGCCGAACAACACGGATAACCCCGGCACCGCCGATCGTTCACATGACGGCAACCACAGCGGCGAAAAAGGCGCGGGCCACAAAGGCGATCACGGCTCGGATAATCCCTCTCACTCCAACAAACCAAGTCACCCCGGCCAGTCGCACAAGTGCAAGCAGCACAACGTGGCCTACGTCGCATCGGGGACGCTCGTCAGCCACACGCTGACCAAGAACACCGACGGCACCTACAGCGGCGAAGTGAGCGTCAAGGTCACGCACACAAACCATCACGCGATGGGGGACAAGGGCACCACCAAGACGTACAAGGTGGATAACGTCCATGTCACCTTTGGTCTGGCAGACACCAACAACGATGGCAGCGTAGGACTGGGCGACTTGAAGGAAGGCGATCGGGTGAAGCTAATCGGCAAGATCACGAGACTGTCTAAGAAGTGCAGCCAGAGCGGATTCACGGCCACGACCATGATCCGCCGGATCGTGTTTCACGCGTCACTGGCCAGCTAGAGCACAAGTCGCCTCACGGGTTGAAGTGTGGACTGGCTTCGCGGACGCTCAAGCGCCTGTGCGGCTTTAGAGATGTGAAACCGGTCCACCGCTCCGTGTCCGCGGGAAGGATCGCACTTCCTTCGGCGTCAGAAGAAAAAAAGCACTACATCATGATTGGAGGATCTCAATGCGCAGACTTCTCGCCATAGCCACGGCTCTCATCGTGCTCGGCTGCTGGAGCGTCGCCGGGGCGTCGGCGGCACGCAACCCCGCCGGCACGGGCCAGCCCGGCACCGCCAGCCCCGGCGGCGCCTCGTGTGGCAGCCCGGGCTCGACCTCAATGCCGCGAGGGTTCGAAGGCACTGGTTTCGAAAACGCCGAGGGCGTCTACGCGGGCAGCTCGGGAACGCCATCGGCTGAACATGGCTCAGGGCACGCGATCTCAGAGTACGACATCGCCTGCTATCAG
>Ga0207663_10000606_pt1 | contig 15877 bp, 15 predicted proteins | sample LARL53metaG_FD_184346 | JGI IMG/M metagenome (GOLD analysis project Ga0207663, IMG submission 184346) | Corn, switchgrass and miscanthus rhizosphere microbial communities from Kellogg Biological Station, Michigan, USA - LAR L5-3 metaG... | ecosystem: Host-associated > Plants > Roots >...
CAGTACTTACATCTTGGTGTCATTGTCATCATATGATTGGCTTGAACCTATTTTCTTAAACGTTAATAACGTCTAGAGTAAGGTCGAATTCTATTGGGCCGGTAGTCTAGTCTGGTTAGGATACCTCCCTGACACGGAGGTGGTCGAGAGTTCAAATCTCTCCCGGCCCATTTTATTACTCTGTACGGGAATCGTTACAGTTTGAGCTACATTATGAATGGACAAGTTACTGTAGGTTTTTGAGCTCCTTTTGCACATATGTTGGAATGGTCTTCGCAAACCTTGGCAATTCACGTATATGGTATCTGGTTTCAAGATCAAGTAAAAATGCCCCAAGTATACGCATTCTCGTCTTTTATGTGAAAATCTTTTCCAACATGTATGCTAAATGTATACAAATGTAAATAATTAGTATACATCTACAAGACAAAAGTAAATTTGTCTTATGTATTTGCATAGGGGATAGATACTAACGTGGTATTATTTTCGGGTTTACTTTTGTAAAAATGTCAAATCTTACTTGATTTTTTTAGAAAATTTTTGAGATTAGTTTGGAATGTCTTATCATGAACAAGTGAAGGAATCGCTTTGGCTCGCTTTATAACTTGGGTCTTTGTTATCTTGAATTTTTTCATGCAGGATTCAATGTCTTGTTCATCTCTTTCGTCCAGTCTAGCAATCTTTGTAACTATTATATCTACAGGATGTAGTGTCATAAGTTTTATTTTTCTCAGTTTAGTTTTTTGTACCGGTTTGCTTCTTTTCAAATAATCTTCGGGCAGGGATGTAACAAACACCATACCGTCATGATACCGATCCACTTGAAATCCAGGTTGTACAATCTTCATTGCACGTTCAAAATCATCATAGTATAGGTCAGGTATTGTAAAATCAACGTCAATTGTAGAAGACTTGGCTTTGAGAAGCGTCATCGCAGTTCCTCCTACGGCCACTAGTACTATCTTACGTGTTAGCTCTTTTTCAATCTCATCTAGAAAATCCAATAGTTTTGTGTTATCAAGTGACATGGTACAGCTTCAACCTATCTTTCATTCTCTTCTCATCGGCCTTTATTTCCTCTATGTTCATAGCCTCAAGTAATTTTATGGGTTCTTCAACTATCATTTTAGTATGTACTACTAGGTTTCTCAATGATTTCATGATACCCAGTATTTTCTCAGCAAACTCGTATTTTCGTGAGATGAACAATAGGAGGTCATAATTTGTACTTTTTGTATTCTTTGCAAGTATTATTGTAATGGCATCAATGCGTCTTGCATCTTTACTAGACATTAAAGCTGCTATTGTATACTCTATGCAAATTTGTTTTCCTTCCTTTATCTTTGGACCAAATTCTGTATATCCAAATCGAGCCAAATTATAAACCAGATCTTCTTCTGATATCTTTGCGGGATGAGTTGAAGTTTCCTCAGTCTTTATCTTTGTTCCTTTTATGATCTCGTTTCTCATCCAAAGCCAAAAGTTCTGTGAGCTGAATATGGTTATTTTATCATAAAACATTTCTCGTACTGGATTTGCTTCATTTGATTTTACAAGATCAGAAATTTCATTGTCTTCTAATACTAATGCATCTATTCGTATAGTATGGATCATTTGTAAATGGTTTAGTATGGCGTAGATACCCATCTTTGTTTCATAAACCGTTTTTCTATTATTTGATTTTTTTAAATGTACGAGAAATTCTGTCTTGTTTAGTTTTGCATTACGCTCGGGAGTGATTAAAGATATGGATTGTATTAGATCTTGGTTGTATAGATATGTGTCCAGCTCTAGCATAAACATCTGTATCTCTTGACGGTTTTTTAAAAAGTCCCGCTTTTTTCTAAGTTCCATTTCAGATAGTAGATCTATTATCAAATAGTTTTCAAAATTAATACTTGCTATGGATGTATTTCCTGCCTGTTCCAGTATGATAGTTTTATCCTTGTTCATTTTGTTTATTGCAACATAGATGTTCTTGTAATCACCACTACCGTACAGAGTCTTGACTTTTTCTGCTATTTTATTTATTGACAGTGAATTTCCTATCTCTCTTGTGAGAACGTCTAATATTCTAAATTCTACATCTAACATGTATTCACCTGATATGGTAAGAATACCATAGTATTATGGTACATATACCATAATTATATTACATTGTCTTATATTATGATTACCCTGCAAGGGATCGTTTAAACAGAAAAAATTGCCCACCAACCAAACCACACTGCAAAGTACCAAATTCTTGTGGGCAGAACGATATTGCAAAATTTCTATTTAAGCACTAGATTGTCTAATGAGAAAGTTTCAGAGATGACTTGACTTTTCCTTGTACCATTGAAAATCAAATCAGTTTTTAAGAAAGTTCACCAGTGCAGAGTTTACCTCATCAGCATGTGTCCAGGTTATGCAATGTGGTCCTCCACTAATCACTACTAGCTTGGCTCCTTTTACCGACTTGGCAGTCTTCTCTCCAGATGCAGAAAGAGGCACAATACGGTCTGCATCACCATGAATGACAAGAGTTGGTACATCAATTCGGGATAGATCTTTTCTAAAATCTTCATGCCAAGTAGGGACACAATCGTAGCTAGCTTTGGCAGATGAAATAGCTGCTAGATTCCAACATGCTTGAACTGTCTCCTCGCTAACTTTTTTGCCCATCAATGTATCCGTATTGAAAAAGTTTTTGAAAAACTCGGTAAAGAATGCATAACGATCAGTGGAAATTGCTTTTTGGATTCCATCAAAGACATCTTGGCCAACACCTTCTGGATTGTCTTGTGTTTTAAGCAAGAAAGGCGGAACCGCTCCAATGAAGACTGCTTTTTTGATACCTTTGGATCCATGTTTTCCAAAATATCGAGCAATTTCACCTCCTCCCATGGAAAAACCAACTAAAGAAAAGTCACGTAATTTTAGATGACTTACAAGTTTGTGAAGATCATCTGCAAAAGTATCATAGTTGTATCCTGTTGTGGGTTTACTTGAATTTCCAAAACCTCTTCGGTCATATGTAATGACACGAAATCCAGCATCAAGCAAGACCGGTACTTGTTTTTCCCATGATGCTCCGCTGAGTGGATACCCATGTATCAGTACAACAGGGTTGCCTGTTCCGTGATCTTCATAGTAGAGATCGATTGAACCTGAATTTTCCTTACCTACGCTTACAAATGGCATTATTCTGGACCTACCAAATCTCTGTAGGACGTTTTACTTAATAAATAAGATACCCAATAAAGTTGCAAGTCTCTTTCCAGCCATTTCTTTTTATTCGATGCTTGAGAATCTCAATTTATGATAAAATTTACCATAAAAGAATCAGAATTTCTAAATGAGAATGAGGGGTGCAGAATAGCTACCAGTGCAGGGGACACACCCCATATTGCGCCTGTGACGTATCACTTTGAAGATGGATTTTTTTACTTTGCAACAGACTATGACACCAAAAAGTATGCAAATCTAAAAAAGAACAACAAGATTGCAATCTCTGTTGATATCTATTCTCCCAGCCAGCACAAAGCTGTTGTTGTACAGGGTACCACCACCTTTATCGAAAAAGGCCCGCAATTCAAACACCTCTACGATATATTTTTCAAAAAGTTTGCTTGGGTGAGGGAGAACCCTTGGAAAGAAGAGGAAGCACCGTTTGTAAAAATTACTCCAAAGACTAAAATCAGTTGGGGCTTGGGCTAGCCAGAATTTAGATCAAAGTCTTTGATGACTGCAGTCAAAAATGATTCGATTGTTATCTGACCCTTTACTTCGTATTTTACTGGCTGACCTGTTGTGATGTCAGAGTATTCCTTTGCAATTGCTTCACTGTTCACAAGATCAAATGTTGTAGGTAGTGTGAGATTGCTGTTGGCAAAAAGTGCAGGCCTTCCAGCCTCTGGGATATCTTCTGTTGTAAAGTGTCCCTCTCCAAGGTTTTGTCCATTTGCAAATAATTGATAATTAATTGTGGATATGGTAAGTACAATTGAATTTGGATTTTGAATATTAAATCTCACATCAAGATGTGCACGCTTGTCAATCTTGTTCTCGTCTAGAACCTTGATGCTATCAATGTCTACTGTTACTTTGTTAAGATCGCTCTGGAAAGAATTTGCATATAGGTAAAAGAACAACATCATTGCGCCAAGGCCTGCAAAACATGCTATTATGACCAGTCTGCCCGTGCTTATCAAATCTAAAAGCTACGGGGCTTGTTCAATTAAAAAACCTTCTTGAGATGAGAATAGATATTATTCGTTGACCTGCCAAACAGTGTGATGTTACTTGCTAATGCATTAATCATGTGGGCACACCTCATTGCAGCATCGATCTGGGTTGGAGGTTCCATATTCATTGGTATAGTTCTTGCTCCATTACTCAAGACATTTTCAGATTCTGTAGAGGGAAGGCTGTCAATAATGATTCGAGTGGGACGCAGGTTCAATGTAATTGGAGTTCCGTCTCTTATTGTACTAATCCTGACTGGAATCTACAATTCTGCTGGTATAATTGAGAAACCATCGATGATACTTGGTACCAATTATGGTATCGTTCTTTTTGTTAAGATAATTCTTGTAATTGTACTGATAATTATATTTGCAATACATGTTAGACTGATTCGAACTGAGGTGGAAAAGAAGATAGAAACGCAGAGTCTTTCAGGTGAGCACTTACAAAAACTACGCTCAAAGATTATCATGCTTGGGAGGCTGACAGTGATAGTTTCTGTTGTTATACTGTTGATGGCAGCCCTGCTTCACTCAGGTGTCTGAGACTCCTGAAATTCTTACCTCAAAACCGTCATCTAATTTTCCTATTCCGTATCTGCAGCCAGTCATTTTTGCTGCAACAAAAAGATTTGTCTCCAAGTGTTTTGTGATTTGTTTTACCCTTAATACTGAGGTTTCTTTGATTAAAGATAGTGGAACTACTAGCATATCAGAAAGATTAAGATCTACACCAAGATTTGATTCAATAAATCTTTTGGCAACTGATTCTCCAAGACCATTCAAACTTTTTTGGTAAATACCATCTGAGCCTGTGATAGAACCTGAATCATGTGAGAATACCAACATTGAACAACCTTTGTCTTGTACACTCTCTTCTTTGATTGTAAAATCACAATCAAATCCATTCTTTGCAAGAATGTCTCTTGCATTGTTTGTCTCTTTTTCTATTACTTCTCTTGGTATTTGTGAATAGGCACATACGAGTCTTGCAGCTTTGACATCTCTCTTGAGAAGTGATATTGGCCTTGGGTTCTTGCAAGGCTGTATTTGGGTTTCAACAAGCCCGCCGCCTTTAGGATAATACCCACGTCTTTTGATCTCTGAGGTAAACTTGATTCCAATTCTTGAGAGCGCTTCTGAAAAAACATATTTTGTGTAATCCGATGTGGGACTAAAAGGAACATCTGTTCCACCAACAATTGATAATTTCAAACTATTTTTCATAAGCGATACAGCAGGAATCAATACTTGTAAAATAAGTGAAATGCTGCCTGCAGTACCAATGTCTTCTTGCAAATCCATGTCTAATCCTTGATAAGGAAAAAACTTTAACGAGGTTGAATTTACAAAAAGGCCTTCTACTTTGGCTTGACAGATTTTGGACAAAATTTTTACTCCAAGCAGATGTTGTGGTCTTAGACCTGGAACCTTTCTATTTTTTCTAATGTTTTCTATCTCAACTGGCTTGCCTGTAATTGCAGATAGGGTTACTGCACTTCGAATTATCTGTCCACCGCCCTCTCCCCATCCTCCGTCTATTTTTATTGGTTCCATGATTATCTCATTTAATTTTGGAATCTAATTAATTATGGCTTAGTGTTTCGCATTAGTGAATATTATTTCCAATCGAGTTTATTGACGGTCAATAAAAATAGAATCCCCCTCAATTAGGCATAAAAATCTGACAGGTCTAGTAAAACCCTACAATCAAGTGCATGAAAAGCGAGAGTAAAAATTGCACTTTTAACTAATCGGGATAGATATGTTCGGATTACAGAAAGTCGGGAGATCTTATCGTGCACTTACCATAGGGGGAATAACCTCACTACTTGGTGCCATGGTACTCACTGAAGTAATACACTCATTGGATGGAATTATTTCATATGTACTTTATTTTCTTAGTATCGGTGCAATAATTTGTGGAATACTGATTCCATATCAGGTTCATAATGAATTGGAAAATAGAGTAAAAATTTTAGAGAATGACAATTCGGTGGATGATGAGAGAATTTACAATCTCCATTTACGGATTAGAATTATTGAACTTCAAGAGAAAATAAAAATCGAAGAAGAGCGACTACGAAATTAATTCGGTAATTTTCTTCTTTTACACAATATGATGAAAAAACCGATTGCGTATACTATGGTACTACACAATAATGCAGTTTCAATTACTGTCAAATCCGGTGGTAGAATAGATCTTATCGTAAATATGCCTGTTATGAAAATAATCACTATGCCTGTAAAGAGTGCAGCCTGAATAGATAGTTCTTTTTTTCGGACAAATAGGAAATGCCCAATTACAAGCAATATGGGTACAATCAATGATGCAATCCAGTAGACAACACTCTTTATTTTATAACTAGGCGTATGTGATAAGATAATTTGATAATTAAATACCGATGATTTGAAGGGAAGATAATTGGAATCTTGAATATTACTTGTGGAGTTTAATTTCGGAGTTACTATTACCTCCCAATCTTTGTTGTATACTAGGCCTTGTGCAAAACCTGTATCTTGTTGTGCTTGATATTCAAGTGTAACATTTTTGTTGACTTCAACGAACACGTCAACATGATAAGTGTCAAAAGGCCATGGATTAAATAAATAATCAGATTCTAATGGAGTTTCTGGCAATTGTATGGTACTCTGATACATGAATATGTGATACCAACCATTTGTGTCTTTTGTAAAATTGTAGATGCTGTTAAGTGCATGTGGTACATTCACACCTAATTTGTAATCATTATTTCCAGATGCATCAGGGCTTATCTGAAGATCTATTATCTTGTCATCAAGGTTGATTTTGTTAATGAATACCGAGAGGTTTGCGGTAAGTGTGTTGTTGGAACCCGTATTCAATTCTAATTGTTGAGCATGAACCGGGTGAATATTGAGTAGTAAAATTAGAAGAAATACCGAGAAAACAATGGTAAATAACTTAGGTGTGCTAATTCCATAACTAATTGATTTTCTGGATATATTTTCCAGATTTTTATCGTTCATGATTGTGAGCTAAGATCCGACTATTTAGGAATTATAGTGAATTTTCGAATTTGCATAAGTTGATTTGACTATCAAATTCATAAAAATATTTTTCCGCGGTTATCTTATTAGAGAGAATCTCCCTCGAATTTGTCATGGCCTTAGAGAAGCAAGAATATGTGGGTGTGATAATTTCTGTATGTATTGTCATTACTATTCTTATCTTGCTGTTTACAAACATGATCAAATTTTCAGATGTCTCTGCAGCAATTGCAAGTATTTTGGTAGCCGGTATAAGTGGTGTGCTTGTTTGGGGATTTAGATCACGAATAACTGGCAAAACTACAGAGTCTATCCGAAAAGAGAAGATGTCAAATCAGGAGATAATGGAAAAAACTAGAAAATATGAATCAACTGATAACAAGGAGAGAATAAAGAGCACCTTAAAGATCCGGGTAGATGACTACAAAGTTTATGAATTTAATCTTAAAAGGGGAGAAAGAATAACAGGTAAAATCTTGTCAGATGGTATTTTTAATGTGTATTTCTTAACAAAATCCAGCTTTCGAAGTTTTGAAAATGGTAATGGATTTAGTTCTATTGATGCTATAGAAGAAGCACACTTTTTTGAACCTAATTTTGAGGCACCACGTAGAGACCTTTTTTTCATAGTAATTGAGAACGAAGATAAGACAAACATCATCGTAGATATTGAATTATACGTGTAGATCATGCATATTCACAGATCTAATCCAATGAATAAGTCTGTTCCAAGCGCCGTTTTATTCGCGAACACTTATTTTCTCAAGTATGCAATATAACCAGCAATTATTGTTCCTGCCAAGGTTATTCCAGCTAAAAATGCAGTATTCTTATCAATTCCCATGGCCAAAGCAAGAAAGTAAACTGCACCACCCATTCCAGACATGGCAATAAAAATCCAAACTTTTCTGGATGGTCGTACACTGATAATACTATTTTTATTCAAAACTTCCTGATGATTATTCGTCTGTGGAAATGTTTGCAATAAAAGTTCCTTAAGTAAAATTTCAGAAGGGTTTAGGAAATAAGTCATAAGTTTTACCATGTATTTTTTGATTTCTTCTATTACGTCCTGATTATTGCTTGTCATGTTAGACAACAAATTTTCTTCTAAATGCGGCGGCAGTTTTCTAATTGAGCTTAAAAATGGTAATATCCATCTTATTTTTTCATCAGCTTCCTTAGTCGTTGTTTTTATTTCTCTTATTAGAGTTACAAGCGATTTTTCAGCTTCATTTTTGTAGTTTTTTACAGTAGAACCTCGATTAAATTCAGACATGTTTTCATAGGTGTTAAACGTATACAGAGCTAATCTTTCGGGCATTGTAATTTTATATTTTTTAGCCAATTGAGAAAAAATAATTGCCAGAGATGCACCTACTAAGAAGATTATCCCACCATAAGATGCATAGGGTGAGGTTGTAATATCCAATTGTCCTTTCGAATCACTAGATGATGTAGGAACCAAAATTACTAACGGAATGAGAACTGCAAGCAATGTACACACCTTAGCAGGAGTATTGTATCGTTTAAACCTAGAATACTTATCTTGATTATCCTTGCATGTTGCTATAATGTCTTTAGTGTACATATGTTTCTGCTAATTTTTCGACTTAAAAAAACTACCTAAATCATTTCGGTGGAATAATGAAGATGAAAAGTATGAGTCGCAAAGTGAACTTTAATATCTTCAAATAAAAACTTAGAATATTGTCCAATGTAGCTCCGCTAGCATTTAAAGTGTTTATCAGTTCGATCATGAATAATTTTAAAAAAGAAAGAGCTGCAATTGCAAATGTCATAAGTAAAAGCGAGAATGCCCCCATCTATGCCGAGAACATAGTGGAGGCAAATAAACCGTCAAAAAAAGTAATAGAAGATGCAGTAAAAAGATGTCATTGTTATATTGGAATTTTTCATAACAAATGGGGGTGGGTACCTCCTAATGACAATCTCGATAAACTATCTGTAACTGCAATCGAATATAACATAGCAAAAGAACATGGTCTTCCTTCATTAATTCTAGTGTCGAATAGTAAAAAAGAAAAAGAGTTGAAAGAATTTCTCAAAAAAATAGGTGAATATGAAACTGGTGAATGGTTTAATCATTATGAGGATATGACTGAGATGGTGGGAATTGTAGGACTAAAAATGAAAGATCTTGTACTCCAAGCGACAACAAAACCTATTGATTTTGTAGATATAAAAAATAAAATTCATGAATTTAGTACAAAATTTAAAGATCTAACTAATAATAAAATTGGAACAATCTACACAAAGCCTACCGATTATAACAAAATCTTTAAACAAATTGTAAATGAAAACTGCTGGATAATTGGAGAACGTGGAATTGGAAAAAGTTCAATTTTACGAAAGATTATAGAAGATCTACAAAAAGAGAATAAGATAGTCCTATTTCTACGTGCTGAAGAAATTATTTCAAAAAAGGATTTTCAAAATATAACTAAGGACGAATTCGGTATGACGTTAAATGAATTAATTTCCAACATTAACAAAAAAGAGGATTTTTTCCTAATTATTGATTCTGTTGATGCAATTCAAAGAAATGATGAAGCATGGAATAGTTTCTCAGCTGAGGTAAAATCAATACAATCAAAAAAAAGAGTACGTATGGTGTTAGCAATTCGAAAGTCAGATTATGACGCATTCCCACAAGTATTCAATAGGGAATGGGGACAGGAAGTATTTCCTAATGGATTTACAGAAAAACAGGTGAGCTCAATCATAACAAAACTGCATGTAAAGGGAAAAATCAGCAAAGGATTACTAACAATTTTCAGAAATCCCTTTTATCTTGATATTCTTGCAACCCTTGTAAAAAAAGGCAAATTCAAAAAAATATCTCATTTAACTAACCAATATCAATTTTTCATAGAACATTATAACAGGTTAGTTCGAAATAGCTCATCAAGTCAATTGGCGAATGATAAGACAAAATTGTTATATAAAATAGCAAATAAAATGGTTGAATTAAAACGCTTTAAAATCTCTACTATCCATCTACCTTCATCACCGGCATTTTTAAGTTTAAGAAGTGATGGAATAATCATAGAACAAAATAATTTCGTAGAATTTTTTCATCAGACATATTTTGATTTTATCATGTCATTATACATCATAAGTAAAGGAAAGATTAGAAAATATTTAGAAAATGCGGGTAATGAATTATTCTTACGATCTACTATTTTTTTCACTCTGGGATATTTACGATTTACAGATGAAAATGAATTTCTAAATAACATAAAAGATATTTTGGAATCTACAAAAATTTCACATTATTGGAAACTGTTGGTTTTAGAATTTTTTGCAACATTAGAAACTTCGTCTCAAAAAGAACAAAAAACATTGTCGAGAATATTGAAGAGTGATGCATCCTTACAAGGATCATTTTTGCAATATTTGGTGGATAATCAAAATAAAATTTGGTATGGTTATTGGGCAAATGATATGTTTACAGAATGGTCTTTGGATGCCGGATTTCAGTATGGTGATTTGCTTACGAAATATATCAAAATGAGTACGGGGGATAGTTTCGTTGACAAAAAATAGCGTAGCATTTAATCTCTACAAAAATATAGTAAGTAACAACACAAATGCGAACGCGATTATTGACGCATTAAAAAACTCTTTTCAAGAAGATCCTGTTCAAGCAATTAAATGGTTTGAAGAATTAACTAAGGAAAAGAAAAACTCCTCGAGTTGGTTCTATATTCAACACACGTTGTTTGAGTTATTACCTGAAATAACAGAAAAAAATAAAAATTCAGCAATAAAAATTTTCACAAACCTACTGTATCCCCAATTTGAAGAATCTCAGTCAATAATACCTGGTATTCTACCATATCGTTATCCCAAGAGGGACATGTATGATCTCACTTCCGCGAATCAAAAAATAAGAGATCTTTTTAGACTAGCACCTAAAGAGTATCTTTCAACAGTCTTAGAATTAGTTTTATTATATCATCAAATACCAATTCATAAAAAGAGTAAAACGATTATTGATGTAGGTTCAATTATTTGGTATCGTGACCCTAGAGATTATGGTGAAATCGCACTACTGAAAACAATTGAATCAGAATCTATCCATTGGGCTACTAAATCAGATCCTAAATTGAATGAAATTTTACCTATACTTGAAGCCTCTCCATATTCGTTATCTGTAAGAATATTGGTCAAAATTCTTCTAGGCAACATCAAGAAACATTATCAAAATTTACTTCTTCAAATTCCGAAGATAATATCCACTGATGATAGTATAGATATGCTTCCCGAGGTTTTGACAAATATTCAAAGACATCTTAGCAAATCACAAGTTGAATATCTAAATGATTTATTGTTAAACACTAAACCTCCAAAATGGTTTCGTAGAGATGTTGGTTCGTATAGAAAATATTTATTGACATCCATTCCTGAAAAACTTAAGACATCTAATACAAGAAAATGGATCACAACCAACAAAGATCTTTTTGAGGAGTTGCATATAAGACAACCTCCCAGAGTATTTACAACCATCTCTGACCCCGAATCGAAACGTAAGTTTAGTGATTTAACTGATGATGAACAAGAATTGGAAATTAAAAAATTATTGGATTTATTTCCCACATTTACAAAAAAAGATAAAAAATTAGAATTTTTAAGAAATGTAGAAGTATTTCTAAATAAAGATAAAAAGAAAATCAATAAAGATTTGGTATTATTGTCGGAACCCTGTATACTAAAACTGTGTCATGATTCTGATCCTGACGGTATTGATATTCCAGATGATGAGATACGTAGTAGTTTAATAAGTTATCCTACTATTCGCGCGTCAGCTGCATCATGTTTAATGCGTATAACGTGGCATAACCCCACAAAAAATAAACTAGAATTAATTAAAGAAATGGCCAATGATAAACATAGTTTTGTGAGAGAGGAAGTGTGCAGGAACCTAAGGTATCTATCTGCTACTGATTATCCGTTAAGTCTAAAACTTGTCATTAATTTCTTAACTGATAATTGGCGAGTCAGGTTCTTTATTCCTGATTTTTTAAATTTTAATGCGTTAAAACATACTGACGATGTATGTAACATATCAGAAAAAATCATATTCACATTAGGCAAAAACGAATCACCAAAAAGTGAAGCATTATTAGAGTTTACTACCTCGTTTATCATTCAAATGTCCTTACTACAAAATAATGAAAAATTTGGAGTATTATTAAGTAAATTAGTTGAAGATGAATCATATAATTATTCAGTAAAGCACACCATAGCATTTGCGTGTAAAGATAATGCAATTCTATTCAATAAGAAATTAAGAAAAAATGTGTTAGAAGTTTATCATAAATTGGCACTGCATAAATCTTCTCATGTTCGTAGCGATGCAGAGTTTTTCTTATTATATTCGATAACTAGAAAAAATCAATCGTTTCTACCAGAAATAAAACCCCTGTTAGGAGCATTTTCAAAATCACATCGAGATTTAAAAACTGATTATTATAAAATGAATATAATCGAATATTTAGAAAAATTCTGGAAAGAAATACCAGATGATTCTGCAAAATATCTGTATGAAGTTTATTCCAATAACGAAAAACTATTTTTTAGTTTTCATCGAGGCAGAGATGTAATAAAATTAATTGAAACAATGTACAAAAGTACAATACTTTCTACCAATTCAAAACAAAAAATCTTGAATATTTTATTAGAATTTATAAAAGCTGGTTGGTCAGAAGCTAATGTAGCATTAAAGCACATTGAAGGGCGAATCTGATCTTCCTTTCCAATTTCCACGAATTTCACATTCAAAAAATACAAGATAAGTTATTCGTGGTTTCAGGATCCTTCATTGTTACGTATTCTGATAAGTTATACTAATATTTTATAGTTGATGTAAACTAAACATACATGAAAACCTGTAAAAAAGTTTGTAGCAAATTAGTCCTGAAGTTGTTTCACATGTCGTATTCGATTGGTTCTGTATGATATCCACAGCGAGTACACCTGTAAACAGTAGGCGTTGTCGTAGGCTTGTTTTCTTCTTGCCATCTTATTTGTACTGCTACATTCATTGGAGCAATGCACTTTGGACAATTCGCGGTGTAATTCGCAAATTATGCTTATCAAATATTACGCTTGATTTATCAGTGTAAACATGAAAATCTAGGAATAAAATTGATCTAGATAATGGTTTTTTAAACAAGCAAAACAAGATCTCGACATGGATGGTCTTCTAATTGGCAGATTCCAACCGTTTCACAAGGGACACCTAGAAGCAGTAAAGATCGGATTGTCAAAAGTTGACAATTTATGGATAGGAATTGGAAGCTCAAACAAAAATAATGAAAAAAGAAATCCATTCACTGCAGACGAGAGAAAAGAAATGATTCTTTCATCACTTGACCCACAGACTTTGAAGCGTGTTAAAATATTCTTTGTACCAGATACAGGCGATCATGAAAAGTGGACTTATCATGTTGATTCCATCGTTCCTCCATATGGTTTGGTCTTTTCGAATGACGAATTTACTCTAACATTGTACAAAAAAAGAGGAAAAAATACCTTTGAGGTTCCTTTACTGAAAAGAGATACAATATCTGGAACAAATATTCGAGAGATGATCATAACTGGGAAAGACTGGCAGGATTTAGTTCCAGAAGGAACAAGACTAGTACTCTTGAAAATAGATGCAAAAAACAGGCTTGCTAAAATTCATAAATAATCATGTTTCTTTTTTATCCGCTGGATTTTTCATATCTTTCGTAAATTTTCCATCTTTTCAATAAGTGAATTTCTATAGATTTTCATTAATGCTTTACACATTTTTGAAATTTTGAATTATCGAATTACAAACAAGGCAGAAATTAATAGATCGCTGATATACTGATATATATTTAATAATAAATTAAATCACATGGCAGGTCCGCCTCATTTAGAATCTGACTTTATGTCAGTAGAAGCATTGAAGGAATTATGGGATCAGAACAAAATTAAGATTAATGATCAATACCAGCGAAGCTACATCTGGAAACCCCAACAAAAGAGAGATTTGATAGACTCTATCCTGAAAGGTTTTTCGACTGGAGTGTTAGTAGTGTGGATGAATAAAGAAGATCAAATGGAAATCCTTGATGGACAGCAAAGAGTAAAAACATTTGTGGGATTTCTTAATAATAAATTCGAAAACAACAACGAACAAAAATTCAATAAACTTTCTACTACGGATCAATCTGAAATTAAAGGTTATAGGGTGTACTACCTAAAATTAAAATCTCACTTAAATGACGAAGAAATATCAGATATTTTTACACGATTACAGGAAGGTACTCCACTTAACATCGCTGAAAAAGTTAATGCATTTCATGGTGCTTTTAGAAATGGATTCATGGATGGATTTAACAAAAATTATTTACAATTATTCTCAAGAGTTAGAAATTATAGATTCCGAGGAAGATTTTTGTCTGCACAATTTCTTTTATTAGAATTAGAATCTGATTTTGATAGAGTAATCTTCCCAAATATGAGATATCGAGATTTCAAAGATGTTAATGGAAAATATAAAAATTCATTACCTCAAGATAAATCACAAAATTGCCATAAGGTTATGGAATTTCTGGGTAAATGTATACACAATCAACTCGAATCAATCCAGCCAAGAGACATAATCTCAATTTATCTATTGGTGTCTTATTTACAAAAGAAAATAAAAGATACCATAAATCTTGAAACAAATATACAAAAATTTGTATCAGAATTCTCTAATACTCTTAATAAATTTAGTATTTACGATATAAATCCACCTTCAGGTATGGATGTAGATACTTTTGCAAAATACAAAGATTACAAAGAACAAGGTAGAAAAGCAACAAGTTCTGATTCAATAGAAAAAAGATTTACTTTCATTCTTTCAGAATATAAAAATATGTTTCCAAACGAACCTGTGAAGGAGGAAATTGTATCTGCCGTTTCCAACATAAATCCGTATGACATACTCAAAGATTTGGAAACTAAACTGAGAGATTTCATACAAAATGAACTGAAAAAAATAGACCACAAATGGTGGCAAAATAAAATACCAATAGATGTGAAAGATGAAGCAGAACGACGACAAAAAGAAGATGAGAAAATATGGCCATGGCAAGAAGAAAAAAAACTTGATCCAATTCATTATGTGAACTTCTCAGAATATGCAAAAATAATTAGAAAAAGAGACAACTGGAGATTAGTATTCAAAAAAATGTTTGTAGATGAAGAAATTGTAGCATCAAAGCTAAAAGAACTAGAACCTATAAGAAATGACATAATGCATAGTAGAACACTTACAAAGAATCAAAGTGCCAGGTTAAAAATTCTAACAGAGGATATTACCAAGTGTTTAAAATTCCAAATTGTATCTGAAACATAAATCTTGGCTATGAAATCAGGTTGATATGAAGTTAAAAACAAAGAAACCTGTTAGTAGGTCTAATTGCGCACTAATTGAACCCAATATTTGGTTAAAAACAAGGCAAACCATATCAGAACTTTAATTATAAATAATGGTTCCCTTGCTTGCAAGTTGAAGAAATTTGGAATATCTAGTCATGTTGCCTGGACCAACAAATGTTCCAGAGCGAGTAACA
>Ga0207663_10000607_pt1 | contig 15865 bp, 12 predicted proteins | sample LARL53metaG_FD_184346 | JGI IMG/M metagenome (GOLD analysis project Ga0207663, IMG submission 184346) | Corn, switchgrass and miscanthus rhizosphere microbial communities from Kellogg Biological Station, Michigan, USA - LAR L5-3 metaG... | ecosystem: Host-associated > Plants > Roots >...
CGCTTGCCCGGATGATGGCCGCGGACGTGGAACAGGGGCTGGTTCCGGGCATCGTCGTGGGCACGATGGGAACTACCTCCTCCACGGCGTGCGATCCGTTGCGGGCCATCGGCGAGATCGCCCGCGTCCGGCACGCCTGGTTTCATGTCGATGCAGCCTTCGGGGGGTCGGCCGCGATCGTTCCCGAGTTGCGTTCGCTGCTCGATGGCATCGAACTGGCCGATTCGATGGTGACCAACCCCCACAAGTGGCTGCTGACCAATGTCCACTGCTCGGCGTACTTCGTCCGTGACGTCGAGGCGCTGCTGCGCACCTTCAGCGTTTCACTGGAGATCTTGCGCACCCGCCACGATCACGACAGCGCCGCCGTCAACTTCCGCGACTGGGGCATTCCGCTCGGCCGTCGCTTCAACGCGCTCAAGCTCTGGTTCGTCCTGCGGAGCTACGGGGCCGAGGCACTGCGCGAGATGATTCGCGAGCACGTCGCACTCGGTCGCGAACTGGCGGACTGGGTCGACGCGGAACCGGGGTTCGAGCGCCTCGCTCCCGCGCCCCTGGCCCTGGTCTGCATGCGTCACGTGCCGGCCGCGCTGCAGAACGACGAGCCGGCGCTGGCCGCGCACAACGCCGCGCTGATGGCCCGGGTCAATGCCAGCGGTAAGGTGCATCTCACGCACACCACGCTGGCCGGCAAGTATGCCATTCGCGTCGCGATCGGAAGCTTCCGGACCGAACGGAGGCATGTCGAGGAGGTGTGGAGATTGCTGAAAAGCGAGGCAGGAACAGTGAGAGACGAGAGACGAGAGACGTGAGACGAGAGACGAGAGACGACACGCCCACTTCTCTCGTCTATCGTCTCTCGTCTCTCGTTTGTCCCAGTGCCTCCTTGAGGTACGGCGCCGTCCTCGACTCCGCCGATTGCGCGACGAACTCCGGCGTTCCCATCGCCACGATCGCGCCGCCCTTCGGACCGGCTTCCGGACCGAGGTCGATGACCCAGTCCGCGCGTTTGACGATGTCCATCTGGTGTTCGATCACCACGACGGTGTGCCCGGCGTCCACCAGCTTGTCGAGCACGCCGATGAGCACCCGGACGTCGTCGATATGGAGGCCGGTGGTGGGTTCGTCCAGGAGGTAGAGCTTGCGGCCGCCACGTTTCTGCGCGGCGAGCAGCTCGCGCGCGATCTTGAGCCGTTGCGCCTCGCCCCCGGAGAGGGTGGTTGCGGGCTGTCCGAGGCGCAGGTATCCGAGGCCGACCTGCTGCAGCTGCCAGAGGGCGGATCCCAGCTTCGCCTGGTGGTGAAACCGGCGGATCGCCTCGTCCACGCTCCACTGCAGCACGTCGTGGATGCTGAAACCCTGGATGCGCACGTCGAGTACTTCGCGCTTGAAGCGTGTCCCGCCGCAGACTTCGCACGGGACAAAGATGTCGGCCAGGAACACCATCTCGACTTTCACCTGTCCCGCGCCCTCGCAGGCCTCGCAGCGCCCGCCCGCCACGTTGAACGAAAACGTTGCCGGCGTGTACTTGCGCTGGCGCGACAGCGGATGCCTGGCGAACAGCTCGCGGATGTCGTCGTAGGCCTTGATGTACGTCACCGGGTTCGAGCGCGGCGTGCGACCGATCGGAGTCTGGTCGATGAGCACCACGCCGCTCAGGGTCTGCCATCCTTCCAGCGACGCCACGTCGCCGACACTCTCACCCAGGTGCGTCTTGGCCGAGTGCTCACCTTCGAGGCGCCGCTCGAGCTGGCGGTAGAGCACGTCGTACACCAGTGTGCTCTTGCCCGAGCCGGACACGCCGGTGATCGCGGTGAGCGCGCCAAGCGGAATGTCCACATCCACGCCCGCCAGGTTGTGCAGGCGGCCGCCACGAATGGTCAGGCGGGGACCATCGACGGGGCGGCGCAGCGACGGAATGCCGATGCGCTTCTGCCCGGCGAGGTAGTCGGCAGTGAGTGTGCCGCGCGCCTCGGCGACGGTACCGGCGTACACCAGTTGCCCGCCGTGCTCCCCTGCGCCCGGGCCGAGCTCGATCATCCAGTCGGCGCCGCGGATGGCGCTCAAGTCGTGCTCCACCACCACCACGGTGTTGCCGAGGTCGCGCAGGCGTCGCAGCAGGCCAAGCAGGCGGTCGGTGTCGCGCGGGTGCAGGCCGATCGACGGTTCATCGAGCACGTAGAGCGAGTCCACCAGCCGGGAGCCGATGGCGTTCGCCAGTGCAATGCGCTGGGCTTCGCCGCCCGACAGCGTGCGCGTCTGCCGGTTCAGCGTGAGGTACCCGAGTCCCACGTCCCGCAGGTAGTCCACCCGGGCGCCGGTTTCGGCCAGGATGAGATCGGCCAGTTGTCGCGCCGATCCGCTCAATGCGTCGAGGGCGAGCCACGCAGCGATCTCGTCCACGGTATAGGCGGTGACATCGGCGATCGACTTGCCGGCAATGCGAATGGCGAGGGCCTCGGGCCGCAGGCGGGCACCGTGACACGCCCGGCATTCGTGCGCCAGCTGGTACTGGCGGAGAAAGACCCGGATGTACTGCTTGTAGCGCTTGTCCTCCAGGTCGCGCAGGAACGGGAAGATTCCGGTGAAGCGCCCGAGTTTCCCGTGCAGCAGCACGTCGCGGGCGTCTGCCGGCAGCGTGGACCACGGGGCGTCGGGATCGGCGCCGAGTTTTTTCGCGGTTGCGACGAGCAGCCTCCGGCGCGCCTCGTAGCGCGGCTTGGTCCACGGGTCGATGGCGCCGTCACTGAGCGAACGTTCGGGTGCCGGCACGATCAGCGACAGATCGTACTCCAGCGTGGCACCGAACCCGTTGCAGACCGGGCACGCACCGCGCGGATTGTTGAACGAGAAGAGTGCCGGGGTGATCAACGCGCCCGGCGTATCGCAGACGCTGCACGCCGGAAACTCGGTGAACCGCAAACGGCCCTCGTCGCGCAACGCGAGCGCGATACCTTCGCCCTCGTCGAACGCCACCGCAATTGCTTCGGCCAGGCGGCCGGACTGGCCCGGGTCGGCGGTGAGCCGGTCCACGATCACCAGCACCTCGTTGGCGGCAACCAGATCGGCCGTGGCGGACAGCTCGTCGAGGTGGACGGGCGACCCGTCGACTTGCAGGCGAACGAATCCGAGCGCACGAAGATTGTCCACCGTGCCGGCGTGCGTGACGCGGGCCGTTGCCGGGAGCGGAAACGCGACCTGCACGCGCCCGGCGCCACCGGAGATTATCGCGTCAGCCGATGTCTGCGGTGTATCGCGGCGCACCGGTCCGCCGCACTTGATGCAGAAGGGCTCGCCGATCCTCGCCCACAGCAGCCGCAGGTGGTCGTAGATCTCCGTGGCCGTTCCGACCGTGGAGCGAGACGACATCGCCGGTGGCTGCTGCTCGATGGCAACGGCCGGCGCGATGCCCTCCAGCCGGTCCACGAGCGGCTTGGGCATCCGCTCGAGAAACTGCTTGGCGTACGTCGACAACGACTCGATGTACCGGCGCTGACCCTCGGCATAGAGCGTATCGAAGGCGAGCGAACTCTTGCCGCTCCCGGACGGGCCGGTGACCACGGTGACGGTACGGCGTGGAATCTCGACGGTGATGCCGGCAAGGTTGTGCTGGCGGGCGTTGACGATGCGAATGACGGAGCGGATCTCGGTTTTCACTCCTGAAACGTAAGAGGTGAGACGTGAGAGGTGAGAGGTAAGCGGATTGACTCACGATCGACTGCTCCCGTCTCACCTCTCACGTCTCACGTTTTGCAGTTACGTTTGGCGCCGATGACCGGCCTGCTCACGCCCGCGCGCCTGCGTCAGGGCTTCGCACTCTTCGTGCTGATTTCGCTGATTGCCTACGGTGCCGTGCTCCTGTACGGACACGACACCAGCGGGTTTATCGCGTCGCTCTCGCGGCTGCGCTGGCGCTGGGTGCTGGTCGGCGCCGGCCTGGCGTCGATGGACTGGATCGGCGGCGGCCTCCGCCTCTGGGTGCTGGTGCGCATGGTGCATCCCCGCCCGCCCATCAAGGGGATGATCATCGCCGGCGGGATGGGTGCTTGGGGGTCGTACGTCACGCCGTTCCAGGCGGGCGCGTCACCGCTCATGATCTACGCCATGAAGCGCATCGGCGTGCCGGTCCCGAAGGCGATGACCGCGACGCTGATGTCCTTCATCGCCACCGTGGCGTTCTTCGCCATCGCGGCGCCGCTGGCCCTGGTGCTCGGTGCCGGCAAGTCGCTCGCTGCGCACGGACATTTCCTCGGACTCAACCTGCTCGACCTCTTCAGGACCAGCATGGCGATCTTCGTCGCCCTCGGCATCCTGCTGCTGCTGGTGATGATCGCGCCGCGGATGATATCGGCGGGAGTGCACCGGCTGGCGACCGCCCTCGGGCGGCGCAGTACCCGCGTCGCGAAGCGGCTCGACCACCTCCGCCTCGGCATCGACCAGGCGCACGAAAGCATGCGAGTCTTCAACTCGCCACGTGGCTGGCTGGCGCTCCTCGGAGCGACGATTCTTTCCGGGCCGAGCCACGCGAACAAGCTGCTGGCTGGCTATGTGGCCCTGCGCGCCATCGGCATTCACGCCCAGTTCGTCGATGTGCTGCTGCTCCAGACGTTCATTTCGTCGATGCTCTACTTCGCGCCGACACCGGGCGCGTCGGGATTTGCCGAGGGGTTGTCGACCATCGTGATGACGACGTACGTGACGCCGGTGCTGATCCCCGTGTACACGCTGGTGTGGCGCTTCGTGCTCACCTGGTTCACCATCGCCGCCGGTTTCGTGGTGTTCACCGTGTGGGTACGCCGCGGACTCAAGGCCATCGAGGTCCCGGACCCATGAGCGGCGCGGTCGCGCCGGACGAGGCGCAGGTCGGCCGCGACCCCGAAATGGGCCGGCGTCTCCTGCACTACGCCCGGCCATATACCGCGGCGCTCTCCGCCGCCGTGCTGTTGCTCCTGTTCGAAGCCGCCCTGGCGCTGGTCGGACCGGGGCTGACCCAGCGTGCCCTCGACGTGGCCCTGCCCGCACACGACCGCGCCATGCTGGCGACCCTCGGCGCCATCTATGCCGGCACGCTGCTGCTGAGCTTCTTCGGTGAATATGCGCAGACGGTCCTGACGACGTGGGTTGGCCAGCGGGTCATGTCCGATCTCCGCCGCCAGCTCTTTGCCCATCTGCAGCGTCTCAGCATTCCCTACTTTGACCGCCAGCCGGTGGGCCGTCTCGTCACCCGGCTCACGTCCGACGTGGAGACGCTCAACGAGCTGTTTTCATCCGGCGTGGTGACCGTGATTGGCGACATCGCCACGCTCGTCGCGATCAGTGCGATGATGCTCTGGACCAACTGGCGGCTCGCGCTGGTGGCGTTCGCGGTGCTCCCGTTCATGGCGGGTGTGGTGGCGTTCTTCCGCCGATCCATGCGCCAGGCGTTTCGCGATATCCGCACCGCCGTGGCGCGACTCAACTCGTACCTGCAGGAGCAGCTCTCGGGCGTGCGGGTGGTGCAGCTCTTCAATCGCGAGCAGGCAAGCGCTGCGGCGTTCGCCGGGATAAATCGCGAATATCTCGGCGCCAACCTGCGGTCGATTACGCTCTACGCCCTGTTTTTCCCGGTGGTGGAATTCCTCACGTCAGCGTCCATTGCCCTGATCCTCTGGTACGCCGGATTCCGCGCCGTGGGGTTCGGGCTCACCATCGGTGTCCTGGCGGCCTTCATTCAACTGGTGCGGCGCTTCTTCCAGCCGCTGCAGGACCTCTCGGAGAAGTTCAACCTGCTGCAGAGTGCGATGGCGAGCGGGGAGCGGATCTTCCGGTTGCTCGACACGCCGGTGGAGGTCGCGGAACCCGCGCATCCACGTCCGCTGGCGCTGCCGGTGGCCGGTGCGGTGGAGTTCGACGATGTCTGGTTCCGGTATGCCGACGACTCACCCTGGGCACTCAAGGGCGTCTCTTTCCGCGCTCGCCCGGGCGAGACGGTTGCCCTGGTCGGCCATACCGGAGCGGGCAAGAGCACGGTGCTTTCGCTCCTGCTCCGATTCTACGCACCCACACGCGGTCGCATCCTGGTCGATGGGGTCGACCTGAGCGAGGTCAGCACCGAGTCCTTGCGTCGCGCCATCGGGTTCGTGCCGCAGGACCTCTTTCTCTTTCGAGATTCGCTGGCGCGCAACATCCGCCTCGATCGCGAGCTCGAGGATGACGCGCTGGAGCAGGCGCTGGCCGCCGTCGGCGCGGCTGCGCTCGTTCGTCGCCTGCCGGGCGGTCTCACGCACCGCGTCGCCGAGCGGGGGCGGTCGCTCTCGGTTGGCGAGCGGCAACTGCTGTCGTTTGCCCGCGCGCTGGCAGCAAACCCGGCCATCCTGTTGCTCGACGAGGCCACCAGCGCGGTGGATCCCGACACGGAGAGCCGCATCCAGGCGGCGCTCGTCGAACTGCGTGCCGGTCGTACCGCCCTCATCGTGGCGCACCGGCTGGGGACCGTACTCGATGCCGACCGGATCATGGTCTTCCACCACGGCGAACTGCGCGAGAGCGGCTCCCATCGGGAATTGATGGCCGCCCGTGGCCTCTACCAGCGCCTGGTGCTGCTGCAACGCGGCGACCAGCGCCGCGCCCGATCCGCGTGATTCTTGCCCGGCATGGTCGGCGACGGGTAGTTTTCGCGCCCCCGGGAGAGCCCACACCCGGCCTTACCGCGGAGCGGCGCCTGGAGCGATTGCCCCTGCCCGAGCAAGTAGCCATGACCGATCCCGGTCCGGAGACCATCCTGGCTGCGCTCCGGGTAAGGTCCGGCGCCCGGGCCGGGGCGAAGCTTCCGGTACGCCGGCCAGTCGTGTCGGTGGGTGCGGTTCCCGGCAACGACATTGTCCTTGACAGCCCGGGTGTGGCGCCCCGGCACGCCAGGCTGCGCGTCAGCGGCGGCGTCTGGACCATCGCTCCGCTGGAGCCGGCCGGGGACCTGGACGTTGATGGCGAGGCGATCCGGGAAGAGTCGCTGCTTGCCCCGGGGTCTGCCCTGCGCATCGGGGACGTCTCGCTGGTGTTCGACCCGGCCGAGGCGTGGTACGACCCTGCGCCGGAGCGATCCACCGACGAGCGATCCATCCCGCTCTTCCTCCCGCCGCATCAGCGACCCTTCTGGCCCACGGCACTATTCGTGCTTGGTGTCATTGGTGTCATCGTCGTGCTGTTCTTCCTGTTCCGGACGGCCTGAATGCGCTTTTCGTGTGCTGCGCGAACCGATGTCGGCGTGGTACGCTCCGGCAATGAGGACTCGTACCTCATGGCCAGCGATCGGGGCCTGTTCATCGTTGCCGACGGCATGGGCGGACACGCGGCGGGCGAGGTCGCCAGCGAAATGGCCACCCGGATCATTGCCGAAGAATTTCGTCCGGCGCGCGGGATGAGCGACGAGGAGTTGATGTCGCAGATGGTCGGGGCCATCCGGGCCGCGAACGAATCGATCTTTCACCGGACGTTGTCCGAACACGACAAGCGTGGCATGGGCACCACCGCCACGGTGCTCGACCTGCTCCCGCGCCGGTACCTGATCGGCCAGGTGGGAGATTCGCGGGCCTACCTGCTGCGCGGTGGCGTACTTTCCCAGCTCACCAAGGATCACAGCTACGTGCAGGAGCAGGTGGACGCGGGCCGGCTCACCCCCGACGAGGCCCGGGTGCATCCCTATGCGAATGTCATCACCCGCTGCGTTGGCTCGAGCAGCGACGTGGTGCCGGATCTCTTCGTCGGGACGCTCGAGGCGGGTGACCTGCTCCTGTTAGCGTCCGACGGGCTGACCGGGATGCTCGACGACGAGAATGTCCGGGAGATCATGATGTCCGGCGTAAACCTGGAAGAGATGGTTGACGCGCTCATTGCGGGTGCCAACCACCGGGGCGGGCTCGACAACGTCACTACGATCCTGGTTCGCATCGAAGAGGTGGCTGCGCCGACCGGCGAAATCCCGGTGATGCGGGGTTAGCGCGGGAACAACACGCGGGTCTCGTTTCGGCACAACGACAACGGGGACTTCGATCGAAGTCCCCGCTGTGCGTTTCGGGTGGCCGGGTGGTCAGCCGGTGGCAGCGGTCCGCTTGCGGCGGCGCCCCATGCCGGCCATGGCGACCAGGCCGGTACCGAGCAAGGTCAACGTGGCGGGCTCCGGGACGGGACTGACAATGCTCCCGCTGTAGTCAAACTCGGTCACGAGGCCCGTGCCGGTGAACTCGGTTCCGAAATCGGTGACCCGGCTGTACTCGGTGGCGTCGCCGAAGTTGGCTTCAAAGAACGCGCTGAGCCCAACGCCGATATCGTTGAACGTGCCGCTGGTGACTCGGAGATCCAGCAAGAGATTCCCGAGCGAGGGGTCATAGAAGAACGGAGTTCCCAGGAACGTCAGCGTTGCCGGTGCGGAGCCGCTGATAGTGTAGGTGCCGAACAGGGTGTTATTCGCCCCGTCGTTGCCATTCGGGTTGGTCGAGCTGATGCCGCCAGCGCCATCGACGTTCAGGCCGAGCGTGGTAGTCGACAATGACAAGGTGAACGTGATCGAGTTGAGCGGTCCCGCGAAGCCCGGAGCGAGGAAGAAATCGAGCCCCGAAATGAATCCGGATCCCGAAAAATTGCTCGCGGCGTAAACCTGCTGGTAAAACGTCGAGGGGAAGCCCAACGGGTCCTGGGACTTGGCGGAACAGCCGAAGGGGAAGCAGTTCGCCGAGGTACTGGTTCCGACGACCAATTGCGACGAAGCGGGTGAGGCTGCGGCGACCATGCCGACCGCGGCGAGTGCCGTACCGAGAGAGCGTACGCGCATGGCGACTCCGTTTGAATATTTGAATTGCCCAGGGAGGCGGCCCCGTAGCACGCAATCGGCATGCCCGTGCGCCGGGGGATTCAAGTCAAATCGGCCCAATCATTTACCATTTCGACGGTCGGACTTGGTTGTCGATCGCACTCAACATTTCGTCGCGACGTTGTAGGGCCCGTCCTACAGCCGCATCGCGTCCGGGATCTCGCTCAGACGTCGCGGCTCGGACGTGAAGATTCGCAGCCGCCTCGCACTCCGGTACAGCTCTTCCGCTACCCGTGGCAGTCCCAGCTCACCAGGCCGCCCGGCATCCGTCAGGCGATCAACGCCGCCGGCGCGCGTCAGCAGGGGAAGGTTCACCTGCAGCATGGAGGTGCGCTCCGGGTAGTCGATCAGCACTCCGCCCACCGGCAAGTCCAGCTCCGCGGCCAGCGCATCTTCGGCGCGCATCAAGCGCTCCGGATCATTCCACCACCACTCCGGCGAGTCCTCCGGCACCTGGCTCGCAGGCAGGTCGAGCGCCCGCTTGTACAGGCGCCGCTCGCGGATCGCCGCGGCGATTCCGGTCGGATCGCGCGCGATCAGCAACGCATCCATGGTGCCGTCGGTCGCCGCTTCGATCTCGGCGAGCTCGATCGCCCCGGCGCCAAGAGCTGCCAGCACTGCCCGCTTGAACATGCAGGTGGCCGCTCGGACGGCATGATGCCAGTACACGTTGCGATACATCTGATACTTCGCAAACAGGAGCGATTCAAGCGCGCTGATGCCCTTTTCGTGGACCCCGACCTCGCGGCGGCCATCCGGCCGCTCGACCAGCGTGAGCGAAGCCAGCAGCCGGTCCACGTCGACCACACCGTACGGAACCCCGCACATCCGGGCGTCGCGGCTCAGGTAGTCGATCTTGTCGAGGTCGAGCGACCCGGACACGAGGCCGGCCACCGGCGACGTGCTGGTACCCTCGATCAGGTCCGCGACTGCCTGGACGAGTCGCTCGCCGCCCAGCGAACGCAGAAGATCACCGAGCGCGCCCTCGTGCAGGCGCCGGGCACCGAGCGACTCGTGACCGGGCAGGCCGGCTTCCTCCAGGGCATGCGAGAAGGGGTAGTGCCCGATGTCGTGCAGGAGCGCCGCGAGTCGGACCGCCAGGCACTCCGTCTCGTCGATGCCGTCGAGGTCGCCGCAGTCCCGCAATCGCGCCAGGGCGAGGCGCGCGAGGTGATAGGCGCCGAGTCCGTGCTCGAACCGGGTGTGGGTCGCGCCGGGATAGACGAGGAACGCGTGGCCGAGCTGGCGCACGTACCGGAGGCGCTGGTAGGTGGGGGTATCAATCGCCGCCGCGGCAGCCGGCTCGAGCCGGATGTTGTCCCAGAGCGGATCACGAATGATTTCGCCGGCGGGCAGGCGGGTCATGGCAGTACTCCAGCTACTGGCTACTGGCTGCTAGGAGCTAGCAGCTAGCAGCTAGCAGCTAGTAGCTAGTAGCTAGTAGCAGTTACTCCGGCTCCAGGCGCCAGTGTTCATCGCTGCGCCAGAGCGCCGAGAGGATCAACTCCCGCATCCACATGAATTCCTGCGGCAGGCGATCGTACAACTTCTCGAACAACTCGCGGTGGCCAAGCAGCTCGCCCTTCCACAGCTCGCGATCGACCGACATCAGCCGGAGGAACGTCTCCTTCGGAAAGTCGAGGCCGTCCCAGCGCAGGTCTTCGTACCGCGGCATCCAGCCGATCGGGCTTTCGGTCCCCGATCGCTGCCCGCGCACGCGCCCCACGATCCACTCGAGCACGCGCATGTTCTGTCCATAACCGGGCCAGATGAACTTGCCCTGCTCGTCCTTGCGGAACCAGTTGACGCCGAAGATGCGCGGCGGGTCGCTCAGGCCCCGGCCGATCTGCAGCCAGTGATTGAAGTAGTCGCCCATGTGGTAGCCGCAGAACGGCAGCATCGCGAACGGATCGCGCCGGACATTGCCGACGGCTCCGGCTGCCGCCGCCGTCGTTTCGGAGCCAATCGTCGCGCCCAGGTACACGCCGAAATTCCAGTTGAACGCCTGGTACACCAGCGGCACCGTCGTGGCGCGGCGGCCGCCGTACACGAATGCCGAGATCGGCACCCCGGCCGGATTCTCCCAGTCGGGGTCGATCGACGGGCACTGCGATGCCGGTGCGGTGAAACGGGCGTTGGGGTGCGCCGCCGGCGTCTTGCTCTCGGGCGTCCACGGCTTGCCGTGCCAGTCGGTGAGGTTTGCCGGCGGCTGCTTGGTGAGGCCTTCCCACCAGACGTCGCCGTCCGGCGTGAGCGCCACGTTGGTGAAGATGGCGTTCTTCGCCATCGTGTCCATCGCGTTCGGATTGGTGTCGTACGACGTGCCTGGTGCGACGCCGAAGTAGCCGGCCTCGGGGTTGATGGCATGCAGGCGGCCGTCCGGCCCCGGACGAATCCACGCGATGTCGTCGCCGACGGTGGTCACCTTCCAGCCGTCGTATCCCTTGGGCGGAATCAGCATGGCGAGGTTGGTCTTGCCGCACGCGCTCGGGAACCCCGCGGCGATGTAGGTCTTGTTGCCGTCCGGACTCTGCACGCCGAGAATCAGCGTGTGCTCGGCCATCCAGCCTTCATCGCGCCCCATTGCCGAGGCGATGCGCAGCGCGAAACACTTCTTCCCCAGCAGGGCATTGCCGCCGTAGCCGGAGCCATACGACCAGATCTCGCGGTCCTCCGGAAAGTGCACGATGTACTTCTGCTTGGCGTTGCAGGGCCACTTGCTGTCCGCCTCGCCGGGTTTGAGCGGCTGGCCCACCGAGTGCATGCACGGCACGAAGTCGGCGTCGCCGAGGGCATCGGTCACCGCCCGCCCGATCCGCGTCATGATCCGCATGTTGACGGCGACGTACGGCGAATCGGTCAGTTCGACGCCGATGTGGGAGAGCGAGGACCCGACAGGGCCCATCGAGAACGGAATGACGTACATCGTGCGACCGCGCATGCAGCCGTCGAACAGCCCGTGCAGCGTCTCGCGCATTTCGCGCGGCTCGACCCAGTTGTTGGTCGGTCCGGCGTCCTGCTTGCGATGACTGCAGATGAAGGTCCGGTCTTCGACCCGCGCCACGTCATTGGGGTCGGACCACGCCAGGTACGAATTCGGCCGCTTGGCGCCGTTGAGCCGGATCATCATGCCACTGGCCACCATCTGTTCGCACAACCGGTCGTACTCCTCCTGGGAGCCGTCGCACCAGTGAATCCGGTCGGGTCGGGTCAGGCTGGCCATCTCGTCGACCCAGCCCACCAGGCGCGGATGTCGTACCCACGCAGGGGCGGCGCTCTTCAGGTGTGACGCTGTCGCGGTCATCGTTTCTCCGTTGCCTTGCACGCGGCGGGTCGGGTGCGCCGCCGTTGGTTGAGTGGTGGCGCCGATGCTCAGCGCCGCCCGATCACCGTCACGGTGGCGGGCTGGTGGTACAGCGTGACGGCGGTCTGGCGGTCGCGATCGCTGACGCCGTCGAAGAGCGGATTGGAAAACATCACGTCTTCGCTGTGGGGTGAATGTGCCAGAATGCCGATGACATGGCCGATCTCGTGCGTCATCGTGATGCTGAAGCAGGCAGCAATTCCCGGCTCGATGTCGCTCACCACGGCGTACATGAATACATGGATCGGCAACCGGAGCGTGTGCGCGTCGGGATCGATATCCAGGTCGGTTTCGCCCACGCACTGCGGTGCGATCGATCCAATGCCGCCGCCGATATCCGAAATGTCGTTTCTCACGATCACGTCGGCGGTCGTCGAGTCGGCGACCAGGGTCGCACGGAACTCGCCATAGAGGAATGCGTCCTGCCAGCGGTCAACGGCCGTCACGACGTCCGGAGCGATCGGGCTGCCGGCCGCGACCCAGACACGCACCGGCAGCAGGGTGCGCGGCCAATGAAAGGCCAGCGTGTCGTTGAACTCGATGTCGCGGTAATCATAGATGTTCGTGACGGCGGGCGACGCGATGTTGGAACACGCGGCGATCAGCACCAGGGCAGCCGGCAGGCAACGACGCATTACAGCCTCCGGCTCGCGCCGAGCAGGAGACCGAAGCGCTGCACCGACTGCGATTGTCCGTACCCACGAGCCTGCAGCACGTCGGTACTGAACGTGTGGGCGTCCACTCGACCGGTCACCAGCAGGTCCATCTTCGCCGTCAACGGATGACGCCAGACGACTCCGCCGGCGAGCATCCACCGCCGGGTACCCCCGTTCTGGAAAACACCCTGGCGCTCGGTGGGGCGATAGAACACGGCACCACCGCCGACCTGCCACCGGAACGCGCCGTGGAACGCGCCCTCGGCCAGGATCAGCGTGGTGACGGTTGCGACCGCCGCCAGTCGATCGTTGCCGCCGGTGCCGGTGGTAGTGATCACATTCAGCGCCGACCGGGCGTAGCTCACTTCGGCGACCACTCGGTACGGCCCCTTCCCGGTCGGGATGGCGATCCCCAGGCCGGCGGTCGGGGCGATCGCGGGGCGAAGCTTGGTGCTCAGCACCCCATCATCAATCAGCGCCGAGCTGTAGGTCGCTCCCGCGCTCACGCGCAGCGCCGACTGAGCCGCAAGCGGTGCGGCGCACGCCACCGCGGCGAGCAGGAGGGTCGGGAAGCGCATCCCGCCAAGATAAATCACTCCGCGAGGCCACGAAGCAGCTCCAGCATCCGGCGGTCGTTGCTGACTTCGTCGTCGCCCTTGGGTGTTTCGAGGATCTTCGGAATGCCGGCGAATTTCGGGTCGCCCATCAGGCGCCGGAACGGCTCGAGCCCGATCGAACCCTCTCCCACCAGCTCATGGCGGTCCCGGCGGGAGGCAAACGGCGTCTTGGAGTCATTGAGGTGGATACAGCCAAGCAAGCCAATTCCGATAATACGATCCCAAGATGCCCAGACCGCGTCGAAGTCACCGACCAGGTCGTACCCGGCGCTGTACAGGTGGCATGTGTCGGCGCAGAACGCCACCCGCGGGCGGACATCCTCGGCCACCAGGTCCCGGATGGCCCGCAGCTCCTCGAACGTCCGTCCCAGGACCGTCCCGCCGCCGGCGGTGGTTTCAAGGTAGACCCGGACCTGGCCCGGGACCTCGCGCAGCCCGTCGGTGATGGCCCGGGCATTGCGCTCAAGGCCGGCGTCGTGGTCATCCATGAAATTCCCGGGGTGGGAGACGACGGCGTCCAGTCCCAGCGCTTCGGCCCGGCGGAGCTCCCCGGCGAAAGCAACCATCGATCGTGCCCGGAGCGTGGGATCGGGGGAAGCCAGGTTGATCAGGTACGAATCGTGCGACACGATCACCCCGACGGGGTGGGTATCGCGGGCGCGAAGGAAGGCGGTCGCAACCTCCGGGGTTACCGACGGCTCCCGCCACATGTTGGGGGTCTTGGTAAAAATCTGAATCGCCGTCGCTCCAATGGCCGCACCACGGCCCGGCGCCGTTGCCGGACCGCCTGCAGTCGAGACATGGGCCCCGAGCCGTTCCGGGCCAGCCGCCCCCTGGGCGGATGCCTTTTGCTGGCGAGGTTGCGTGGCAGAGGTTTCACGTTTCACGGATGCCCCTCCTGCAGTGACCCGGCCCGCCGGCAAGAGCCGCGGGACGCGCCCATTGATGGTGCTCTTTGGCGATTATGCCTCCCGGCCGGACGGGCTCGAACGCGACCTGCTCCGCGCCGGTTTCCAGGTGGCGGAAGCAGCCGATATCGAACACCTCACCGGACGCCCGGCGCTGGTCGTGGCAACTTGCGCCACCCTCGCCGGCGACATCGTGCAACTGAATGAAGCCTTCACATCGGCCCGTGCGACAGGGGCGCAGGTGGTGGTGCTCATTGCCGAAGGGGAGCCCGAGGACCTGATTCGCGCAGCCGAAGCGGGCGCCGACGAAGCCATCCTCCTTCCGATTGAAGCCCCCCTGCTGATCACCCGGCTCCGGGCCCGCCTCGTGGCGCCGCGAATGACGCTGCATGGTCCGGGTGGCAGCGACCTCAAGCTGTTCGAGATTCTCCAGGACGTCGCCGCCGAACTGCACCGCGATGAGATGCTGCACGCACTGGTGCGTTCGCTGGCCACCGCGCTCGACCTGCGCTCGGTCAGCTGCCTGCTTCATTCGAGCGCCAGCGGCACCGGTCGGCTGGTGGCGGCCACCGACGCGCCCAAGGTGCGGGACGTGGACGTCGATCTCGCGCGCTGGCCCGACGCCGTCGCCTCCTTCGCCGCCGCCGAAACCCTCTTCGTCCGCGACGCCTGCGTGTCGGAGCTGTTCACGCCCATGCCGGGCATGATCGTGACGACGCCGGCCACCGAAATCGAAACCTCGGCCGCCATCCCGCTCTCGCCCCTCGGCCGGCCCATCGGAACGGTGGTATTGCGCACCCGTCGCGGCGAGGTGCCGCTGACGCCGAGCGCCGTCGCATTCGCGGAACTGGCGGTGGCAGCGACATCGCGGCTGCTCGAGACCGACGACCGTCGCGGCGCCATCTCGCGACGGCAGGCGATGGCCGCCCACGTCGATCCATTGACCGGCTGTGCGACGCTGGACGCCCTCGACCGGCGAATCCGTGAGGAGTTCGAGCGCGCCCGGCGGTACGATGTCACCTTCGCCCTGGTGCTGCTCGACGTGGATGGCATGCGGCTCATCAACGAGCGCCTCGGCCGGGACGGCGGCCATCGCGTCCTCGCCGATCTTGGCCGGCTCCTGCAGCGCGAGTTGCGGGCGCCGGACTTCGTGGCGCGTTACGGCGGCGAGGAATTCCTGCTGGTACTCCCCGAGACCGACGCCAAGGGCGCGCGCCTCACGGTCAACCGGATTCGGGAGAAGCTCGGCCCGGCCGGCCTCGGGGAGCTGCACCTCGGTGTGCGCTGCAACCTGACCGCCGGCATCGCGACCTATCCGCACGCCAGTGCCCATAAACCCGAGGACCTCTTCGCGATGGTCGAGCAGGCCCTGGTACTCGGCAAGGGGCAGGATGTGGAGCGGATCGGGACGGCGGCGTGACGCATAACAGCTAGTAAGAAGTAAGAAGTAAGAAGTAAGAAGTAAGAAGGTAGGG
>Ga0207663_10000613_pt1 | contig 15831 bp, 19 predicted proteins | sample LARL53metaG_FD_184346 | JGI IMG/M metagenome (GOLD analysis project Ga0207663, IMG submission 184346) | Corn, switchgrass and miscanthus rhizosphere microbial communities from Kellogg Biological Station, Michigan, USA - LAR L5-3 metaG... | ecosystem: Host-associated > Plants > Roots >...
CATAAATAGCATGCGGCGCCCATGTCAGCCATTCTGGCGCGCAGCTTACGCATCACGCCGCAAAGGGTGCGATGGCGGATGAGAAGTTGCTGGCAAGGCAGAGCCGACGGTTTTACAGACCGCTTCTCTTATTCCTACCACATAGCTATTGACCTGCGGAACGCTAACGTTCAGCATTCGCGGCACCGACGCTATCCGCTATATCCGTGCCCGCGGGCCTCCGGGCCGCACATGGCACGGACAGCCACGGACGCCGTCCGCAAAATCGCCTGACCTGCGCAAACCAGCAGGAAGACCCTCCACGCAAACGCTCCCAGCCTGCGTGAACCAGCGTCGAGCGCACCGCCGCCGCAGCCCACAGTCAAGACTGACAGGGGTGCGCGATGAGCTCAGGCGGTCCACGAGCCAATCCGCAGTAAGACCGCGTTGATTGGAGAGGGCCTCGAACGTGGCGTGGTCCCTTGCGTAGGTGCGGGGGGCAAGCCCGTTCAGCGGCAACGACGAGGCCGTTGCCACGCGCAGCTCATCCAGGTGGTCCATGCTCGTAGATGACACCGGATGTATTCTGCTCCCTGTGGTCAGCCTGAATCACCATAGATTGGTCCTGACGCCTTTGGGACAAGTTCTACTGGCCGAACGGCCCCATCCCCCCGAGGAGCACCATGGACTCAGGAGATACGGCGCAGCGCAGCCTCGAACACTGGAGCGAGTGGGGCCTTCGCGAGATGGAGAAGTTCTACGCGCTCGCCACGGAGGACTACCGCCAACTCGCGCTCGCTGCTGACTGGGCGGCGCTCCTCGGTGAGCGCGCCCACCAGGGATGGTCGCTCCTCGATGTCGCCTGCGGCAGCGGCAAGTTCCCGACGGCCCTCGTGAGGTTCACCGCGGTCGCATCGCTTCCTGGCGTCGCGTACGACCTTCTGGACCCCTCAGCCTTCTCTGTAGCCACGGCTCGCGCTGCCCTCGCACCTCCGTTCATGCCACGCAACGACCTGGTAATGCCGTTGCAGGAACTTCCCAGCTCCTGCGGCCCCTATGACGTTGTCTGGGCGACCCATGCCCTCTACGCCCTCCCGCCCGACGAACTCGACGTCGCCATGGCGCGTTTTGTATCGGCCCTGGCCCCAGAAGGTCTGGGGGTCGTCGCTCAGGCGACGGGCCGCTCGCACTACCTGTCGTTCTATGACGCCTATCGGGCCGGGGTGCGTGACGCGACTCCTTACACCACGGCCGAGATGGTGGCGGCTTCCTTGCGCACCGCAGGCATGGACGTCTGTGAACAGGTGATCACCTATGAGACGGGAACCAGCGACCGAGACGTCGCCGAGGGTTTCCTCCAGCGCTGTGCCTTCGACGACACCGTGAGCCTCGAGGAGATGGAGGCCGCACCAGTCCTGGGCGAGTACCTGGCGTCATGCCGACGCCCCGATGGGTCCTACGTGTTCAGTAATGAGGTGGCGCTGCTGTGGATGTGAACGCGGAGAGTTCTCCGCTCCCGCCGGCCAATCGTGACAGCGGGATTGACCAGGACTGGGCAGGTGACGATTAGGACTGGTGGGACTGGTACGTCACGCGTGCGGAGAACGATGATGCGCCGATAGCGCTGGTGGACGGCCCCGGCCTTCCCGACGTGGACCCCGCCGACGATGAGCAACTGCGGGTGGAACTCGCAGCCCCCTACCGACTTGATGCTGCCCAGCGTGAAGCCTTCCGTCATGATGCCTTCATCAAGCTGGCGCATGTGCTTTCGCCTGCGGTGGTCCGCCGACTTGCCGAACGGCTCGACAGCCTGTTGCGGGCTGAGCACGGTGATGATGTGGCGGGTCGCTTCATCGCCCTTGAGCGGCTGTGGCTGCACGACTAGGTGCTGCCGCCTGGTTCACGTCCGCGAGAGTGGTGTACGGATCTTGAACCGGCCCGGCCCGGCGGGTGGAGAAGCTGGCCGAGACGCTCGGCATCAAGAGCCTGTCCAAGAGCCAGGTGTCCGACCTGGCCAAGAGCCTGGATGCCGGGGTGGAGCAGTTCCGGTCCCGGCCGCTGGACGCCGGCCCGTACCGGATCACGATTCCGCAGCCGTAGCCCGCGGCACTGCGCCGGGCCGGTGAGCGTGGCCGCGTTCCGGACCTTCGCAGGTGTGCTGTCATCCGGCTCCGGCACCCAGCAACCGAGCGAACGCGAGTTCAAGCTGGCCACCTTCCAGCAGCTCGTGACCACGCCGACGGTGAAGGAACACCTGGCCAGCAGCTTGCAGAACAACCCGATCTGCGCGCTCCTGACAGCTCGACCGGGGAAGCAGAGTCAGGGACAGAACGGCGGATTTGTGTGTGTCTGATCGCTGCGGACCCGGCCGTCGTCTGTGGCGTACTGCGACCGCTGGCGCGTGTTTACCAGGCGGCTGTGTTGTAGGCGGCGTCCAGGTAGGGGATCTGAGCGGCCGTTATCGAGGCCTGGTGGCCGGTGGTGAGGTTTACCGCCGTTACCCGGTGGGCGTCGCTGTAGGCCAGCAGGTGCTTTCCAGCCGCGTCCACGGTGACGGACAACTCGCTAAGCCCGGGGAAGCGGCCGCCCAGGCGCAGCTGGCCGAGCAGCCGGACCCGTTGGCCGGTAGCGGTGTTGTACTGACTGAGAACCACTGCGCCCGCGTGCGGGGCCGACTGCGTCTCCACGTACGCCTGTGAACCGTTGTTGCTGAGGACCACCCGGAACACGCCGGTGGGCACGTGCAGCACCTTCGTGGCGTGCCGCATCAGCGGGCCAGACGGCGAAGCGGTGGGCAAGACATACGCATTCGTCAGCCCGATCGGGCCAGCGGGGTTTCCGGCCACGAAGCCTAGCCTCGAGCCGTTCTCGGTCAGCGACAGGCTGCCGACTACCCACGGGTGGATGCCGTGGTTCGGGCCTATCCACGTGGTGGTCTGCCGGGTGGCGAGGTTGATCATGCCGGCCTCCTGCGTGGGCACGCACCCGGAGACCGTGAACGCCAGCGCTTTCCCGTCGGCGCTGCTGACGAGCTCCATTAGCTGCCCGGTGACCTGCGGCACGCTCAGCGGCGTCAGCCCACTGGGGTGGCCCCGGCCGTCGATGCTGAACTGGAAGAGATGCGAGGTGCAGGCGGTCGGGCCGAAGGCGGTGATGACGGCCGCCACGAACGTGCGGTCGCCGCCCAGCCTGCTCACCGCCACGAAGTCGTGATACGGCCTGGGCGGCCGGATGGACGCGACCACCCGCCCGGTCGCGGACCGGTAGATGTTCACCACGGTGATCCGCGGGTCCTGCCCCCGCGGTTTTTCTGTGATCCCGGCGAAGAACTTCGGGCCGCCAGCCAGCCCGGCCGACCGGTGCCCTGCTGCGGGCCCTGGGGTGTGGCCGAGTATCCCGATGGTTGCCGGGATGGTGACGGCGATGATGGCGATGGCAGCCGCGCCACCGGCGGCTCCCTGTATGCGGCGGCGGCGGCGGAGCTTGAGCCCTGCCCGCAGCGCGTTGTGTACTACCGGCCCCATCGGCGGCCTGCCGACCAGGGCGCTGTCCAGCAGCCCGCGCAGTGATGTCTCATCCATGCCGGGCATCCCTTGCCTCATGCCGTGTTTCCGTCGGGCGACCGTGGGCGCCGGATTCGGTGGCGTCGCCCAGCACGCCCCGCAGCTTGTCCAGCGCCCGGGCGCTTTGGCTCTTCACCGCACCGGGCGAGCAGCCAAGGACCGCCGCCACCTGGTCTACGCTCAGGTCGGCCCAGTACCGCAGCATCACAACCGCGCGGCCCTTGGGCGGCAGTGTGGCCAGCGCGGCGAGCACCACCACCCGTGTCTCTGGCGCTAGCAGCTCGGCCGCCCGTTCGGGAAGCTCGCTGGTGGGAATCTCCCCGGTGCGCCTCAGGCGCTTGTGCGCCAGGTAGGTGTTCACCAGCGTGCGCGTAGCGTACGCGTGCGCTGTCTCCTGCGCCCTGATCCTGCGCCAGGAGACAAAGACCTTCACCAGCGTCGCCTGAACAAGATCCTCAGCGGTGTGCCAGTCGCCGCACAGCAAGAACGCCATCCCCTGCAGGCGTGATGATACGGCCCCGGCGAACTCGACGAACTCCTCCTCGGCTGTCACGTGACCAGCGCTCCTCTAGGCGGCCGACCCCACGCCGACCAGCTGACGCTCGCAAGGGAAAGATGCCTCAGGCACCACATCAGGTTTCAATCGGTGCCCGAAATCTTCAGCCCAGCCGCCTTACCCGGACCGCGGAGCCCTCCAGCAGCGCCCGTCAGCCTATTCCAGCTGGACTCCTCGACCGGGTGAACCTGCGGACCGCGCCGCGCAGATAAGCAAGTTCTGCGCGCTCTCGGCGGTCAATCCCACGAACCAAGTCACCGACCAGAACGGCGGGGATGCGCGCATGATCAGGGTCGGCCGCTGATCACGTTGTATGAGGCGAAGGCACGCCAGCGCTTCGTTGCGATGTCAGGTGAGGGACACTGGAATGCGATGGTCGGGCCGGCCGTCCTTGGCGAGGATCCAGTGCGAGTCGGCGGTGGCCCGGTAGAGCCGCAGGGCGGCGCCGGGCCGGACGTCCTCGCTCGTCCATTCCGGGCCGCCGTGGGCCACCGAACGGCGGGAGAATGCCTCGATCCCCCGGGCCGTCTCAGCGCCCTCGACCAGCGTCGCGGCGGCGGACATGTATACGCCTTGCCCGGCGCCGATCGCCACCTGCGAGTCGAAGACCACGATGCCCACCTCAGGCCGCACAGCGATGTTGCGGGAATGGGTGACGTCGGGCGAGGAAACCCAGAAGAACTCCGCCAGGTCGATGTGGGCGAAGTAGACCGGCGAGCTCCATGGCCGTCCGGCCGCGTCGGCGGTGGCCAAGACGAGATAGCGGCTGGCCCCGATGATGTCTCGTACGGTCTGCGCAGCGGGGCCGGCGGCGCTCATGTCAGCGGGCCCGGCGGTAGGTGAGGGCGAAGTCGTGCTCCCAGCCGGCTCCGTTGAGGTTCTTCTCCCAGGCACCGCTGATGGTGTTCCCGTCCTCGCTGAAGGTGCCGATGAAGCGCTGCCGGAAATCCAGGGGCGTGAAATCGGGCGACTCCCGCGTAAGCGTCCACACCCCACCGGCGAGTCTCATCGCATACAAGCGCACCACGCCGCGGGAGTCGTAGTAATGCTGGGTGTACGCCCCGGTCTCCAGGTCAACGCTGATGATGCTCAGGCTGTCGGGTGCCCCGGGGACCGGAATCTCGGTGCGCTGCAGAAGAAACTGCCGGTCCAAAGCCCATTCGAACCGGCTGCGGGCGGTTGGGCCGTCCTCAGCCGCGCCGAGCGGCGGCGGCTGATCGCCAGGAAACCGGGCCTGCATGATCCACTGACCGACGAAGATGTCAAGGCCTGCCAACGCGTCCGCCCTGTTCCCGGTCACAACGATCACTCCGCTCTCACGTAACGGCCTTCGTTCCTCTCAGATACTGACCGCGGCGAGCGGGCGACCTCATCGCTGCCTAGGGCGCCCACAGCCCGCCGCCCGTGAAGAACTGTCGTGGCGCCCAGCCGAGGCCAGGGACTTGCCATTGTTGGCTCATGAGCACTGTCGTCTTCCGGTTCAAGGTGCCCGCCCGACGTTCGCGCTGGACATGACCAACGAGGAGCGCGAGATCATGGCGCGCCACGCCGGGCACTGGCGGCCCTTCGCCGCGGCCGATCCGATCGTAACGACCGGGCACGGTTGAAGTCGGGAAGATGCTCAGTGGCTTTGTCCGGCCACGGCCGACCCGCTAGCACACCGGGGCCAGCTGGGCCAGCGCAGCAGATCCGCCCGATCTGCACGCCCGCCAGCCTGTCCGGGTCTGACTCCAGAGCCGCTTATGGCGGGACTGCCGTCGCGGGGGGTGATGGGGCACGGGGAGTAGCGAGGCCCCCGGCGGTGCCGGTGTAACAATGCCCTGTGGACCTTGAAGCGTTCGAGCTGGTGCTGTTGCGCAGGCCGCACGATGCGACCCCCTATCCGGAGGACGTGCTGCAGCGCATCCAGGCTGAGCATCTGGCCTATCACGCCCGTTTGCGTGAGGCGGGCGACATCGTGACCAACGGCCCGGTCAGCGATCAGCCGGATGCTTCGCTGCGCGGGCTGACGTTCTACCGGACCGGCTCGCTGGCCCGCGCCCGCGAGTTCGCTGAGGCCGACCCGGCCGTGCGCGCCGGGAGGCTGAGTGTTGAGATCATGACGTGGTACTGCCCGCCCGGCACGATGAGCCAGCCCGGCCGCACTGTCTCGCTGCCATGACCCGGTGCTCCGCCGCGTGCCGGTGGCTGCCGGAAGCTGCGCCGGAGCGGGTAGAGGATGATCTGTTCGACGTCAGCCCACGGGATGAACACCGGTGAGCCGCGCAGGCAAGCCAGGTTGTCAGGCAGGGTGCCGAGCGTGATGCCCGGGTAGTCGGCGCGAAAGGCGGTCTTGCGGCGGGCTATCGCGATCAGCCCGGGCATGGCCAGGAGGACGGCGATCGCGGAGAAGATCACCCAGGATCGCTAGGACGACCGCGGCCGCGGAGATCGGCTGCTGCCACAAAGACGCCCAGGCCAACGGAAATAAGGCCGATGGCCAGGCCAGCGGCGGCCTGGCCGGTCAGCCGATAGCGTTCTTCGTAGCAGCCCGGGTCCGGCGGCATGCCTGCACCCGCGCGAGCTGCTCATGGGTGAGACCCTCGCCGACCGTGCGCTTGAGCGAGAACTGCGCGTACAGGTACTCACACATCAGGCCATGCTCGATCTCGCAGGCCTCGCCCAGCAGGTAGACAAGCTCCTCGGGGCTCTCAACCTGCAGCGGCAGCTCGGCAGTCATCGCGGCCAGCGAGGCGGATGAGCATCCCTGGCCGGGGACCGGCAGCGGGCATGGTCAGGGTGCCCATCAGTTCAAGATGGCCGGAATGATGCGATAGTCACGCTGGAAGACCAGGTTGTGGAGGTCGGCCGACGCCATCGCACGCAAGGTCGGCAACTGTGCCGCTGCCTGCTCCTCATCGAACACATTGAGCGGCCAGTCGCCGGCGGTGCCTGCCTGCAGATGCGGGTGGTGAGCCCCGGCGCTGTAATAGGCGCGGATGATTACCGGATTGATCCGGGCGGCCTGCTGCTCGGGCCACGACAGAGCCCAGATCGCCTCAACGCCTCCACGGTGGCGGCGTATGCCTGTTGCGGTCACCTCGCCGGTGCCGAGGAGCAGGTCTGTGTTGATCTCGTTGAGCGGCTGCCGGGCGTGGGGATCGAGCAGTGTGACGGATGCGGTAAAGAGGCGTTCTTTGTCCTGCCGGGAGATGGCGCCGCCGTGAGTGCCGTCTCGCAGATCAGCGAAATGGCGCAGGAGTTCCGAGGTGTACTCCAGCCGAGAGCGTTCCATGTTGGCTTCCTTTCCCTATAGCGGGGCATGCGTGGCAGGTGCCAGATCCTGGCCTCATGCGCTCCGTCCCGGCACGCCGCTGACGGGGGCGGGGCTGAGGTCGACCCATGCGGCGGTGTCGGGGTGGTCGGGAAGCCGGACAGGATCGGGCTCGGTGATCGGCCCGCCCCCGCCGCTGACCGGCTGGCCGCCCGCCTCGAACTGCATCGACACGCTCACTGCCAGCCGGGCACCGCCCGGCCAAACCCCTCCTGTTCCGTTAGCGCTGTTCTCCTTCCCCATTCGGGTACATCCGCCGTTGGGCTGACGTCGCCGGCGCCCGTCCCAGGCCCCGAGAGAAAGCACCCACGCCAACGCGGATCACCGCTGAGTGACCCTGTGCTCCTTCGCCGTTCTGCGATCCACCCCTGGCGAGCAGTGTGCGGGTCAAGGCTGGGCGTGCTTCTGGACGAAGGTCAGGGCGGTGTCGGCGACTTCCCGCCAGCCGTGGTCAATGGTCAAGGAGTGCCCGCGGCCGGGGATCTTGACGATCTCGGTGACGCCGGGGTTGCGCTTTTGCCTCGTGTAAGAGGCATGGGCGATGGCCCACGGGACGGTATGGTCCAGTTCGCCGTCGATGATGAGCAGCGGCCCGCGGCCGGGGTTTTGGGTGTCGACCTTCGCTTCGGTCCACGGGTTGAGGTTGGCGGCGGCCGCCTGGAACAGCGGGACACCCGAGCCTGGTACCGCGAATGTGGCGTACAGTTCGTGCGCTTCGGTTTCTGTGACGGCGTTGGCGAAGGCGTACCGGAACTGGTCGTAGGTCAGGGGGATGGCCCGGCCGCGGTTGGCGGGGTTACCGATCACCGGGGCAGACGACTTGAGGGCGGAGACTGGCAGCGGCAGCACGCCGCGGAACGGCGCAGGGTCGATGGCCACCGCGGCGGCGGCGAGGCCGCGGCCGGCCAGGATCTGCGTGATCAGCCCGCCGAAGGAGTGCCCGATTAGTGCTGGCTTCTTCTTGAGTTCGCCGATCACGTCGCCGAAGTGGTCGGCAATCTGCCCGACACTTTTGTGCGCGAAGACCTCGGGGTGGCTGGTCGCGGCCGCGACGGTGTTGGGATCATCGGGCCAGCCCGGCGCAAGGGTGGCATAGCCAGCCTCCTCGAACACCGTCCGCCAGCGATCCCAGCTGGATGGCAGCAGCCACAGCCCGTGGATAAACACGACCGGAGTGAGCTTAGAAGCATTTGTTTTCTTGACCTGCTGTGCTTCGTAGTCGGTTATATCCGACATGACGTTTCCTGTCCTTTCGGTAGTATGGCAGCGCCCTCGGATGCTGCTCTTCATGGACGGCGCAGCCGAGACCGGAGTCAGTGACCCCACCGCGGGTCCTGACCCTGGCAGGCAGGCGTGGGCTCCGCAGGGAGCACGGCCGCCGCGCCCGCAAGCGCTGCGGGATCAGCCGGTAGCCTGGGCCGCGGCGATGATGACGCGGGTCACTGCGCCCGGGTTGGAGATCAGGGACAGGTGCCCTGCCTTGATCTCGGTGATGTGAGCCTTGGCGCGCTGGGACATGAACAGCTGCTCAGCCGGCGGGATCACGTGGTCGGCGGTGCCGATCAGCGACCAGGACGGGATCGTCTTCCAGGCGGGAACGCCGGAGGGATCCGAGCCCGCGCTGAACGCTATCGGGCGCTGGGTGGCAGCCAGGACGGCGGCCTGGCTGGTCGGCAGGCCGTTGGCGAAGCACTGGGCGAACCCTGGGTAGGGCGCATCGGGGCCTGCCTTGAGATAGGTGTCGAAGTCTCCCGCCGGGGCTGCGGGGAAGGGCACGGAATTGAAGGCATTGGCTGAGCCTACGCAGGACCCATGCTGGGCGGCGGTGAGCCCGAAGGCGGTCTCGCCCTGGGCCGGGATGAAGGCGTCGATGTAGACGAGGGCCTTGACGTCGGGGTTGCCGGTGGCGGCGTTGGTGATGACCATCCCGCCGTAGGAGTGCCCGACCAGGATGATCGGCCCGCTGACGGTCTTGAGGAAGTCCGCCAGGGTGGCGGAGTCGTTCGCCAGGCCGCGCAGCGGGTTGGGCGGGGCGTAGACGGTATAGCCGCCGACCTGGAGGAGCTGGATCTCTCCGCTCCAGCTGGAGCCATCGGCCCACGCGCCGTGCTCAAGCACGATGGTGGGCTTAAGGCCGTCGCCACCGGCGGCGTGCGCCGTAGCGGCCCCAGCAGGAGCGATCGGGCTGGCCGAAACCAGCAGCCCTGCGACAGCCAGGACCACGACGATCGGCACGAGCCGCATCCGGGAGAGACGCATGCCTTGGACGATGTTCACTGCGGTCTTCCTTTCCTGCTGCTGCGATGCGGATTGGTGTTGCTGGCGATCAGATCGGACATCTTGGTGTTCGGGGGATGTGCACCAGCAGCGGGCTCGGGTGGTAGCGCGGCGCGTCGCCCCGGCGCCTGGTTTCTCCGGCCGGTCAGCGGGTCAGTGTGATATCGAGCCAGTCGAACATGACCTGGTGGGCCTGGCCCAGGGCGCCGACGTGGGTGTGCTCCCCGGCGCCCTCGGTGCTGGCAGGGTGACCAGGGTGGCATCAGCACTGGTGAGGGCCTTGAGGACCAGTAGCGGCTGGCCCTTGAGGAACCGGTCGTTGTCCGGGTCCATGATCAGGGTGGGAGCGGTGATCTGGTGGGCGACGCCATCGAGGGTGTAGTCCCCGGCCTTGCGGATCAGGTCGGCGAAGGAGCCGACCCCGAAAACCCACATCCCGTTGCGCATGCCAACACCCTCCGCCCGGACGAGCGCGTTCGCGTCTGTGGAATCCCTAGTCGGCACCCCGGCTTTACAGCCTCGAATTCCAGCGGTCTCCTGGGTGCGGAGCCGGTTCTACGAAGACCAAGCGGCTGTCGGCCACGGGCGCAGCGACAGCGCTCCGCGCGCGAATTGAGGCTAGGAGGATTGTTGCGGTCTTGCGCTCATGCCGTTGGCCAGGACTCGGTGCAGCTGGTTGCGGGAGCTGATGTCGAGCTTGGTGAAGACCTTGTGCAAGTGGTATTCGACAGTGCGCGGGCTCATGAATAGCTGGGCAGCGATCTCGGGGTTGGTGAGGCCGTCGCTGGCCAGCCGGGCGATCTGGGTCTCGCGCGCGGTGAGCTGGGCAGGGGTCTCGGTGGTGCGTTTGCGTACCCGCTCGCCGGTGGCACGCAGCTCGCGCGCGGCTCGCTCCGCGAACCCGCCGGCTCCCATGGCGGTGAACATCTGGTGGGCGGTACGCAGTTGCTCGCGGGCGTCAATGCGGCGGTTCTCCCGGCGCAGCCACTCGCCGTAGAGCAGATGGGCGCGCCCAAGTTCCACCCGCAGGCGGGTACGGCCAAGCCGATCGATCGCCTCACGGTAGAGCCTCTCGGCGGTCTCCCCATCGCTCACCAGTGCCCGCGAACGGGCCTCGACGCCGAGCGCCCAGTCAGTCCCACTGGCGCGGGCGGTCGCCGAGAGCCGCTGCAGGGCCCCGGCCGCGCGCTCAGATGCCCCGCTTCGCGTCGCCGCCTCGATGAGCTCGGCCACCGCCCAGTTGGCGAACAGATCGGCAGGCGAGTCCTCGCTCGCCTGCTGCGCCGCAGCCAGCGCGTCCTCATAGCGGCCGAGGCTGTTGCACAGCACTGCGGTTGCCCATTGAACAAAGCTCAGTCCCTGGCCCTCACCCCGGCGCTCCGCGTCTTTCGTACCGGCCTCGATCAGCTCGAAGGCCTCGGCTTCCCGGCCCTGCAAGGCGGCAACCCCAAGGGCCGCATACGACGCGATGCCGCTGCCCGTCGCCTCGGTGACCGACTCCACCTCCGCCACTAGCGAGGCGGCTACAGCGAACTCCCCAGCGAACAGGTGCACCCCCACGCGGGTGCTGAAGGCGGGAGGCAGCGCAGCGAGCGCGCCAGCGTCACGGGCGAGCTCGACCCGGCGGGCGGACAGCAGGTCCCAGCTCCCGTAGTCCCACGAAAGCCCGGCGCCATGGCAAGCCTGCCAAAGCCAGCGCAGCCCCTCCTCCCCCGAGACATCCGCGCTGTTGAAGGAGCTCACCGCTTGCTTGAGCATCGGCACCGCCGCTGGGTAGCCGTCCGTGATTACCAGCGCCAGGCCATCCAGCAGCAGATCGGGCGCGCGCGCAGGCCCCGGCGGCGGGGGCGCCGAACGCGCGGCCTCGGCCACCTCCCGCACACCGCCACCAAGGGCCAGGCGGCCGGCGAACAGCGCGGCGGACAGCGCCTCCAGGTAGGTCTTGCGCGCTAGCTGCACGTCGAGCGGCTCGAACTGCCGGGCTGCCTTCAGCAGGAGCGGGGGTGCGTCGCTGCCATGGCTGGACGCGAACACGATCTGGCCGCGCATCAGGTCCGCCCGGGCGTGCTGGAACTCATCCAGCGGCCCGGCCTCGGCGGTGGCCAGCAATCGCAGCGCCGCATTGAACGCGCCGGCCTGATACTTGGCCTCGGCCGCGGCCAGCGCCCGCTCCGCCCGGCGCGCCGGCTCGAGGGTCAGTGTGGCGGCGCGCTCGAGGAAGGCGGCCGCCGCGGCCAGGCCGCCGCGTGCCTGCGCCCGGCTGGCGGATCGCTCCAGCTCGACAGCGATGCCCTCATCGGGCCCAGCGGTTGCCTGGGCCCGGTGCCAGGCACGGCGATCCGGATCGGTTCCCGGGTCGGTGGCCTCAGCGATGGCGCGGTGGGCGCGGCGGCGGTCGGCGGCCGGGGCCGCCTGGTATATGGCGGAGCGGACCAGCGGGTGGCGGAAGGTGACCTGGGCACCAACAGTGAGCAGTCCGTCTGCCTCAGCCGGGGCAGCGGCGTCCTCTGCGCTGATGCCAAGACTCCCGGCAGCCCGCCACAGCAGCGCCGGGTCGCCAGTGGGCTCGGCCGCGGCCAGCAGGAGCAGGCGCCTGGTCATCTCCGGAAGCGGGGCGATCCGCCGCACGAAACTCTGCTCGATGCGGCCAGCCAGCGGCAGCGAGCCAGCCACCCCGAATCCGCCGGCCAGCTCTGCCGCTGTCATCCCGTGTGGCAGCTCGAGCAGCGCGAGCGGGTTGCCGCCGGACTCGGCGATGATCCGGTCACGGACTCGCTCATCCAGCCGCCCAGGGAAGACTGAGGCCAGCAGCGCCCGGGCGTCAGCATCGGCCAGCCCTGCAAGCACCAGCTCAGGAAGGCCAGCCAGGTCGCCTCCCGGGCCGGGATCACGCGTGCCGAATAGCAAGGCGACCGATTCGGCGTCCAGCCGGCGGCCTACGAACGCCAGCACCTGCGCCGAGGCCTGGTCCAGCCACTGTGCATCATCGACTAGGCACAGCAGCGGCTGGCCGGTGGCCACCTCCGACAAAAGGCCCAAGATAGCCAGGCCGACCAGGAAACGATCCGGCGCATCGCCTGACTGCAGGCCGAACGCCACCCCCAGGGCGTCGCGCTGCGGGCCCGGCAGCTGGTCCAGGCGACCCAGCATCCGCCCGCACAGCTGATGCACCGCCGCAAAAGGCAACTCCATCTCCGACTGGACACCTTCCGCGCGGACCAGCTGGAAATCTGGTGCCGTCTGGGCCGCATAACCCAGGAGCGCGGTCTTGCCAATGCCCGGCTCGCCCCGCACCACGAGGACCCGGCTGCGCCCCGCCCGCACGTCCGCGAGCAGCCCATCCAGGGTGCTGCACTGCTGCCTGCGGCCCCGAATCATCACCGGCGCCCCCTCTTGGCGGCCTCCGCCATCGTAGAACCGGCGCCCCACCCTGCACACCTCCCGGGGAACCAGCGGAAGCCCGGGGTGCCAGCTAGGGATCCCACAGACGCGGCCACCCACCCAGAACACGAAGCAAGGCCATTACCAGCTGCGGCCATAAGCAAGCCGCCCACCGCACAGTTTCATTTTCGGGCCGAACAAGCCGCGGCACCGTACTCGGCGGCCACCTAGCCGCTGGCAGCCATCGGCGGGACACGGCCAGCACGCCAGCGAATTGCCCGTTGCCGGCAACATCGATCACAGACGGTGATCAATAACCATTAAGGGTGATCAATCTGAGCAGTGTGGGCAATGGAACGTCTCTACAACCCGTTCCACGAAAGCGACAAGTAGGATAGCTACTAGTTTCGAAAAAGCTAAACGAGCTGGGAGCCCCCTTACGGAATCGAACCGTAGACCTTCTCCTTACCATCTGCAATTCTCTGGGTTCACCGCCCGGCCAGCGCCTCCTGCAGGCTGACGGCAAGCGCTGGTCCGGTTCTAGCCGCGGCCTGCGGCACCTGCGATCGCCCAGGCCGCCGCGCCGACTGCGGAGGAGCGGCAGTTCCGGCACCCGCGGCGCCTGGCTGCCGCTCAGGCCCGGGCCGTGGCGCTGCATGCCGGCCGGCCACGTCCGCGCCGACGGTCAAAACACGGTCGGACGATCTTTGCTATCCTGCCCGCCCAGGGCCCGAAGGCCACGCTGAGCAGGCGTTTCCTATCGCCAGGAAAATTTGAACCATTGCCCTTGTCTTCACCTGAAATCGAAGTCACCGCGGCGGCCCGGGAATCTTGCCAAGCCGAAGATCACACCGCGCACATGCAGGACACAGAGTCTTGGTGACCTGTCGCCAGAGCGCGACCAGCAGCACCGGCCCGGCCGAATCTGCCGAAAGTAGTGCGTTGTTCACCCGGATGACCATGCACAGCTGTGCATATCGATGCGTAGCTCCATGATCAACCCAGGCCTGGTTCTGCGCCCCGGGTCGGCCAGGGCGGGGAGTGGTGCTGACCGGGCGAGTGCCGGTGCTGGGCTGCTGCGGGCCTGGCCGTCAGCTCTCGACGATCGAGGCGGTGACCGTCAGCGGCCGCAGCTCGAACAGCTGAAGCGGCCCCGGCACCAGGCCGGGTCCACCGATCGACGTGCGCGCCGTGGTCAGCACGGCGAAGCCGGCCGCCGTCTGGGGCCCGGAGCCGGGATTCACCTGCGGAATGGTGACCGTGACCAGGAGGGTGTGGTCGTCTGGAATCTCCTCGTGGATGGCGCTGACGACGATGCCTTCCCGGGTCGTCTCGAGGCTGGGGTCGCGCAGTGCCCGGCCGTCCACGGTGAGTGAGACCAGGGCGTCCCCCGCCAGGCTGGTGAGGTCGATGGCGCCGTCGATGCCCGCGCCGGAAACGTCGAAGTGGTTGGCCGAATCGAACGGCATACAAACCCCCGTGGTTAGGTAAAGCCAGACCCAAGAAGTCCTACCCCCCCGTCACCGGGCCGAGACATCCAGCAACCACCAGGCTCGGGGAGTTGCCGGGGACACCGTCGTCAGGACCGCCCGGCAGCCGGAGCCTGCCGGGCGCAGAAAGCCGCCGTCTCGAGAGCCCGCCCGAGGCGCGCGGGTATGGCTGCCAGCAGCGGGTAGCCCTGGCCTCGCTGGGACAGAGCGGGGCCGTTGTGGATCTCGGCTGGCCCCGTGAGCTCGCTCATCACCCGCCCTGGAATGGTGGACGGCCAGATCGCCCGAAATCGGCTGAGACGGGCTGACGACCAAGGGACAGCGGCCGCGGCCAGCCGAGCGTGCCCGGCGTGGACATCCGGTACCTGGATCCAGATCATCACCGAGTGCCCGGCAGGGTCGGCCGGGTGCCCGGAGACCCCGGGCAATCCCGGGCTGAGGAAGGACACCACCCCGGGGATCGTCCGCAGGGCCGAACTCGCGGTAGATGGCCAGGCCCAGCATGTCGCGGTAGAAGCGGCAGCTGCGGTCGAGGTCGCTGGGCCACAGGAGGATCCGGCTGCTCAGAACGTCCACGCGACTATTTCAGCATCACGTTGAGTGACACGGCAGATTAACGAGAACGCGCGCAGTCCCGCCTGATCTGCACGGCTCTGAGATCAAGGTTAGGCAAACAGCGACTGAACAGACCAGGGTGATCTGCTTGCTACGTGGCACGTGTGGGGGGCGGAGTGATGAACCGGCCTAGGGAGATACGGCGCGCACGTTGCGATTGCCGTGATGACCGCCCAGGGCATCACTAAAGCCCGCGACGCCGGGCCCGTACCACCGCCGATAGCCCGACCTAACAGAGCCCTCACCGAAAATTCGCCCAAGTGGGAACGATCATGGCTGGCTGTCACAGTAGGGGTCCGCCCGGGTTCGCGGCCCCGCGGGTGGGATCACGCACCGCGCGCTTCAGCCTGGCCACCAGATTCGCTCTGGCCTGTCGACGCGGGCACTGGCTTCCGCTGGCCCAGCCCGGTTGTAACGATGACGTGAAGCGCGTGTGACCAGCACAGGGGGGAGTTGTAGAACTCGTCGTGGCCCGGGTCATGGCACCAGCTTTCGGGCAGCTCCCCTGACGGTGTCGCCACCGACTGGAGCCTGTGCTCGTACCAGATGGCGCGCTCTGGCTCGCCTAGGGCGTGCCAGGCAAGCGCCAGGAATCCCAGGCCCATCGTCCACTCCGGCGGCCGGTCTCCGCAGGAGTGGTAGGTGTCGGCTGCGTAA
>Ga0207663_10000619_pt1 | contig 15738 bp, 15 predicted proteins | sample LARL53metaG_FD_184346 | JGI IMG/M metagenome (GOLD analysis project Ga0207663, IMG submission 184346) | Corn, switchgrass and miscanthus rhizosphere microbial communities from Kellogg Biological Station, Michigan, USA - LAR L5-3 metaG... | ecosystem: Host-associated > Plants > Roots >...
ACATATCATATCTTAACTTCCCATCATCTATACTGGATATATCTTCAACTGACAAGAACTCATTCTTGACTATCTTGTTATATGCTTCCACTTTTCCTTGTAGCTGTGGATAAGATTTTGGAATCGGCTTATCTTTTATCTTGTTATACTCAAGAAAGCGCTTAAAGATTTGGGACATAAACTGTTTACCATTATCGTGCATGATTTTCTTGGGCTTTCCATTGACCTTAATCCACTCTTCAAGTACGTCTAGGACATCAACACTCCTCTTTCTTTCAGAACATTTGCTGGCTATCTTTCTTGAGCAGTCATCTATACAGCTTATGATATAGTTTCTCGCATTGGATTGGTGGTGTATATAAAATGGTCCTAGGATATCCATTTGTACCATCATGTCATTTGGATGCTTCATTGCAAAACTTTCTGTTCTTAACCTTAGATTTGAGTATGTTAAGACTATGTCTTTTCAGTATCTTGTAAATCGTCCTGCTACTCAAACACACTCCCAATCTTTTAGCCTAAACCTTATTCTGTTGCAACCAAATCTCTTCAATCGCAAATCTAGGATTGTTTCTTCAGTCGCCGTGTCTACCTTGTACTTTATTGTATGTGGTATTCTAGACACAACAAAATAAGGTTAATACGAATCATAAATTATGGCCAAAGTCTCCTAACGTTTTAAATATTCAGAGGGTCAAAAATTATTGCATAGAATTAAGGAACTAGAAGCTAAGAATAGAAGCCTAGAGGAAATGATGATAGATTATGATAGCAGTAATTAAAAATACTATTCCTAGTTCTAACCAACAGATAAGCCAAGAGAACAGTTTAAGATTACCTCAAATTGGCTATAGTTATTTTGGAGAATATAACATTAATGATATTATAAAAAATATTGAATAATTACTAGAGAAGAAAATGAAGCCGAATATTATATAGAGAAACTAGAGCAAGAAGGTAAGATAGTCAAGATCTATGAATCTAAATTATTGTATCCAATGTCTGACTTATGACATGAGAAAGAAGAAAAGGCATACGATATCACTAAATGGAAATTGCACACCTATGAGAGAGTCGAAGTTGATGGAGTATTGGATATAAAATGTGGACACATAAGCCGTCCTAGAGTGTTTAAAACCAGAGCAGAGATGAAAAATCACTGCTGTAAATTACACAAGTTGTATGTTACTAACCTTTAGTCAAGATGCATAGCAATACCAATTTATTGTAAAGTTACCAAGACAGGGATTAGTCCTTGTCCCTTTAGTAATGGTTTTAAGGCATTTCCAATTACCGCGCCAAAGGCCTTCAAAGGATCATTAGCTTTCATGGCATGTCCAGGAATATCGGATGTAGTTAACAGATCACCTATCTCAATAGGAGAATAATTTGCATAGACTTTACAGTATACTTTACCCATTAATGCTATGGGTATTCTCTTATCATTTATATCACTACCCGTTTTCTTATCGAGAACTAAGGCAGGTTTATAATTTCCACCACCAGATACTATTCCAGCTACTTTCTTATCATATGCTTTATAGCTCTGCTCTAAATTACCTGATTGATTGAGCACCATTACCGTTCCGGGTTCTATGGTGTCAGTTGAAGATAAATCAAACTCTTCAGCACAATCAGCACCACCACCTAATAACCGACCAGTAACTTCTACATCTCCTTGAAAATATCCGGCCCTGCCAGTACCACTTGCTCGACCTGATACAGCAGGACCGCCACCCATAGATTCACCCAATACACCGAATCCACCACCGGCAGCAGTACCATAGACACCTGCACCGTCACCATTTGTGGCACCCCATAAACCGTTACCATTGCCCCTATCACACACAGCTTTCACACCGGTACCGTTACTGTGAGCTTCTATACCGATGTTAGTAGACTCAGCGAATACACCTAAGCAAGCACCTTTAGCACTTATACCGACACCGTTGATAGATCCCCGGTAGCGCCTATTGCTGCCCCCGCTCCATCTGTGTTAACAACATTAAGAGCAAATCCGACATTTGAGACACGTCCTTCAGAAGGTTGATCAAAATTAATAGCAGCCATAGTTTACATCTCCTTCCACACGTATTTATGTCTTAAATATTAAGTAAGAATACGCGTAGCAATTGGGAAACAAAAAGTCGATGATGAATGAACTTGTATTTTTGTTATAATTTGTTCAACAAGGATCTTTTAGGGTTTTTCACTGTCTAAAAGTGACCTGATAAAGCCGACTTATACTTTTGAAAATACTAAGTAGCATCATGGCTGTATTGTATTTTGTGCCATTTGTTTGACTGCTTCTGACATATTGTTTTCCATTTGTATGTACGGTGAATTATTGTTAGTGCTCTGGACAAAAAGTATGTTCAGTTATCCTCCATCAATTTAACAATGAATCGATCTGAGGACATAACTCATACTTGAGTAAGAGCTTTTGAAATTAGGCGCAACAATATGTAATCTCTTGGTTGTTGCTTCTGACATTTAATACAAAAAACAGTTTCTAAATAAAGGAAATAAAATTGAAGTAGACTAATAACGGGTAGTGGTGGATTGATCTAGGATGTTGTTCTCTTTGATCTAGGTGGACCCTTACGAATGACGTCCAGAATTTTTTTGTTCTTTGAGAGATAGTAAAGGATTGTACTAGTATCTTTTGTATCACGCTGCCAAGTTGAAAGCTCTGAGAGATGGTCTGGGTCTGTAATGTCATAGCATTCAAAGGAATACCGTGTTACGTATTTGTCTGGAATCACCTGCCGTGTTTAAGTCTATTATCTTTACTTCCACCTTATGAACCTGTAGAAGATAGCAGCTCTTTGTCCTGAACAAACTTGATGTATTTTGTCTGCTGCAGCGATGATGATTGGTGTTGCCTTTGACGCTTTGCATCTACCGATCTTTTGTCTAGTCTCTTCATCAAATCCCTGTTGTTTTTATTGTTGTTATTTATATCATGTATTGCCTCCATCTACCACTCTAAGACGAGATTAATACCCGATATTAAATAAAATCTCGTCCATGCAGAGTATAGTTTATTGGTGTATGAGCTTTTGCTAACAATGTGCACCTGGCGGAGGTGGATTAGTACAAATTATGGATACATTGCCACTCTGTCCTATTATATACATATTTCGATTGGCTGAGTTATATGTAATAAGTCCAGATAAAGTATCAAGTGATAAAGGTGAAGGTAGATGGAGCCTTTGGATTTCAAAGGCTCCATATGGAACAGTATCAATAATTACTGATGGAATAATTATTGATACTATTCGATCAGAAGCGTTGGCTACATAGAGAACATGACCAGTTGGATTAAAAGCAATTCCCACAATTCCCTCCAATACCCCTAAAGGTATTTTAGCAGTCAGACTATTTGTTGAGCTTGATATTTCATCTACATTGCCATAGAAGTCTGCGACATAGATATTTTCATTATCTGGATCATAAGCAATGGATATGGCATATTGCGGCCATACCGTCCAGGATCCGTCTATGGATGGAAAAGACGGTGGAAGAAAAATATTGTGAGATACCATATTTTTCACTGTATCTATTACGAGTACACTTCCGAGCCCGTTGGCAATATACAAATTTCCATTCGATGGGTTATATGTAATATCAGTCGGAGCGCCATCAGGCAATGGAATAGTACCGATAACAGTATTTGTTGAATCTTGTATTATATATAGGTAGCTACCAGGAAAGTCTGGTTTGGTAACATACAGATTATGATTAGCTGAATCGTAAGCTACTGCCATACGTAGGTTACTACGAATCTCTCCCAAAGGAATCCTAGTAATGACGTTGTTTGTAGAGCTATTAATTACAAACACGCTCTGAAGTGTGCTGCTAGATGCAGATGCATATATGTTGTGATTACCTGGATCATAAGCTATTCCATCCGGAATAGAACCCAAAGGTATTGTAGCGACCACTCTATTTGTTAACCCGTCTATCACATAGATACCACACATAGACAACACACACGAGCCAGTCCGGTCTCCAGCACCGATATATAGGTCTTCGTTAGCAGGATTATAAGCCATTGCACCAATCTGCACATTTGATGTATCTCCAATACTAAAACTTCCTACTACAGAATCCGCCTTAGCTATATGTATTCCTGAAAAAACTGCGGAAAACAGCAATGTCGAAGCAACAGACACAAACATGAAGTGATATTTATCAATCAATTCCCGCTTTTTTGGGAATCCCTTATATATATTGATTCTTGATTTGATATCGCAATATTGAACCTCTTAACGCTCTATATGCCTCCCATTCTCCTTCTGGAGTCAATCCCTCTGGCAAAATGGTATCTTGTAGGAGCTCATTTGAAAATTGGGTTTCAGTATGATCATGTGGGTGATACTATTCGCTTTCATAATGTCTAGAAACTCTACCTTTCTGTAGGTAAACTCCTGTATGGAACCACGTCTTCATTAACACTGGTGGAAGATGAGAACATTGTTCAATATTATGTGCTATGGGGAATGATTCACTGTTACTAAGGATTGTAAACTCCTCTGTATCAAGTTGTTCCACAAGTCCGAATCGACGAAATTTGCTTTTCTCATTATCATATGATACTTTCCTAATACTAAGCCGGTGTGAGCGGTAGGAAACACTGGGCTGTCATTATCACTTCAAAACAGTTGCTCAATTATTGGCCTGTAATTTTAATATCGATGTTTGGACATGGCCTAATAAGTATTAATAGAATTGATGGTCAGGATAGAGTTTTAGAACCCATATTTCATTTAACTCAGCGCAGCTTAAAGGGCCAACCTGATTGGAGGATATTTGATTATGTTTGGAAAGAAAATAAGGAACATTTTGATATAGAAGCAATTGTAGGAGTTCTATCTATGCCTGATAATGGGTATACTGTAGAGATTTGCAAATTGACAAGCTTGAGCATTAGAATAGAAGTTGATACCGGCCAAACAGTCATAATGCCTGAATACCTATACACTGCTGGCCAGGTAGGACCAGGATTTGTGGCATTAAAAATACAGGGATAGATTAAGAATTGAGGGATTGTTTAATGGGTCTTCTATTATAACCTGATAGGAAATTATCTAGTATGGAATTCTCCATGGCCATTCCAAAATGTAAATTTTCCTACTGCTTATGCCATTTTCCTGCGACCGGAGTACAATCTGATTCTTAGTTTGGAAGATAAAAACTGATGTAGCTGCTGATGCGGTGATAGATATTATCAGACCAATAGAAAAAGTGGTCTCTACAATGGCAGCTTTCCAAACAGAAGCCTTCTTCGCATTTTTGGAAACTGCTAATTTCTTGATTTTATGGGGTGTCTTTGCTCAACTGGTTGCAGTCAATATTTTACTTCTTGTCTTGCCTCCTTCGATCATGTTATATTTATACTGAATCTAGAAGCTTCAGGTTAGCAGCTAAAAGTTTGTCTTTATTCGTAAAAAGAAGTCATGTAGCCATATGGAAATTAGCTCAAAGATATGCCTTCTTGGTAGACAGGTTTGTATTCAAGTCCTGATAGAGTCTAACTTCGATATGGGTATACTGTTCGCGTCTGAAGCCATTTTTATTTTCAGACCATATTCATAGGAAGATGTGAAATGTTTATCCCGTACTGGTGCGCCTGATACCATGGGAAGTATCTATATGTCACTGATTTCCAATAAGGTGAATCCAATCGATTTAGGCAAAAAAGGGAAGCTAAGAATACCCAAAGTAGCCCTAGTTCAATTTAAAGTCAATGAAAGAGATGACTACAAATTATTTGAAAATCGCATATATAGCTTCAATGAAAATAAGATTTCTGAGCTCAAATCTAGAATCATAGGCCAATTGGTAAAATGTAAAGAAAAAGGGGCAGATATCGTAGCTTTTCCAGAGATATCGGTACCTATTGCTGCAGTAGACGATATTAGAGAGTATTGTAATAAAAATTCTTTATATTTTATTGGAGGTCTTGAGTACGATGAGCAATTTAGGAACTCTTCGTGTGTAGTAATTCCTGGACGAGATACTGAATACAGGTCTGCAAAAATGAATGCCTCTAAATATGATCATAAGAATATGCATCGTGGAAAGTATGTTAATTGTTATGTGAACACCGGGTTTGGTGATTTTTCTGTCCTAGTTTGCTTTGACTTTACTAGCACGTCACTGTTGGCAGAAATATCAGGCTATGTCGATATGCTTTTCGTAATTGCCTATAACCCAGACTCGAATGGGTTCGTTGAGCAGGCAGCATCTAAATCTAGAGAGTGTAGCTGCTATTTCCTGATTACTAATACTGCTAAATTTGGCCGGACATGTTATTATGCTCCAAAAATCAAAGACAATAAATTGGAGAGAAAAAAGATAATGGGAAAAGGCGAGAAGATTTTATTTGAATATATCGACGTTCCCAAGCTTAGAGAAAACATACGGGATAAGAAAGGAATATACGCTGATTTTCAAAGAAAAAGATTCTCTCCACCAAACGATTTCCCACAAAATCCTCCAAGATATACACTTGTTGACTGGCCAAGGCCATTTTCCAATAACTGCATAATTGTAATAGGGGATACACGCGACCGTGCATTGACAGACTTCATTGTTGGAGACGATGTGTTAAAGGATCTAAAAGAAAATATGAAGAGGACAGATTTTTACCAATATCAGACTTTTTATAAAAGTGTAGAAAGGTACCGTGAGAAAGACGGTAAATACTTTCAAGCTAAGACTATTGATGCTGTGCTTCTACCACGTTTGCTTTCTGAAATTGTTTATGATAAAAAGTTAGGGACTATGCCTGATTTATTTCTTGATACTGTGTTAATTGCTAACAATCAGCATTTGAAAATTTTAGAAGAATATAACATCATTAGTATTGGAGGGCCTACAGTCAATGTGGTATCAGATAAAATAAATGATGAGTTGAAGAAAGATGATCGAATTTATTGTGATAGAAGTAATGGTAAAATGTACGCAGGCAAAATTTATGAGAAAATCCAGTATGGGGGCTTACTTAAGGAAAAAGAGCTTTATAATAAGGGATTCATTGGAGTAACTCGCAATCCTTGGAATAAGAAAAAAGTAGCTATGATGGTTGTAGGTCACCGTTCAGCAGGTACCATATCTTCGTTGATACATCTAATAAAAGCAAAGAATAATGGCTTTCCTTGTAAATTCAGATATGGGCAAATTATTAGTGCTAGCAGTAAAGCCGACATATTAATAAAATCATTTTACAAGGGAAGCTATAGAGATGGCTTATTCGATTATCAATAAAAAATTGGTAACATTGGTATTATGGTGTATTCCACGCGACTTTGATTTGGTGTAATTTGCCACCACATATGAATATGATATAACAATTTGTTTTTGCCGGAATAGTTATATGCTTAAATAATGCAGCATGATACCGTGAACAATGAAGAAAACTGTGAGACAATCCTAATAGCATTGATTGCTTTATTGATTACCTTAACTATTCCCATACCTTCGCCTCAAAACATAAACGCTATTTCAATTATTCAAAGCCCAACAAATTTTCAGAAGACAAGTTTAGGTAAAATTATCAATATTTCACCTGCTCAATCGTCGCATACACATCAGATAGTTGCAAAACAGGCTCTTCTCTCGGAGCCTGATGACGATATAAATATAACGCAATCAACTGTAGCACATCTTTATAATGTATCTCATTATACACTAAAGGCTGCAATGCACGCATCGACTCCTAGTTGTAATCAAACTCTGTGGAATCATGTTTACCATCAATGGAGATTGAATATCGTTGATCCTTGTATAACTGCCTCAGGTGTAATTGATGCGGCCAGAAATGAATCAGACGGCGATGTGCACATATTGGTAAACCTTGATCCCCAATTTGTAAACTTAACAAATCAAGCTAATCAAGATCATCAGGCTGGCGATTTGGTCGTGGAACCCATCTGTCATAAACCACCAACACAAACAAGCGCAATCCCAGCTTGTGCTAATTTCCACCAAAATCTTCGTATACCTGCTATCGGTACTCATGTAAATATCACTGGTTCGTATGTGTTGGACAATGATCATTTCGGTTGGGCTGAAATTCACCCCGTAAAAACATAACGCAATCATAGGACCACAAAATAAGCTTTCAAGTATCTATCACTTAGACTACGGCACTGCAAAAATATAAAATCGTGCCATTGTTTCCAAGTGTTTCAAAAGGGCGTCGATCTTGTTAGTTAAAATTGCGATATTATATTAATATTTAGTACGGAAATCGTACTATTTAATTTGTTTATTTCTGGCTTGCTTGTCAACTATTAGAATACTTGTCCTACAAAGCGCTACATTGTAGCATATGTCTATACTAATATCTATTATTATTAGGTTTGCCGTACTTCTTATTTCTGAGGAATTCTTAATATTGGCACGATTCAGAGAAGGCAGAGATATTTCGTAGGCCTCTTATGCAAAGAACAGATGAGATCTATCAAATAGTTGTTATTATTTCACTGACAGTAGATCTTCTTAACCAATAGCAACAACAAAAGATACCATACAACAAAACAAAATATATCAAATTTGCATCTGACAGAGAGCACAAGCTCATATACTTTACAGGCAAATTTGATAAAAAAGAAGTACCAGTGACAGACCTTCAAACAGGTGAAGTAATACCGGGAAAATACAAGGTGCGGTACTCCTTTGAATGTTATGATATTACTACTACAACAATAGAAGAATCCATAGCCAATCAGAGCCATCTATCTGGGAACGTGGTATAGCACATGCCCGTATAATACTATACTACCTAAAATAGTCAAGAAGAGGGGAGGAAGGGATTACTTGCTAACATTCAGGACGATTTACGAGAGAAAAACCGATATTATAAAGCACAAAAAGACAAATACATGGAAAAGGGTATAAGATTTTAGCTAATGCTGGTGTCGGTGTTTTTGGATTAAAAGGTAGGCCATTTCCATACAAAGAGTTTTGAGATAATCACTGGGTTTGGAAGGCATTACCATGGTGTTTTACGATACTTATGCAGAGGTGAGAAATATGGTATGCTTGCGCTCTATGGTGACACAGATTCCATATTTATAGAAAATGGTGCGCTGCCAGAAAACCAACATAAGTTAGAAGAGTTTATCAAAGAAGCAGAGGTAAAATTAAATGGACTGGAGATATCGAAAGAAAACTCATTGAAACTAATAGTGTTTGTTGAAAATAAAAAGTAGTATTTCGGTATTGCTTACGATGATGAAATAGATATAACTGGCACCAGCTTAGCGATGCTATGATATTGTATAGATAAATTTCAAGCAATTAGTGTTAATTATGGTGAATACTGGCATAGGCTCACGTTACCACTATTATCTATCTTGATATATGTATCGTGAAAATCATTGTCTGTTACCCAAGAACCACTATTAGCAACCATTTTATCTCCAGTAATAAAGGGACTGTGTGTATGTCCAAAGACTATAGTTTCATTTGAGTCGCCTCCTATGAACATACCTCTTGCCAACTGAGACATTGCTAGTTCCTCAATTTTATTACGAGGATTGAGTAATGGCTTCATTCTATCTTTTGGAGGTTTTCCAGATGGATGTAATTCTTTCATTCTTTTTTCTGGACGTCTTGTTATAGACTCTACCACAGTAAACATCTTTCCAGCAAATTTAAGATTCAGAGCCGACCAAAGAGTGCTTTCTATCTTGCCTACAGTAGTTTGTCTAACATCACACAGTCGTTTACAGAGCTTTTCATATTCTTCAATCGTCATGAATGCAAACTTGGTAAGCACTTCAAACTCATATCCATGGGTAAAGTAAAATTTTTTATCGCTGCCTTCTATAGACAAATGCAAATTTCTAAATACAGGGAAAGGAAATTCATCAACTCTATTGGAAAAATAGAGTATGGCATAGTCATGGTTTCCAATAATATAGTGAACCTGGGTTTGTTCCTGTAAATTGTAAAGTTTTTTCATTATTAGTCCTTCCTTATTAGTTGGTGTTACAGTACCTGTACTACTATCTGTTTGATGCTCAACAGTCACTTCAACACAACTTTCTCTCCAAAAATCCAATATGTCTCCTAGAAGAACTAGATGATCATTTTTATTTAACTTCGCGAGTTCAGAATCAATGAAACTATCGAAATTATCCTTGTCAGATTTATCATAGCCTAAATGTATGTCAGAGACGACAATTATCATATTCTTTATAGATTTCTTTAAACTTAATATATTACTCGTTTTCTTCCAGATGTAATAATTCCGTTTTCATACCATCTTTATTCATAATCTGTAATAACAGATTTGCACATTCTACAAGGGCTTGTTTTCTTGCCCGTTCATAAATATGTAGACGTTGTATTAAAATTATGAATTTGATGGTCTTGCTATTTAACGTATGTGAGGACGACAATCAAGGTCATCACTCGACAAAGATTTTAGATATCAACCCACATCTATTAAACCAAATGGCTTACCGTATATTATTCATGATGGCATAGTTAATACTCAGATCTATTCAATCCCAGATAAACATAACCTAGAGAACATGATTGATATGACAAATTTAATTAATAAGGATGTTATTGAACCCCTTTACATGCAGGGACCTAACCCCCTTGGGCCCATTGTGATATCACTTCTTTTTAATGGGTTTTACAAATATATGGTGAAAATAAAAAGAATTGACTACTACCACAGAACAAGAGCAACAACAAGAAGGAGAATATCTAGATCCTTATTCAATCTTCAAATACGCAATGAATTCCCCGGTAACTCGAGATAGATATATCACAAGGCTTGATAGGTTCTTCCGTTTTATTGGAACTGAAGGTACCAATATAGAAGAACGCTGCAGAGTTTTCGTACAAAATGCAAGGAAAGATAATAGCTGGGCCTTCAGAAATATAATTAACTTCTTACAGGTTCAAAAGGAGCGTGTTGACAGAAAGGAAATCACAGGATCTACAATACGAAATTATGTCAAAGCAATAAAACTTTTTACAGAAATGAATGACATCCTTATTTCTTGGAAAAGAATAACACGTGGTCTCCCAAAGGGAAGAAAATGGGTGTTTTTCATATAAAATAGGAACGTCTAGTAGATCCGAATTATAACCTTGGAAATAGGTGCTCGTATAAAGTATCTTTATAACGTTCTTCACATATCATGTCCATTTTCAATTTTCATCCTTTCTTGTATTTGGTAGACTCTTTTCTAGTTCTTCTTGTATATGACGATTATTATCACTCTTTTTCGGGTCAATTCTCTTGGCTAATTCCATAACCTCGTCTTTCATTTGTTGCAATTCATTTGCACTAATGCATCTTTATATCCAACATCCATCATATTCTCTATAGTCTTGTATGAATAATCAAATATTTTTTGGAAACATCATAACCATCATCTTTGTGATCTAAGCGTACTACTTTGGTTAACCTAAATCGTTTTATTATTTTATGACTAAAAAGCCTAAATAATAGATGAATTACCCTGCTATATGTCTAATGTGACAGATCCTTTGGGATGGGATAATACTATTTGAGATGCCATTAACAAAGCAGTTCATGACGAGACACAGCGAACTAAAATCGCACAGCAAATAATTCCTATACATGGACCTCTAAGGAATGTAACCACTGTTCCTTCTGATATTACTGAGACGGATAAAAATGGGAATGGTTTTAGAATAAATGAAGGCTCTTCAGAAGCTCTGGTTGAGACTTCGGTGAAGTTCGCATTGACAAAAACACAGGTTTCACAGGAAAAGGAAATTTCCACAGGACTTATGCTGGCAACAAAGGCTGCAAATGTCCTCTCACAAGCTCAGGATCAATATGTTTTTCAAGGTTCAATAAACCTAGATAAGAATTTGGTGGATGTTGAAAGTAATGGCAATAATGTTAAGGGTCTTTTGGGTGATAAAAAAGACGATCCTAGAACAACTATTGCTGTAAAACCAATTGGCGGACAAGATCATGGAAAAGCCTCGAGGTATGGCGAAAACCCTTTGTAGCGGTCGCAGATGGAATTGCTAGACTGCAAAAAGAAGGACACTATGGAGTGTATGCGCTGGTGCTGAATTTTGAGCAGTATGCTGATACTTTTGCCCCTCTAAAGGACAGCTTAGTTATGCCTGCAGATCGCATCAAGCCTTTAGTTGACAAAGGTTTCTATGGAACAGGTACTATACCATCAAAACAAGGAGTTTTGTTTTCATTAGCAGGAGATACAATGGATCTTACTGTAGGAGTTGATGCAAAGGCTGAATTCAGGTCTCCAGATAGCACGCTGTATAAATTCCGAGTCTTCGAGCGATATGCACTTAGGTTAAAGGACAAAACGGCTGTAATAAAACTTGACTTTCAATAGAGGAATCTCCGCTTTTTGCGGAATAAAGGTCAGAGGTAAAAAAAATAATGCAAGAAACAAAATACAACAAAGGACAACTTCTACAGCAGAATCAATTTTTTGCCAATGTTATCTTAATTCATAAATAATAAACAGGGGTTATACTATGCGGTTTGTCCATGAAGGCATGTCCCTGTGGTATGGCACAGAGGATACTCCAGCACCAACCTCCACTGTTAAACAAGGCAATGTAATTGAAATTGTGATCGCAGTCCAGCCAGCGGATGCTAGCAATGAGGTTCAGCTGCTCTATCGCATCAACAAAGGCGCAATAGAAAAGCCAATAGCAGCCAAGTTTTTACGAAAAGATCCTTCTGCTAAAATTCAATATTTTATAGCCCGTTTTCCTCAGGATACCGTAGAGCGCCTTCACGAAGGTGATCTGGTAGAATACTCTACAATCTGTTATTGTGCAGGACGGCAGGTGCCTAGTCCTAAAGATGATAAAAACTTTGCTTTGTCCTTTAGTATTGTACGTACTGACGGTGAAGTGATAAGAAATGCTGGATTGAAGGAAAACACCCTGCGGGAACCAGTCATCGATACTCCTAGAGGTCAAGGCGCCAGCAAGTCGTCGGTAGTAAAAGCCGACAAACCACTGATATCCACATTAGACACAGATACAATTGCAGTCAAAAAAAGTCCTGAACTTCATGATGATATCTTACACCTGTTCTCTTGTAGATTATATACATTATTTCCTTGGCCTTCCAACCTAGACCATCGAAATAACAACGACGACTAACTTTCGATGGTCCGTAAACCACACCATAACAATAGGGCTGAGAGTAGTAGCAGCTATTATTATTAATTATAGGTCTGAACTCGTATTTAGACATTTTAATAGTAGATAGAGAGGAGGAGGGGTAATAATAGCAGTAGCAGTAGTAATAATAATAACAACAGTCGCTAATTATTACTGACCATATCAAGCATGAAAATGGAAAGCCATGATATTTCAAGAGGGGATAAATGGAAAGTTTGAACTCGCATATGGAAAGAGTGCAATGGCGTAGAAACAAGGTTATGGAGTTATCAAGCCAGGGAAACAGCCAGCCAGAAATATCAAAGATTTTGCAGGTTGGACTTGGTACTGTAAATAGGGATTTGTCATATCTAAGACAGCAGTCCAGGGCCAACATCCAACGATACAACGAGCAGTTACCTCATGAATATGAGAAGTGTCTGATGGCTTTGACAGAAATATTAAAGGAAAGTTTTGATATATCACACGAACCTGAGATAGAACGAAAAGAAAAATTGCAAGCGTTGTCTTTAATAAAAGAAGTGATATCTACTAAACTGGAGCTACTTACAAATTGCACAGTAGTGGATGATGTGGTTAAGTTCATAGATAATTATAAGAAGCGAAAGGAAAAGGAAGCAGAAAAAGAAGAAGAAAGTGAATCTAGAGAATTATCAGATAACATGGTGCTGCAGAACCAAAAGGAATTGCCGCAAGGAAATATAGAACAATTTTCTGGCGAGGATGAACAAGAAGAAGCAACAGACAAAGAAGAAGTTTTCTAATCTAATCAAATAAAATAAAATAAATAATAATAATAATGAAATGACGTTCAAAGAATTAAGAAAACGATATTCACAACAACAGGAATCTTTAACGATTGAAGAAGAAGCAAATCCAAGACTTGCATTATTACTGCAGAGATTAAGGAATAAACCGTTCTGGATATGGTCATCGGTTGAAAAGCACAAGCAGCAACATGCATCTACAAAAGGTAACTGTTGTTTTAATCATATCATTGGTCTGCCAAAAAAAGATGGTATTCCAATGCCAATGTTCGATTACGAGAAAATTGTTTGTGATGCTTTACTCAAAGAGGATGGTAATTTTAAAGACAGACATATCTGGATTAAGAAAGCGACAGGCTTAGGCATTACAGAAATTTTTTTACGCATCATTCTATGGTTTGCAATAAAGGATAATGCTTTCAATGGTAAACAAGTTGTCATAGTAACAGGGCCAAATTGGCAGATTGCAATCTCGTTAATAAAAAGGATAAAAGCAATATTTCTAAGACATCTTATTACATTTTCCAATAAAGAGACAGTCCTATACTGGCTAACATAAGTTCGTCAACTCTATTAGGTTGTTTAACCTCTTGCTAAAGCTCATCGAAATTATACGAAATTATGTTAGTTGGTATAGATATAAATGGCTGTCATATCGAAAGTTATCCATCACATAATATAGATGCATTTCGCGCATTAGAATCACCTAAATTCATTCTGTTAGATGAATGTGATTTCTTTCCACCTCAAAGTATGCTTGATATTCGTAATGTAGCAGAGAGATACATCGCTAAAAGCAATCCTTACATTCTCATGGTCTCAACACCAAATGCTCCAGATGGTCTTTTCGAAGCAATTGAGAGAGAACCAGAAGACAAATGTATCTACAAAAGATTGTTTCTGGATTACACCTACGGCTTAGGTAAAATATACACGGAGGAAGAGATAGAGAAAGCAAAGCAATCACCTTCCTTCGAACGAGAGTATAATCTCAAGTATCTAGGACTGATAGGCAATGTATTTCATACTTCAGATATCGATGCAGCTATAGAGAAAGGAAAGTTATACAATCCTCCTAACAGCATAGACGATGTCAATTTCCATACACATAAGAGTTTAGGAATAGACCCAGGTTTTGGCTCTTCAGCTTTTGGTGTTGTAGTTGTTGAGAAAGCCAATTTACAATTGCAAGTATTGGAAGCAGAAGAATATCAAAAGGCTACCTTTGAAAATATGTTACATGTCGTTGATAGTTTACTTCGCAAATATGGAAGGTCAATAAACAAAATTTATGTGGATGCTTCAAATCCTGCATTCATCCGTTCTCTCAAAGTGCAGTTAGGTGAGGACGATGAGTATGAAGAAATCATAAAAGATTACAAGAAAAAAGGTTGGGATTGGGAAACAGGTGATACAATGATAGTTGTGCCAGTACCTTTTTCAACCCAACATAAAGCCATGCTTGGGAATGTCAAGATGTTAATGGAAAAGAATGACGGTTACATTGCTATACATCCTACTCTGACAAAATTAATCACTGCGTTAAGAACTGCTACAGAAAAGGGTGAAGGTGTCCTTGAGAAGGAAGCCACATCATATGATGACTGCTTTGATGCTTTTAGGTTAGCGATGTATCCTTTCAGTCTTCGTCCAAAGGATGAATATCGGCGAAAATTTGCTTACGTCCACAGTTTTGACTGATTGATTTGTAGATTGAATGAGATAAATAAAATATCAATTAATTGATAACGCTTAAAGTTGGATGCATTAGTCTCAATCAAAAAGAAAG
>Ga0207663_10000621_pt1 | contig 15729 bp, 15 predicted proteins | sample LARL53metaG_FD_184346 | JGI IMG/M metagenome (GOLD analysis project Ga0207663, IMG submission 184346) | Corn, switchgrass and miscanthus rhizosphere microbial communities from Kellogg Biological Station, Michigan, USA - LAR L5-3 metaG... | ecosystem: Host-associated > Plants > Roots >...
AAACGACGCCAGCAACAAATCTGCTTCCGCCAGCATGGTGTCCAGCTGCGCGCGCCCATCGGGAGACTTCAGATCCAGGCGCAAGACCGTCTGACCTTCGCAAAGAGACTCATACCATGCCGGCGCAGCCCGGCTTGTGGCATCTCCGCTTGGCGGCTCGACCTTGGTGACTTCCGCGCCCAGCCGGGTAAGCCGCGCAGCCGCCACCGGCCCCGGCGCATTCAGCGCCAGGCTCACGATTTTTATTCCCTGCAAGAGTGATGAATCTGCGTTTGAATCCATTCTGCGTTCCAATAGCAAATAAAGGTTGTACGCGCAGCCGGCCTGCGCGTAACCATCACCAAGATGGTCCTGTCCAAGAGTGTAGCTGACTTTCAAAAAGCAAAGCCCGGATTGCTCCGGGCTTCGCCTGAGGGGAGGGACCGGTTCTGATTATTTGGTGCTGGGGGAAGTGTCTTGCTTGGCTTCGGCTTTGCCTTCCGCATCGTACACTTCAACGGTCCCGTACTTGGCCACCGCGTCGCGTACCTGCTTGGCATCGCCCACCACCACGACCTGCAAATGGTCGAGATCGACATACTTTCGCGCCATTCGCTGCACGGTGTCCGCGTCCACCTTGGCCAGTTCGTCCGAGTAATGGTCCCAATAGTCCTTGTTAAGGCCGTAATACTTCACCACCATCCAGCTATTCACGATTCCCGCCGGGTTCTCCAGCGAGAGCGCAAAGCTGGAAATGATGGAGCGCTTGGATTCTTCCAGTTCGCCCTGCGGGACTTTCTCGTCGCGCAGGCGCTTGAATTCATACATCAACTCATGCAGCGATCCGTCCGTCACGGCGTTGCGGACTTCCGTGTTTGCCACGAACGATCCGGGATAAAGATCGCTGCTTACGCGGCTGTATGCGCCATAGGTGTAGCCTTTTTCCTCACGCAGATTGGAGAATAGTCGCGCCGCCGATCCGCCGCCCAGAATGCGGTTCATTACGACCAGGGGAATGTAGTCAGGATCGGACCGCTTCAGCGAAAGCCCGCCGGCGAGGATATTGCTCTGCACTGATCCAGGCCGGTCTACCAGAATCGTCTTTGCCGAAGTGAGCGCAGCCACGCTGCCAATGCCGGGCGCATCGATGGGATGGTTCTTCCATGAGCCAAAGTATTTTTTCGCCAGCTCTGTTGCCTGGGCCACAGTCACGTCGCCGGCTACAGCCAGAATGGCGTTGTTGGGTGCGTAGTACTTATCGTGAAAGCCTTTGAGCGCTTCCGAGGAGGCCTTCTTCAGAGAGTCTGTGGTGGGCGACTGCACGGCCGCGGGGAAATCACCATAAATCGCCCGCGCAAATCGTTCCCGCGCCAGGAATCCGGGATTGCTGCGCTGTTGGAAGAGTCGCGCGCCTTCCTGCCGTTGATATTTCTGCAGCTCATCGGCGGGGAAGCTGGGATTGAGCACGATGTCGCTCATGATGTCCATCAGCTTGTCGGAGGATTGGCTGAGACCGGAAGCCTGAACGGCGGTCACGTTCGAGCCGAAAGCAGCATCAGCATTGAACGTAGCGCCCAGTTCGTCCAGTTCAGTGGCGATCTGCGTGCTATTTCGTTTTGCCGTGCCGTCGCGCAGCAGGTCGGCTGTGAACGAGGCCAGGCCCGGCGCATCCTTCGGATCAGAGAGTGCGCCGGATTTGATCCACAAGCTGTAATAGACGGTTGGCAGCCTGTGTTGCTCCAGCACAAGCATGGTCAGGCCGTTTGGCAGCGCCACTTCTACCGGGTGAGGTAGCTTCACCTTCAAAATCTCATTGTTGACCGGCGCCTTATTGAGCCGCTGTACTTTGGACGGAAGCTGCTTGGTGTCTGCCCCGGGCCCCTGCGGCTGCTGCGCAAATAAACCAGCGGTAAACATGAAAAGCGCAAAATTCAAAATCAGTATTTTCTTCAGCATGGTTTTCTCCTTACCGCATTCCGGCAGCGCCGGCGGCGGGGGTGGCCGCGCCGGGCAGGGTTATCATTACTGAGCGGTGTGCCGGCACCAGGTATTTCTGGGCAGCCTGCTTTACCTGCTCGGCGGTCACGGCGGTCAACTTCTCATAGGCCGTGTTAATGAGGTTGGGATCGTTATAAAAGATCGTCGCCGTCCCAATTTGATTGGCCAGGCCCAGCGTTGAGACCCGGGTCTGGATCGCGCCGCGCAGAAGCTGTGTGCGAACTTTGTCCAGCTCCTGCTGCGTCACGCCATCTTTTTTGACCGCCTCAATCTCGTCGTCAATTGCTTTCTCCAGGTCCTCGATCTTCACTCCGGGACGGGGCAGGGCAACCACGTTGAAGAGTCCAGGCCCGCGGCGCGGTTGGGCGCCGGCAAACACATTAAGGGCAAGCTGCTTGTCATGCACCAGATGCTGGTAGAAGCGTGAGCTGCGTCCGCCGGAAAGAATGCCGCCCAGGATCTGCAGCGCGTAGGTGTCAGGAGTGTTGCCGGGCCCAATGTTGTAGACAGCGTGGAGCTGGGGCAGGCGCGCCAGCGTATCATTCATGGTCTTGCGCCGCTCCTTGTCGTGCTCGGGCTCCTTCATGTCCACGGCAGGCGGCGCCGGTTGCCGCGGAATGCTGCCGAAGTATTTCTTCACCTTCGCCAGCGTCTCTTTCGGATCAAGATCACCCGCCAGCACCATTACTACGTTGTTCGGCGCGTAGTAAATGCGGAAGAAGTCCTTCACGTCGTCCAGTGTCGCGGCATTCAGGTCGTCCATGGAGCCGATCACCGAATGGTGATAGGCGAAATTGTCGTACGCCATGGAGTCAAGCTCTTCGGTCGATTTCCCATAGGGCTGGTTATCCACGCGCAGCCGGCGCTCTTCCTGCACGGCATTGCGCTGGTTGTCCAGGTTGGCCTGCGTGATGTTCAACGCTTTCATCCTGTCCGATTCCAGAAACAATGCCATATCGAGCTGGTTCTTCGGGAGCTCTTCAAAATAGTTGGTCTGGTCGTTGTTGGTGCTGCCGTTCATGGCGCCACCGTAGTTCTGCACCAGCAACATGTGCTCACCCTTGCCCACATTGGCGGAGCCTTCAAACATCATGTGCTCAAACAGATGGGCGAACCCGGTGCGGCCCTGCTTCTCATTGCGCGAGCCGGTATTGTAGGTAAGGGAGATGGCAAACACGGGCGCGGCATGCTCGGGAACGATGATCACTCGCAACCCGTTATCCAGCGTGGTATCCGTGAATTCCACTTTGGGAAGTTTCGTTTGCGCAAAAGCTGCCGTAGCCAGGGCTAGCAGCAACGCGCACAGCAGCGGCTTGATACGTGCACTGTTCACTGAACACCTCAATATTGGAATCAAAAAGAAGGACGCATCGGAAGATTCATAAGGTTCTGCGAAAACATGCAGAAAATCAACTAAAAAATCATTTACCTCTGGTCTGGGACGGAATGCATTCGCGCCGCCTGGCATTCGCCATGTTATTGAAGCCTGGGCGTCGGGACACCGAACGGCGTCTCGCGTGGTAGAATCCGCCTGCATTTACTGGAGAAACGAATGGGCATGCGAAGACTATCCTTCCTGGTATGTTCGTGGCTATTGCTTGCGGGCATCTGTGCCAACGCAACCGAGCGGCAGAGCAACGCTGACTATCGGGCCCGCCGTGTGGCGCTGGCCAAACAGATGGAAGGCGGTACGCTCGTGCTGTTTGCGCCGACCGAAGCCGAGGGCCAGAACAATCTCTACGGCTTCCGCCAGGATGATAACTTTTACTACCTCACGGGATGGCTCGAGCCAGGCGCGGCCGTGCTTATCAACGCCAATCCTTACGTTGAGATTCTCTTTCTGGCCGAGCACAATCTCACGCAGGAGAAATGGACCGGTCCCAAACTGGGGCCGGAGAATCCCAAGGCCCCTGAGCAAACGGGTTTCGACAAAGTTGAGAGCCTGGACAAACTGCATGAGGAGCTGCTTAAGGTGTTGCCACAGCCTCGTGCCGTGGTTTTTTCCGACTTGGGAGCCAACGGCCAGACCACGGCTTCCACCGGCCCGCTGGAGTGGCTGCGTCGCGGCAACTCATTTCCCAACTATGTTTCTTTTAAGGATGCCAAGCCGCTGGTTTCCCGCCTGCGCACGGTAAAAGATACCGGCGAATTGAAGATGCTTAGCCGCGCTGCGGATGCTTCGGTCGCTGCGCATCTTGCGGCGTTGAAGGCCATCCATCCCGGCGTGAACGAGCGCGAGGTTTCCGCGCTTATGCAATACGAATTTGGCAAGCGTGGCTGTGAGCGTCCTGCCTATGCGCCGATTGTGGGCTCTGGCTTCTTCTCTACGGTCCTGCATTACTCCGCTGACGATCGCACCATGCAGGATGGCGATCTTGTGGTGATGGACGTGGCCGGGGAATTCTCGATGTATGCCTCCGACATCACGCGCACCGCGCCGGTCAACGGAAAATTCACCGCGCGCCAGCGAGAAATTTATGACATCGTGCTCGCGTCGCAGGAAGCGGCCATGCAGGCGTTCAAGGCAGGGAAGTCCAAGCTGCCCACCAATCGCACCGATCCGGATTCGCTTTACAAAGTCGCATTCGATTACATCAACACCCATGGCAAGGATTCGCATGGCGAACCGCTGGGCAAATATTTCATCCATGGGCTCGGACACCACGTCGGTTTAAACGTCCATGACGCCAACGATCCCGCCCTGCCGCTGGATAAAGGGATGGTTTTTACCCTGGAGCCGGGAATTTATATTCCTGAAGAAAAGCTGGGCGTCCGCATTGAAGATGTGTTTGCCGTGGGCCAGGATGGAAAACTAATCATGCTGAGCCATGGCCTGCCGCGCACGGCCGACGAAGTTGAGAAAGCGATGGCGAAGTAAAGATAGACTTGTGGACCGCAGGCGCCCTCGCCTGCGCCTTTGTAAAAACAACTCTATTTAATCCCCACCGCCAGCGTGTCATGGTGCTCGCGAATAAATCGTCGCAGGTATGGCCCAATCTGGCTGGGAGCGTCAAATCCAGCGGCCTTGGCTGCGGCTTCTTGATCTTTCGGTAAAGCGTCCGCGCTTTCGGCGTAGTGCTTCAGGTCGCGAAACACGCCGATGGTGAAGATGTCCCAGGCGGCCCCCTGGTCGCGCACAAAGATGAAATTCTCCGGCTCCTTCAGAGCTTTTGAGTAGGCGTTTTCCATCTCACGTTCCTTGTACAGATCCGCAAATTTACCCGGCAACGCAACAAACATCTCGACGTGAAAAAACGCGCTGGCGGCAAAGGCCTTGCGCAGATCGGTCAGCGGCGGGCCATAAGTAAACAGATCTTCCTGCCATGCAATCAACTCTTTGAACTTGTCGTCGAGCTTCCCGGCCTGCGCCGCTTTCTGCCGCTTGCCGATGCGCTCAGGCTGGTAATACTCGGCGTAGCTGCCCATGGGCCACAAGATCATCAGGTCCCAGTGGTCGCCCTGGCTGTGGCGCATCCAGAGCGGGGCCTCATCGCCGGCCTGTTTCATTTCGGCTGCCTGCGACTTATATACGTCGATGAGATCCAGCAGCTTTCCCGGCGCGGCCTGCACTAGACTGACCTTATAAAGATAGGGCGTTTCGGCCGCGAACGCTGGCGCGGCTACGAACAGAGGCATGCTAGAGCACAACAGAAACAACAGGGCGTGCACGTATCGATGGCGCATGAGGATCGGGCTCACTTTCAGTCGAATTTTATCGATGGGGATTATAGTTCCCATTACAGGCGTCCGCTGTTATTTCTCCGCGCCTCCGCGTCTCCGTCGTGAGATTTAGCTCTTTCCGATTCCGGCGGTTCGATTGTGACCTGTGTCACTGCGTTTGCGCCAGCTTCGCTGCGATGGTAACGTAAGAAGTTTGCATTGTGAATGTATTTCGGGGAGGAAGCATGGCGTCATCTTATAACGGGGTTCCAGTGCCAGCAGGAGGCAGCCCCATTACTTACAGCGGCGGCAAGATGCAGGTTCCGGACAATCCGATTATTCCTTACATTGAAGGCGACGGCACGGGCCGCGACATCTGGGCCGCCTCGGTTCGCGTGTTCGACGGCGCAGTGGAAAAAGCTTACGGCGGCAAGCGCAAGATCCATTGGTATGAGATCTTTGCCGGGGAAAAAGCATTCACCAAGTTCAAAGACTGGCTGCCGCAAGGCTCGGTTGACGCGGCGCGTGACCTGCATGTCTCCATCAAAGGGCCGCTGACTACACCTATTGGCGGCGGAATCCGTTCCCTGAACGTCGCATTAAGGCAGATCATGGACCTTTACGCCTGCATACGGCCGGTGCGCTATTACTCCGGCGTGCCTTCGCCGGTGAAGCATCCTGACCAGCTCAACGTGATTATCTTCCGCGAGAACACTGAAGACGTTTATGCCGGCATCGAATGGAAGCAGGGAACTCCTGAAGTCAAGAAGCTGATTGACTACCTGAACAACACCATGCTGGCGGGGACCAAGAAGCGTATCCGCGAAGATTCCGGAATCGGCATCAAGCCCATTTCCATCTTTGGCACCAAGCGCCTGGTACGCATGGCAATTCAGCACGCGGTGAAACACAAGCGCCGCTCCGTGACGCTGGTACACAAGGGCAACATCCAGAAATTCACTGAAGGCGCTTTTCGCGAGTGGGGCTACGAGGTGGCGCGCGACGAGTTCCGCGACCAGATTGTGACCGAACGCGAAAGCTGGATTCTCGACAACAAAGACAAGAATCCCAACCTGAGCGTGGAGCAGAATGCGGCGATGGTGGAACCGGGAATGGAGTTTGCGCCCGCTAGTTTCAAGCAGGAAGTTGAGGCGGAAGTGAAGCAGGTGCTCGACTCCATCGGCCAATCGCACGGCAATGGCGCGTGGAAGAAAAAGATCATGGTCAATGACCGCATTGCCGATTCGATCTTCCAGCAGGTAATCATCCGCCCGGCGGAGTATGACATTCTTGCGACGCCAAACCTCAATGGCGACTATATCTCTGACGCTTGCGCAGCGCAGGTCGGGGGATTGGGAATTGCGCCTGGGGCCAATGTGGGCGACCAGCACGCCGTGTTTGAAGCCACACACGGCACAGCGCCCAAATATGCGGACAAAGACGTCATCAATCCCGGATCAGTGATTCTTTCCGGCGTGATGATGCTTGATTACATGGGATGGCCAGAGGCGGCGCGATTGATTGAGACCTCACTGGAAGCGACGATCCAGGAGAAGTTTGTTACCTATGACTTTGAGCGCCTGATGCCGGGCTCAACCAAGGTAAAGACCAGCGAGTTTGCCGGACACATGCTGGAAAACATGGTTGACCGGCGCAAGAAAACCGCGGTGTAGGCTTCAGAAAAATTCAGGAAGGGACTTTTCGAATGCGAAAAAAAGTAACGATCGTAGGTGGAGGAAACGTAGGCGCGACGTGCGCTCATTGGGTGGCCTCAAAAGAGCTGGCCAACGTGGTGTTAATCGACGTGCTGGAAGGCGTGCCTCAGGGCAAAGGCCTGGACCTGCTGGAAGCCATGCCCATTGAGAAGCGCGATTCGTACGTGCTTGGCACCAACGATTACGCCGATACCGCGAACTCTGACATTGTGGTGATTACTGCCGGAATCGCGCGCAAACCCGGCATGAGCCGTGACGACTTGCTCAACACCAACTACAAAATCATGCAGGACGTGATTGCCAAGGTGGTGGCCAACTCGCCGAACTGCATTTTGGTAGTTGTCTCCAATCCGCTGGATGCCATGTCACAGGCGGCATTCAAGCTGAGCAAGTTTTCCCGCAATCGCGTGATTGGCATGGCGGGCGTGCTCGACTCAGCGCGCTTCCGCACTTTTATTGCGCAGGAATTGAACGTGAGCGTGGAGAACGTGACCGCGTTCGTGCTCGGCGGACATGGCGATACCATGGTCCCGCTGGCGCGCTATTCTACGGTAGCGGGTATTCCGATCACCGAACTGATTCCCAAAGACCGGCTGGACGCCATCATCCAGCGCACCCGCGATGGCGGCGCTGAGATCGTTAAATACCTGAAGACCGGCAGCGCTTATTACGCTCCTTCCGCGGCGGCCACGGAGATGGTGGAAGCCATCCTCAAGGACAAGAAAAAGATCCTGCCCTGTGCCGTCCATCTTGAGGGCGAGTACGGCATCAAAGGCCTTTTTGTCGGCGTGCCGTGCAAGCTGGGCGCAAACGGCCTGGAGCAGATCATCGAAATCAAACTGACCGCGGAAGAGCAAGCCGCTTTGCAGAAGAGCGCAGACGCAGTGACCGAACTGGTGAAGGTGATCGGAGTTTAGAAGTCCTGTGAGACAAAACGAAAGCCGGCGCGCAGTGCGCCGGTTTTTCTTTCAGCCGGTCTCGGAAGGTTCGTCATCGCCGGGAAGCGCATGGGGATTTTTATCGTTCTTGCTTTCTGCGTAGGACTTCATGATGTCCTTCACCGCCGTGTCCAGGATAAGTGGGATGTCCCATCGCGAAACAATAAGCGTCTGGTCTTCAAGATAAAGAGCTGGCAGGTGTTCATCGTCCATTGCCTTTTGCAGGCCAGCCGGTGTCGCGACAAAATATTTGTATAGCGCTGTGTGGCTGTTTTCCATGTCGCGGACTAGCAGGTAAAAATCGTCATAGAAAGCCGCCGGGTTCTCTGGCCCGCGCACCAGATCGGTTTCTTCAAAATAGTAGTTCAGAAATTCTGGACGGTTGTACCTGCCGTCGGCGTCGCGCTTGATCTCAGGCACATTGATGGGAAAAGGCAAGTCTGCCCCAACCACCGCCGGTTCTTTTCCCGTCGTACGCGGCGCGGCGACTATGGCCGGTCCATCAATCCCTGAACCGGGAGGAGGCGCGATCATAGTCGATTCACTAAAAGCTGAAAGCTTCCTTCCCAGCAGGAGCAGCAGCAAGAACGCGACGACGAAGATGACAATCTTGACCGGATCCAATCTTGCCCCCGCTATGTGGTTCGTTCGATGGTGATGGAGTTGATCACCACCGGCGTCACGGGCTTGTCCTGCGCACCTTTCTTCACCTTGGAAATCTTATCCGCCACATCCTGGCCTTCCACAACTTCGCCAAAGATTGTGTGATTGCCGGTGAGCCACGGAGTGGCCGCAACCGTGATGAAGAACTGGCTTCCGTTCGTTCCAGGACCGGCATTGGCCATGGCGAGCTTGCCGGCTTTATCGAACTTATAAGGTGAGCCTTTGGTCTCATCCCCAAACTTGTAGCCGGGGCCGCCCATGCCGGTACCGCTGGGATCGCCGCCCTGGATCATGAAGTCCGGAATCACGCGATGAAATATTGTGCCGCTGTAGAGCGGGCCATCGCCGCTCTTGCCGCTTACGCTGTCTTTCCAGCTACGCTTGCCTTCGGCAAGGTCAGTGAAGTTCTTGGTGGTAATGGGGGCTTCTTTTTCAAAGAGGCGGCAGACGATCTTGCCTTCAGTGGTGTCAAAAATTGCGTAGGTGCCTGGCTGGCGTGTCATGAAATTATTCCTTTCGTGAGTTATGTAGGGCCGAAAAGCTGATGACTTCTCTTAATTCCTGGGTGGCGCGGATTTCTGTGGCGCTGGTTTCAGTGGACTCACAAGCTTTATGTTAGGCGGCTTCTTCGCCGGCGTACCGCTGCCGCTTTGCATTTCGATGTGCACAATTTTTACCGGCGTCAACGGATGGCTGTTAGCTTGGCTGCACGTTGGGCCCCCGGTGCAAGGCATGCGGGCGATTTTCTTTACCATCTCCACGGTGCTGTCATCGCACTGGCCAAAAATAACGTAGCCAGTGCCCTTGGGCCGGTTGACCTGCGGGCATCCGCCTTCATCCAGACAGGGATTCAGAAAGGGAAGCTCTTTTTCCGTAATAAAGAATTGCGAACTGCTGGTGGCAGGGGCCGCGCCACGATTCGCCAAAGCCAGCCGGCCTGGCTGGTCAAAGAGAAGGTCAGGGTGCAGAGCATCCGAGATTTCAAAGCCTACATCGCCGTTGCCCGTCCCACTGGGATCGCCTGCCGCTATTACGAAGTCGGGAATCGTGCGATGAAAGATCACGCCGTCATACAAGGGCTTGCCATACATTGGTTTTCCGGTAACCGGGTTCTTCCAGGATTTGGTCCCCTTCGCCAGCCCGATAAACATTGACACGGCCTTGGGCGACTTGTCTGGAAAAAGCGTGCATTTCATGTCGCCGATGGTGGTGTGAATGATGGCCGTCGGAGCTGCCTTCACCGGCTTGCCTGGCGTAGCACGTTGTGGCGCAGACCCTTTTTTAGCGGTTTGAGCAGCGAGCGAAAAACTCACGAGCAAGAAGCTCGCAATCACAAGAAAAACGCTACCACGGTGAAGCCAACCGGCGACGGGGGCCGCATACCTGCTTGTTGTAGGATCCATCAAATCAGCCTTTTTTGGGTGTTGCTGTCTTGGATGGCGCTTTCCGCGGCGCCGGCTTGGCGGGCGCGCCCGCACCCGTGATCTGAATGTGTGTGATCTTTATGGCATCGACAGGGCGGTCTCCGCGGCTCGTCGGCACGCGCGCGATCTTCTTTACCAGTTCAACGGATGCATCGTCACACTGGCCGAAGATTGTGTGTCTTCCGTTCAGATGCGGCGTTGGCACTTCAGTGATGAAGAATTGCGAGCCATTGGTATTCGGGCCGGAATTGGCCATAGCCAGCCGGCCAGGACGGTCGAACGTCAGGCTGGAGTCGAACTCATCTTCAAACTGATAGCCCGGCCCGCCGATGCCCTGTCCCAGAGGATCGCCGCCCTGGATCATGAAGTTGGGAATTACCCGATGAAAAATGGTTCCGTCAAACAGCGGACGGGTCACCTTCTGGCCGGTCTGTGGATCGGTCCATTCCTTGGTTCCGGTAGCCAGGCCGATAAAATTCTTTACTGTCTTGGGCGCATTGGCGGGGAAGAGTTCGCACGTGAGATCGCCGGCCGTGGTATGGAAAATGGCTGTGGGGGCTTTCTTGGCCGGGGCCGCCGGTTGCGCCGCTTTCGTACCACCAGGGGCAGTGCTCTTGGGCTTGCTCTGGGCGCCAGCCGCCAGGCTCAAACACAGTAGAATCAACGCTGCACGAGTCACCATTCATCTCTCCTTGGAATGACTTAACCGAATATTAGAAATGGAGAGCAGAAAGAAGTAAAGGCTGCGACGGCCACAGCGTGTTTCAATGATCGCTTGGCTGCCTACTTTTCGCTGTAACCTTTTCTCTGTGCTTCGGTAATCACCTCTGAAAGGACAAACAACCCCCTGCCGGGACCGATGTCCAACTCGCTCTCCGATGAAGACCTGATGTCGCAGGTGCGAAGCGGCGTGGGCGAGATGCTTGGCGTGTTGTTTGAGCGATATCACGTGCCCTTGTTCAACTTTTACCTGAAGTTAACCGGTGACCGGCCCGTGAGTGAGGACCTGGTGCAGGAGGTCTTCTTTCGCATCCTGAAGTATCGCCATAGCTATAGAGCGGATACGCCGTTCCGCGCATGGATGTACCAGATTGCCCGCAACGCCCGGATGGACTGGCTGCGCAAACGCCGGCCAGAGTCGAGTTGGGAACCTGAGATGTCGCCCGCCGTGGCGCCGGTGGATACGGCGCAACAGAGCCAGGAAGCCTTGCTGCTGCACAGCGCGCTGATGCGGATATCGGAGGACAAGCGCGAAGTCCTGGTACTGAGTCGTTTTCAAGACCTGAAGTATGAAGAGATCGCCCAGCTTCTGGGATGTGAAGTAGGCACGGTGAAAACCAGGGTGCATCGCGCCCTGCAGGAGCTGCGGCAGGTATTTCACGAACTGGAAGGCGGAAAACCGTTACGGGGCAAGGGGCCGCAAGGGGCGTGGCCGACGCCCGGGAGTGTGCAATGAAGTGCGAAGAGATTGGTGAGCTTCTACCGGACTACCTGCAAGGGCGGCTCAGGGCCGATCAAGCAGCGGAAGTGGAAAAGCATTTGGCGGAGTGTGCCGCATGCGGGGAAGAGGCCGCCTTGTGGAAGAAGCTGGCGCTGTTGCCGGAAGAGCAACCCAGTCCGGCGCTGGAATCGCGCTTTAAAGCAATGCTTGAGAGTTATCAGGAAGGCCGCTGGGAAAAAACGAATCTGGCATCGGAGAAAAGTAAGGCGCCCGTCCCTATACTGTGGGGACTGGGTAACTGGAGACAGTTGCCGGCAGCGGGGATCGTTTGGGCAGTTCTCTTTCTGGCCTGCGGATATTTTATCGGCAAGCACGCTGATCGTGGCCCCGACCCAGCCGCCCAGGCGCAGCTCAATGATCTGCGTCAGGAGCTTGGCGCTACACGGCAAATGATGGCCGTCTCCCTGATGCAGCAACAGTCGGCCAGCCAGCGGCTGGAAGGCGTGAGTTGGAGCACGCGCTTGCCCGAGCCCGATCCTAAAGTGATGGGCGCTTTGATGCACACCGTGCGCTTCGACAATAGCGTGGACGTGCGACTGGCCGCCCTGGATGCGCTGAGCCGCTACGCCGACCGACCCGAGGTCCGGCATGAATTGGTGGATGTACTCCAGACCACGCAGTCTCCCATGGTGCAGGTGGCATTGATTGACCTGCTGGTTGATCTGCAGGACAAGAGCGCTGTGCCGCAGTTCAGAAAGTTTCAGCAAGACCCGAGCGTGAATCCCACGGTAAAGAAACGCGTGGATTGGGGCATTCAGCAGTTGAACTAATGTTTTTATTCCGAGCATAGCGAGTGGATCGCTATCACTCAAAGGAATGGGAGGGACCGTGATTAAGCAAAAGATTCTTACATTCATTCTGGTGTATTCCGTTGGTTTGCTGTTCTTGCCCGCGTTCGCCGGCACGGTTGCTTTTGCCGGCGACGATGATTCCGATTCGGGCATGCGATTGCAGGAGAAGGAAACCATTCGCAAGACCTTTAACCTGACTGCGGCAAACAAGGTCCTGGACGTCGACAATATTTTTGGATCCATCGAGGTTACGGGCGGCCAGGGTGACCAGGTGCAGCTGGTGGTGAATAAGACGATCTCTGCGGAGTCCAAGGACAGGATGGAAGCCGCAAAAAAAGAAGTCACGCTGGACATTACAGATCAGCCGGATTTATTAAAGCTTTACGTGAATGGTCCTTTCCGCTGCAATTGTGAAAATGGACGCGACGGCTGCGGCGGCTGGCACGGCGACCGCGGCTACACCGTGAAGATGGATTTCCAGCTTCAGGTGCCGCGGAACATTGAAGCCAGGTTGAAGACCGTCAACTCCGGGCACGTCCGGGTGCAGGACGTAATCGGCAACTTTTCCGTGCACAACGTGAATGGCGGCATTGAGATGCAGAATGTCGCCGGATCCGGCGTGGCCAAAACCGTGAATGGCCCGGTGAAGGTCACGTTCCGCGAGAACCCGCGCGAGAAGTCCGACTTCGCCACCATCAACGGCAATGTTGAGCTGTATTTTGTTCGCGGCCTGGCGGGCGACTTCCGCTTTAAGACGATGAATGGCGCAGTTTACAGCGACTTTGAGATGAGCTCGCTGCCGGCCCAGCCGGTGAGCTCTGAACGCCACGGTACCAAGTTTGTCTTTCGGTCCGATCGTTTTACCGGAGGCCGTGTTGGCTCCGGCGGCCCGGAAATCAAGGCTGAAAATCTGAATGGAGACATACGCGTTCTTGAACGCCACGAGTAAAACGAGTAAACCGAGGAATCCTAAATATATGAACTATTACTTTAAGAATCATCAATACATTCTTGTTCTGGCTCTGACAGCGCTGGCCGCAATGTCGCAGCCCCTGCGGGCCCAGTCTGACAACAAGGTCAGCGTCCCGCTGAGCGACCCTTCCCGCCCGGTGAACCTGCGGGCCCACCTGGTGAGCGGCAGCATCACCGTCAAAGGCGCAGACGTAAAAGAGGTGGTGGTCGAGGCCAAGGCGCGGGGCGGCGAAGAGTCCCACAGCGGCGGACGGGCTGAAGGCATGAAGCGTATTCCCATGACTTCCACCGGCTTGAATATCGAAGCGGAAAATAACAATGTGCGGGTGAGCACCGATTCTTACCAGCGCACGATTGACCTCGTTATTACCGTGCCAACCCGCACGTCGCTTTCGCTGCACACGGTGAATGATGGCAACATTCTTGTGAGCGGCGTCGACGGCGAATTTGATATCAATGACGTAAACGGCGAAGTTGATCTGAAGAATATCGGCGGCAGTGTGGTGGCGCACGCGCTGAACGGCCACGTGCTGGTGACCTTTAATCGGATTGACCCGCAGAAGCCCATGGCATTCAGTTCGCTGAATGGCGATATTGATGTGACGTTTCCTGCCGATTTGAAGGCCAACGTAAGCATGCGTACTGACAATGGCGATGTTTACAGCGACTTCGACGTGAAGGTGCAGCCCACCGCTCCGCAGCAGACCGTGGAAGACAATCGCGGAAAAGGCGGCAAGTACCGGGTAAAGATTGATAAGAACGTGCGCGGCACCATCAACGGCGGCGGTCAGGAAATCCAATTCAAGAATTTCAATGGGAATATCTACATCAGGAAGGCCGGGGCAAAGCAGTAAAACAATCTGGGAACATCTACGATCCGGTTATGACTCGCGAGAGTTGTAACCGGATTCGTCTTTGCATACCATGGATTTCTATGTCGAAGAAGGTCATCACCGCTTCTCCCAAAATCCTCGGTCGGACTCCGGTATTTTCAGGTACGCGTGTCCCAGTGCTGACCTTCATCGAATACATTAAGGTGGGCGAGTCTATCGAGTCCTTTTTGGAGGGCTTTCCATCGGTAACGAGGGAACAGGTCCTAGCATTTCTGGACGAAAGCTAAAGATCTGGTCAGTGCGCGTGACGGCTCTCAAATCCTACTTCTTTCTTGCCTTGGCAATCGCCTCCAGCACCGCATCATCCGCCTTTTGTGCCTTAAGCCCAGTACGCCGCTCTGAGGTCAGATCAAAATTCACTCCATGCTGAATGATGCGATCGATCAGTTGGCCTGGACTTACCGGTTTCCCACCATCAGCTCGATATCTTCAAAGCTTAGCGCAGCGGACTCTTTTCGCTCGGTCTGCAGCCGTTTTGCCGTGGCTTCCACCTCACGCATCACGCGGAGAAAGTTTCCGCCAAGAATCTTGTGGATCTGTTCGCGCGTGTAGCCTCGTTGCAGCAGGGCCTGAGTGATCCTGGGCAAGTCGGCGGCAGAGTCAATACCTTCCGGCAGTGAGGTCACACCGTCAAAATCAGAGCCCAGGCCTACGTGGTCAATTCCTGCAATCTTGGCGATGTGATCAATATGATCGATCAGCGACTTTAGCGGTGGACGCGGAAACTGTGCCGCCCACTTCTTTTCAATCGGGGCATACTCATCGTATGTGACCGGGCTGCCGTCGGGATGGGGATGCGCTTTTTTGTAGGCCTCCACCTCGGCGTCGCGCTGCTTGATCTTTTCAGGATCGGACGAGACCTTGCGGTAGTTCTCGTCGATAAAAGCCGAATAAAAATTCACCATCACCACGCCGCCGTTGTTGGTCATGGCGCGCAGCATGTCGTCGGTCATATTACGGGGCTGGTTGGTCAGCTCGCGTGAAGAAGAATGCGACGCAATCACCGGCGCCTGGCTGACCAGCAGCGCCTGGTAAAACGTGGCGTCGGAAACGTGGGAGATATCCACGATCATCCCCAGCCGATTCATCTCGCGGACCACGTCTTTGCCGAAGTCGCTCATGCCGTTGTGGTGCTTGACGTTGGGGTCCTGAATGTCGCCGGAGGAATCAGCCCACTCATTTGTGTTGGACCACG
>Ga0207663_10000624_pt1 | contig 15679 bp, 19 predicted proteins | sample LARL53metaG_FD_184346 | JGI IMG/M metagenome (GOLD analysis project Ga0207663, IMG submission 184346) | Corn, switchgrass and miscanthus rhizosphere microbial communities from Kellogg Biological Station, Michigan, USA - LAR L5-3 metaG... | ecosystem: Host-associated > Plants > Roots >...
TCTGGACTGTTCTTTCATTTACGCCATGCTCCATTGCTATAGCTTTGTGAGTCCTACCTTCACATTTCCTGAGTATAGCCTGTGCTCTGCGATACTCCGTCTTATCATTTGTCTTTTTCATAAATGACTTTAAACCGTTTCTCTGTCCTAAGGTAAGTTTGAGTTTGGAGGAATGATTCACAGAATGGGAATATGTCTTTATGCAAAGCTATAACTATTTTGAAATCTAGACTCTGTAATGAACAAATAACGACATATATTTAGACACTCCACTTAGTCGATTGGTTTGGATTAACTGATACAATAGAGTTTGCTGTTGTTGCCGCTGTTGTTCCATTACTGCCATAACTTTGTGCTAGTGCGCTCGGTGAAGTTTGGCTCTGTAGTACCCAAAGGATCATAGCAGCAGATGCAACTATTGCTATGATAGTTGCCGATGCTATTGTTGTTCTTGTCGAAGGTTTTTTCAATATTTTTTTTGTTGTTTTTTTATTATTCATTTTCGTTCTTAGATTATTGTTACCTTCGTATGGTAATAAGAATAGAGACAAATTCCAAGTGCGGATTCCATCTCTGGATTCCAAAACTGGAATTGAGCAGTCTCTTTTTATATCTAGTTCTTACTACAAGAATTACAGTGCATTATAAGAAAAAGGAGATGCAACATAATAATTGATTTCGATACCAACTGAAATTCAGATTACTCAGTCTATCGTATATTTCATTGCAGCTGCCATCCCTATTTATCTTACTCTGATATTGAAGAAAAGGACTGATGGTAATAATAATAACAAGCACTTCAAAGTACTAACAATAATACTTGCAGGATTTGTTTTAATGCAAGCTATTTACCATGCCATAGGAGCGCTTGGTTTTAGCTTATTAGCAAAAGGAATACTAGAACCGCTATCATTTGTTATACTTCTTTTCTTTGGAGTTATCTATCTAGTTAGTAAAATAAGGACAAAAAGTGAAGAGGAAGTTAAAGTACAATGATACTAACTCAAATCGATAGCAGTTCCTTGCTTTCCATAAGTGGATTTACAACGCTAGTCATTCTCTTCACGTCATTGGCTATATTTGGATGGCTTGCTGTTAGATATAAAAATATTAGGAGCTTTGAATTTCAAATATCAATATTCATTATGGTATACATCGTTGGAGAAATAATAGAAGATTATAATAAAATACCTTTCTTTTCAGCTTTTCCTTATATTGGACCACAAATTCACTTGGTATCAGCAGTATTTTTATCTATAATATTATGGATAAGGCTATACTCCGCGCGAAAGAGTGGAAGAAAAATAGTTGATAAAATAGAACCAGTAGAAGAAGGCAATGTTGGTGGTGGTAGTAGCAGTAATGGGAGTAAGTAACAACAACAATATTTATACTGTTATTTATCTAATAAACAACAACAAATCTATCTTCTTCTTCATCATCATTACCTTCTTAGTCTAATGAAAAGAATTTTGCTATCCATTTGTTTGCTATGTCGTAATTTTCCTCCGCCTCCACGATAATATCATTATTTTCAGATTTGACATTGATAGCTTTCAACGTACTATGTATAAACTGAATTTCTTTCCTTATGACGTAATTACAATTTTATCAACTACAAGAATTTCTTGATTAAGAAGCCATTTCGTTTTTCTAAAAGCTGTAGTCAGTGGTATGTCGCTGTTCTCAGTTGTAATGTCGTTAAAAGACTTTGAATTATGCATGACGCTATTCATGATCTTAACCATCTCTTCATCAGCCAAAGCAGTAAGAAGTGCATTCTTTTTTCTTTGACTTTTGATTATCATCAGGCCACCTGATCTGAATTAATTAGACATGATCATTTAATTTAATAATCCCGTTCCATTTTCCGCATCCGCTTCCGCTTTCATCGCTGGCTAGATACACCACGAAGATTGATTTCTAATTCCCTTTAGATTTCTCAATAAATGACCTCTGTCAAGCTATTCTAAAATTGAGTTGATTTGCCTTACTAATGCATCTATTGCAAACGGTTTTTTATAAAGCAATTTGTCCCTTTTTGTTCACAGTCTCCATGATAGATCTCAGAAGCCGTCAAAAAGCAAATCTTGATATCGTTATCAATCTCTTTTATCTTTTGCCTAAATTCATAACCATTCATTTTTGGCATTTTAATGTCGGTAAATACTAGATGATAAAAACCAGACTTGAAATTTGCTAATGCTTGTAAAGGTTCATTGAACGTATAGACCTCAAATAATCCGGTACTGTGTAAAGCTATCTTGAAAGTCAAAGTAATATCTGGTTCATCATCTACAAACAAAATTCTTTTTTTAATACTACTGTTCAACGTTGTTAAAATGATGATTTGATTGTTAGCTTGAAGAGTCGTTGTTTTATTCATTAATGTAATATACATTAATTATTGTGCTTTTAAAAACAACCACGAATTCCTACTGTGGATTCCAAAACTGGAATCCACAAATGGAATATGTCCCTATTTTAAAAAATATGATAGGTAATATCATAGCAGAAAACAAGTATGTTTGAAATAATAAAATATGCAAATGGACAACTACAACATTCAAAACAACAGACAATTCAATTGCAACGACTAAGAATAGAATATGAGAAATTGTGTGCAGTATATAATACCATCCTTCCAAAGGTAAAACCAGCGCTCATTTCTGATCTGCTTTTGCGCGAGATAGATTACCAAACTAATGGAAGAGATGCACCAATGTATACGGTAGAAGTATTTACAAAAAGGGGAATAGACTCTGAGGAAGCCAAAATGTATATCATTGAAAAAACAGGGATGGTACCGTCTATATATGATCATGGTACCCATTATGTAACAAATCAAAGACTAACATTAGAAATACTCAGGGAAATTTCTGATTGTGATGATGTCTTGGAAGTTACTGGTGAATATTCTGGTAGCTGTGGCTCTATAGGGTCAGTACACGAGCGTAGTGAAAAAGATGAATAAAACAACAAATTCTTCCATACTACTAAAAACGTTATTCATCATCATTATTGTTACTATTACTGCTCTTGCATTAATAGGAAGCGGAGGTTTTAAAGCGGTTCATGCCCAACAACTACCTCAACCAGGTTTAGCAACTGGTACTGAAGTAAAGCCACAACCAAAAATAACATCTACATCATTGCCAGAGGAGCAGACAAGACAATTCAAAAACACCTTGAATGAGTGTAGTACAGTGGTAAATGCTCATACTCCTGATATTAACAAGCTGCAAAGTTGTGATCAGAAAATGTTCTTTATACGGGTACAATGTGACAAAAATCAAATCGATCATTCAATCTGTGATAATGCAAGGTTGCAAGATTACATGAATAAACGAGGAAATAGTAACCCTTGATATTATAAATGACATAAAGTTAAAAAAACTCCTTATTCTAAATGAGCTCTTCACTAAGGATAGATTCTAAACTGGTTGTAAGTATTACCATATAAGGAAACAGAAGAAACTGATGCTCTATCAAGTATTTTTGACTACTACAATTACAATTTTTCAATAAGTAATGACTAGAACTTGATATCCATCTTTCGTACCAACCTCTCTTATTAACAGATTAAATCTGTCATAATGTCTTAAATTGGGTGAATTCCACTTATGGAGTTCACATTTGGTATTCGTCTATAGTTTTATAATGATAACAAGAGCATAACTATGATATGAAGAGATCAATCTTAAATCTTCAGACCATAGTACTAGCATCATCAGTAGTAGTACTATCTGCAACAGTGTTGTTTGGAATGATGATATCTAATAATTTGTTTGGATATCCCTTACAAATTGCAACTGGTGCACAAGGAAGCAATGCACTCAAGGCGACAACAGCAACAACAACAACTAATGGAACAACAATTCAATTAACAGCAAAGGAAGTATCCAATGGTGTTTATAGATGGATAGATGCGATTAATGGAGCAGCTAATCCCAAATTGAAAGTTTTTGAAAATGCAAATAACATAATAAGGATTCAAAATCCAACAGACACTAAACATCAATTGATTATAGATACAGGTGCAGATGAGCTGCCAGCAAGTGGAGTAGTAGCTGCAAACGGAAATGGTCAGTTGTCCTTTAATCCAAATATGCCAGGCACTTTTACATACCATTGCGCATTTCATCCATTTATGATGCAGGGAACTATTCAGATAGTCAAACCCTAATGAGGAATTATTGGCAGATTATTTGTACTCCATCACCCTGCAGAATCAGCACCAGCATGACGTGGTTTGACTGGCCCAGCTGACTGAGCAGGCCGGTCTGGACCTCGTCACGTTTATGGACCACCCGTGCAACCGGGGTTCTTCGACACCTGGACGCTGCTGTCCTACGTGGCGGCCAAGACAGAGCGGGTGCGGCTGTCAGGATATGTTCTCAGCTCGGCTTTCCGGACGCCCCGGCACTCCTAGCTCAGGCAGCGGCGAGCTTGGACCTTCTGTCCTCTGGCCGCTTCGAACTCGGCATTGGTGGTCCAACCGATACCAACGCCTGGGATGCAATCGAGGCCATGCGCGGGATGCAGCGCACGCCAGCGGAGTCCGTGAGAGCGCTTAGCGAGGCGATTGACATCAACCGCGGGATCTGGAATGTCATCGCGCCAGACATGATGCGCATCGAAGGCAAACATTACCGCGTCTCCGGCACCATGCGCGGGCCCCAGCCAGCCCACAATATCTCAATCCGGGTGCCCGCCGCACGGCGGCACATTCGGCAACTGGTCGGACACAAGGCCGATGGCTGGATTTCGGAGCGAGCGTGGATGACCGATGTAGAGGAGAAGCTGGCGCTGGACAACCGCATCATTGACGAAGCCGCGACGGAGGCGGGGCGCGACCCGCGCGATGTACGCCGTATTTTTGACTACCACGGCAGCTTCGGTCATGCTCGGCGTGGCTTTCTCCAGGATCCGCCGGCGCAGTGGGTCGAGATGCTGTTACCGCTCGTGATCGAGCACGGGGTCAGCACGTTCATCCTGGTAGAGGACGACCCGCGCGCAATCTAGTGGTTTGGCGGCGAGGTCACCCCGGCCCTATGCGAGGCGGTCGCCCGCGAGCGGCAGGCGGCCGGGATGCGGACCAAAGAGGAAACAAAAACAAAGGTGGCAAGGAAAGACGGCGAGTCATATTTGCTCTAGGAAACAATAGAATATGTTTTCATAAATATCGCATTGCCTGAATAGTTGTTTTCCTTCCTAGTTTATGGCACCAAAGATACATGAACGTTTATGTGATCCTGTAACTGTAACTACTGGTCTTGAATCTTTCTTTATCAATCCACAATACCTCTCTAACAAGAGAATCAAAGAAGAAAAATGACTCATCGACTGATACTGCTGTAAAACACATTTATCTTTCAATAATTCATAGATATTCGATGGGATGAATGATACGGTAGAGAAGGCTGCAGAAATTGAAGATATTTTCATATACAATTTCCAAATGAACGTAACTTATCCCACCCTATACCACAAGGTAACGGTTCGTCAGAGAAAATTTTAAAAAATTATCAATTAAGTATCGTATTATCTTTGGTAAAGACAAATTGATATAAGTTATTCATAATCTTCGATGTAGTTTATATTATTGTGGAGACGTATGGAAAGAATAGTTTTAAACCGTTTAATATCTTCCATAGAATAGCCTTTTGTAAGCTCGTAAGAGAAAAGTTCATGCCAAACATCAATACTTTCGTTTTCTTTTCCGAGTACTTGTGATGCCCATTCACTTTTGCTCCTGGCATTTTCAAGTGGAAATGACATTATGTAAAAAGGGTAATCAGCCTTATCTGGTAACTATCTTATGAGGTAAAGGTTAGAGTCTACTGTTTTGTGTATCATTATTATCTGATTGTTTAATAGTTCAGAATCTAACACAGCTTTGAAATTCCAACCTAGCTGTTATTACTTATGGCAAAACTAAACTTATTTGTGGTAGATGTCACTTGGAGGCAAGGCCCATGCTGTTAAACGAGCACATTTTTGTTATATGACTTATTTGACCATCTATATGACCAGGTATTTGACCTATTTGACCTATTTGACCAAAGTTAATATCTGCGAATATCCAGTACTTTATAGTAAAATATGCCTGCTAGATTACCAGATACTATTAAATCTTTAGTTATACAGCAATGGTTGGAAGGAAAGCCACGAAACGATATTGCTGCGGACAATGGCTTGAGCGATGGAGCAGTAACAAATATTGTTAATGAGTGGAAGCATAACCTTGGGTTTTCTTTAGCAGATGACCTAAGGCAACTAGCAGTAACTATGAAAAGAGTTGGAGTTACTGCCTCCCAATGTGCTTTAGGATCTAGAGTTGCGATGATTATGCTCAACATGGGAATAAAAGAAGATGACTTTGAATCATATATTTTAGATATTTACAATTGCTGCAAGAACATTGGATTACCAACGGAGAACATTGCTTCCCATCTCAAAGATTTATTTGATTTTTCAACAACGAATATACCGTTTTCGCAATTGCCAAATTACATAAAACAAAACGCAGATGAAAAAGAAAAATTAGAAAAAGAGGTAAAAAAATTAAAAGCGCAAAAAGAAATACTTAACTTGCAAAAATCATATAGTGAGTCTGTTCGTGATCAAGCCTTACACGATGAAAGGATGACCGCTGCTGAACTTAAATCGTTTTCAGACATTAAGGCAGAATTGAGAAAATATGGTATACCTGTTGATGATATTCCAAAGTTTGCAAAAGCTGTTAATGGATTAAGACAGTATGGATACGATGTGGTCAAAATTATAAGTGAATTTTCAGAGCATGAATCTCATGTAACAAGACATCAAATGCTTGAACATAGTGTCAAAATGTTGAAAGGTGAACTTAACTACCTAAGTCAGCAGTGCTCTTTCGCTCAGAATACCCTAAATTCCTATAGTCCAACAATTTCTGCATTAAAAGAGCTTGAGACTATGGGGTTTGGCGTCAAAGAGTTAAAACTACTTTGGCATACTATCAATGAAATAGCAGTTGCAAATAATATACCATTGTACGAAGCTCAACAAAAGTTCTTTAAGGATGTAGAAGAGCAATATGATAACAAACTGGGATTTGAATCCAAAGTGCAGAATCTACAGCTTGAAATTACCAAGCTAAGGGAACAGAATATCAGGTTACCCTTGGTTGGACCTCTACTGGCTAGACTTGTTCAAAGCGGAGTCAATGAACAAGATATAATTAATGTGGCGTACATATTTAATACGCATATTGGCAGTAAAAGCAGTACTATAGACATACAATTGTTAATTGCTGACCTCCACAAGTATCCAACCATCAAATCTGTTATACCACAATTAAGCCAAGATAGAGATAACTTGACAAATCAGATAGCTTCATTAAAAATACAGAAACAAGATTTAGAGAGACAGAAACAAAGTATCGTCGCATTGTCAGCATATTTAAAACAGATCGTTGAGTTTTATTTTGCATCAGCAGCTGCTTTATTTAAAAAGGAAGTCAAACGACTGGTTTTAATCGCTGCATTTATTGGATATCATTACTTGATGAAGCTTCAGTGTGAAGCACTTCTACAAGTAAATGCTATTACCACATTTATATCTTTAATAGAGCTGCCAAGGGCGAAGATGTTCCAATATTAGAGTTAAGGATGTCAGTAATAAAAGCGATTGAAATTATAATCGGCAAACTAGGAACCAATGATGATAGATTAACTCAAGTCCTAGCAGAGGCACGACTTGAACTCATGAAGAATTAGTAGTACTTTTCTTTTCCTCAAAGTACAAGAGTCTTTGTTTAACTTTTATTATCGCTGTGAGGATTGATTTGTTGTGCGTAGCTCTCGCTTACACAATGACAAAAAACGGGCAACTAATAGAAATTACTTGTTTAGAGACCTATAGTTGATGTCGAGTAAACTGATTGCAGAGACACATAAAGAAAAACATAATCAAGAAAAATTTACATTAACCTGCGATCTATTGAATGGAAAATGGCAGAAGGAATAGTGCAAGTCATAGATTTTATTAAATCATTTAATCAACTCGGTATCTACTCTTTTATTCTTGTGTATTAATGCTCGGTCATATAGTGTTTCTAAGATCGTAACTAGATTATGTTGAGTAATAGGTATGTGCTCCCAAGCATTCTGTAAAGCAAACATTGGACAACTATATCCAGTCTGTTCTTTACATTTTGTGCATATCAAAAGATATTCCATAACGCAACCTTTGTGTATAGAATTTTTTCAGTCTGATTTCTATTGTTCAATCTAGTATCGTTTTCATCATCTTTTTCATCCTGCCGTCTATTTCGATATAGATTATCTTCATATATTGTAGAACTTTTTTGATGTGTTGTCTTGTTACCTGCATAGGAACAACATCCTTCTTCTTTATACCTACATAGTTTGTCTTTCATTTTATCTCTCCTCTTTTATCGATTATCAATTAAGCATGTCAATTGTGATTAAATTAGGCTTCAATTTTTACACAAAATTTATTCCATACTTCTGTATACAATCTGCCAGTTTATCCATATCATACATAGTATAATGTTTAGCTGAAACAGACTTTGCACTACCTGCTGATATATCTGCTTCATTCATATCCATAGCTCTAATCTTAACACTATAATGGGTTTTCTTAGTTCTAGAAACTTGACATTAGCGGTTTCTCTTTGTTATTCTATGTGCAATGTAAATATATTCATACTTAAATTTTAGAATATTACGGGATTGATCGATTCCATAATAGTTGGCATGATATTAAAGTAACATTTCTTATATTTTATAAACAAGTTGATAACTATATAGTCAATCACTGAGATTTATTGATTACATAAAGACTATTACAATTGCATCCACAAAAATACCACAAGTTTCTTTATAGTATGTATACAATTTCGTCTTAGACCAGAAAACAACCCCACTTTAACTGTCAATCCAATTTCTCCTTGGATTGTGAGATTTTAATTATAACGGCTACAAAATTGTCATCTACAAGGTATATTTTTTGATGCATATCTAAACCAATATTTAGATCATAGCGGTTGATTATTTTTTCAATCAGTTCCTCACATTCAGGATTGTTGGTCTTGTAATAATAGTAATTTCGAAAATATCTCATTTCTTGCAAAATCCATGACCTCGTGAGGTTTAAATTTGAGAATGTTTCCAGGTTCAGGGCCAAAAAATAAATCGCTAAATCTGTGAAAAGATCAAGGTCTTGAGCATGTTTTTATCAAATCTTCTGATTGTCAAAAATAAATTAGCATATCCTCCAAGTTTACATTTTTATAAAATGTAGGCTCAAAATGACCACTAACTACCGTTTTTAATCCGCTACTTTGGAGGTTGCCGTCCATAGCTTGAATCTGTCTATCCTCCGTTATCATTGGAAACTTAGATATCAAAAAATCCTTCACAAGCTGCCTAGTATTTCATATTGAGCAGGAAAATAGATGAACGAATGAAGTTTAGTGCATCTGTTCTTTTTGCTGCAGCTTGAACCTTTTGGTATACTAGGGTTAAGTGCAATAAGTATGGGGCGGAGGCTGGATTGGTACAACAGGAGTGAAGGACTCTGGATGAAAGAGTAATCCACACAAGTGCGGCTCATGAAATTTTCCACAAGTATTAGTAATCGAAAGCCCATCTAAGGTAAAAGCTTTTAATGCCGAGGTAAAACCCAGTTAAAAGAATGATAGGCAACAACATTCTTTTCAGACGAAAAAATTGAATTCTCATTCTATATGTAATGTGTATATATTTATCTCCAATTTTGTAGTACATCCTACGAATATACTATAAAATTAAATAATAAGAAAATTGACAGGGTATTACGATGGTAAATAAAATAATAACCTTGGGATTTTTAGCTGCAGTTATGGCCTCGATGGTCTTCATGGCTGGTGGACTTAAAACAACATTAGCCCAACCAAATCCAGCTATTCCTGGATCAGATCAAGGATCCAGCAGCAATGCAACGTCAGGAACAACCCCAAATATGAAAATGAATATGTCCACCTCCGGCACAACAAATAAAACTACAGTTATAAGAGACTCTACTACGGTGCTTCTTGAAGCCAAAACAATTCCAGCAAAGGGATTCATACATCTTTATGACTCTACACCATATATGATGAATGCTGGTCATATAGCTCTACACATTCCATGTGATGTAAATTCAAAACCTGTTGTAGATGTACTTATTGGATCTGCTCCAGCCTTTAAGGTAGTACAACCAGACATTATAAAGGAATTATCTCAGCCCGGAAAAATGTGCTTATACCACGTAGATATTAATTCAGATCCTGCAAAGAAAGTATATCAAACAGATATAGCGATACAAAATCCATCTACCCAAGCAATAACATTTCCACCAAGTAGTGGAGTAGTAATAGGTGTCAACGAAGTTCAACCTGGGGTTCCTGGAGGATAGTGAAAAAGCAATAGTCAAGACGGCTTCCAAATCCTTTTATTTTTAGTATGTTTTCGATAGTGCTGAATAACTCGCCCTTTGTAGCTCTATGATAAATGACTATAAATTGAGGCTAAAAACTTGAATTCTCGTTTTATATTCATATTTACATTGATATTTATTTATCTCCCACCTTTGCTTCGATATTTGTACCAATGTACTTAAATTATCAACCCGTATTTGTTTAATTTGTAGATATGCAATCAGGTGGGGCTCTAATGCAGCGTGCCATAGGCAGCAAGCCCAAATTATTAACTATCGTGACAGCGTTAGTAATAGCTATTTTATCCATACCAGTGATTCTTCCACATATCATGCATCCGTCTATGATTTTTCATATTTTCCTACATATAATAAGCCTAATTATAGCTCTTTTTCTGAGCATTGTGTCAATTCTTTCGTACAAGAGAAATAAAAACGCAAGAATATTATTCATGACCTTTGGTTTCTTTGCGCTAGCAGTAATTGAAATTCTATACTTGTTTCATGCAACGGCAAATCTTGAAGATGTAATAATCCCAATAGTAGACGCAGAATTATCACACGTTATTCTTTTGGTAATGCTGACCTTGTTTGGTATAGGCGTATTGAAGGTGAACAAGTAAAGATGAAAATTATGACAGAAGCCACTACTGCTAATTCTTCAAATTATGAAGAATTAAATGACATTCAAAGCAAGCTCCTAAAGCATATTAAAGAAAATCCTGGCATACGGTACAGAGAGCTACTAAGGTTAACCGATCTTATTAATGGTGTTCTGACATACCATTTATCATCACTTGAGAAATCAATTCAAATAAGGGTCGATAGGAATAATAACAGCAGGACCACACGATATTATCCCAATGATATTCCAATTGAACAATCAAATATTATAGGGTATATCAGGGCTGATGCGACAAGACAAATTATATTATTTATACTTGAACATAACCATCCATGTACTTTTAATGAGATAGTAGAATACACAAAAAAATCACCATCCACTGTATCTTGGCATCTTAAAAGGCTCAAAGAGGCAGGAATAGTGTCAGTTCGATACGGTCGTCAAAATCAACAACTCTATACAGCGACAGATGAAGGATTAGTAGCAGAGGTATTATACAAATACAAAGAGAGCTTTGTGGATAAAGTGGTAAACAATTATACTAAGATTATAGAAGAACTTTAGAATTTGACAGCGAATTAAAATGGATTGAACATGACAGATAAGATCTTTCCTTACTTTGGATATGTGACTATCAACATTGTTATGATTATTATTATTGTCGATTGAAAGAATATCTCCCACACGTCATCAACCGTTATCGAGATTCCTTTATGAAATGAAAGTATTAAACTTGATATGAGACTGTTTTTAGGCTAAGCTGATCGTGCTTTCAACCAACGCTACAATTTTGCCGACCAACCAACTGACTGTTAGTATCAAAAAAAGTAGAGGTGTTCCCGGACACCAGTTCTCTTATTTCTTCAAGTGAAATGATGTATCGAGATCAGAATAGATTGTCTTCTGGACTAGATTTGCGACCATGTCATATGGGCGTTTCGTATCTATGCTATTCTTTAATTGCGTAAGGTCAGTGGTAAGTTTGGATATTGATGTTGCGATAGATGTTTGATTTTTTGGGACAAGTGATTTTGCTTGACTCAGCATTGACTGTGATTGTGAAGACAATGCCTGTGCACTCTGAAAAGCAGACATATTTGATATCGAACTGGGTGCAACAGTATTTCCCTTGGATATTCCAAAGGCGTATCCATACTGTCTAAGTGTTTCATTCACTATATTTTTGGTAGCTTGCGCAATGATTGTAGAATTAATAGTGTGTGTTTTTGGAACGCGTACAGTAACAGCTTCTTGTAAAACGCCATTAAGATAGTTTATTTTCGCCCCTACATCTGCTGGTGTGGGTGCAGGTTTCGAGCTGACTGCTGTTTGTAGTGCATTTGCGCCCCTGATAACGTCAGACGCAACTCTCTTGTTGTTCTCCGAGACTTCGTCTGGAAGAATACCAAATGTGTGATTTCCATTTACTATATTGACAACCGCTTTTGCATGTTCTTGCGCCAAAGTGGGGTTTGATGCAAGGTTTGTCTGCACTAGATTATTTTCAGCCAGTAGTATTCTTATGACTGAGAGAAATGATGCACTTTCATCTCCAGTAAAAGTATGTGCGTATGCCGGTTGATTCAATTTAGGTATCAACACTGTAGCTACAAAGCCTGCTAGCAAAAGAAAAATAACTGCGGTAATTTTGACTTTAGGCGGAGCTAGTTTTATCATTGAATACCAAAGGCTAAGGCGCGATAAAATAGTTTATGGTACAAAAGTCGAATTAGATTAAGAACCATAATCTATAGTCATATGTATATTCACTTCCTCCAGTGCATCTCTGAGAAAGCGACAAGGAAGTAATAATTATTCCAGCTATGAATTACCATTCCAATCTGTGCCACAATACAACTATATATGCAGAGGCAATACTATATCAAAAATAATAATTATTGATATGTTATAATGCTTACGTACTTATCATATGCCTATCACGTACCTATCATATAAGTACTCTAAATTTTATTTTAATGATCATCTAAATCCCTACCTGGTTTCCTGTAACCTATATTATCTCTATTGCTAATGAAATTCGGAAATAGCAAAAATATGCATAATTGGGACTGTATCTTAATTCGTATAAAAAAACATAATCTGATATAAATTGAGTATTCTAAGATTACAATCTGATAAACTAATAACTGGGGAGACAAAAATCCGTTATTGTCATTTTATTTACCATCAATCACATACAAATACAACAACGACCAAACATATTATGATGAGACCTTGAGGATATCTTTACGGGAAAGTGCTACAGCTGCTATGACAATCCCAGCCGCGCCAGCCCCTATTCCAGCCATCCCTATCATATAGGATCTATCCGCTGCATTCTTCAAATCCTGGACTGATTTCTGTGTATCTGCATTATTTTTGGCCATTGTGTCTATGCTGTTTTTAGTCGAGTCGATATCATTTGATAACTGACTGAGAATTCCTTGTAGCTGGGGTCCAACATTGTTACTACTACTTACAGCTCCTGTGGCATCACCACCACCTCCTACTCCACTAGAACTACCACTATCTGGAAAAGATATCTGCTGCTTTCCTTGAACTTCATCAAGAGGTATTTGAGCATTGATTTTCTGTCCTTGTATCGTACCATTCATTACAAGGCTATAGGAGCCAATCCTGGTAGGAATCATCTTACCATTATACAATCCGTCAGTTTGCTCTGAGGGCACAAAATCAAGCGGTTTTGTCACTCCGCCGTACTTTGCCAAGATGTTCATATTAGCCAAGGCATTTATAACACCTGTTGATGTTTTTCCGCTGGTCTGGTTTACCCCGACGATGGCATTATTCAGTTCTCCTACAAGCGCTGGTTCGTTACTCCAACCAACAGTCACCGAAAGATTACCAAACTTCTTGGTTAGGTGGGCGTATGCCATAATAACGGTGGAAAAAGAAAAAACTAAAACTAATATCAAGGTGACCAATATCAACAGTAGAAATTGCGTTTTTACTTGCATCATAAATCAAATGAATCTAATTATTTATTATTCTTTACTTGAAGTTCGATAGTTGTACTAGAAAAATAGGAAAAATCAAATATGCTGATAACGCCAAATTATAATGAGAATAACTTATGGTTAGAAGACTTTTTCACAAGGCTCATAATCTGTGTGTTCTACTCGTCAGCATATCATTGACATTATTAATTTTGTTTCCTAATGGAATACCTAAATCATATGCCCATGCTTTTACGATAAAAAGTGATCCCTCTCCTTCGCAATCAATACCAAAGTCGCCATCAAAAGTTGACGTGTACTTTAGCGAACCTGTTGATCTGCGTTACAGTAAGCTAATGATTATAGATGCAAGTGGAAAGCAGGTGGACAACAAGGATGCGCACTATATCAATGGTGACCAAACAACACTAAGTGTATCACTCCCCCTTGGTCTCAAAGATGGAGTATACACAGTTTCTACCAAAGTTCTCTCTGCCGCTGATGGCCATGTTGTAGATAATGCCTTTGTATTTGGCGTGGGTGAAGCCGTAATTCCATCCCAAGCGTCAAGCACAACTAATGTCCAAACACAACTCTACATACCTAATGCGATTGCAAGGTTCCCAGCATTAGTCGGCCAAGTTATGGTTGTTGGCGCTGCCTTCTCGACTCTCTGGTTATGGAAGCCGATATCAAAAATTAGATGGTTAAAAGACATGCTTGCAGAAACACGAAGTAAGATTGATAGAAATTTGATAGTTCTTATGCTGATCGGATCTATCATCTTAGTGGCGTCTGATTTTGGGATAATTTATGTTCAAGCAAACTCCATAAATGCTGGGATCCTTGAAGCTATGGGAACCAAGTTTGGCACTGTTTGGATTGCAAGAACAATAGAGTCTTTCCTACTGCTTGCCATTTCGTTGGCAATGTTTCGCAAGGTAATGAAAACAATGCCAAAAAACCTAGTGGCTTCTCCATCAAAAGGGGAGATTATTAGTATACTCACAGTCGGTCTTACAATACTTGCCACTACAAGTCTGATTGGCCACGGCGCTGCCAATGGTCAGGTGCTACCAATCACAATCGACTTTATACACAACTTGGCAGCCTCGCTCTGGATTGGCGGAATAGTTTACATTGGATTTATTGTGGTTCCAAAACTAAGAGATGCGGTAGGTTTGGAAGAATATGTCAAGACATCTACCTTGTCAATTCTGATTCCACGATTTTCAACAGTACCTGTGATAATACTTGGTGTGATAGTAATTACTGGTCCATTTCTGTTATACATGCTCGAAAGTAATTTGGATTTAACTTTGGCATCATTGTATGGAAAATGGCTAATTATAAAACTCTCACTCGCTGCGGTAATGATCGCCCTAGGAGGATACAACCAGGTAATCATATATAGGCAGACTCTCAGGGCTAGCATCCTTTCAACAACCGCCAGAGGTACTGGAAGGGGGGGAGGAGGAGAAGTAGTTGAGACTAAATCTAATAGCAGTAATAATAATAATCATAACAATAATCGGAATTCATCATCAAAACCAAACAACAAAACAAAAAGATCTGCTCTGTCCAAGTTCAGCAGGAGCACAAAAGCAGAATCGATTGTCGGTATCGCGTTGCT
>Ga0207663_10000627_pt1 | contig 15650 bp, 16 predicted proteins | sample LARL53metaG_FD_184346 | JGI IMG/M metagenome (GOLD analysis project Ga0207663, IMG submission 184346) | Corn, switchgrass and miscanthus rhizosphere microbial communities from Kellogg Biological Station, Michigan, USA - LAR L5-3 metaG... | ecosystem: Host-associated > Plants > Roots >...
GCTGCTTGATTTCCGAAAAATTCCGCTGCTCCTCGTGCGAATGCTCATGCGCATGGTCGTGATCATGATGATGTCTGTGATCATGGTCGTGATGATGGCCGTGGTGATGCTCGTGTGCGACGTGGACATCAAACTTCACACCGGCGATGGCGGATTTCTGCCCGCGCGAAACGTGGAGATGATAGCCGCCGAGCTTGAGCTTCTTCAATTCACGCTCAAGCCGGCGCGCATCCACACCGAGATCAATCAAAGCGGCGATGAACATGTCGCCGGCAATGCCGCTGATAAGGTCGAGGTAAAGAATTTTCATTTGGGCGAAGCCAGCGCGTTGATTTGCGACGCGGCATAACCGGCGCCAAATCCGTTGTCAATGTTCACCACGGTCACGCCGCTGGCGCAACTGTTGAGCATGGCGAGCAACGCGGCGATGCCGCCAAAGCTCGCGCCGTAGCCGATGCTCGTCGGCACGGCGATGACCGGTTTGGCGATCAGCCCCGCGACGACGCTTGGCAGCGCGCCCTCCATGCCGGCCACAACGACAAGGACGTTCGCGCGCTGGAGCAATTCCAGGCGCGCCAGCATCCGGTGCAGCCCGGCCACGCCGACGTCATGGATGCGCTCAACGCGGTTCCCCATGATTTCAGCCGTGAGCGCGGCCTCATCGGCCACCGGCAAATCGCTCGTGCCGGCGCAGACCACAGCGATAAATCCGGCTCGTTTGGGCAACGGTTTCTTTTCGATGGTCACGCAGCGCGCGACCGGATGATGGACGGCAAGCTTGAATTTTTTCTTCAGCGCGCGTGCGTGGTCGGCGTTGACGCGGGTGGCGAGCACCGGCTGGTCGTGTTCCACGAGCTTGGCCGCGATTTTGACGATCTGTTCCGGCGTCTTGCCCGCGCCGAAAATCACCTCGGGAAAATCCTTCCGCAGCGCGCGGTGCGTATCCACCTGGGCAAAGCCGAGGTCCGCGACGGGCGCGGCTTGAAACGCATGCATGACTTTCTCGCGCGGGATTTTTCCCGCGCGAAAATCATCGAGCAATCGGGTGGCTTCGGCATGATTCACGGTGGCACAATGCACGATGAATCACGGACTGTCACGCCGGAATTCCGGCGGCAGGCGGGAATTTTCCCTCCGCTGCTTGCCTGTGTCGCCGCGCCAGCTTATTTTCACCGCGATGAAATACCGACGCTTTGGCCGGACCGAATTGCCGATACCCGTGATTTCCTGCGGCGGGATGCGTTACCAGCACAAGTGGCAGGACGTGCCGCCGGGGGAAATCCCGCGCGACAACCAGGAAAACCTGGAGGCATGCATCCACCGCGCGCTGGAACTGGGCGTCAATCACATCGAAACCGCGCGGGGCTACGGCACCTCGGAAATGCAGCTCGGCGAAGTGCTGCCGAAATTGTCGCGCGACAAAATGATCATCCAAACCAAGGTGACGCCGCACGCCACGGCCGGGCAATTTCTGAAGACGTTCGAGACCTCGATGAATTATCTGAAGCTCGACCACGTTGACCTGCTTTCGCTTCATGGCATCAACAATCGCGAACTTCTGGAATGGTCGCTCAAAAAGGGCGGTTGTCTCGAAGCCGCGCGCAAGCTGCAAAAGGACGGCCGCTGCCGGTTCATCGGCTTTTCCACCCACGCGACCACTGATGTCATTTTGGAGGCCGTGAACAGCGGCGAATTTGATTACGTCAATTTGCATTGGTATTTCGTCAACGACCTGAACTGGCCCGCCGTCGTCGCGGCGCGCAAGCAGGACATGGGCGTGTTCATCATCAGCCCGAACGACAAGGGCGGAAAACTTCAGGAGCCGGGCGAAAAAATCAAGGCGCTCTCCGCGCCGCTCACGCCGATGCAATTCAACGATCTTTACTGCCTAAATCGGGTGGAGGTTCACACCTTGAGCTGCGGCGTGTCGCGGCCAACGGACTTTGACGAGCACGTGGCTGCGCTGGAATTTTACGATAAAATTCCCAAAACGATTGCGCCGATTGAAAAACGGTGGCGCGCGGAAATGGAAACCGCGCTCGGCGCGGAGTGGTGCGCGCGATGGTTTGAAGGCCTGCCAAACTACGACGACGTTCCCGGCCAGATCAACGTCTCCGAAATCCTGCGCCTGTGGACTTACGCCAAGCCGCTCGAACTGACCGCCTGGGCGAAGATGCGTTACAATCTGCTGGGCCAGGCCGAACACTGGTTTCCCGGCCAGAACGCCGCGAAGCTGCGGAATCACGATTTGCGCGTCGCGCTGAAAAACAGCCCGTTTGCCGCCCGCATCCCGGCCATTCTCAAAGAGGCGCACCGGATGTTTTTCGAGAAGCCAGTGGAACGCTTGAGTAAGAGTTAGCCGGGACCGCTTCGGCGGATGACGCCCAATTCGTTCGCCCAAAACCGCTCTAACCGCGCAAACCTTTCATCACCCGCGCCATTTCCAGCCCCGTCTGCGCCGCCTCGGTGCCACGATTGTGTTTCTTGCCGAGGCAGCGGACCTTTGCATGTTTCACTTTTTCAAAGGTGAACACGCCGTGGATGACGGGAATTTTTTGGAGCACCTGGATTTGCGCCAGCGCGTGCGTCACGCCCCAGCCGATGTGTTTCGCGTGGCTCGTCTCGCCCTGGAAAATCACGCCGAGGCAGATGACGGCCGCGTAACGCCTCGGCTGCGCCAGCCGCGCCGCCGCCGCCGGAATTTCAAACGCGCCCGGCACGCGCACGATGCGGACGTGCGCCCCGGCGCGCAGCAATTCCTCCCGCGCCGCGTGCAGCATGGCGTCCACGTATTCCGAATTGTAGCGCGAGGCGACGATGGCGAACGAGCCGCCGCCCGGCTGAATTTTCTGTTGCCGAATTTTGCGAAGCATCGCGGGGATTTAACCACGAAGCGCGCGGATGGACACGAAGATTTTTTATTCGCGCATCCATCCGTTGCATCTCGCCTTACTCAAAGTCGCTTTTTGGCGCGGGCGCGCCGGACGAGGCCGGCGGCTGGGAGCGGAGAACCTTGACTTCCTGCGGCGTGATTTCGAGGCCGGAGTTTCCGAATGAATTATAGACGTAGGTCAGAACGCTGGCGATGTCATCGTCGGTGAGCGGGAACGAAGGCATGTTGTTGTTGAACTTTTGCCCGTTCACGACCACTTCGCCCTGCCGCCCAAACAGGACGATTTGTATGGCCCGGTTCTTGTCGGCGTTCAAATAATCCGATCCCGCCAGGGGTGGGAACATATTGGGGCGTCCCATGCCGGTGGGCTGATGGCACGCCGCGCAAATGGACGTGAACAGCCGCTTGCCCGCTTGAATCTTCTCGGCTTTCGACTTGGCGGCGCCGGGCGGTGGCGGCACCCCGCGAAGGCCGCCATTGTCCACCCATTTCACGATGATTTGCCGTTCCTCGTCAGTAAGCGCCTGGGATTCCGGGCTGTTCGCGACAGGCATTTCTTCTTTGTAATATGTTCCTTTTCGACTGTCCCAGACACGGCGGCGGATTTCCCAGCGGTCTGCATAAGCAGTTTTGTAGTCCAGCCAGTCATAGACAAACCGTGACTCTTGGTTGTGGCAGCGCGAGCAATTGCCCATGAAAATCGGCTGGATGTCACGCAGGTAAGTGGGCGCCGGATTTGCGTCCTGCGCCGTCACGGGGACGCTCTGGGCGGGCGCGTTTGTGAACATGAGGCAACCGATCGCTGCCGTGACGCACGGCCGGATCCATTGCGCCCGTTGCCGCCGGGGATTGAGAATTGAGAATGATTTCATGGCTGTTGCTGGTTTATGAATTATTCATGGCCGCTTCGCTGGTTCTAAAATCCGTAGGACAACTGCAAGATGAATTGACTAAGTTGGGACGGATCGTTGCTGTGGAAATACTCATAGTCGCCCTCCAGAAGCAGCGTGCTCGTGAAATAATAGACGAAGCCCGCGGTGTAGCGCTTGGTGCTGAAGTCAAACGTGTTGTTCCCCGAATCGTAGGCGTTGTGCAGGGAATCGAAGCGGCCCACAAGCTCCAGATTGTTGATCACCGGAAGCTCCAGATTCAATCCCGCCAGCTTGTAACCGGCCTGCACGAACCAGCCCTGCTGGCCAACTTTTCCGAGATCGTCGCTTCCGAAACGGGTCATGATATACTCGCCCTTCGCCTCAAAAGAAGGACCCATATGCAGGGCCGCGTCGAACACACCCGCCGTGTAGAGGTGATTGCCCGCGTCGTCCCATTCGCCCGCCTGGCCGGATACTCCCAGTTCCAGGTCGTAATGGGGTTTGAACGGCATAAAAACAGAGAGGCGCGCCCCGCCGGACGGGTTGCCGTGCAGATTCGCCATCGCACCATCAGACCTGACACCCACGTTCCCGCCCAAATCAAGCATTCCGGCGTTGCCGCTTCCATCCGACGAACCCGGCCCGTTCACCGCATACAACGAATAGTTGAGGAACTTGCCGGCGTCGCCCACCGGGACAGCCCCGCGCAACTCCGCCCCCACTCCGGTGCCCGGAATAAGCGCATCCACCGCCAGCGGATTGTCGGGAATTTTGTTCAACCACCCCGCGCCCCGCTCGGTATAAGTCCCGAGCGGCAGCACCAGTTCGCCGGCGCACAACGTCACGTAATTGTTCATCACGTAATCCAACTGGGCGAAGCTCAAATTGAAGGTGGTCGTGTAACCGCCGCCGGCGGGCGCGTTGTTCGCGATGGTCGTGTCAAAGCCCGCCTCGAACAAAATGTTCTCCCCGCCGCGATACAGGAAGATGGGCGCAAAATCGGCCAGCGAAAACGCCCCGTGCTGCCCGGCCGCCTTGACGTATTGAAATTCCGCGTCGCCCAGAATCTGGAAGTTGTGGTTGACGGTGGCCTCGTCAATCGGCTGCCGCGATTGCGGTTGCGCCTGCGCCTGCGCCGCCTCGATGCTCTTCTGTTCCGCGTTGGTGGCGATCTGTTGTGTTTCGGCCAGCTTCTCCTCGAGTTGCTGGATTTTTTTCACGTCTTGCTCATGAACTTGCTCCCGAACGACGTTCGTCTGCTGCAAATTCTGAACCTGCTCGGCCAGCTTCTGCACCGTCTCTTTCAATGCATCGAAGTCCTGCAGGCTCACCTGCGCCGCAACTCGCGGCGGAAGCCCTATTCCCAAGGCGCAAATCGCGGCCATCAGTCCGAATGTCCAGCGGCGTGTGTTCATTGTAGTTTTCATTCGTGGTTCAAATGGTTGACGGGTTGCTTAACGGCCGCTGTTGTCCTGGAGGTATTGCAGGATTAATTTCGACTGCTCCACGGGAATGTTCGCGCGCACCTGCATGTGGAGCATGATGGTTTTCCATTGCGCCGCCGTCCGCTCGGTCGGATAACGCTCCGGATGGCACCGGTTGCAATGCATCGAGTAAAGTTCCGCACCGGTGAGCTGGTGCTTGATCGCCGCCGGCTTCTTGTCCGGCGCCTTGGCTTTCGCTGCCGCGGAATTGGTTGAGGACACCGCGGAATCCGCCTTCTCCGTCGGCTGGGCCTGGACCGGCGTCAAGCCGGAGCCGAACAGGCACGCGCCGGCCAGCGCCGCCGCGCACCACAAAATCAACTTCTGTCTTTTCATAAGATTCAATTGCATGGTTGTTCCGTTTGTGTGGCAATAGTCCTCTTCTCCCATGAAACACACAACACATATATTGCCATTCAAATAACATTTTTTGTCATGTCAGAATTTATGCTTATGACATGTAAAAGAAGATGGATTCGTGCCATTCGACGGAAAACAGCCGAAGTGAACGCGGAAGAAATACGTGAGATGGCCGACACGGCCCGGTAGCGGACGCGAGAGGTTTTATTGCGATGTGAAGATGGCGAAACTGCCAGCGAGAGTGGTTTTAATTTTGATAGATTTCTGGATTACGAAAACATTTTACGATTTACGCGCGGCCTTACCCCCTTTGCCGAATAATCCATCCGACGAAACCCACTCCAAGTCCCGAAATTATTTCTAAAAACGAAGGGTTGGGATTGTGAGACCGAACAGGCAAAATTCCATCTACTACAAATAACACACCCAAGATTATCAGCAGCAGACCGATAATCGTTAGCCCATTTTTCATCTTAAATTTGAGTTAATCGTAAATCGTAAATCACAAATCGCAAATTACAAAAGATGCCCCATCTTCGTCCGCTTCGTTTTCAAATACCGTTCGTTGTGCGGATTCGGTTTCACGCGAATCGGCACCTGCTCCGTGATTTTCAGGCCGTAGCCTTCCAGGCCGACCACCTTCTTCGGATTGTTCGTCAGCAGCCGGATGGTTTTCAGGCCGAGGTCCACGAGAATTTGCGCGCCGATTCCGTATTCGCGCAAATCCATGTCGAAGCCGAGTTTCTGGTTCGCCTCGACGGTGTCGTAGCCCTGCTCCTGCAATTTGTAGGCCTTGATTTTTGGCGCGAAGCCGATGCCGCGTCCCTCCTGCCGCATATAAACAATCACGCCGTGGCCGGCCGCGGCAATCTGCCGCATGGCTTGATGTAGTTGCGGGCCGCAATCGCAGCGGCGCGAGCCAAATACGTCGCCGGTCAGGCATTCGCTGTGGACGCGCACGAGAACGTTTTTCCGCCCGGCCACGTCGCCGCGCACCAGCGCGACGTGATGCTGGCCGTCAACCTTGGAGCGGTAGAGATGCAAATCGAAATCGCCGTAATCCGTCGGCATTTTGACAACCTCAACCGGCTCGACCAGTTTTTCGCTCGTCCTTCGGAATTGGATCAGGTCGGCGATGGAACAGATTTTCAGCCGGTGCTTCTTCGCGAATTTTTTCAATTCCGGCAGCCGCGCCATCGTGCCGTCGTCGTTCAAAATTTCGCAGAGCACGCCGATGGGGCGGCAGTGGGCCAGCGTCGCCAGGTCCACGGCGGCCTCGGTGTGGCCGGCGCGCTGAAGCACGCCGCCGGGCCGGGCGCGCAGCGGAAAAACGTGGCCGGGCTGGACCAAATCCTCCGGCACGGCGGTCGGCGACGCCATGATCTGGATGGTTTTGGCGCGGTCGGCGGCACTGATGCCGGTGGTGACACCGCGCGCGGCGTCCACGCTCACCTGGAAATCGGTGCGGAAACTCTCGCGATTTTCGCGGACCATGCGCCCGATGCCGAGCTGTTCCAGGCGTTCGCTCGTCGTCGGCGCGCATATCAATCCGCGACCGAACCGCGCCATGAAATTGACCGCTGCCGGCGTCGCGTGCTGGCCGGCCATGATGAGATCGCCTTCGTTCTCGCGGTCCTCGTCGTCCACCACGATGACCATTTTTCCGCGGCGGATGTCGGCGACGATGGATTCGGTGCTGTCAAAAAAATTTCTCATGCAACAGGAATAGCGTAATCGCTTGGAGCGCAAACACCAGCCGCAAAAAATCCGGGATGTCCGCCTTTTTTGTTTGTCGCAGCACAGAAAATGTTTAACCTCGCCGCACCCTTTGGTTTTCCACGGATGGAAAACGAGAGCAAGCGGGCGTCAGTCAGTTTGTAATTTTGATTATGTCACCCGATGTCTCCAGAAGAAAGCCCGGCAGGCTTCCAGCCGGAAGCCCTGCGGATCCGCCGCAGGAAAATTCCGGCTGCGGCGTGCTTGTCGTCGGGGCGCGCGAACGCATCGCCGCCTGCACCGCCGGGGCCGCCGCGCAATTGCGTGCGAAGGCGGCGCGATTGAAGAATGCCTCCATCAATTCCCTGCCCGCGCCGCTGCCGGAAATGATCCGCGCCGCCGCCAGGAGCGGCAGGACCGTTTCAAACCGAACGATTGAAATCCAGATCCCTCGTGGCGGCACGACGGCGCTGCGCGCCAGCATCCTGCCGGTGAAATCGGGCGCGTCATCGCAGGTGATCGTCGTGCTGGGCCAGCCGGCCCCGGCGCCGGCGTTCGAGCAGAATTTGCGGCGGCTGGACCAACTGGCCAGTCTCGGCTTGCTCTCCGCCAGCATGGCGCACGAAATCAAAAACGGCATGGTGGCCGTCAAGACGTTCGTGGATTTGCTGGCGCAAAAGAACGAGGACGCCGAGCTGACCTCGGTGGCCGCGCGCGAGTTGCAGCGCATCAACGCCATCGTGACGCAGATGATGCGGATCGCCGCGCCGAGGTCCGCGTCATTCGCCGCCGTGCGCGTGCATGAATTGCTCGACCGCTCGCTACAATTGTTGCAGCACCAGTCCGGCGAGAAGATGCTTTCGGTGCGGCGCAATTACCAGGCCGCGCCGGACACGGTGAGCGGCGACGACGCGCAATTGCAGCAGGTGTTCCTGAACCTGTTGCTGAACGCGATCGAGGCGATGGGCGCGAACGGCGAACTGACGGTGAGCACTGGGGCCGCGGGCGGCGGACAATTGAAAATCCAAATCCGGGACACCGGCACGGGCATCGCGCCGGAGCATCTGGCACGGCTGTTCGAGCCGTTTTTCACGACGAAGAAAAACGGCACGGGTCTGGGGCTGACGATTTCCAAACGCATCGCGTTGGAGCATCGGGGGACAATTGAAGTGCAAAGCGAGACGGGCAAAGGCTCGACGTTCACGCTGTCGCTGCCGGTGACCGGGCAATAGCTGCCAAATCGAGGCGGGCGTGCTTTGTTTGCCAGCCGGTTGTTTCTTACTCCGTCAGGCCGGATTTTTTATTCCAGCGGATTCGCCTTTCGCCGCGGCAAAGAGGCTTTCGAAAATCCATTTGCCGTCGTCGCTGCCCAGCGCGGGTTCGCTGGCGCGTTCGGGATGCGGCATCAGACCGGCGACGTTGCGGCGTTCGTTGCAGATGCCGGCGATGTTCTGCACCGCCCCGTTGGGGTTCGCGGTGTCAGTCAGGTTTCCATCGGCGTCGCAGTATTGCCACAAAATCTGATTGTTGGCCTTGAGCTTCGCCAGCGTTTCCTCGTCGGCAAAATAGCAGCCTTCGCCGTGCGCGATGGGCACGCGGAGGATTTTTCCCGCCGGAATCCGGTTCGTGAACGGCGAGTCGGGCGTGGCGGTTTTCAGGTAAATATGTTCGCAGTGGAACTGCAAATCGCGGTTGCGGATGAGCGCGCCGGGCAGCAGTCCGGCCTCGGTGAGGACTTGAAAGCCGTTGCAGATGCCGAGGACGAGGCCGCCGTTGTCGGCGAATTGCTTCACCGCCTGCATCACCGGGCTGAACCGCGCAATCGCGCCGCAGCGCAGATAATCGCCGTAGCTGAAACCTCCGGGCACGATGACCGCGTCGGCGTCGCCGAGGGAATTGTCCTTGTGCCAGACGTAGCGCGCCGAATGGCCTAGCAGCCGGATGGCGTGGATGGCGTCCTGGTCGCAGTTGCTGGCGGGGAACTGAAGCACTGCAAAATTCATACGAGGATGGAGGATGGAGGATTGAAGATGGCAAAGGGCTTCGGATGGCAATCGCCATCTTCCATCTTCCATCTGCTATCTTCGCGTTTCATTCAATTTCCAGTTTGTAATCTTCAATCACCGGGTTGCTCAAAAACTTGTGCGCCGCGGCGTTCAACGCCTGTTGCGCGGCAGCCTTGTCCGCGCCGGGCGCGAGGTCAATCTCGATATATTTGCCGATGTGGACGCCGGTGACGCCCTTGTAACCCATTTGTTCGAGGGCGTTCTGGACGGTTTTGCCCTGCGGATCAAGCACGGCCTTTTTCGGAGTGATGACGATTTTTGCTTTCATTCGCGCGAGGGGAAGGATGCGAAAAAAATCCGTGCCGGGCGAGCAATTTTTGATTTCCGTGCATCGGCGTTGAATTTGCCCGCCACTTGCGCCATTGTGTGTGCCATGGCTGACACCAAACAAGTTGAGGAAACCTCCGGGCGCGGCATGGGCGCGGAGCGCAAAATACTGGAACCCTGCACCATCGTCATCTTCGGCGCGAGCGGCGATCTCACGGCACGCAAGTTGATTCCCGCCCTTTACCACCTGTTCAAGGACAAGCTGATGCCGCCGATGTTCCGCATCGTGGGCTTTGCGCGGCGCGAAAAGACCGACGAATCGTGGCGGCAGGAATTGCGCGCCGCGCTCGACCAGTTTTCCCGGACGAAACCGGTGGAGGAAGCGGTCTGGAAGCAATTCTCCGCGAACATATTTTATTGCCAGGGCGATCTTGGCGACGCCGCGGCCTACAAAAAACTCGAAGGAATGCTGACCTCGTTCGGCAGCGGGCCGCTGCGGGAAAACCTGCTGTTTTATCTCGCCACGCAACCGAGCCAGTTCGGCCAGGTCGTCGAGGAACTCCATCGCGCCGCGCTGCTGCACAAGGAAGGCGCGGGCTGGCAACGCATCGTCGTCGAGAAGCCGTTCGGCCACGACCTCGCCTCCGCGCACGCGCTGAACAACGAGCTGACCCGCTACGCCCACGAGAGCCAAGTCTGCCGCATTGACCATTATCTCGGCAAGGAAACGGTGGCGAACATTTTGATGTTCCGCTTTTCCAACTCGATTTTCGAGAAGCTCTGGAACCGCAATTCCGTGGACCACGTCCAGATTACCATCAGCGAAACACTCGGCGTCGGCGAGCGCGGCGGTTATTACGAAGAGGCCGGCGCGCTGCGCGACATGGCGCAAAACCACATGCTACAGGTGCTGTCGCTCATCGCCATGGAACCGCCCGTGTCCCTTGAAGCCGAATCCGTCCGCGACGAAAAGGTGAAGCTGCTCAAATCCATCCGCCCGCTCACGCCCGCCGATGTCGCGAAACAAGTGGTGCGTGGACAATATTTCGCCGGCGTCGTGAACGGCCAGCCGCGCCCCGGCTACCGGCAGGAAACCAAGGTGAAGACGGATTCAAACGTCGAAACCTATGTCGCGATCAAACTCCTCATTGACAATTGGCGCTGGAGCGGCGTGCCGTTTTATTTGCGCACCGGCAAAAACCTGCCGATGAGCGCCAGCGAGGTGCGGATTCAATTCCGCCCCACGCCGAACGTCCTGTTCGCCGCGCAGGGCGGACAACATCTCGATCCCAACGCGCTCACTCTGCGCCTGCAGCCGAACGAGGGGATTTCCCTGCGCTTCAACGGCAAGGTGCCCGGCATGAGCCTCGGCGTGCGGCCCGTGCGGATGCACTTCAGCTACGACGCCGAATTCGGCGCCTACACGCCGGAGGCTTACGAACGCCTGCTGCTGGAAGCCATCGCCGGCGACGCGACGCTGTTCATCCGCCGCGACGAGGTGGAAACCGCGTGGCAGATTGTGGATTCCATCCGTGCCGGCTGGCAAGGCAAGGCGCTGACGAACCGCGAATTTTACGCCGCCGGAACATGGGGCCCGATTGCCTCTGACGATTTGCTCGCGCAACTCGGCCACGCCTGGCACGAGCCGCTGGTGATCAAGTGATTTTTGGGAGGGACGGCGTGCCGCCGTCCCCATATTTTTTCTATGTCGCCAGAATGTGCGCCGTTTGAAGAACCCGGACGAAAACATCCGGCGCGTGGCGTTTTGGTTTCGTCCCAACAACCAACAATTGTCTTTCTCACCGTTTGCACCAAAGACCGCGAACGTTGGCTAGCACGGGAAAATGTCCACGCCGCGCTAAAGAAAATATGGCTTTCGACTGACACTTGGCTTGTCGGCGATTATTTGTTGATGCCGGATCACCTTCACTTGTTTTGTGCGCCGCGAGATTTGATCGTCACCTTGCAACGCTGGGTTTCATATTGGAAACGTGAATTCAGTTGCATCCATTTGCCGGATGCGGGTGAATGGCAACGTGATTTCTGGGACACGCGCCTGCGACGGGGTGAAAATTACGCACAGAAATGGAATTACGTTCGCGAAAATCCGTTGCGAGCCGGCTTGGTGAAAAATCCAGAAGACTGGCCATTTCAGGGAAGAATGAACATTTTGCCGTGGTAAGTTTGGGACGGCGACACGCCGTCCCTCCCAAATTTAGAATAGGAATTTTATGCCTGAATACAAAGCAACCATCAAATGGCAGCGGACCAGCCCGGATTTTCTCAAGGGCAGGTATTCGCGGGAACATACCTGGACATTTGACGGCGGCGTCACCGTTCCGGCGTCGCCTTCGCCGCACGTCGTGCCCGCGCCGTGGTCGAATCCCGCCTGCGTGGATCCCGAAGAGGCATTCGTCGCGTCAATTTCGAGCTGCCACATGCTAACGTTCCTTTTTCTGGCATCACGGCAGGGATTCCAAATAGACAGTTACGAAGACGAAGCGGTTGGCGTGATGGCCAAAAACGAAAAAGGCGTGCCGTGGGTCAGCCTGGTCACGCTCAATCCCAAAATTATTTACAGCGGAGACAAACTGCCCGCGCCGGCGGATGAAAAGCAACTGCATCACCTGGCGCACGAGCAGTGCTACATCGCCAATTCAGTCAAAGCGGAAATCACCGTTCGCGACTAAAAGTCATTCCATGCCCGCGAAACATTTTGAACTGCTTTCCTTCGCCAGCGCCGACGAACTGGCTTCGCGCGCCGCGAGCGTGTGGCTGGACGAAATCGAATCGGCCAACCGCGCGGGCAAAATGCATTGCGTCGCGCTTTCCGGCGGGCGCATCACGCAAAAATTCTTCGCGGCCACCGTCGAGCAGGCTGGATTGCGAAAAATCGGGGACGGCGGCACGCCGTCCCTCCCGGCCAACGTCCATTTTTTCTGGGCAGACGAACGCTGCGTGCCGCCAACCGACCCGGAAAGCAATTTCAAAATGGCAAACGAACTTCTGTTCGCGCCGCTAAAAATTCTGGCGAGCCAGATTCACCGGATTCGCGGCGAAGATTCTCCTCAAGCCGCCGTGAAAGCCGCCGAATCCGAACTCCGCCGCGTCGCCGGCGGGGATGCCGGCGCTCCCAGGTTGGATTTGATTTTGCTCGGCATGGGCGAGGACGGCCACGTGGCGTCGTTGTTTCCAGAAGCTCCACCTGAAATTGTGAATTGCCCCGTCCCGTTTCTGGCCATTGAAAATTCGCCCAAGCCGCCGCCGCGGCGGATTTCGTTGAGTTACGCCGCCATCGCCGCGGCAAAACAGGTCTGGGTGCTGGTTTCCGGCTCGGGCAAGGAGGCGGCGTTGCGCGAATCGCTGCGGCCCGGCGGCCGGACGCCGCTGGCGCGGGTCGTCCAGTCGCGTTCGCAAACGAAAGTTTTTTGCGATATCCGGCTTGACTAACTTGTAACCAGATGGTTAATTAGGCCCGGGAGTTGGGGGGATTGGAGGAAGTTGAAGGCTGTGAACGGGCTAGGGTGAACACCCCATTCACAAAGTTTGAATTTTTTTTGAACATATCGGAGCGCTCGGGGTCAGAGGTAGAGATAGGGGCGGAAAAGAAGAAAAGATTTCGCTGTCCGTTTAGGGTTGGCATAGAGGTTTTGCTCGCGGCGCGGCTCGGACAGCGCCCCCAAGTTGGTCGCGTCGCCCTTCTGAGCGCCTGGGTGAAGGCGTATAAACCTCGTCATCAAGAGAGGCCGGACGAAAGTCCGGCCTTTCGCTTTTCTGGAATTCCGCGTTGATTGAAACGCAAAAGAAGCTTAACATCGTTCACGCATGAAACATCAGCTCGATTTCGAGAAGCCGATCGTCGAACTGCAAGCCAAGCTGGAGGAATTGCGCCAGCACCCGGAGAAGCATTCGCTCGGCGTCAGCTTCGAGGAGGAAATCCAGCTCATCGAGAAAAAGCTGACGGAAACCCGGCGGCACATCTTCTCCAACCTCACCGCCTGGCAGCGCGTCCAACTGGCGCGCCACCCCAAACGGCCTTACACGCTGGATTACATCAAAGGCGCGTTCTCGGGTTTTCAGGAATTGCACGGCGACCGGCTGTTCGCCGAGGACCGCGCGATGGTCGGCGGTTTTGCCAGACTGGGCGAACACCGCGTCATGGTCATCGGCACGCAAAAGGGCCGCGACACCAAGGAAAACATCCTGCGCAATTTCGGCTCCGCGCATCCCGAAGGCTACCGCAAGGCACTCCGCCTGATGCGGCTCGCGGACAAATTCGGCCTGCCCATCATCACGCTCATTGACACCGCGGGCGCGTATCCCGGCGTGGGCGCGGAGGAACGCCACATTGCCGAGGCCATCGCCGTCAATTTACGCGAGATGATGCTGCTCGAATCGCCCATCATCGCCGCCGTCATCGGCGAGGGTGGTTCCGGCGGCGCGCTCGGCATCGGCGTGGCCGACCGTGTGCTGATTTTTGAAAACGCCTATTACTCCGTCATCAGCCCGGAAGGTTGCGCGGCGATTTTGTGGAAGGACAACGCCGCCAAGGCCAAGGCCGCCGCCGCGCTCAAAATCACCGCCAAGGACCTGCTCGGACTCAAACTCGTGGATGAAATCGTGCCCGAACCGCTGGGCGGCGCGCACACGGACACGGAGATCGCCGCGTCAAACCTGAAAACGCATCTGCTCAAACACCTCGAAGAAATCCTCGCGCTGCCGGTCGCCGAACGGCTGAAACAGCGTTACGAAAAATTCCGCGCACACGGGCATTTTCACGAACATGTCGAGCCGGCTGGAAACGGCGTCGTTCCCATCGCCGCACCCGCTTAATCCACCGTGCTTTATCCGTTCATTTTTCAGCCCATCCTCAAGGAACGCATCTGGGGCGGACGTGAATTGGAGCGTCTTTACGCCAAACCTTTGCCGCCTGGCAAACCGATTGGCGAATCGTGGGAAATCAGCGACCGGCCCGGCGACGCCAGCGTCATCGCCAACGGCGCGCTCGCCGGCAAAACCCTGCGCTGGCTCATGGAAAATCACGCCGCGGAAATCCTCGGCAAAGCGAAACCGGCGGCGGAAGGGCGTTTCCCGCTCCTGTGCAAAATTCTCGACGCGCGCGAAAAACTGTCGTTGCAAGTTCACCCACCGGCAGACAAGGCGAAGAAATTGAAAGGCGAGCCGAAAACGGAAATGTGGTTCATCGCCGACGCCGCGCCGGACGCGAGCCTTTACGTCGGCCTCAAACGCGGCGTGACGCGGTCAGAATTTGAAAAAAAAATCGCCGATGGTAGCGTGGCGGATTGTTTCCATCGCATTCTTGTTCGCGCTGGCGACGCGATGTTTCTGCCCAGCGGCCGGGTCCACGCCATCGGCGACGGGTTGGTGATTTTCGAAATCCAGCAGAATTCCGACACCACCTACCGCGTCTTCGACTGGAACCGGGTCGGGCTGGATGGTAAGCCGCGCGAGCTGCACGTCGCGCAATCACTTGCCAGCATTGATTTCAACGATTTCGAGCCGAAGCTGGTGGATGCGAAATTCCATGGAAATGAATTCGTCAAAACCCGGCAGTTGGTATTTGACACGCTATTTTCCGTCGAGCATTGGGAAATGGTGCCCAAAGTTCCCGAAAAACTGACGGACTTGCCGAGATATAGGCGTTCCCCGGCGGCGTTGTTAACCCCAATTGCATTGGGAGGATTAAGCCCGCACGAGCTTCAAATTGTTGCCGTCGTGAAAGGAGAGCTTGAGGTAAGCAGCGGAACAACGGTTATAAATCTTTCCGCCGGACAATTTTGCCTGATTCCGGCAAGTCTGGATCGAACGGAAATCGCGGCAGAATCAAATACGACGCTGCTGCGCGTTGTGCCAAATTGCTTTTGAAGCAGCCGAGATAACGAGGCTCAAAATTTCAAAACGATTTTTCAGAGCCTCCTCACGTCGGCTGCTATATCACCACAAAGTCGCCGCCGACGGCTTGTGGTGCAGC
>Ga0207663_10000633_pt1 | contig 15597 bp, 12 predicted proteins | sample LARL53metaG_FD_184346 | JGI IMG/M metagenome (GOLD analysis project Ga0207663, IMG submission 184346) | Corn, switchgrass and miscanthus rhizosphere microbial communities from Kellogg Biological Station, Michigan, USA - LAR L5-3 metaG... | ecosystem: Host-associated > Plants > Roots >...
GTCACAGTGGGGTCCTCCAGCTTGAGCCAGCGAGCGATGTTGACAACCGGTTACGAACCCAGGGTAGCGATCAATTCACAGAAGTCTGGATTGAGCACAGTGGCGGTCCACAGTTGGGGCGTAAAGAAGTGTCCCCGTCCAAGTGCAGGCGCTATGCGAACGTCGCTCGTTCACCTTGCGGTCGTTGCGCTTGGCCTGGTCGACCGAGGGCGGAATGGATGCGCCCTGCGTGGGGGTGCTCATCACATCTCCCGTCCGATTGCCCTAGCCGCCGCTGAATTGACTCAACGTTAAGAGTTGGAACATCAAGAACTAGGGCGGTTTTGCGGCATCGTAGGGCACTTTTGCGACACGCGGGACCCTTGCAGCTAGCGTCCTTTGGTGCCGTATTGGGCACAGCCACCGCCGGAGGGCCTGATGCGTCGCCAACTGCTATCACCGCTCTGTTCTGTTTTCCTCGCTGGGCCGGTCTTGGCCCAGGCCCCGCTCACTCCTCTAGACACACTCGCCTACACCACCACATCCATTCGGCTGCGGGAGAAACCTTTCCCGACGGCGCGCTCGCTGGCGGTGCTCACTCAAGGCACCGCCGTACGGCTCTACAGCTGCTCCCAAGGCTGGTGCAGCGTCGCGGTGTCGCGGCTCGCTGGTTACCTGCTCGAAGAGTTTCTCAGCGCCCAAGCACCGCAAGCAGCGACGTCACAGGGCCGGGGCTACATCAATTCTCAGGGTGAATGGGTGCCATCGCCCACGCGTACTGCCGATAGCCAACCGCCCCCGGGGGCTACAGCGCACTGCCGGGACGGCACGTTTAGCTTCAGCCGCTCGCGCCAAGGGACCTGCTCGCATCATGGCGGGGTGGCGGAGTGGTTGAGGGAGTAGGGGGCCTCTATGAACCGAGCGAGCACGAATCCAACACGATTCACGACTGGAACTGACCTTCGGCGATGAAGTTCATTTTGGTCCGAAAATGCCGTCGTAATGCCGATTGCGCTGGCTGACGCAACTCATTCAGATACGCGGCGAACTCGCGCATCAGCTCTTCATGAAACGCTGTCCGGTTTACCGTGATCCGATCGCCCTCTCGATTCACTAACGGACCGACCGACCACACCAACCCGGTCCCGAACACCTGGGCATTGTGCACGATGCCGCAGCGAAACTCGTTGTAGAAGCGCTTCGCCAGAGCCTCGTCGAAGAACGGCTTGAATGCCGGCCGCTGGCTCAGAAAGGCAACGCAGAGGTCCTTTGACTTCTTGCGGGTGTCCAGAAGACCCTGCCGAAACGCCTCAAGCGTCTCCACTACTAGGCAGTCAAGCGCCAGAATCGCAAACCCAAACCTGCGATCGACGAGGGCGCGCTGTTCATCATCAGCAATCAGGAACTCGACCACGTCGGTGAAGCGCCGACGTAACCGCTGCTCCAAGATCGCGATGCCACGACCCCAGTCTGGGTGGTCTGGCGCATCCAGGTTGAGCCGCTTCCAGTCAGCTGCATCGATACCTGGAGCAATCTTCATGATCCGCCCTCGCGGCCATCATGGATGGACTGACCTCTCCACCTCACACTCTACGATTCCTCACTGCCACATCGTCTCGCCGCAGCACCCATATCGTCAGCGTCGTTGGTGATAAGGGCCTTGGGGGCGGCTCCCAAGGCATTCGGTCTGGAAACGGCGAAGAAGACAGTCGCCGAGGGTGCTATCCGAGCAGACGCTCTAATGACTTCAGTCGAGCAGCGACCGCAAGATCGATGGTACGCCCTCCAGCTTAGGAAATACTTTGTCCAGTTTGGTCTTGACAGCCGTCTGAATCACGTCCGCCCCGGGCTCGTCTCCATCTTCCTCCCATTTGAGGATCTGCTCGCGTCCCGAGACGCGAGTGTAATTGTCCCTTATCTCGCGCCCCCTGTGTTTGAACCCGAAGGCTGGGCCTTCAGCGATTAGCGCTTCGACGATTTGGCGGCGCTTCGCCAAGTCAGCCATTCGGCGTACTTCCACGTAGAAATCGAGCTTTTGGTTGTACACTTCGAGTCGAAGAACAAACCACGACTGAGGATCGTCTTTACGGTCCAGCCCGACAGGCGGTAACCACTTCAGCCATGGTGCTGGCACGAAATCGATCAGGTTTCGCGCTCTGTAGAACACATGCCAGCGAGCGTCATTACGCAGAACCGTCTCGGCCTCGGCCAAGACGGTTGATCCGGGGGCGCCACCCCGCTCGTAGATCAAGTCCAGGGCGCGCCTATGGTTCTTGTAGATCCTTTGGCAAAGTTCGTCGATCTGTGGATCGTTCATGAATCGACTTCCGATCAGACTCAGATAGTGGTCGAGAAAAATGAGCGTGTCGTCGGCAATCGCATTCTGGTAACTCGTTCTAACCCGCGTGAGCACACGATGAATGTCAGCATAGCTGTAGGCGACCCACGCTTTCTCTGAAGCCTCTTCGCCGTTTGGCGTCAAGTAGACGTATAAGGGACGAGCGTGAGGATACTGATCGTTCATCGTCTTCTCATAGCGACCAAGTTGGCCCGAGTGCTCGCGCGATCCGACTTTGTTCTCGACGGCAACTACGAATGGAGGCCCCTCGCACGTGATGAGCAAGTCAATATGCCTCCACTCCCGTCGGACGCTCACTCCTCTTAGGTCCAGTCCATCCAGATCAATTGGCGAGAACGGCCGCAAGCCCGCCGGCGATGCCTTCAGCAGGTCCATTAGAACCGCTTTGAGAAATAGTTGTCCCTGCCCGTGTGATTCTGCTGGGTCGAGAATAAAAGCGAGAAAATTCGAGTGACGGATTTCCGTGTTTGATATCGCAAGCGCGTCAAAGATGTTGAATCTTCCGATCAAGGACTCAAGAGTGAGCATGTCATCGTTATCGACGACGAAACGCTCGAGAGCTGTTAGGTCCTCGGCGTCCGACATGTCAACGGTTTCCCCGTCCTGGCTCATGGCTGGCGGTCCCACTTTGGAAAGTACGTCTTGAGCCGTTCCACCGTGTGCCGCCACTTCGGCGTCGTCGGTTGACAGACCGTATTCTGGTTCCCGAAGAGTCCCACCTCATTGACCGCCTTCGACTCTGGAACCGTGTCGAGCCATACTACGCGAACGAAGTACTCGGCCTTCTCAGGATCGTCCGCCTTCGGCTTGTACCGATCGGCGTGCTTGAGTATGTCCAAGGCCGGACGCATGCCTGCCGGTGTCTCGACCGTGAATTCCTTGACTGGCCGTACCGCCTCAGTGACTCGCCCGACGCCGACATAACCGGTCTTCGGAATCTTGACCCACACCCGGTCACCCGGTGACAACAGTTTCAGTGTCTGGCTGTACCAACCTCCACCACCACCGCTGATGAAACCGTACTGGCGCGCGTCGTCCCAACTCCGCGAGTCCATATCACCAAAGGAGACGTAGTACTCGCCGTTCCATGGCTCCTTCTCACCCTTCGTCTTGGGCGTTCTAGCAACGTTTGCCTGAGTTTCGCCGGGGTCGATGAGCCACGCGCGGCTCAGCAGTTGCTCATCACCGTGCTGGAACACCTGAAAGAACACCGCGTTGATGGCGATGTCGCGCTCGTTGAGGTAGCCGATAATGCGCTCCGTAGCCCCGTCAAGCTCGGCTGCCACGATAATGATCTGGTGTGCCTGGTTGAGCGTCTCCTCATCCAGCTCGGTACCGAAGCGCTTCTGGAATGCCTCGTTCAGGTTCCCATCTTTGGAAAAGCGTTGGTAAATCTGAGCAATCTTGTCTGGGGTGAGTTCCTCAACCCATGAGGCGTAATCGAGAGCCTGCGCGATTATTTCGCGCGGCGTTCGGTCCCGCTTGAGCTCGATCAGCACCAACGACCCATCCGGAGCGATCGCCAGCAGGTCGATGCGGCCACCGTGGGTCGTGACCTCCTGTCGCCCAATCAACATCCACTCGCTTGAAAGGATGCGCGAGTCCCGGAGAACCATCTCTTCCAGCTTTTGCTCGCTGGGCAGGCGGCTGGCTGATAGTGCCAGCGGCGTCTCCCCGACCTTCCAGATTGCGTGTTGGATGGGCATGGTGGAACTGGTCTCCGGTCAGTCGCGGAGCAGTTCGAGTATCTGCTCGACGTACTCATGCTCGCCTTCTGGATACCACAGCGGCGTAATGTGGGCGTCAGCGAGTCGCTGGTCGATGACTTGGCGTTGGGCGGTGTTCGCCGGACAAGGGAGCACCACGTAGTGGTGCGGTAGGTTGTCAGGGCCTTCTTCTCCGGCCACGCGAATGAAGGTCTGGATCGTACGATCGGCGGAGAGGCTGCATCCTAGAATGAGAAAGGTGTAGCTGCTGAACAGGCGTTTCAGCAGTTTGGGGAGTGGATGCGACATATTGATGTCCCCCTTGTTGCCGTATGCGGCGTCGTACTCCTCCTGGTTGAGAACGCGCTCGGCAGCGCTGGTGACGTTGCCGTGAAGTTTAAGCAAATAACGCTCTCCCATTGGTATGGCCCGAAAGAACTCGCTTGTGCGCCCGCGCCCCGAAACTTTCTCGACGAAGGCCTTGCCTGCGTTCTCATACACCCGTTCTAGCACGCGATCAAGATTGGTGGTTATAACAGAGCAGTCGAACAGCTTCGGCAGGAGGGTCACTGCTCCTTCCACGGTTTCGGAGGGTTGGAAGGATCGCTCGAAGTCGCGTTCGAATCGGTTGACCGTCAGTTGTTGAACTATCTCGTTCGTCACCCCCTCATATTCGCCACGAGCCAGCCGCTCGCCTATCGCATTCTTCGACAACCCCGCGTCATCGCACAAACCGAGTAAGTACTCCCTCCAATCAGGTAAACCGGCGCTCTTCGACATGCCTGCACCGACAAAGGGAATCACGAACCCGCGTCGGCAGGACCGTCTGAGCTCCTCAAACACGCGCAAGTTGTTATGGAATTCGCTGGTGTTGAGGATCCGCGCTTTCTCCTCCGAATCGAAGCGCTTTGCCTCTTGGTCGTAGAGGTTGCGGTCTCCAAAGTAAATGGCACGGCTGGGCTTGGCGAGCAGGACTTCATCGGTGCCGCGTTTGCAAATCACCTGAATGTCGTCGAACTCTTCATCGTCAATGACAGCATCAAATCGTCGGTTCTTGCCAACACCGATTAGCTCATCGATCGTGGCTTCGTGATCGGTGAGCGGTCGCGATTGAACTAATGGACTCGATGGTGTAGCGCGCAGCGCATGCCTGGGCGCTGACGATTGCAGAGCCTCTCCCTGAAAGACGGAGGTCAGCCAACCCCAAAACCCACCGCTGCTCATGAGCCTGCCCCCTGCGCAGTCAATTCCGCAACCACGGCGTCGAGCAGATTAGCTGCAGCGGCACGAGAGGACGCAACCTTCATTTCCAAGTCGTCGATCAGGGCCATCAGTTGATCGACCTTCGCAACGATTCGCCGCTGTTCGGCGAGTGGAGGGAGAGGAATTGGAAGGACGCCGAGGTTACTTCGAGAGATCCGGCTTCGCGTTGTGCCAGTCGCGTGCGCCGATACGAGCCGTCGGAATCTCGGACAGTTGATCGCGACTACGAGAAAATCGGGGTCGAAGAACGTGACGTTCGGACGGAGAATGCACACATCCACCACAGTTACCGCGGGTTTGGAGTCGCCGGGGAATCGACAGCTCCGTCCAAGCGGGTCCGGCATACGCGCGATCAGAATGTCCCCAGGCCGTAGATAAGAACAGTTCAGGCGTTTGGCGGCCTCACTCGTCATGAATCGCGATGACCGGTCGCGATAACGCCCATCGCCCACGTCGGCCAACTGAATCAACCGAACGTCCCCGTCGGGATCTTGGTCCTTGCTTTCCACCCAGTCCCCATCGGCGAAGAAACCAGTTTCGCGCGTAGTGTTTTCGACGGTTGTAAGCGCCCATTGGCGTGGGATTGTCAGGTGAGTCTCAGGTTCCACCGGAATGTCTTTTGGCGACCTTGATTTCGAGTTTTGTTCTGGTGGAAGAGTGCGGAGTCTCTCTAGGAGAATGTGGCCATCGCCCTCAGACGCAAGCGGTGCCACAAGCTTCCCCTGAACCGCGAGATCCAGCACCAACTCTCTGAATTTGACGACTGCATTGGGCGCATCAGCGAACGCGTCGAACTTTTCCAAGAAGGTCTCGAACTTCATTCGGGAGGCCCAGCCGTGACCGTGAGGGCATCGTACAGTTCTTGTTTTAGGGCAGCCCGGGTGGCTGCGATCTGTACAAGGAGTTTTTCGTACTCGGGGAGCAGGTGGTCCACGTTGCCCGGACCCTCATCGGGGCTGTGCGGATTCTTGAGATCGAGGTTGAAACCGCCGATCCGGATCTCATCCGCGGAGACGCGCCAGGCTTGCGCGTTCTCCTCACGCGTGGCAAACCCATCGGCTTCCGAGCCCCACCACGCGCGCTCGCCCTCGAACTCCTCAATTCGGATGGGTTTGCCCTTGTTGTAACTCTTGGCGCCGGGCGGATACAGGTGCTCGTAGTACCACACGTGCTTTGTAGGCCGACCCTTGGAGAAGAAGAGGAGGTTTGTGCGAATCCCGGTGTAAGGATTAAACACACCGTTCGGCAGGCGGACGATGGTATGAAGGTCGCACTCCGTGAGAAGAGCCTCCTTAATGCGGGTCTTCACACCTTCACCGAAAAGCGTTCCGTCAGGTAGGACCAACCCAGCGCGACCGCCAGGTTTCAAGACCTTCATGAGCAAGACGAGGAACAGGTCAGCCGTTTCCCGAGTCCGGAACTCGGCAGGGAAATTGGCCTCGATGCCATCCTCCTCCATACCTCCAAAGGGTGGGTTCGTTACTATCACGTCCACCCGTTCTTTGGGCGGCCAGTCACGCAAGGGCCGAGCCAGCGTGTTCGAATGGCGCACGTTAGACGGGACGTCGATACCGTGCAAAAGAAGATTGGTCATACACAGAACGTGCGGCAGGTGCTTCTTCTCTATGCCAGCAAAACATTCCTGAATGGTTGCATAATCTGCCTCGGTCTTGGCTTGCTTGCGCAGGTGTTCGATCGCACACACAAGGAAGCCACCAGTACCACACGCAGGATCTAAAATGCTTTCACCGAGGCGGGGGTTGACTTGCTCTACGATAAATTGGGTGACGGCCCTCGGCGTGTAGAACTCGCCAGCGTTTCCCGCAGACTGGAGGTCCTTCAGGATCTTCTCGTAGATATCACCAAACATGTGACGGTCATCGGAAGCGTTGAAATCGATGCCATTGATCTTGTTGACGACCTGCCGCATGAGAGTACCGTTCTTCATGTAGTTGTTGGCATCCTCGAATGTCATGCGGATTAGGCCAGCAATCTTGTCCAAACCGCCCGTCAACGCCTTGAGTTTCGGCAGAAGCGTATTATTGACAAAGTCGAGTAACTCGTCGCCTGTGATGCCTTCTTCGTTGCTTCCCCAAGCGGACCATCGCAGGTGCTTAGGAAGCGGTGATTTGTAGTTGTCACGTATTACCGTGATCTCCTTCTCGCGATCATCGAAGATCTTGAGGAAGAACATCCAGCCAAGTTGTTCGAGCCGCTGCGCATCGCCATAGGTGCCAGCGTCCTTGCGCATGATGTCCTGGATGGACTTGACGATGTTCGAGACATTAGACATAGGTCAGGCAGCTTCCTTGTAAAGCTGGGATTCAAGCTCTTGAATGGCTGCAACGTACTGCTGCTTACCGCCGAATAAACCCACGATCTCCACCGGCGTCCCAAAGTTGGTCAGCGGGTCGACTTTTAGAATTTCGAGCGATTCGACGCTCTTCAGCCCAGCATCCGCATACTTGTCGAGCAAAGCGTCGAGCACGGCGCGCGCTTTGTCGCCGTACTTACCGAAAACATTCCGTTTACGCACCTTCTCGGCCCGCTCGCGTCGCGTCAGTGGTGGTTGGTCAAAAGCAATGTGGCAAACAAGATCGAAAGCGTCGAAGGCCCGACCAACCTGCTCGGCGAGTTCATCCACGAATACACCACGACTGACTAGCTCGTCGATTACGGCTTGCTTCCTGTCCGCAGCCGTCCAAGCGTTGAGAAACGAAGTCAAGGAAGCGTAGGCCCTCCGAACCGCGTTCCGCGTGTAGTCCGTCAGAGACTCGGTAATGAGCTTGCCGTCCATGTCGAGGAACTGGACGCGCTCAGACACAACCCTTACGGGAACGTCATTCACATAGTACTTAGGGCGGTCATCCTCGCTCGGAGCTGGCATCGTCCAGGGAGGCGAAGACACCCCGTCGTCCGTTGTTGCCTCCAACCCACGCTCCGCGGCGTTCGGCGGCACCGGTGACTCGTCTGGGCCTGGTTCGTAGACTTGGACGGGATCACCGTCAAAAGAGGGGTCTGCAAATAGAGCGGTGGCCCGTCGGAAATCCATAATGGTGAAAAAGAACTTGTTGTAGTCTTCGTTGATACGACTGCCACGCCCGATGATCTGTTTGAACTCCGTCATCGAACTGACATTCTTATCAAGTACAATCAGCCGGCACGTCTGGGCGTCAACGCCCGTGGACATAAGCTGTGAAGTCGTCGCAATCACCGGGAATGTGGACTCCGGGTCAATGAAGTTGTCAAGCTGTGCCTTGCCTTCGTCGTTATCACCCGTTATTCGCATGACGTACTTGCTATTCGCCGCTGCCAGGTCCGCGTTGGCATTGACCAGAGCCTGTCGCATTCTCTCAGCGTGTTCGATGCTCTCGCAAAAAACGATCGTTTTCGCAAAGCGGTCCGTGGCCTTCAGAAACTCGGTAACCTTGCCAGCGACGAGTTCAGTGCGCTTCTCAAGAATGAGCGACCGATCGAAGTCCCTCTCGTTGTACTCCCGATCCTCAATGAGCTGCCCGTACTTGTCCTTCTTGCCTTTCTCTGGGCGCCAACCGAGGTCCTTGTCGATGCCGATGCGTACGACTTTGTAAGGAGCTAGATAGCCATCGGCGATGCCTTGCCTGAGTGAGTAGATGTAGATCGGTTCGCCAAAATAGTCGATATTGGATACATCTCTCGTCTCCTTCGGCGTCGCCGTAAGGCCGATCTGCGTGGCTGACGAGAAATACTCCAGCACCCTCCGCCAGGCAGCATCATCAGCTGCACTACCACGGTGACACTCATCCACTACCACTAGATCAAAAAAATCGGGCGAGAATTGCGTGTAGATATTCTGCTCCTCCTCGGTCCCCGTCACCGCCTGGTATAACGACAGATAGATTTCGAAGGCCTTGTCAACTGTGCGGTTCGTAATCTTCGTCATCGCCTGACGAATGGTTTGAAATCGTTGGTCCTTGGTTTGGTCGGCGAGGATGTTACGGTCAACGAGAAAGAGGATGCGCTTCTTGGCCCCGGCTTTCCATAGCCTCCAGATGATCTGGAACGCGGTGTAGGTCTTGCCGGTGCCGGCAGCCATCACGAGCAAGAGTCGAGTCGCCCCGCGCGCGATTGCCTCGACGGTGCGGTTAATGGCGACGAGCTGGTAGTAGCGCGGGGCTTTGCCCGATCCGTCCTCGTAGTAGTCCTGGGTCGTTACCGCTTCCTCACCCGCGGTGTAGCCTTTGGCAGCTCGGTAACGTGCCCACAGTTCGCCGGGCGATGGGAACCGAGAGAGCGGAAGCTCCCGCTCCACTGCATCAGTCTTGCCGGTTCGATCGTGCTCGAGAAAGGCGTCTCCGTTCGAGCTGTAGGCAAACGGGACATCGAGAAGTTCTGCGTACGCGAGGGCCTGCTGCATCCCGGCACCTACAACGTGATTGTTGTCCTTCGCCTCAAGGACAGCAATGGGCATCCCGGGCTTGTAGAGAAGTAAGTAGTCCACCTTCTTTGATTCGCCGCGCTTTACCGTTTTCCCGCGAACAATGACGCGACCTTTGGTGAGATAGACTTCCTCCCGAAGCTGGGTCATGACGTTCCACTTGCCGCCATCGGGACCGAGAATGGCGGGTGTGATGAACTTCGTGCGGATGTCGGCTTCGGTAAGTTCTTTCTTGTTCATACGTCTGATCTGATATCCGCTAGATGAACCCCGAGTCGACCTATGCGTTTCTGCATGAGGGCCGCATACGGACAAGAACCAAACTTGTGACGTCCGCTGCCGAAGAATAGGGCGTTTTTGCGGCAGGGCCGGGCGTTTTTGCGACTTCGGGCGCGTCGACAACCGAGGCTATGGCGAACAGATCGACAAAGCGCGTTCCAATCATAAGTAAAGGGCAATGTTGGGCCCGCGCTCCGGATCACGCTATTTCCCGACGCGTTCCAACCTGATCCTTCGAGGCGGTTGGAGCGCCCGCTCCACAGCGATTCTGCACCATTCTTGGATTGGCGACGCCGAGCCAAGCCCCGACAGGGGAAATGTAGAGACTGGGTGGGAGCCACCTGACCGGGTAACGGCGAAGGTGAAGGCACAGTCCAGGCCACGAACGCTCGAAGAGCGGCGGCGAAAGCCGAAGTGGCAAGGGATCAGGAGAGTCCTGGTTCGAGCCCAGGAGGAGCAATTTAGAGGCGGTGGGTGATCTCTTCCGGTCTCCCACCGCTTTTCCATCGTACCCTTCAAGGCGGACGCTGCTATGGGACAATCGTCTACCATGTCTCGTGACGAGCGCGAGTTTGCAGGACACGTGGTGCAAGCCCTCACCGCAGCGGGCTTCGTTGTCGAGCAGGAGGTTCCCATTCCGGGGAAGCGGCGCATGGACATCCTCGCCCCAAAGGAGGGTGTCGTAAAGGGAATCGAGGTCAAGTTCAACAATCGCGGACTGCTTGACGATCTTGTAAAAGGCACAGGCGATACTCCGCGTCCCGGACGTTGATGAGATGTATGTCTGCGGGCCGAAGGTTCTCATGGCAGACGATGTGCACGCGCTCGCGGCGAACCTCAAGGTCGGTCTGTTGGCCCTAACTGATGCTGGAGAACTAGAGTGGCTCTTACGCTGCAAGAGATTGGAGCCTGCTCGCCTAACAGTAGGTGGTGGTTACGCCGAGCCCAGAGAGAACATGCCGTTCAACGCGGTTCGTGCAGGTGGAAAAGCGGTTTGGAATGCGGCGGTCTTCAACCACGGCGAGAAAACCGCCGTGAATGTTGAGATCTTTATGGTGCCAGCGGGACCGTTTGTCGCCAAGGTACGGTCTAAAGCAAGGGTCAGGAAGGCTTTCCTCGAAAGAAGTGGGCACACTGCCTGGTCCACAAGACTGGAGTGTCACGTGAAAAAGGGAACGCAACCTGGAACGTACCCCCTCATGATCAGCGCGACGGCGGACAATGCTGAGAGGAGTGATGATACTGTGCCGTACGAGGTACGGCTCGCTTAGTTCGCCGAAAACCCGCACTGCCGCAAATCCGCCCCTGCGTGCCGCAAAAACGCCCTAAACTCGCTTCAACACAAGAAGCATCTTCGACAGGCGAACTGCACGGTATCAAGACAATCCAAGCAGAGTGAGCTGCCACGAGGCGTCACCGTGAACGAACCATTGGTGGTCAGCTTGGCGATCTTGAAGGTGAACTGGGACAGGGGCCAAGACTACGTTGCGAATTATGTCCCGTTCGTTGGTGAATGCCTCCGAAAGGCACCGCAAGACGAAATCTCCCTGGCTGACCTTCAGGCGGCACTCAAGACGGAGTTTGGCCTCGGAATACCACAAAACACCCTCAGGACCGTTCTGAGGCGAGCGGTCAAGGCGGGCTACGTGACACAGACCGCAGGCATATATCGCAGGAACATGGCCAACCTCGCCAAACTCGACCTTGGGAACGTCCGTGCCCAGATTCTGCGCGAATGCGAGGCCCTGCTCGATAAGCTCATCGCGTTCTGCGAGAGTCGCCACAAGGTTGTCTGGCCGAGACAGGAGGCCGAAGCGGCGATCCTTTCCTACCTCCAGGAGCACTCGACTCCGATTCTTGCTTCAGTAGTGGACGGCCTGCCAATTCCACCGGCCACAGGAGCATCCAAGCGCGCAGACTTTCTTGTCAACGCTTTCATTGCTGATCTCTTTGAGCACGATCCTGAAGGATTTGAGTTCCTTGAGGCGCTCGTGAAGGGAAGCCTGCTGGCCAATGCAATGTTCTTCGCCGACATCGGCGGAGTTCCGCGAAGGTTTGATCGAGTTGACATCTTGTTCGATACTGCCTTTCTCCTCCGAGCCCTCGGGTTCGTCGGTGAACGAATGCAAGCTCCCTGTCGCGAACTCATCGAATTAGTCTACGAGCAGAATGGTACCCCGAAGTGCTTCGAGCACACGTTCCACGAGATGCTGAGAGTGCTTGGGGCCGCAGCCCAGGCAGTGCTGAACCCCCAGAGCCTTAGAGCCGCTCACGGAGATGTCATTGAGTATTTCATTACCACCAGATCGTCAGCCAGCGACATAGAGCTTATGATCGCACGGCTTGAGAAATCACTCCGAGCCATTCGGGTGCAAGTGAGACCGCTTCCGGCACATACTTTACCTCTCGGCGTAGATGAGACGAAGCTCGAAGGGATTCTTCAAGACGAGGTTCGCTACCGGAAGGATGAGGCTCTTCGTCACGACTTGGACGCAGTAACTGCAGTCTTTCGACTGCGGCATGGCGAATTCCCGATACACGTCGAAGCGTGCTACGCCCTGTTTATCACGACCAATCGGTCACTCGCTAGGGCCAGCGCGCGTTTCTTAAAGGAAGAATACAGCGAGGAGTACACTGATCACCCGCCGTACCCCGTCCCCCCGTGCATGCTCGACGAGTTCTTCACCAACCTGGTCTGGCTCAAGCAGCCATTCAGGGCTCCTGACCTGCCACGTAAGAGAATCCTTGCCGACTGCTTTGCCGCATTGAACCCCTCGGATCAATTATGGAGGCGCTACCTTCAGCAAATAGACGCATTGGAAAGGAGAGGTGACATATCCGGAGGCGACTACGCACTACTCCGCTTTTCGACCGTAGCCAGAAGTGCTGTCATGGACGCGACATTAGGAGATCCTGACGCGTTCACAGAAGGCACGGTTCAAGATGTCTTGGAGGCCGCTCAAGCCGCTGCGCGGGCCGAAACGGAAGTGGCGCTCCGAGCTGAAAAGGAGAGGAGAGAGGAAGCCGAACGCCGAGTGGCCGCAGCCGAGGCTACTTTGACCGCCCGGGAACAGCGTCAGGCTTCCCGCTTTCGAGATATCGGTGCCGTTGTGGGTCGTTCAAGTGCACAAATTCTGATGTATGGCGCAACAGTGGTTCTAGCCGTAGGTGTCTACCTCACGCTTCCTCGGCCATTCCCGCCAATCCCCCCGGCGTGGCAACGGCTCGTTGCCCCGGCGATTTTGCTTCTGCTGTCTGCGGTAGGAGCCCTAACCATCGCGAACCTCGCGCTTGGCACCACGCTTCGTTCACTGCTCCGTCGGTTGGAAGTCTCCATTTCCCGATGGGTCGAACAAGCGCTAGCACGAATCGTGGGGAGATGAGCCTCCCTTGATAACCGATCGTTCCAGAGTCAGGCGTGTTGCCAGTTACACCAAGGGGCATGGGAACCAAAACTACCACTGGCGGCCGTTTCGGGTAGGCGACTCATACATCGGAGTAATGGCGGGTCGCTAGCCAGGCAAGTCGACGGCCGTGCACTAGGGAGCCTTAGACCGAGCGGCCGGCGGCAGCTCTGCACCCCCACCCCACCGGCGCGCGAATGCGAGGCCGGAGATACAAGCCGAGAGCCACAGCACCCCAGCGGCGTACCCGCCCACCACATCGCTGAAGTAGTGGACCCCGAGGTAGAGTCGACTGAGCCCGATGGCCACGACCAGCAGGGAGGCAACCAGCACCACGGAGAGTTGTGCGTTCCGTCGGTGGACCCAGAGCAGCGTGACCGCGTAGGCGAGCATGCCATAGCCAATGAGCGAGCCCATCGCGTGGCCGCTCGGAAAGCTCCAGCTGGCGTGATGGAGGAACGCGGCAGCATAGGGTGGCCGCGGGCGGCGGATCACGAGCTTGAGCACCGTATTGAGCAGGCCGCCGCCGGCGAAGGCGACGAGCCAGCCGCCGAGCAGAATCCACTGACGGCGGGCCGCGAAGAAGAAGCCCATCCCGAGCGCCAAAATGGTCAGCGTCACGGGCGAGCCGAGCAGGCTGATCGCGTTGGCGATGGCGTACCCAGCCGGCGTGGCCCGCGCATGCACCCAGTCGAGCAGAGTCACGTCGAACTGGGTGAGCGGGTCGTGGTGGATGACGTCTTCCGTGATCGCGCCGAACAGCCACAGTCCCGCGACGCTGATGGCGAACCCGATCGTGAGGTGGAGGCCGAGGTACGGCGCACCACGACGCTCGACCAGATGGGCGCGGTTCGTCTCAAACCACCGCCACGCGAGCACGAGCCCCACGACCAGCGCGACGAGCAGCGCGCCCGCCAGGCTGGCCTGACCGATGTAGTGCTCGAGCTGCGGCAGATTGCGGCCGAACACATAGCCGAGCGTGCCGACGACCGCCGCCCAGCATACCGCGCCGAGCGCGTTGTACAGCATGAAGGTGCCGTACGGCATGCGTGCCGCCCCGGCAAGCATGGCGGCCCAGGTGCGCAGCAGTGCGATGAAGCGGCCGATGAAGACCGTCTTGGCGCCGTGCCGCGCGAAGAATTGGCGCGCGCGCTCGAGATGCGATGAGTTGAGGTGCGTGAAGCGCCCATAGCGCCCCACTAGCGCGGCGCCGCCTGCGCGCCCGATCCAGTAGCCGCCGTTGTCGCCAATGATCGCCGCGGCGACGGCGGTTGCCACGACCGCGTAGATCGAGAGATGTCCGAGCGCCGCGAAAGCGGCCGCCGTGACCAGGGCGGTCTCACCCGGGAGCGGGACTCCGAGACTCTCGAGGCCGATCAGGAAAAAGAGAACGACGTAGCCGTAGGAGGCGATGAGCCCGGATATAGTCCCCTGCACGGCACCTTCCCCGACCGCTTTTGAGCCTATTAAATGACTACCGAAGCACCCACTTCAACAGTGCGAAAGTATCTCGCTGGTATCCCGCGTGAAGCCAGTGCCCGGGCCAGCCGCGCGGGCGGCTCATCGATCGCTTCCGCCGTGAGGTGGAACACCCCCCAATGCATCGCGATGCTTGCCGCGGCACCGAGATCGCAATGTACCTGCACCGCCTCCTCGGGATTCATGTGAATGTCTTTCATGAACCAACGCGGCTCGTAGGCCCCGATGGGGAGCAGTGCCAGATCGATCGGAGTCAGCCGTCGTCGGATCTCCTTGAAATGGGGTCCATAACCGGAATCGCCCGTGAAAAAGATTCGCTTCCCCATGACTTCAATCAGGAACCCACCCCAGAGGGCGTGATTGCGGTCGAACATCCCCCGCGCTGAGTTGTGTTGCGCTGGCGTCAGCGTTATGGGGATGCTGCTCCGGGTCGAGGCCTGCCACCAATCGAGCTCCTCCACTTGGCGAATTCCCAGCGAGCGCAGCAGCCGCCCGTTACCGATCGGGGTGATGAACGTGGGCTCGAAGCGACGGTCGAGCTCGCGCAGGGCGTGCACATCACAGTGATCGTAGTGGTTATGGCTGAGCAGCACGATCGAGATGGGCGGCAGATCCTCGAAGCGGACCCCCGGGGCCCTGACCCGGCGAGGTCCCGTAGATTGGCTCGGGCTCGCTCGCTCGGCGTACACCGGATCGGTAAGAATGTTGGTG